>Ga0310786_10003917_pt1 | contig 21109 bp, 18 predicted proteins | sample AusTroGonzalo_MG_FD_203881 | JGI IMG/M metagenome (GOLD analysis project Ga0310786, IMG submission 203881) | Bovine rumen microbial communities from tropical cattle in Woodstock, Queensland, Australia - Gonzalo_03 (v2) (version 2) | ecosystem: Host-associated > Mammals > Digestive system >... | reverse complement strand
GGTTGACCTTGCGGATAAAATACCCTGCCGAGGCTTTCGAATCAAATTCCGGCGTGTGGAAAAAAGATATAAAACGTTTGCATAAATCGGAACTTTCCGATGTTGAAAAAACGGTTTGCCGTCAGGTGACGCATCACAACGACCGGCGGTTGGAGAAATCCGGTCGTTTTTTGCGTTTCGAATACGCTTGAAAAAGATGCCGACGATGTTACATTATGGGCGATGGAGATGATGGAAAAATGATCCGCGATCCGGAAAACATTCGGCAATTGGATACGACATGAAATGGGAAATATGATATTGCGTCCGGAGCGTACCTCCGAATATCGGGAGATGGAGGAGATCGTCCGCGACTCGTTCTGGGACAAGTACTGTCCGGGATGTAGCGAACACCTGGTGGTTCACAATATGCGTAACTCGGCGGCGGTCGTGCCGGAACTTTGTCTCGCCGCGGAAACAGATGGCGAACTGGCGGGCGGTATCTGGTATGCGAAAGCCTCGATCCGCAGCGGAAAAAAAGCCTGTCCCGTCCTGACCATGGGGCCGGTTTGCGTAAAGCCGGAGCTGCAGTCGCGCGGGATCGGTGCGGCGCTGATTCGCAAGACGTTGTCTCTCGCGGCGGGGAAATATCCCGCGGTGGTCATTTACGGAGATCCGGCATATTACTCACGTTTCGGATTTCGCCCCGCGTCGGATTCCGGGATCACTGACGCGTGCGGTCATCCCTGTCCCGCTATTTTGATCCATCCGCTGGCGGACGACATTCCCGGCGGAGCCTTCGACGAAGGGGCCGTGTATCATGTGACCCCGGACGAGGCGATGGCGTTCGACAAAACTTTTCCGCCGCGACAAAAGCATTACGATTCCAAACAGTTGTTCTTCGTTCCGCCGATGCCGCCGCCGGAGGATCCGCTGCTTCGCGCCTCTTGGGATCTGCGGCGGCGGGCCGCGAAAGTGCTGCGTGACTCCAAGGTGCTGGAGGCGTGGGAAAGTATCGGAGGGAAAGTCCGCGGCGTCGGCTCGTTCCGCAACGGTCTAATGATGAAAAACCGGGACATCGATCTGCATGTCTATACGGACGCTCTGGATGTGTCTCGGGCGCTTGCGGCATTGAGTCCCGTCATCGCTTCCGGGCGAACGGCCGGATTGACTTACGTCAACGGAGCGGAGACGAGCGAGCATTGCTTGGAATGGCATCTGAAGCTGTCGGATGAGGACGGTGAAGATTGGAAGATCGACATGATCCAGATCCTTGCCGGCACCCGGTACGACGGAGTCATGGAAGACGTCGCCGACGCCGTCATGGATGCGGCGACGCCGGAAGTGCGGAAACGGATTCTCGCTCTGAAAAACGCATGCCCCGACGATTTGAATATCTGCGGGATCGAGTATTGCAAGGCGGTCATCGCCGATGGAGTGACCTCCTGGCGGCAATTTCTCAAGTGGCGCAAGGACAATCCGCCGGAAACGCTGATGGATTGGCGCCCCGGGCGGTGAAGTGATCCGACCGCCTTTTGCGTTTTAAAGGGCGTGCCGCGCCGGTTGGGGCTTTGCCCGGAACGTGATCGGGGAGGGGGGGCAGCGGGCTTTCTCTGGCGAAAGTTGGCGGTTGTCCGTTACTCCATCAAGGACACCATTTGCAGAGATACCTTTTCAAGTCGTTTTCAGGTAGCCATTTTACGGTAATCCGGAATTTTCCGTCCTTGCTTTTTGCGTTTTTTGAGGTTGATTTCGGAAAACAGAGAATTTTTTGGTAGAGGACTTGGAGACTGAAAAACCACAGGACGGAAAATCGGGGTGTCGGAAAAACAGAGAATTTTTCCGGAAAAAGCGGTGTGCTTCCGCAAGTTCTTAATCTCTAACGCTTAACAAAAAATCATGGCATAAAGGACTGCCGTCCTTTACCAACAGAGAATTTGCCCGAAATCTATGCGAAACACACGCCGAAAAAGAGAGAATCGCGGTCTTTTGTCTGTCTCTGTTCGGCGGGGAGCGTCGCTGTAAATCGTTGCTTTTCAGCCACAAAAGACGTGGAAATAAAAAAGTCCAGTCATAATGGACTGGACTGTAGAGAACAAAAAAAATGGTCGGGGTGGCGCGGCTTGTTCGGAACAGTCTCTCACCATCAAAAAATTCCGGATTAGCGAAAATTGGTGAGTGCGCGGCTAAATACCGAAACTATCTCAAAATAGTCCAGCCTAAACACAGAGAATTTTTTTGAGGCTAACCAAAGGACGGATTTTTCCCGACAAATCGAAAACGGTGCAATTTTAGGTCACAATTCTATTTTTCTAAATCTTCCCACTCTTTGTAGACTTTTAATATCGCTTTATAGCGAGATTTTATCGGATCAAAAAAACATGAGATACATGAATCTTTAGATTCAACAAGTGCTTTGATTTCTTCCCTATACTGTTTTTTAAAACGTACTCTGTCGGTTTTTTTATCCAAATACTTTGCACATGCTTCTTCATATGCATTTAACCAACTCTCAACCGATGCTTTAAAATTTGAACGAAGAATTGTTAGTGTGCTTCTATCCTCGCTAGAAAGGGAGTTGTTGCTTTCTTTAGAAATCAATGGCGCTATCATAGCGGCTTGAGACACATAATTATTTCGAGTTTGTTCTATAAAACTGCGAAGAGCGATTTCATTGGAAGAAGTAGAGGATTTATTCGCCAAAATAATCGCAATGATTGAACAAACAAACGCAGCTAAAGATATAATAATAGTTAATATTTCAAATAAAGACATTTCACTTTCCCTCCATAACGATTTTAATTAAATGAATGGCTTCCTCATTGCTTTCGCACGCAATTTTTAGAATACTCCCACTCGTGCGACTGAAGTTGCAATGGTAATCGTTTAGACGCTGCAATAACTCTTGCCATATTTTATTTTTATAGGCGTCAGAGACTTTTTCCCCTTCGCTGCTACCAGTTGAATATACCAACGAATCTAAAGTTTGCTTTATTTCATTAATAGCCTGTGTTTTGTTGTTAGATTTTATGATTTTATCATAAAAATAATCTATCCACTGTTTTTGTGTCATTATCATACCAATTGTTTTTAATGTCAATATCTATGTTGATTTATCCATATATTAAGTCGTAATATAGTTGTTGATTTGATAAAATCAAGTGTCGTACATTGCTTTTCTTGTTTTTTTATGAAAAAGTTGGTCTTCGCGGTATATTGTATGCCCCGACAAGGATTTCAATCAGTAAAGCAAAGGCAGAAAATGAAGCGCAATTTTTCGGACAGTATGGTTCAACAGATCGTCAAGGAATATCTTGAATGTCGTTCCCCCAAGGTAAATAAAAATCGCCTCCAGCACTTGCAAAACTCTAATTTAGAGATATGTTATGTGTAGGCAAGCCCAAAATGGAGGTGTGAACGATGCCAGTGATCGCGCGATTTTTTGGAATGGTCGTCAAGATGTTCTTTCTCGGCAAAGAGCATGGGGTGGCTCACATCCACGTTATCTATGGTGAATACGCAGGAGTGATCGACGTCGCCACCGGGGAAATGCTGGAGGGTGATTTGCCGCCAAGGGCATTGGGCATGGTGCGAGAGTGGGTGTCCTTGCACCGCGCGGAGCTGATGGAAATGTGGAACACGCAGAATATTCGGGCGTTGCCGCCTTTGGAATAAGGAGGTGGGTTATGTTTCATCGTATCGCAGAAATCAAGGCATTGCCGAACTTCATGTTGTGGGCGCGTTTTTTGGATGGCGCGGAGACAGTGTACAGTGTGTCTGCCCTTTTCGATGAGATCCCCGCATTCAGGGCGTTCGAAAACACGGACGGTCTCTTCGATCAAGTGCGCGTGGACGCTCACGGGTACGGCATTTGCTGGAATGACGAGCTCGATCTCGACGCGGACGATATCTACGAAAATGGTGTGTTGTTGAAGCCAGCGGTTGATTTGGAACACGGCAAGCCGTGTCCAACCTGCGGGCAGATGCTCCGGCGTAAAAGCGACGCGCAGCGGAGTGCGAGCATCGCCAATCTCGCCAAGCGCCACAGCAAGGGCGGTCGCCCGATAAATCCCGACAGCAAACGGCAGAAGCGTCTGCGAGCCAAAACTACCGCCTGACGGGCTGCATAACGATCCCCTTCATAAAAGGTATTGGTCGACGTCTATGCAACCGCCGCAAGCGGAAACGAGAGAAGTGAACTTCTCGTCGAAGGCGATGCCGACCCGGTACGGTTTGTGGTAATATATCACGAATTCGAAGGTCACGACCGCATCGAATTTTTCGCGGATCGCGTTTATGGCTCTTATCCGCTCCGGCGTGCAGAACTCCATGAAGAAATCGATCATCTGCTCATCGTTGGAGAGCTCCTGCTCGGGAAGTCCGTAATCCCAGCGGTCGCATTTCGCCCGGTTCTGCTTGATGCAGTGCGTCGCCTTGACTCCCAGCTCCTTTTCGATCAAGTCGAAATCCAGATGGTCGGCACAGATGCCGAGATAGGAGTATCCGCGCGCGTAGTTTCTCATTCTCATGCCATCCCTCCGCCGATATCTTTGCGGCACACTGATATACAATACCGCCGCGCGCCGGACAAATCCAGCGCCGGATCATGATTTTTCGATGACCGAACAGCAGATGTCCGCATCGTCGAAGAATCCCCCGGTCCACAGCATCCGCGCATCGCCGGGGAGTGCGGGGAGGATTTTTTCGACACTGCGGTCATCGATGAAATTTCCCATTTTGCCGGTTGCGGCATATATCCCCTGCCAATGTCGCGTAGGGATGAAATCCGCCGTTCCGCACACGGTCACCAGCTGGCGGTTGCGGCTTTCGTGCAGAAGCGCGGCGGCGGCGAGGAAATTTTCCAGCGTACACGGCGACGCCGCGTTGACGGCGAAGACGATCTCCGCATGGTTGGACGCGATCTCCACTTCGCCGGATCTCAGCTCCGCGCCGCCGACGACCGCGGGGATGTCCGCCTTGTACACTTTTTTGTGCCGCGCGATGCGCGGAGCGCAGAATCCCGACAGATACTGCCGGAAAAAGAGGATGTTGAGAAAAAGACCGCCGTCGGAAAACATTTCTTCCCATACGGCTTGCGCCAACATCCTTTTTCGGGCGTCGATGTCTTCCCAACCCCGGTTCGACCAGATGAGCTCCAGAAACGCCTCACGAGCGATATGGTTTTTGGTAATCTTCATGACGCGCTCCGTTTGCCATTCCGGTTTGTAATTTATCATTGCCGCCGCGAATTTGCAAACAGGATTCTCATTTTCCGTTTCTTTCAGACGCGTCTGCGCCCCGAACGCAGCGCTCTAGCCAGACTGAGCCACACGGCGCGCAGCGCCGAGCCGACGCGAAGCGGCGGCACCCCTTATCAAGCGAACGACTTGCAGAGCGTTGCGCAGTCAACACGCAGGGAAAATTACCGCGCCGAACGCGTTCGGCGCGGGAGAGTGCGAAACCGAAAAGCCACTGGCAAGTTTACTTGCAGCCGTGGCTTTTGTTTCGCATGCGATTTTCCCGTTATCAAGGCAAAAAAATGGTCGGGGTGAGAGGATTTGAACCTCCGGCCTCTGCGTCCCGAACGCAGCGCTCTAGCCAGACTGAGCCACACCCCGACAAAAGCGGGAGCAAAACTCCCGCACGGTTATCTAATATAACCTCGACTGCGCTTAAAATCAAACTTCGGCGTCGTCTTTTTTGGCAGAAATCGCGTCATTTTCCTTTTTCAGCGAAACGACGACTTTCTTCATGGCGCCTTCGCCCTCGGATTCGGTCACGATATCCGGATCGTCGCGCAGCGTCATGTGGATGATGCGGCGGTCGTGGGCGTTCATTTCGGGCATCTTGACCGGTTCGCCCCAGCGCTTGACTTCCTTGGCGGCGTCGCGCGCCTGCTGTTCCAGCTGCTCGGCGGTGTTGCGGCGCGGCTCGAAGTCGCCGTGACCGCCGCGGCCGGATTGACGGCGTCCGCCGGAGCGCGGAGCGCGCGGGGCTTCGTCGCCGGATTCGCGGCGCTCGCGGGGCTCGTGTTCGCCGGAGCTGTATCCGTCGATGTCGAGCATGATGCGCGGAAACTCCTCGTCGCCCTTGAACATGATGCGGTTGAGGATGAGCTGGAGGCTGTCGAGCGTCTGTCCCTTGCGGCCGATGATACGGCCGGCGTCGTCGGAGGTGATCTTGACGGTGAGTTTCTGACCTTTTTCCTCGACGCGGAAATTTCCGTTGAGGCCGAGGTAGTCGAACATCGTCGCCAGCGTGTGGATCAGTTTTTCCTTGCGGGATTCCATGGTGATTTCGGACATGATAAAAGGTTCCTCAGTTTTTGGCGGCCGCGGCCGTCCCGTTTTTTTTGCTGCCGCGCTGCTGCAGGCGCAACTGGATGATACTGAAAACATTGCTCACCGTCCAATACAGCGTCAGGCCGGAGGGCAGATCGTAGAACAAAAACAGCATGACGATCGGCATGATCATCATCATTTTCTTCTGCGTGGGCTCCATGGACATCGGAGTCATGTGCTGCTGCAGGACCATCAGCCCGGTCATGATTATCACCAGCGGGTTGATCGGTATGGATTTGGAGAATACCGACACATAGGCGATGGTATCCGCCGCCGCGAGGTTGTGGCACCACAGGAACGAGGTCTGCCGCAGTTCCACCGCGCCGTTGAAGGCGCTGTACAGCCCGAGGAAGACGGGGATCTGCAGCAGGATCGGCAGACAACCGCCCAGCGGGTTGATGCCCTCGGCGCGGTAAAGTTCCATCATCTTGGTGTTCATGAGCTGGGGATTGTCCTTATACTTTTCCCGCAGTTCCTTGAGCTTGGGCTGTACGGCCTGCATCTTCTTCATGGAGGCGTTTCCGCGCGCGGTGATCGGGTAGAAGATCAGCCGCACGATCAGCGTCAGGAGGATGATGCTGACGCCGTAACTGCCGATGAGGGCGTGGAGCTTCACCAATATCCAGAGCATGAAGCGGGCGAGGTAGTTGAGCGGCCCCATCGACAGATGCATGACCTTGTCGGCCGAGCTGTCGAAGGAGTTGAGGTTCTTGAGGACCTTGGGCCCGCAGTAGTAATCGAAAGAGTAGGTCTTCGGTTTGCCCGGCTGAAGCGTTTCGGAGCCGTCGGAAACGGTCATTCCCACCGCCGGCACCGCGAATTTTTCCGGCTTGCCGTCGTCGAATGCGCGTTCGCTGAATGTGCGGTCGCAGACCAGCCTGAAGTCCTCCTTGTCTTTCCCGGACTTGAGGATCAGACAGAAGTATTTGTTGCTCAACCCGGCCCAGCGCACCGCGGGATTGCCGATGGCGCGGAACTTGTCCTCGCCCTTGTCGGAGGAGCATCCGCCCCGGAATCCGGCGTCGGCGGAAATGTCGTTGTAGTCGCCGGCCGCGGTCATGTATTCCAGATAGTGGGCGTCGCCGCGCACCTCGTCGCCGGAGGTCAGTTTCGACGAACCGAGCACGCCGCCGCCGACCGTCATGACGGGGAGCGATATTTCCCGGCCGCTGTCGTTGGTCATCACGATCTCGTAGTCGATCCGGTAGCCGTCCTTGCCGATCTTCCAGGACTGCGTGACGGTGAATCCGGCGCCGGAGTTCGCGTCGACCATTTTACGCTCCAGCGTGAACTCGCTGCCGCCTTCCGGAGCGGTTTTTACCGGAGCGGTCTTGACGGCCGCCGTGTACCAATTGTTGTTTTTGATCTCAAGATTGAGCGCGCCGGAGGAAATTCCCTGTTCCACGGTGTTTATGACCACCGGGGCGGCTTTTTTCTGATCCGGGTGCTCCGCGAGGCTGAAGAAACCGCTCTTTTTTTCCAGCGGAACGGTGACCTTGTAGTCGTTGAGCTGGATGGCGGTCACCGCGCCCGTATTCGGATCGACGGTCACGCGGATGTCGGGGTTTTCGAGGACGACGGGAGGCACCTGCGGGAGCTGCGGCATCGGCTTGGCGATCGGGGCGGCGGTTTCGGGGGCAGGGGGGGGATCCGCGACCTTGACGGCGGGGGCGGCGGCATCCGCCGTCTTCGCCGTTTCCTTGGCGGCGTCGCTCCGAACGGCTGGAGCTGCCGTTTCCGTCCTCGTTTCGGCGGCCTCGGGCGCCGGTTTCTCCGCGGTCTGCGTCTGCGCGGCGGCCTGCGGTTCGGCGGGCATCCAGCCCAGGGAACGCGCGAGCGGGCCCCACCCGAACAGAATGACTGCGCAGATAACGATCCCGATTACTATTTCGCGGTCAAATTTCATAAGTTGTCATCCGGTTGTTGGATCCTTTTCGATTTCGCCGGGGGGACCGGATCCCATCCGCCGCGGCAGAACGGCTGACATCTCAACAGCCGCCACAATGTCAGCCCGCTGCCTTTCCAGAACCCGTGGATGCGATAGGCTTCGAGCGCGTATTGGGAACAAGTCGGCGTGAAGCGGCATCTTTTCGGCAGATACGGCGATATCGCATTGCGGTAAAACCAGATCAGCCATTCCGCCGGGATCGTCGCCGGAGAGACTCTCACGCATTCAGCAGTCCGGCGCGTTGAAGCAGCTTCGCCAGCTCTTCCCGGACCTGATTTCCCGAACTTCGTTTGAGACGCATCCGGGCAATCAGCACCAATCTTGCCGGTTTGATCTGCGGCTTCAGAAGACGGAACGCCTCCCACAGCAAACGCCGTGCGCGGTTGCGCTCCACTGACAGCAAACTGTATTTCTTGCTGCATATTACGCCGCATTCGACTCGGGGAGCCGGGAGGTGGACCAGCAGCAGAAAAGATCCGACTATCTTTACCCCGTCGCGCCGCGCTTCTTCGAACTGGCAGCGCTGACGGAGCTTATCGGATTTTTTCAGCGTAAGACGAGGTGCCGGCATCGCCGCACAACAGCCGCTTACGCGGAAAGTCTGGCACGGCCCTTCTGGCGACGACGCTTGATAACCAGCCGACCGCCGCGGGTGGACATCCTGGCCATGAAACCGATCCGGCGCTTGCGGCGCCGATTGGAGGGCTGAAAAGTTCTCTTCATTTTTCAAAATCCTGCTGTTACTGATTGTTTTTTACGGAGACTTCTGCTCCGCCGCTCAAGCTGCGTCCGCCGGGAATGCGCGGATACGGCACATAACTGAACTATAAAATATCACCACCCGGCGCGGTTTTCAAGCGCCGGAGACCGTGCGGCGGCAAAAAAACGCCCGATTTGCGTTCGCCGCGGATCTGTTGACAAAGCGCGCGGCGCGTGGCATATTAAGACATATCGGAACGGAGTCTTCATTCATGGTCATGGACAGACGGAAAAATCTGATCTTCGGCATCGCCGTATTCGTATTCACGGCGGCGTGGTTTTCGTTCTTCGCCGCGGCGCGGATCGATTTGCACCACGACGGCGTGATGCTCAAGCCGGCGGTCGACGTCGCGGCGGGAAAGGTGCTCTTCCGCGACACCTTCTGCCAGTACGGGGCGCTGTCGGTGTGGATGCAGGCGCTGGCGGTGAAGCTCTTCGGCGGCGAACTAATCGTGATACAGCTGCTCACAGTGTTGTTTTACGGCGGCATCGCCGTGCTTTCCGATAGGATCTTCCGGCGGTTCCTGTCGTTTCCGTTCCGGCTGGTGAATCTCGCGCTCTTCTGGGGGATGGCGCCGTTTTACGTCGTTCCGATGCACCCGTGGAGCAGCGTCTATGCGTTGTTCTTCATGCTGCTTTCGACCGAGTTTCTGCTCCGCTTCGTCGACCGCGAACATTGGTCCTCGTCCGCGCTCGCCGGAGTTTTCGCCGCGTGCGCGTTTCTGGCGCGTCACCCCTGCGGCGCCGTCTCGTTCGGCGCCGGGGTGCTGACGCTGGCGCTCGCGGCGGCGTATCTCAAGCGCAAGTGGAGTCATGTCGGCATCTTCGCGGCGGGGAGCGCCGCCGTGACGGCGCCGTTCGCAGTGTATCTTCTGCTTGCCGGGGCTTGGAACGATTATCTGCGTCAGTGCTTCGGCTTCGTCGGCGGATTCGCGTGGGAGCGCGGCGGCGGCAACTGGGGAGAAAAGTGCAGTCGTCTGTTCCCGGTCTTGGACGGGCTGTTTCCGGACACCCCGATCGACATCGTATATTCGCTGCTGCCGCTCGTGTGCGTCGCGGTCGGGTTGAAGGCGTTTTCCGCGCTTTCACATTGTGAAGACGCCGGTAAGCGCTCGCGGATGATGGGATACATGACTCTGGCGCTGACGGCGTTGGCCTCATGGCATCAGTATTACCCCGTGCCCTGCGGCAGGCATCTCTACTGGGCGGCGATACCGATGTTCGGCGTTTTTGCGCTGGCGTGCGAACGATTGTGGCGGAACACGGAGCGGAAAAGAGCGTGCCGGACGGCGGCGGTGTTATTAGTGTTGTCGGCGGCACTGCCGGTCGCGGCGCGCATCGCTTTCGGGATGGTCCCGTTTTTCGGCAACGCCAGCAACTTCCGGAGCTGCGATCTGCCGGGAGTGAGGCGGATGCGGATCATGGATTCGGACCGCTTCGTTCTGGAGGGGTTGAACGACGCATACGCGGCGCTGGCTCCGCACATCCGGGCGCGCGGCGTTTTCAACTTCACCCCGGACGCCATGCTGTCGGTCGCGTTCCCGGAGACGGGATTCCGCCATCCGATGTTCGTCAACTGGAAGGACGAAGTCTACCGGGATTATCCGGCGCGGGCGATGGAGTACATCCTCGTCAATCGGCCGCCGGTCATCAGTTCGGAACCGCTGGATCTGCCCGGCTACGAAAGCGAACCGCGTTTTTACGGCGAGCTTCCCGCGCAGAAGCGGTGCTATTTCTTCTATTCGCCCTGCGACTGATCCGACTTTTCCGGCTCACCGGGAGTGAAGATATCGACCTCGTCCACGATCTTCGCCAGTATGGCGGCGTAGTCGGGGATCTTGGCTTCCTCTTCCTCGGCGGCGTCGAGCGGCACGGCGGTCGACGGATTCGCCGGAGCGAAGACGGTGCAGCTGTCCGGCACCTGTTCGCTGGAAATTTCCATCGTGCCGATGCGTTCGGCGATGCGGATGCTTTCCAGTTTGTCGGCGCCGATCAGCGGGCGCAGGATCAGGATGTTCACGGCGCGGTTGATGGTGTTGAGGTTGTCGATGGTCTGGCTGGCTACCTGACCGAGCGCTTCGCCGGTGACGAGCGCTTTGTAGCCGTAGCGCTCGGCGATCATCTCGGCGATGCGCATCATCGCCCGCCGGTAGAGCACGGTGCGGTAACGGTCGCGGCAGCGGTCGCGGACTTCGCGCTGAAAAGCCGAAAGATTGGCGGCGAAGAGCCGTTCCGGGCGCTGATAGGTGTTGAGGATCGCGGCGAGGCGCTTGACTTTTTCCACCGACTCCGGCGGGGTGTAGGGCGCGCTGTGAAAGCTCAAAAACGCCGTGCCCGAGCCGCGCTTCATCGCGAGGTACGCGGCGACCGGCGAGTCGATCCCCCCCGAAAGCAGCGTCAGCACGCGCGGATTGCTGCCGACGGGAAGTCCGCCCGGTCCCGGCAGCTGTTCCAGATACAACGCCGAAAATTCGTCGCGCACTTCGACTCCGAGCGTGTAGTCGGCGCGGTCGAGGTCGATGGTGAAGCGCTTTTCGCCGAGCTTCTCGCCGATGCGGGTGATGAGGTCGACTTCGATCTGGTTGCTCGTGAGGGCGAAGCGCTTGTTGCTCCGGCGGGCGCGGATGCGGAAGGTGAAGTGCTCCGGCGCGGCGGCGAAAAGTTCGCGTGCGAGCTCCAGAGCGCATTCGCGTATCTTTTCCATGTCGACCGGCAGCCGCACCGCGGGCGAGAACGATTCCAGCCCGAAGGCGCGCGGCAGGACCTGCCGGAAGTGTTCGATCTCGCCGGGCGAAAAGGCGCCGCCGTCATGGCGTTCGATCCACACCCGCCCCCGGACGCGCAGGACGCGGCAATTCGCCTCCCGGCCGACCAGCCGTTTGATGTTGTCGACGAGACAGCGCTCGAACATGTTGCGGTTGTTGCCCTTGGTGGCGATCTCGTGGTAGCGGCAGATTACGGCGTTGTAGATCATTTTCATAAAAAACCGCCCGGAGCGGGCGGTGTCTCTTGTTTTTTGTCTTATCGTCTATCCGATCTTGGGGAAACTCTGCGGCGGGGGCGCCATTTTGCCGTCTTTGCCGGCGGCGCCGGGCCCCTTGAAGTTCGGCATCTTGACCGTCGGCGGGGGCGGCGCCACCGGTTCCTCGACGATCTCGAAGTCGCCGGTCATTTCCGCCTGCTTCAGCGCCAGAAGTTCGGAGATCAGCCGGTTGTTGCGGCGGTTTTCGGAGAGGGCGTCGGCGAGCGGCTTGTCGAGGTGCTTGAACGCCTCCACCAGCGTCAGCTTTATGTCGGCGAGCTCCTTGACCGTTTCGCGCTGTTTCGCCCACAGAACGATCAACATCACCACCGTGAACAAGACGGTGCAGATCAGCACGATTTGGAGGATGAGGTCGAGGGTTGGCATGTCGCTGTCCTTTCGTTGGGTTGATTGGTTTCGTCTATAAAGTAATGCCGCAGTGCAGGGTTGTCAATTTGGCAGACGGTCAAATTCCTCTAAAATCGTGGTCCCGGTATCCGGGAAGCGCCAGTCGGGGGCGATCTCGGCGAGCGGTTCCAGCACGAAACGCCGTTTCCTGGCGCGGGGATGCGGTATGATCAGTTCCGGCGCGTCGGAGATTTCATTGCCGAAAAGGATGATGTCGATGTCCAGCGTCCGCGCCTCGCAGCTGGAGTGGCGTGCGGGGCGTCCGGCGGCGCGTTCCAGCTTTTGGCAGACGGCGAGGAGTTCCCGCGCCGAGCCGTGCCAGAGGCCCGTCAGCGCCTGATCGGAGAAATCCGGCGTTCCGGGAACGCAGTCGACCGGCGCGGAGCGGATGATCCGGCTCCGGCGCATTTCCGTCATGCCGGCGCGTTCCAGCTCCGCCGCCGCCGCCGCGAAAATGGCGGCGGAGTCTCCGAGGTCGCCGCCGAACATCAGCGCGACCGGCGTACCGGAGGCGTTTGCCGTCTGCTGTCGCATTCCTTTTACCCTTGCAGTGATATATTTCCGCCTATAATTTTACCATGAAACGACGGCAAAAGCAAATTTTTTTTGAATAAAGTTTTGACGTCCGGCATTCGCTTTTTGTTTGCGCAGGGACTATATTATATTGATAATTATTATTCGGTTAAGGATTTACGGACGATCGTGGAACGGCTCAAAATATATTTTCTCGGTTCGGGCGAGATCGCGGTCCCGGTGCTCGGAGCCTGCATGGGAGCTTCGGAGCTGGAGCTCGTCGGCGTCGGCACCCAGCCCGACCGGGCGGCCGGACGGCGCGGCAAGCTGTCGCCGACGCCCGTCGGACGCGCGGCGGAGGAAAGGGGGATCGCGCCCGACAAGCCGGAAAATGTCAACGCTCCGGAATTCATCGCCGAACTGCGCGCTCTCGCGCCGGATATGGTGGTGGTGGTCTCGTTCGGCCAGTTGCTGCGGCAGGAGCTGCTGGAACTGCCGCGTTACGGATGCGTCAACGTCCACGCTTCGCTGCTGCCGCGCTACCGGGGCGCGTCGCCGATCGTTCAGGCGATACTGAACCAAGACAAGGAGACCGGCGTGTGCTTCATGCACATGGAAAAGGGGTTGGATACGGGGGCGGTCTACCGCACTTTGGAATATCCGCTTCGCGGCGACGAATACGCCGACGCTCTGGAAGTCGAGCTGGGCGAACTCGCCGGGCGGGAGATCGCCGCGACGCTGACGGGGATCGCCGCCGGAACTTTCCGCCCCGTCGAACAGGACGGCGCGGCGGCGACGGTGTGCCGCAAGATCCGCAAGGACGACGCGTGGATCGACTGGCGGCGGGACGCGAGGGAGATCGCCGCGATGGTGCGCGCCTACCATCCGTGGCCGGGGGCGCGCTGCCGGATATCGCGCAGCTCCGGAGTATCGGTGCTGACGCTCCGCAATGTCGAGTTTCTGGATCATCATCAGCTGGCTCCGGGAGAAGTGTGCATCCCCGACCGCCGGACGCTGCTCGTCGGCTGCGGCACGGGCGCGCTGCGGATTAAGGAACTCACTCCGGAAAGCTCCAAGACCATGGATGCCGCGGCGTTTCTGAACGGTCTGCGCGGCGAAAAGATCGGGTTTCTGCTTCCGGACGAGTGACGCCCGGGACGCATATAAAAATTTTTCAAGGATCATCAGGCAATGGAAGCGAAGAACACGAAAGAGATAATCCTCAACTGCGAGAAGCTGGAGCGGCGCTTCGCACTGCTCAGCAACGGGCGGCTGGAGGAGTACAAGATCGAACACGACACCGACGAGCCCAAGGTGGGCGACATCTACCTCGGGCGGATATCCAACCTCGATCCCGCGCTTCAGGCGGCGTTCATCGACATCGGCGCGCCCAAAAAGGCGTTTCTGCACTATCACGACATGCTCCCGGGCTGCGACGATCTGGTCGAAAAGTTCCAGCTCGCCCAGAGCGAGGCGGAGCACTCCGAATCGATCAAGAGCCGGCGCCGCAAGCGTCAGGAGCCGCAGAGCGGCAAGATGGTCGCCGAAGCGCAGCGGCGCGGCAAGAAGATCTCGATGGCGGATATCCCGGCGATCTTCAAGCCGGGGATGGAGATACTGGTCCAGGTGGTGAAATCCCCGATCAGCACCAAGGGCGCGAGAGTCACGACCGACATTTCGATCCCCGGGCGCTATCTGGTGCTGATGCCGTACAGCGAACACATCGGGCTTTCCACCCGCATCGAGGGCGGCCCGGAGCGCGAACGGCTGCGCAACATCCTCGCCGAACTGGAACTCCCGGAAGGCATGGGGCTCATCTGCCGTACGGTGGGGGAGGGGCGGCGTTCGACCTTCTTCAAGCGCGACCTCGACATATTGCTCGACTACTGGCGCAAGATCGAACAGCTGGCCGAGAAGTCCAGCGCCCCCAAACTGCTTTTCACCGAGCCGAACCTCATCGACCGCACCGTCCGCGACTTCATGACCGAGGAGATCTCCGGCATCGTCGTCGACGATCCCGAAGTCAAAAAGCACATCTGCGAGACGCTGAAGCGCATCGGCGGCTCCCGCCTCGGCAACAAGGTCAAGCTCTACGGGGGCTCCCAGCCGGTCTACGACTTCTACAAGATCAACGACCAGCTCAAGGAGGTCTTTCAGCGCGAGGTGAAACTTCCCGGCGGCGGCGCGATCGTCATCGACGAGACCGAGGCGCTGATCGCCATCGACGTCAACTCCGGCCACGGACGCAAGAGCGCCGAACAGCCCGAATTCATATTGCAGACCAACCTCGAAGCCGCGGCGGAGATCGCCCGCCAGCTCCGGCTGCGCGACATCGGCGGACTGGTGGTCCTCGACTTCATCGACATGCGTTCGGCGCACGACCGCGAGGAGGTCTTCAAGTGCATGAAGAAACTCGTCAAGGACGACCGGGCGAAAACCAAGGTCCTGCCGCTCAGCAAGCTCGGACTGATGGAAATGACGCGTCAGCGCGAGCACGAGAGCATTCAGGATCAGGTCTACAACCCGTGCCCGTACTGCCGCGGCACCGGCCTCGTCAAATCCGCGCTGACGATGAGCGCCGAGATCCAGCGCAAGCTCGCGTCGGTGATGCGCGACCGTCGTTACCGCGACGCCGAAGTGCGCGTGTTCATGCACCCCGACGTGTTGGCGCGGCTCCGCAACGAGGACGCCGAACTGTTGACCGAACTTGAGGAAAAGTACGGTCAGGAGTTGAGTTTCCGCGCCGATCCCGCCTTGCACTACGAGGAGTTCCGGATCGTGGACCGCGTCACCGGGACCGAACTTCGCTGAACTTGTAGAATGCAGGTCGGGGAATACCATCCGTCGGAGATACCGGACAAGCCGGGCGTGTACGTCTTCCGCGACCGCTTCGGCGAAGTCATCTACGTCGGCAAGGCGCGGCGGCTCCGGCGGCGGCTCGCGAACTACTTTCAGCCGTCGCGCAAGCGCACCGCCGATCCCAAGACGCGTTCGCTCATAAACTCCATCGCCGAGTGGAACTACGAGCTCGTCCGCAGCGAGGACGAGGCGCTTATCCTCGAATCGCGCCTCATCAAGGATTACGCTCCGCGCTACAACATACTTATGCGCGACGACAAGCGCTATCTGCTTCTCGAACTCGACGACAACGAACGCTTCCCGACGCTCAAGCCCGCCCGTTTCAAACGCCCCGGTTCATTGAGCCGCTACTTCGGCCCCTTTCCGCACGGTTACGCGCTCAAGAGCACGCTCGAATACCTTCTGACGCGCTTCGGTCTGCGCGCCTGCCGCACCGCCGAACCCGATCTGGAAACGCGCAAGCGCTGTCTGAAGCGCATCGTCAAGGATTGCTGCGGGCCGTGCACCGGCAAGGTCGCGGTCGAGGATTACCGCGCCCGGCTGGACGCCGCGCTCAGGGTGTTGGACGGCGATATTTCCGAGCTCAAGACCGAGCTTGAGGCGCGGATATCCCAATGCGCCGCCGCACAGGACTTCGAGAAGGCGGCGCACTGGCGCGACGTGCTCGCCAATCTGATCGCGGTCTTCGGGCGCCGCAACCGCAGTTTCGAGCGTCCGGGACTGCCCGGGATCGCCTCCGGGATCGAGGCGGCGGAAGCCTTGCGCGAGCGGCTGGGGCTGGAGCACGAACTTCACACCGTGATCGGCTTCGACATTTCGAACACCTTCGGCACGCAGGCGGTGGCGAGCATGGTCTGCTTCACCGACGGACGCCCCGACCGCGAACGCTATCGGCGCTTCCGCATCCGGACCGTCGACCACAGCGACGACTTCGCGATGATGGCCGAGGCGGTCGGCCGCCACTTCGGGCGGCTGCTTGATGAACATCTGCCGCTGCCCGATCTCCTGATGGTCGACGGCGGACGCGGACAACTTTCCGCGACCTTGGAGCAACTCGCCGGGATGGGGTGTCCGCCGCTCCCGGTGCTGGGCTTGGCGAAGCGTCTGGAAGAGATCATCCTGCCCGGCGTCGATGAACCGCTGCGTCTGGACCGTCACGATCCCGCGCTGCGGATGCTTCAGGCGCTCCGCGACGAGGCGCACCGCTTCGCGATCACCTACCACCGCGGCTTGCGCGACAAGCGCATGGAGCAGTCGGTGCTCGACACCATCCCCGGCATCGGTCCGGCGCGGCGTCTGGCGATCCTGAAAGCCTTCGGTTCGGTGCGCCGGCTCCGCAAGGCCGCGGCCGAAGAGGTGGCGGAAAAGGTCCCCGGCATCGGGCTGGCGACCGCCGAAAAACTGATCCGCGCCCTCCGGGGTTGACAGCCGCCGAAAACGGTATTATATTAATCGATAGACCTGATACTGAAAAATCCATGCAGTGAGGATTCGTCCAAATGGAAAAGATCGCCATTCTCCCCGAACTCGATCCCGGATTTCTTCCCGCCGCGTTGTGGAACCGCGAATACCGCAAACTTGCCGCCTCGCGCCCGTCGCATCCGCTGGCGCTCGCGGTGGAACGCGCCAACGGCGCGGTGTCGCGCTTCGACACGGTAGTGCTGGAGGAAACTCCGGAGAACGCCGACTTGAACTACCGTTATATCGAGCGGCTGGTCAAATTCATGCTCTGGGCGTACGGCGGCTGGCGGGTGACCGTCGCCGGAGCTCCGCTCGCGGCGGAGCGGCTGCGCAAAGCATACTCCCCCGAGGGCGAACGCGCCTTCGATCACGCCATGATGGGGCGGCGCATCTACGACCGCGACTTCACGGTCGTCGGCACGACTTGCGATCAGGCTCCCGAGCCGAAGAGCGTGGCGCTGAAGATCGGCGGCAACTTCGCGGGTTGCCGGATAGGATTCGACCTCGGCGGCTCCGACCGCAAGTGCGCGGCGGTGATCGACGGCAAGGTCGTCCACAGCGAGGAGGTGGTCTGGGATCCCTACTTCCAGAGCGACATCGAATACCACCGGGCGGGCATCCTCGACTCGCTCCGCCGCGCGGCGGCCAAGCTGCCGCGCGTCGACGCCATCGGCGGCAGCGCCGCCGGGGTGTATGTCGACAACCAGCCGCGGCTCGCGTCGCTCTTTCGCGGCATCCCGGAAAAGGACTTCCCGACCAAGGTGCGCCCGATCTTTCAGGAGCTCGCCAAGGAGTTTCCCGGCGTGCCGTTCACCGTCATCAACGACGGCGAAGTCACCGCGCTCGCCGGAGCGATCAGCATGAAGCGCAACGCGCTCGTCGGTCTGGCGATGGGCACCAGCGAGGCGGTGGGCTACGTGACGCCCGCGGGAAATCTGACCGACTATCTGAACGAACTCGCCTTCGCTCCCGTCGACTACCGCGAAAAGGACGCTCCCTGCGACGAGTGGTCCGGCGACAAGGGCGTCGGCGCGAACTATCTTTCGCAGCAGGCGGTCGGGCGGCTCGCCCCCGCCGCCGGATTCGAGTTCGCAAAGGACATGCCGCTTCCGGAACAACTCAAGGCGGTGCAAGCCGCGATGGCGGCGGGCGACGAACGGGCGGCGGCGATCTACCGCAGCATCGGCGTCTACCTCGGCTATGCGGCGGCGCACTATGCCGACTTCTACAAGGTCGAAAACCTGCTGCTGCTCGGCCGCGTCTCCTCGGGGCAGGGCGGTTCGATCATCATCGAAGAGGCGAAGCGCGTTCTTGCGACGGCGTTCCCGGAACTCGGCATCGAATTCCTGCTCCCGGACGAGACCTTCAAGCGCCACGGGCAGGCGGTGATCGCCGCGACTTTGTAAGAATGATGAATGATGAAAGATGAGAGATGAAATGGCGGGAGTGCTGTTTTTACCTCCGTTCCGTCCCCGCTTGTCACTCCGTAAAACTCCGCAAACATCTGTTTTCTCCGTTTGAGGGCGTCGGCACGGGTTGAAATCCGGCCGTAGACGGCGTATATCACTTATCGGTTGACGGTTAGAAGCCCGCCGCTTGGTGTCGTGCACCGCTTCAACTGCCTCCGTGAGCGGCTTCGGCGGGGGATTCTTTGGCATTCCCTTTTCGTACGTTCCGCCGCACGAAGCGGCGGAGCAGACGATTATCCGCCTTTTTTGTGCCCGGGAACTATTTACAAATCGCTTCCCCAGTGCTATATTTTACGGGTGATATTTTAAATAACAGTGCGCGGACGCGCAAGGAGGCATACAGTGAAAGAGTTGAGTGTTGGGATAATCGGCTTCGGCACCGTCGGCGCCGGAGTGGCGGAAATCTTGCTGACCAATCGCGACGTCATCGCCAAACGCACCGGCGTCATGCTGACTTTGAAACGCATCGCCGATCTGGACGTCACCACCGACCGCGGCGTCAAGGTCCCGAAAGAGGTGCTCACCACCGACGCCGCCGTGGCGATAAAGGAGTGCGACATCATCGTGGAACTCGTCGGCGGCACCACGGTGGCGAAGAAGTTCATCCTCGACGCGCTCAAGGCGGGCAAGCCGGTCGTCACCGCGAACAAGGCGCTTCTGGCGCAGTTCGGCGAGGAGCTCTTCGCCGCGGCGGAAAGTTCCGGCGTCGACATGGGCTACGAGGCCAGCGTGGCGGGCGGCATTCCGATCATCAAGGCGCTCCGCGAGGGGCTGGCGGCGAACCGCATCAACGCCATCTACGGCATCATGAACGGCACCTGCAACTACATCCTCACCCGCATGGAGCGCGAGGGCGCGGATTTCCAAAGCGTGCTCGCCGACGCGCAGAAGCTCGGTTACGCCGAGGCCAATCCCAGTCTGGACATCGACGGCTACGACACCGCGCACAAGACCTCGATCCTCGCGAGTCTGGCCTACGGCAAGTGGTTCGGCATGGAGCACGTCCACGTCGAGGGCATCCGCGATCTGGAACTCGAAGATCTCCGTTATGCCGACGAACTCGGCTATCGGATAAAACTGCTCGGCATCATCAAGAACGAACAGGGCGCGGTGCAGATGCGCGTCCACCCGACGCTGATCCCGCGGGACACGCTGATGGCGGAGATCATGGACGTCTTCAACGGCGTGCTGGTCGACGGCGACTTCGTGGACAAGACCATCTTCTACGGCCGCGGCGCGGGACGCCGGGCGACGGCGAGCGCGGTGGTCGCCGATCTGGTCGACGTGGCGCTGAACCTCGCCGGCGGTTCGGTGCGGCGCGTGCCGCCGTTCCGTCCGGGCGAGCAGTTCGACAAAGTCCTGCCGATGGACGAGGTGACTTCGCGCTTCTATCTGCGGCTTCAGGTCCGGGACTGCCCCGGCGTGATCGCCGCCATCACGCGGATACTGGCCGAGCGTTCGATCAGCATTTCCAGTCTGATCCAGCACGAAACCCGCGAAGGCGGCGACTCGGTGGTGGTGATCCTGACGCACCCGGCGATGGAGCGGGAGGTCCGCAAGGCGATCGTCGAGATCGGCAAGCTGTCGATCAACCGTTCGCCGGTCAAGGTGCTGCGGATCGAAGATCTGTGATCTGCCGCCGGGCTCCGCATTTTCTGGAGGTATCATGGGAAATCATACTGTTGAAAAGATCGGCGGGACCAGCATGTCCCGCTTCGGCGAGCTGATGAAGAACATCCTCATCGGCGACCGCAAAGGCGAAGCGCTCTACAACCGGCTCTTCGTCGTGTCGGCCTACGGCGGCGTTACCAACATGCTGCTGGAGGACAAGAAGACCGCCGCGCCGGGCATCTACGCCGCGTTCGCTTCGGGCGACAACCGCCTGTGGCAGGAAAAGTTCGAGTGCACCCGTCAGCGTCTTCTGGAGATCAACCGCTCCTTCGTCGATCTGGGGCTGGATCTCGAAAAGGCGGACGCCTTCGTCAACGAGCGGATGGCGGGCGTCAAGAACTGTCTGCTGCATCTGGTGCAGCTGCGTTCGTTCGGACACTTCCGCAAAGAGGACTATCTGCCGCCCACCCGCGAGCTGCTGAGCTCGATCGGCGAGGCGCACAGCGCCTTCAACTCGGCGCTGATCCTGCGTGCCCACGGCGTCAACGCGGTCTTCGTCGACCTTTCCGGCTGGAAGGATCAGGAGACGGGCACGATGGAGGAAACGATCCGCCACCACCTCGCGGGGCTGGATTTTTCGAAGTGCATGCCGATCGTCACCGGCTACGCCAAGTGCGCCGAGGGCGTGATGGCGACCTTCGACCGCGGATACAGCGAGATCACCTTCAGCAAGCTCGCG
>Ga0310786_10003916_pt1 | contig 21110 bp, 19 predicted proteins | sample AusTroGonzalo_MG_FD_203881 | JGI IMG/M metagenome (GOLD analysis project Ga0310786, IMG submission 203881) | Bovine rumen microbial communities from tropical cattle in Woodstock, Queensland, Australia - Gonzalo_03 (v2) (version 2) | ecosystem: Host-associated > Mammals > Digestive system >... | reverse complement strand
TAACAGATCTCAACAAAAAAAGTGTTGGCTATATTCATTAAAATGCTAAAATTGATAGATTCCTCTGTACTAGCCAACTCTTCAAAGATATTTGGGTATATGAATCCCAAAATTATATTATAACCAAGGTTCACAAAAAATACCAAAAGAAAAGAGACTATTATGATTGTTTTTTCTTTTCTGTTGTAATTCTTTAAGACAAAATAACCCATGGCAGGAATTAGATATTTGGGCAGATTTGATATGACGAAGTTAAGGTTTGTTGACGAAAACCCTATTATCACCATAATTACGTATAGAAATAAATACACTATCCACCACACACTTACCTTGTTAAGTAGAAGCCCCTTTACCTTTCCGGTCATCACTGATAGTACTATCCATAAGGATGTCAGTCCCAATGGAATAACAAACGAATACGTTCCCTCTATATATCGGGTATAATAATACACCATCATACCAATGATGGGAAACATATTAAGTAAATACAAAAAACGTATGGATGACGTTTTGTCTAAAGATTGTATCATCTTATTACTTCTTTCTCAATAGCCCTACTACAATCCCATTCAACTCGGTATATTCGTATGGCTTTAATATCTTACATATTCCAAAAAACAAAACCATTCCAACAATTACTTGTACAGCCAGCAACACATAGTTATTCCACCTAATAAAACTCAACAAATACACCGGCACTGCTACACCTAACGCGATATAAAGCGATGGTAATATGTCGTGTATCTGTTCTACTATAGAATAGTTTAGAAGAGGTTTTGAGTAGTAGGCATTTAGGTAGTAGCACAAATAGTTTCTTGCTAAGTCGGCAACAAGCATCCAATATATGTTTGTCAGCAATCCTACCGTCACAGGAATAATAATTAGGAGATTCTTTATAATGTTGATTTTCAGAGTTAAATCACTTCGCCCCATTACTTGTATAGCGTTCAGATTCAAGGCATGCAGAGGATATATCATCATTGAAAGACTAAGGATTTGAAGCATATATGCTGCTGGTATCCATTTTTCTCCAATTAGAATAATAATAAATGGTTTTGCCACTGCAGCCAGACTCAACATCAAAACAAAAGTCGGGAAAACCGTGACTTTGATTAACCTTCTATATGCATCTTTCAGTCTTAATGGATCACTCTGAATTGTACTCATCACAGGGTAGGCGACCCGCTGAACTATAGATGTCAAATTCCCGGAAAATACTTGTCCAAATTGATAAGCTCGTGTGTATTGTCCTAATGATGCAGGGCTAAAAGCTTTTCCTATGACAATATGATGTAACTGTTCTGAAAGTCGGTTAAATATTCCGCTCAACATCAGTTTCCAGCCGAAGTTCCACATTTCTCGGAAACTCTCCATAGAAAACAACAACTTCGGAATCCAGCGATTTACAATCCAGTATAACAATGTTGCAAGGAACGCATTACTCAGTTGTTGTGCTACCAATGACCATACGCCAAAACCCGAATAAGCCATGATAATACCTATCACACCGCTGAGGATAGCTGCCGTTACGGACACCTTGGTCTGAGTTTTGAAATCAAGAGTCTTTGTAAGTCTTGCCTTCTGTACCAGTGCCAAGGCATTGATTATTACAATGCTCGACATCACCTGCATAAGCGGTCTTAGCTCTTCCCGTTCAAAAAACCTCGCTATAAGCCCAGAACCGCCAAACAGCACTGCTGCCATCACTATAGACAGAACCAGGTTTGTATAAAAGACAGTGCAGTAATCAACTTCGTCAGCATCATTTTTACGTATGATTGCATAAATAAAACCACCATCAATTATTATTTCAAATACTGCAATAAATATTGTAAGAATTCCTATCAAGCCATAGTCATCAGGGCTAAGTAAACGAGCCAAAATAACACCAACAACGAAGCTAACTCCGTAACGAAGAACTGACTCTAGTGCTGTCCAGACAGTTCCCTTTATAGTTTTATCTTTTAAACTTTGTTCGGCCATATTCTCTATATTTCTTAACTTTGCCCTTTGTCTTCTAAATACTTTATACGCAAGCTGACATTTCGACAATCGGCACATTAGGAATGATATATAAGCAACGATTAAACTTGTGGTTTCACAACATTTAATATGGCTTTTACAATCACAGCACCACACTTGTCTTTGCTCTTTATTTAGACATCTTATTCTTCGTCAACCATAGCAATGATACTTAGTACTATTAGCGATGAATATTCATCATGATTGTGGGAAATGGTTTATGCCTAGATTTCTGAAGGATTAGTATCTTCCAACTGATTTGCAAAATTTTCGATAAACTTTTTCATTTTCACAACCTATAATTTTTCAGCTAATATTAAAATTCTACTTTCTTTGCAGGATAACCCATTACTTTCAATCCAGATTTTACTTTATGAAAAACAACACTACCTGTCACAACTTCAACATCATCTCCTAAATTGTTCAAGATTACAGAATGGCTACCGATGAATACTCTTTTACCTATACGACTTTCAGGAATATTAACAAAAGCCGTTGTTGTAGTATAATCTCCAATCTCCACATCTTGGCCTATCATGGATGCAGCAATATGAACAAAATCACCTATTATTGAGCAATCGCCTATTGACCCAGCTGTGATCACACACCCCTCACCAATTTTGGCAGTTTTATTAATTGATGCGCTTGGATGTATCAATGTGGCAAAACGCGCCCCTCTTTCTTTCAGAATAGAAACTACTTTTTCTTTCCCACGAGGAGATGAAATACCTAATACAAACCAATCATCTTTAGAAGGGATATAGTCTGCAATCGTAGAAATAACAGGAACTGGGATGTGCTTATCTTTTAACGATGTTACGTAATCATCTATGAAGCCCTTGATTTCCCATATTGGACTTTGTTTATTGATATCTTTTATAAGATAATAAGCTTCTCGACCAAATCCACCAGCTCCAACTATAATGATTTTTTTCATATCAGCATGCCTTAATTAATTCTATTATTCGTTTCATTTCAACTTCTCCATACCTCTGATCTATTGGCAGCGGCTGCATCTGAAAGGCCAATAGATAATCTATTTCATCTTTGGTTGTCCAATCCAACACATTAGGCCAATAGCGAGCAACAAAAATCTTATTCTCTATTAGTTTCTCACGCAAACCTTTCACCGGAACAAGATAGGGATAAACCATCGGGACAGCAGCATCATCTAACGGAAGTTCAAGATTATTCTTTTTACCAAGAGCTTCGTGAAGCATTTTGTAGTTGGCTCTACGCTGCATTGCCGCTGCCTCATAGTCAATGCCCTGCATCATCCGCTGTGTCAGCTTTGACATCTTGCGAACAGGCTGATTATCCAATCCATCATCCACTCGACGGAAGTCCTTGAAACCATCTTCTGCTGACAAATCAATGCGCTTCACCAAATGTGCTACCCTTTCGTATGAGTAATCTTGCTCTATCTCTTCTTCAAGATCCTTGTCACAATAAAGATAGGCTCCATCTGGAACTCCAAAGAACTTGCGGCAGGTATAGAAGGTATCAATGCCATGAAGTGGCTTGGCATAGAATGCCTGTGTATTATCAACAATAAGGCGGGAACCAGTTTTCTCTGCCAACTGCTCCACATAACGTTGCTTTAATCCAAAATAGTTGGTGTAGAGCAAAACCTCATCTTCTTTGAGTGTAAAGCGGTCTCTAATCTCGAAATGAATATCTATATGATAGTATTCATACGGAATGCCCAGTTTGTTGATGGGTTCCATCACTGCCTCACAAGTATAATAAGGCATATAAACCTTCTTATATCCACGCACGCGCAGGATATACTCCAAGCAATTGCGCCCTGTATTCAGCCGAATAGCTTTCTTATGATACTCCTCGCGTTGAGGTAGCTCTAATGAGAAATAACCGCCTATAGCATCCATTACTTTACAACTACTTTCAGCCAATTTTTTGGGTTGGTGATAGCTTTTTCAAGCTCTTCCGCGGTCTGGAACTTCAGCACCAAGGTACCAATGGCATTATTGGCACCTTCAAAGGACTCTACCTTGTCACCCTTTTCTACCCAGAGGTCTTCTTCTACCACCTCTGCCGGTAAATCCTTGCTAATCTCCAAATGATCAAACAGTCCATTCTTATCAGCATGGAGAATTATCTCAGCCCAATGACCTTTATAAGGCTTTTGCTCAATCGGCTCCAAAATGGAATCGCCCACCATAGCACGAGTGATGGCCGTAATCATATCCACCCCTGTTGCATAGCGCAACATCTCACACAAACGATTACCACCACCACGAGGTGTTAACTCCATGATGTAAGGTTTGCCATTAGGAGCAACACGTACCTCAATATTATATACTACTGTCTTCAGATTGAGTAGCGTGATGAGCCTCTGAATCTCAGAGGTCAGATACTCCTCCTGTTCCTTCGTAAAAGTAGAAGGCCAGCTATATGCTGCAGGTGTATACGGATTCGTAGCATCTGCATCAAAACGTTGAGCACAGAAACTGACAAACTTCAGTTTACCATCTTCGGAGAAACTATCAGTATCGGAAGAACAGCCCTGCTTATCAATAAACTCCTCAACAATGATATGACCAGAAATACTATGCTCCATAGCATACTCCAAAGCTGGCTTCAAATCCTCTGCCTTATCAACTCTGGTTACACCCTTGCTGCCTGCAGCATCCGTGGGCTTGACAATCACAGGCCAAGGATACCAATACCTTTCTTCGTATGCTGCCTCTACACTATCAAAGCCCTTTGCTTGGGGAACATTGAAACCATTCTTGGTCAAGAAAGCACGAAATTTGTCTTTGTTCTGGAGTATCTCTACAGACTCAAACGGGCCAAAACTTGGCAACCCCATCTTGTTCTGAACATAGCTTGCAGCTACTACACCCGGGTCACAGGCAAATGACATAATACCGTCAATCTGGAGCCTTTGAGCCTCTTTTAATACAGCTTCTTTATCAATGATACTGACGTTACAATACTCATCACTCCACTTGTGAGCAATATTGTTAGGCAGATAGTCTGCTGTTATCACATAGTAGCCCTGCTTATGGGCTGCATCAATTACTGGTTTCAGGTAGCGCAAGCCACCCAGGAGCATTATCTTTTTTTGTTTCATTCTTATCTTACTACCAATTCAAGTATGCGGTTCAAATCCTCATCGCTCAACTCATGGTGCATCGGGAGGCAAATCACCTCATTAGCAATCTTTGTTGCAACAGGCAGGTTCTCTGGAGCTGCACTGGGTAAGCCACGATAGGTACTGAATGTGCTAATTAGCGGGTAGAAGTATCTGCGCCCCAACACATTCTGCTCTCTCATCTCAAAGTACAGCTGGTCACGAGTCTTACCATATTCCTCTGCATTGATAAAGATGGGGAAGTAGCTATAGTTGTGACGAACTCCAGGCATATCCTCGAAGAAACGGATGCCAGGAACATTACGCAATGCCTCGCGATAGCGATTTGCGACCTTCTGACGGTTTGCGATGGCTTGGTCAACCTGCTTCAAGTTCAGCAGTCCGTATGCGCTACGAACCTCATCAACTTTACTATTGATACCAGGGGCAACCACCTCTGTTTCTCCTGCAAAGCCAAAGTTCTTCAAATAGTCGATGCGCTTCTTGGTTTGCTCATCGTGCATCACCAAGGCACCACCCTCCAGAGTATTATATACTTTAGTTGCATGGAAGCTCAGTGTACTCATATCACCTGCATTCAGCACACTCTCACCATCCACCTCAACACCAAAAGCATGTGCCGCATCATAGATAACCTTCAGTCCATATTTGTCAGCAATCTCCTGAATACGCTTCATCTTCACCGGCTTGCCATAGCAATGCACAGGCATGATAGCAGTAGTCTTGGGAGTAATAGCAGCTTCAATCTTATCCGGATCTATACCACATGTTTCTTCCTCAATATCCACGAATACTGGTTTGCAACCATTCCACCAAATGCTATGTGTAGTAGCCACGAAACTGTAAGGAGTAGTAATCACTTCTCCAGTAATACGTAAAGCCTGCAAAGCAGTCAGCAATGGCAATGTTCCATTAGTAAACAAACTAATATATGGCACTTTTAAATACTCACACAGAGCCTGTTCCAACTGCTTATGGAACTGCCCCATGTTGGTAATCCACTTGCTAGCCCAAATCTCTTTAAGCATCTCATTAAACTCATCGAGGTTGGGCAGCAACGGTGAGGTGACGGTAATTTTTTCTTGAGACATATTGTTCTTTTTCTATTTGCCTATTACATCATTTCTGAGTCCATAAAAACATATCTTTACTAAAATCCGGTGTTGGGTATTTTGAAAAGTCAAACAAATATTCTGGTAAAGCTGATTCTATTTTTTCTACATCCTCAGTAAAATTCGGATATCTTTTAAAAACTTGTGTATTTGCAATTGATTTTGAGGGGTCAAATATACTTTTAGGATGAGTGTTAACTGGCAAGTGAAGGAATTGTCGGAGTTGTTCTGTGGTCTTATCATATTCATACACCAACTCTTCAAACTGAACTCTAAACACTCGTGGATGATTCTCTCTATAAGGCTGATCTTTACGAAGAGCTTTGTAGTAAGTTATAAAATCTTCAACTGGTTCTATTGGAAAAAAACGCCATTGACCCATCAATTTTGTTTTACCTGATACATATAAGTCGCGGGGATCTCTGTCAACTATGATGGCATACGGATCCTTTATAAAAGGAAAACATGCTTGAGGGTTATTTGTTCCAAACGGCTGATCTAAAGCTACTATTTCTTCTTGATTAACCCCCATTCCTTTAAGCAATTCATCAATGTGTTTCTTGGCGGCCTCATAGAAATTTTCAGGTCGGATTGAGAACCTAACCTCTTGTAGTGGCCAACAATTAGCCCGGTGACCGGTCTTCCGCTCCATCCTTGGTATTACCACCTGTACCATAAAATGATGTAGGAAATATCTTGATCGATAACTATAACTTTTATACCCCCAATGCCATTTTACCATTGTTATGTTATCAATAAACTGTTTTGCCGATCGCATAAACAAATCTGACGGAAGCCCACGACTCTGATAAAAAGATTTCATATTATCAACCATATCAAGAAACCGCTTGATTGCCCATATTGAATCTCCCGTTCTGTTATATGGGTGCATCATTGCTCTTTCTAAATACAACAAGCCATCAAGCACTGTCAAATATGTAAATTCCAAATCATCCTTAACCGTTATTGCGTCAAACTCCTTCAAGTAGTCCAGAACGGCTCCTGATCCAGTTTCACCGAATCCACATACTCCAATAAACATAATATCAAAATTTTTAATTACTTAACAATCTTTTCATATAGGTAACTTATCGCCTCTTCGGTTAGAGCTACGGGGTTATTCTTCAACCTAATCGGATTAACAGAAGTAGATAATAGATTCAAATCTTCTTCTCTATTGCCAGAAAACGGGTTCTTAAGCTCAATATCCTTCATCATCTCACTGAACACGCTAAAAGCCTGTTCAGGGCTTTCACATCCCATAGACTGTGCAATTAGATTAAAGATACCAGCCAAATACTCCTGACCGCGTACATCAATACACTTATCCATATTACCCAGCATATATTCCCAAATGACGGGAAGGCCTACTGCTACAGCATGACCGTGAGGTAACTTATACAAAGAGGTAATCTTATAACTAAAAGCATGGGCGGCTGTTGTCTGAGTAATATTGATGGCACGCCCACCATAATTAGCTGCAAGCATAATCTGAGCAGCTGCCTCTTCATCATTCTCAAAGATATACTTTCTCCAGTTGGCCATAATGAGTTCAACCGTCTTGCGGCTATACTCATAGCTTTCTTCCGTTGAGTTCACACTCCACCAAGACTCAATGCCCTGACAAAGGGCATCCATCATGGTGCATTTCTTTTGGTAGAGCGGCAAAGTTTTCAGAACAGATGGTTCCAACACTGCATAATCAGGCAACACGCCATCGTTGGTAACGGTCTGTTTGGCTCCCTCGTAATACATCACTGCATTATGAGTGGACTCACTTCCTGTGCCAGCCGTTGTTGGAATGGCAATAAACGGAAACTTGGTACCATCAATGAGCAAGCGCTGCGAAACCAAGGGAGGAATAATGGCTGCATTGCCTTCCTTTGCCAGCACAGCCAGCTTGATGCACTTGGCCACATCAATGGCACTGCCACCTCCCACTGCGAGGATGGTATCGCACTGGGAGGTTTTCAGCAGTTCAATGCCGTTGCAAACTTGTTTATAGAGAGGGTTTGGAGTGAAGTCCGAAAACTTCACCTTTTCTGCCACCGGCATAGCCTCTATTGCATCCTTAATGTTGAGAAAAGGATACGAAGAGTCAATCACCAGGAACAACTTTTTGCAGCCAACTTCCTTCAATATTTCAGGAAGTTGTGCTATTCCGTTTATTATTTTTTGCATAAGAGTTACTTCTTGAGGAAGTTCATCAGAGCTTCCTTGTTTTGAATAGGAGTTGTAGTTGGGCGACCAAGGTCTTTTCTATTACCCTTCTTCACTTTTACTTCAAATAGCACCGGGCCTCCTTCCGTTGAAAGCTCAGCTTTCATTGTGGGGAGAACTTTCTCCAACTCTTCCTTGCTGCTCACGCTGATGGCTGCTTTGTAGCCCACAGCCTTGGCAATGGCACGCAGGTCGATCTTCAATCCCACAGTGGACTGACCTCCTACGCTGTCGTGCGCACCATTGTTGAACACCACGTGTACATAATTCTTCGGTGCCTTGTTGCCCACAATGGCCATAGAGCCCATGTGCATAATGGTGGCACCATCGCCATCGAAGCACCACACTCTGCGTTCGGGCTGAGCAAGGGCAATGCCGAGGGCAATCTGAGAGGCGTGCCCCATACTGCCAACCGTCAAGAAATCTCTTTCGTGACCTTGGTTCATGGCTGCACGATATTCAAACAACTCACGACTAATCATACCAGTGGTGGAGACTATGCAATCCTTCTCACCAAGAGCCGCGGCCACAGTTTGAATAGCCTCTTCTCGGCTCATCGAAAGGTCGTTCTTCTCCACATTCTGGAGCTTGTACTCATCAAAGGTATCCTTCTCAATTACCAAGGCAAACGTATCCTTGTTTTGGAGGGCTTTCAAGGCTTTGGCAATCTGCTTCTCGGCCTTGTCTTCCTCCTTGGCCAGCACCTCGTAGTTGATGCCCATCACATTAAGCAGACCTGTGGTAACCTTGCCTTGCTTCACGTGCTGAGGCTCATCGTGTACACCTGGGCGGCCACGCCAACCAATGAGCAATAAGACCGGGATATTATACACCTCTTGGTCAGTCAACGAGGCCAGCGGGTTGATAATGTTGCCCTCGCCGCTGTTCTGCATATACACACAAGCAGGTTGGCCTGTGGCCAGATAGTGACCGGCAGCCAAACCTACGGCAGCACCTTCGTTGGCAGCAATGATGTTGTGTGCCGCATCAAAGTGGTCGGTGATGTAGGCGCACATATTTTTAAGCAGAGAGTCCGGCACACCTGCAAAGCAGTCGATGCCATTTTCTCTTAGTTTTTCGATAAAATATTCAGGGCGTATCATAATAATTGATAATTGACAGTTTATAATTGATAATTACTCTTCAGGAACAAGTGTGATGATTTCCTTAATGCTCATACACTTGTCGTCGCACTCCTTAGCACGGTGGTTTTCCAATATGGTGCGGGCAGCATCCTGCATAGCCGGGAAGCCTGTGCGGGTGAGCTGGTTGGCATAAATCACCACATTCACGCCACGGTCTTTGAACTCTTGCTCGGTAACCGTGTTGAATGAGGTAGGAACAACCACAATAGGAGTGGTGGTATTCTTTTCACGGAACTTCTGCACAAACTCGAAAATTTCGGCCGGGTCTTTCTTACGGCTGTGAATCATAATGGCATCAGCACCAGCTCCGCTGAAAGCGAAAGCACGTTCCAAAGCGTCTTCCATACCTTGCTCCAAAATCAAGCTCTCGATACGGGCACAAATCATAAACTCTTTGGTCTTCTGGGCACGTTTACCCGCCTGAATCTTAGCACAGAAGTTCTCGATGCTGTCTTGAGTCTGTTTCACCTCAGTGCCAAACAAAGAGTTCTTCTTCAAACCAGTCTTGTCCTCGATGATAATCATTGAAACACCCATACGTTCCAGAGAACGTACAGTATAGACAAAGTGCTCAGTCAAACCACCCGTGTCTCCATCAAAGATAATAGGCTTGGTGGTCACTTCCATAATATCGTCGATGGTGCGGAAGCGGCTGGTCATATCCACCAACTCAATGTCGGGTTTACCCTTGGCAGTGGAATCGCACAATGAGCTGACCCACATAGCATCGAACTGATAGGTTTTACCATCCTGCAACACTGTAGTCTTTTCCACAATCAAGCCTGTGATACCACTGTGAGCTTCCATAGCCGTGACAAGTCCCTTCATATTGATGAGCTTGCGCAGGCGGCCACGACGAATGTCAGGCATAGCAGCCTCGGCACGATGCGCTGCATCCAACTCTTTATACTTAGGGCTGTTGCTATAAGGATATTCTATCAGTTTGCCACCATATTGGGCCAACACATCGATGACTTCTTGACGGATAGGCTTCTGGAAACCTTCGCACCAGTCGTTACCGTGAACCACATAATCAGGTTTTAATTCACGAAGGTTCTTTGCATAACTCAATGTATCCTGAGTCACCACACGCTCCACACCAGCCAAATTTTCAAACAAAGCCTTACGCTCGGCAAACGGAATCAGCGGGAAGCGTTTGAAGCTGGACACAGCCTCGTCTGAAAGCACACCGATAATCAAACGACCCAAGCGGCGGGCCTTGTTGATGATGGCCATGTGGCCAGAGTGGATATATTCGGCAGAGAAGCACATATACACCGTGCGCTCATTCACCTCAACTAATTTCTGCTTCACCACCTCCAAATCCTCTGGAGTGTCAATCTCAGCACAGAGCATATCCTTCACATCGCAAGGATAGATGTTGCACTTGTCAGACACCTCGTTGAAGGCATTCTCAGCATACACCTTGCGGTTGTCAGCCTCGCAGAACTTTTCGATGTTCTGGAGCCATACCAGCCAATCATCTTTCAAGAGTTTGTAAAGAGGCTGAGCAGCCATAGCGTTGTCGAAGAACTCAATGCCCACTTTTTCAATCTTGCCGTCTTTGACAACAGCCTTGAAATCCTTCTCTGGCAGAGCGAGTGTGCTGCTCACAGCCATGCAGCTGACAGGGCTGTCAATCACGGCTTCCATCACCAAACTCTCGAACACTAAATCACCATGCATCAAGATGATATCGTCATCTTTCAACGCATCTTTTGCACAGTAGATGCTATAGATGTAGTTGGTTTTGTCGTAGAGAGGATTGTTCACAAAGGTGAACTTGATAGGCAAATGCAATGCCTCGCAATATTCCACAAGCACTTTGTCGTAGTAGCCCGTGGTCATCACCACTTCTTCCACTCCAAAACTCACCAACTGCCGAAGTTGACGGCTGAGAATGGAGTTTTTGTATGAAATCTCCGTCATACACTTGGGGTGCTCGTTCGTGATAACACCCATACGTTGACCTAAACCACTGTTAAGAATTAAAGCTTTCATTATTAAGTATTTTCGTTATTTATTATCAATATTTATCTGCCACTATACATGTTATCATAATATTTCTGATAGTCGCCTGAAGTCACATTATCCATCCATTCTTGGTTGTCGAGGTACCAGCGTACAGTTTTCTCGATGCCGTCTTCAAACTGGAGACTGGGTTCCCAACCGAGTTCTTTCTGCAGTTTCGATGAGTCGATAGCATAACGCATATCGTGACCTGCACGGTCAGTAACATAGGTGATAAGATTCATATCCTCACCCTCTTTTCTGCCAAGAAGTCGATCAACAGTATTGATGACAACCTTAATAATATCTATATTTTTCCACTCGTTGAAACCACCGATGTTGTAGGTTTCAGCTATGGTTCCTTTATGGAAAATCAAGTCGATAGCTCTTGCGTGGTCTTCAACATACAACCAGTCGCGCACGTTCTCGCCCTTGCCGTAGACGGGCAGCGGCTTACGATGGCGGATGTTGTTGATGAAGAGCGGGATGAGCTTCTCGGGGAACTGGTAGGGACCATAGTTGTTGGAGCAGTTCGTCACGATGGTAGGCATCCCAAAAGTGTCGTGAAAGGCGCGTACAAAATGGTCAGAAGATGCCTTTGCTGCACTATACGGGCTATGGGGCATATATTTCAAATCCTCCGTAAAGAACTTCTCGCCGTAGGCCAAATGATGTTTTCCGCTGGAAGCTTTTGTCGTGAACGGAGGTTCGATACCTTCAGGATGGGTCATTTCCAGTGCGCCATACACTTCATCTGTTGAAATATGATAGAAGCGCTTGCCTTCATATTTTTCAGGTAACGATTCCCAATAAGCTTTAGCTGCCTGAAGCATTGAGAGTGTACCCATCACGTTCGTTTGCGCAAAAGTGAAAGGATCTTTAATGGAGCGATCCACGTGGCTCTCGGCAGCGAGATGGATAATGCCGTCCACTTTCTCGTCCTGCATCAGCTTATAGACACCCTCGAAGTCGCAGATGTCCCTGCGAACGAATTTATAGTTCGGCTTATTCTCGATATCCTTCAAGTTAGCCAAATTACCAGCATAAGTAAGCTTGTCCAGATTGATAATCTTATAATTAGGATATTTATTTACAAACAGGCGCACTACATGTGAGCCAATGAAACCGGCACCTCCAGTGATGATTATTGAGCGTTTCATATCTTTAGTTTTTCAAATTATTTATACAACACTTCAAAGAATCAGTCCAATAGGGAACTTGAAGTCCAAATACCTCTTTGAACTTTGTTTTATCCAACACAGAAAAGGCGGGGCGTTTCACTGGGCTTGGAAATTCATTGCTATGACAAGGCTGGATATCGCATTCTATCTGACCACTATACTCCGCTATCATCTTTGTAAAGTCGTACCATGAGCAAACCCCTTCATTGCTATAATGATATACACCTGTTTTGCCTTCAAACTTGCCATTTTCAATTATATCAAAAATGGCATTTGCCAAGTCGTATGCATAAGTAGGTGTACCGACCTGGTCAAAGACCACTTTCAGTTGAGACTTAGTTGCGGTAAGATTGAGCATTGTTTTCACGAAGTTTTTTCCGAATACGCTATAAAGCCATGCGGTGCGGAAAATGAGATAATCTACACCTATTGCCTGAATGTTTTGCTCTCCATGAAGCTTGGTCAGACCATAAACGCCTGTTGGTGTACCTTTCTGGTCTTCATCACAAGGGGTGTTATAAGGATCGCCACCAAACACATAGTCTGTGCTTATATGAATGAGCAATCCTCCAACCTCTTTCATGGCGATGGCCAAGTTTTCAGGTGCTTTGGCATTCAACAATTCAGCTAATTCTCGGTCAGTCTCTGCTTTGTCCACATTGGTATAGGCTGCACAGTTCACTATCACTTTCACATCATTCTCTTTGACCTTCGTACGTATGGCATCCAAGTTTGTGATATCAAGCTTTGTAGTATCAGTAATGATATCATCACCAGCCAATTTGTGCAACATCTCAATAGACTCTAGATGCTCATCACAAACATCGGTAAAGATATAATTATCTTTCGAATCTTTTGTGACAATGCGCATCTCATTGCCCAACTGTCCATTAGCACCAGTTACAAGAATATTCATACGTTAGAAGTTAAATGGACTTTTAAAGTCTTTCAAAAATGGATGCTTTTTATCCTTCTCTGAAAGCAAAACTTGATTTGTGGGAATAGGCCATTGAATGGCAATATCAGGATCGTTCCAAGCTATGGCACCTTCAGCCTCTGGATGATAGAAGTCATCACATTTATATTGGAAGATAGCTTCCTCACTCAACACAGCAAAACCATGAGCCATACCCTTAGGTACAAAGAATTGACGATGGTTATCTTCCGTTAATTCACACATTTCATACTTACCGTATGTTGGCGAACCTTTGCGAATATCCACTACTACATCCTGTACTTTACCTTTTACTACTCTAACGAGTTTACTTTGTGTATAAGGAGGCATTTGAAAGTGCAAGCCTCTCAATACGCCATAACGACTTTTACTCTCATTATCCTGAACGAATGTAATATCCACACCTGTTTTTTCTGCAAACTCGTGGGCATTAAAACTTTCAAAAAAGTAACCCCGCTCGTCACCAAAAACTCTAGGTTCTATAATAAAAACTCCTTCTATTAACGTCTTTATTACTTCCATATTATTAGTGAGTTAAAGTTGTTGAATTGACCTCTTCCTTCATTTCGTCAATGACTTTGAGAAGATACTGACCGTATTGATTCTTGAGCATTGGTTTGGCCAATTCACGCATCTTTTCCTCGCTAATCCAGCCATTGCGATAGGCTATACCCTCTAAGCAAGCAACTTTCAGACCTTGACGTTTTTCAATGACCTCAACAAAGGTTGATGCCTCGCTCAGCGAGTCGTGAGTACCCGTATCTAACCAAGCGAAACCTCGACCAAACACCTGCACTTTCAACTCACCGTCTTTGAGAAACTCTTGGTTCACTGTGGTGATTTCAAGTTCACCTCTTGCACTCGGTTTGATAGTTTTGGCTACATTCACAACCTTATTGGGATAGAAGTACAAACCCACCACTGCATAGTTGCTCTTTGGTTCTTTCGGTTTCTCCTCTATGCTTAGGCAGTTGCCTTGCTTATCGAACTCAGCTACGCCATAACGTTCTGGATCTGAAACCCAATAGCCAAAAACCGTAGCTTTCTTGTTTTCCTCCGCATCTTTCACTGCGTTGCGAAGTAAAGAGGTGAAACCAGCACCATAGAAGATGTTGTCTCCGAGCACCAGGCAAGCACTGTTGTTACCGATGAATTTTTCACCTATGATAAAAGCTTGTGCCAGACCATCGGGAGATGGCTGCTCAGCATACTCAAAGTGTACACCATAATCACTTCCGTCACCCAGCAAGCGTTTAAAGCCTGGCAGGTCATATGGGGTGGAGATAATGAGAATATCTCTTATCCCAGCCAGCATTAAGGCTGAAATAGGATAATAGACCATCGGTTTATCGTAAATAGGAAGCAACTGCTTGCTAACACCCTTAGTGATGGGATAAAGGCGGGTTCCTGAACCGCCTGCTAATACTATACCTTTCATAATTTATAATTTTATTCTGCAGAAAAATCTCTTATACGTTGCTCTTCTGTGCGTTTGCAAACAAGTATTTGCCCATTTTTCTCACTCATAATGTAGCCATCCAAACCTTGAAGAACCACCTTTTTGGCATCCTCGGCATGAACCACACAGTTGGTGCATTCATACAACTTCACATTACCCACAGCACCATTGCCATTTGCATCTTTCTGAAGCTTATCGTGAAGAGATGCCCAATTGCCTAGGTCGCTCCAGCCAAAATCTGCAGGGTGAGTATATACCATACCGTCAGCCGCAGCAGGTTCCATCACAGCAAAGTCGATGGAAATCTTTTCGCATTGCGGAAAAATGCCAGCCACATCACCTGTTGCAGCAATCTTGTCCATATCGGCTGCAATGTTGGGTTTATACTTCAGAATACTATCCGTAATAGTGTCAATATTCCAAACAAAGATACCTGCGTTCCAGAGGTAGTTGCCTGCTTTGAGGTACTTTTCTGCGGTATCGTGGTTGGGTTTTTCCTTGAATGCATTCACTTTGCAAATCTCACCACTCACAACATTAGCTGATTCCACATAACCATAACCAGTCTCAGGTCTTGAAGGTTTGATTCCAATAGTCACAATAGCGTTGATTGTATTTGTAAACGTTAAAGCATTATTGATGACTCTGCGGAATTCCTCTGGGTTCATCACCACAGCATCGGCAGGGGTCACCACCACATTGGCTTGTGGGTCTTCTTTCTTGATGCTCCAGCAGGCCCAGGCAATGCAAGGTGCCGTGTTGCGAGCTGCTGGTTCTGCCAGGATATGCTCAGCTGGAATATCGGGCAACTGTTGCTTTACTATATCCACATACTTGGCATTAGTTACCACCCAGAAATTGTTCATTGGGCAAACACCTTTGAAACGGTCAACCGTAAGTTGAATCAAAGTGCGACCACAACCCAAAATATCAATAAACTGCTTGGGGTATTCTGGTGTGCTGAGCGGCCAAAAGCGGCTGCCTACGCCACCTGCCATTATTACTACGTGATTATTTCTCATTACTTACACTATTTATGAATTTGAATCATATAATGAAAATGGTATGCCTTACTCGGTTCTATGCATTTGTTGTACTCGCGTTCTGAGATGTCACCAGCAAAATCAAATCTATCGGCAATACCACACCAAGGCTCTATGCAAACAAACGGGCATCCTGGCTTATTCGGAGCCCAAATTCCAAAAGCGTCAGCTTGAGGGCAAGAGACTGTCAACACTGGGTGACCAAACTTATCAAGCAACGCCACACTTCCCACTTGCTGGCCTTCTATCAAGAGTGCATCATTCTCAAATGTATGTTTATTTATAGCCAGAATGCCATTATTGTTGTTCAGTGCCATAGGTGTTCCATAAGAGCATCTCAATCCATCTACAAGATGATTGCTTATCAAAGGAGAAATTGTTTGACCATCCTTATCATAGAATTGAATAAGCGCATGACATCCATCATTTGCATCATAGTCCGGCAATAGAAAAGCGGGATGGGCTCCTATTTGGAAATGCATATCTTTTTTTCCATTGTTTTGAACTATCCACAAGCAAGAAAGCGTATTCCCATCAATATTGTATTCAACGGCAAGGTCAAAAATAAAAGGATAATTGTTATAAGTAGTTTCCACCATCCGGTAATGGTTTTTGCTTTCTTGCACAAAATCCGTATCACGGGCAAAGCCATGTTGCTTCATCGTATATTGTTCGCCATCAACACGCAACGTATCATGAGCCAGTCTTCCAACTATCGGAAAAAGTATCGGTGCACGACGTCCCCAAAACGCAGGGTCGCCTTGCCATAGATATTCTCGTCCATTGGCAACTAAGCTTTGCAGCTCAGCTCCGTGTGTTGATACCTGTATTCCTTGTATCATTGTAGTAGCTTTAGACATTTATCACTTCCTCATCGCAGCCTTTGTATCGAGCAGCTTTTTCACAGGCTTCATATATTCCACAAACTCTTCATACTTCATATCCTTCAAATAAATCATTCCGTATGCACGCTTAAGCATAGGATCATTGCCGTGATAGAAATAGCCTTCGCCCAACAGGTTGCACACATCGTCGAACTGCTCTACCCACACCTTCTGAGCCAATTCGCTAAACGGGCCATCGTGTTCATAGCTCGGGAATTCGGCTCCACGCTGGCTGAGATAACAGGTATCGAACATATTGCGAATAACCGCAAAACTGTTGAGCGAGACGGGAATCATAGTGTTCACCTCACTCATCTGCCAACGCGACCACACATTGCGGTAGCCCCACACGTGTAGGTCAACCTCGGGATGAGCATTGTGGTATTGTTCCAATGCAGCACTAATGGCAATAAGTGTCTTGAAATGCGTGTCTGGTCCGCTGCCTTCGGGATCGAGTGCCAAAGAAACTATCGTGGGCTTCACACGCTCCATAAGATCTACTATGGGTTTCACATCATTTTCTGGGTCAGGATAGTGAGGAAAGATATCGTCACTATAGAACGGCAAGCGAAGGTGACTCACGTGATCACTGCCAATGCCGAAGTGCGCCCACACCAACTCGGCTTCCATTTCACGCAACCAGCCTTTAGCTGTGTGAAAGGTTTCGGGCTCGCGTCGGCCCAACTCCAAAGTTTCCAAAAGCTGCACTTCACCTTCAATAAAAGCCTTCAACTCTTGCAATGACATGAAACCACGTTCCGCTATCCATTTGCGGGCTATGCGGCGTGCCACCGCATAGTGCTGAATGGATTCGTTGAGGCTGGCAATGCCTCGTAAATAATGCGTCAAATCCTCTTGATAAGAGGAGGAGAACACCGAGTCCAAGTTTTCTTGCCTCAAGGCTGCTTCTTGCGGGTCAATGCGACGGAGCAAATTTTGGTAAACACTTAGCAGATAAGCACTCGTCACAGAGGTATAACCACTGGTGCAATAAGCAAAATGGTTCTGTATGCTCTTTGAGCGCACCAGATGGTGCAGATAAGGGAAGTATGCCAACTCCACATCGTCGTGGTGAGGCGAAGTGTGCAGGATCTCCGCATCCTGCGGCATTTGCAAGCCTTTATTTATTTTAGCTTTTACCTCATCTGCTTCAACTGCGCTCAACCCATTCTTCACCGAGGGCAATTCCACTGCAGAAGCACGAGTGATAAAGAACCGAGCATTGGGCAAACGTTGCAGACAGGTGGCAGGATACAACTGCGTGGGTTCACTTAATACCGAGCCAGCCACCATCTTGGCCTTCGACTGACCTGCTGCAATAATAACTGCCACACAGTCGGGGTTGTATGTAATTGTCTCCAAACCCATAGTCACCACAGCTTTCTTCCTCACGGCTGTGATGCCACCCAAATCGCCTGCAGCTGCCGCTTGACTTTCATAATTGAGTGTAGTCAAGCGAGTATGCGAGAATGGGCTGCTGCCTCTCACGTTGAAAGCAATATGTCCATCAGGGCCAATGCCTCCCAAGAAGAAGCCAATACCTCCAAGGTCGCGGATTTTGCCCTCGTAACGCATGCACCATTCGTCAAACATACGGACAGCACGTTGCTTCAGTTCTTCTTGCTTGTTCAGTGCCACTCGGGTGCGCAACGACAAATCCACTCTACCATCAGTAAAAATCTCGCCCAAGTTCTTGGCACCCTCCAGCACCTGCTGTTCCTGCTCATTGAGGTACCACGTGTTGATGAGGTGAGTTTTCTTCGGTTCGAAGCCTAGCACATCGATATAATACTTCTTCACAAAGTAGCGGAACGAACGCTCGTGCTCCGGATTGATGGGAAAGAATTCATCAAGTTGGAAAAAGTGAAGTGAGCTGAAGTCAGGCTTCTGGATGCCCAGTTTACCAATCAGACCCTCTTTGCTTTCGCGTTCCCAATTGTCACGATAATACTCCAACCACTTGACGAAGAACTCAGGAGTTTTGCCCGTTGGCAATGCTACCACTCCACCAGGATTAAGCGACACCCATTCGACGAAGCGCAGTGCAGTGAGCTGTCCAAGCACGATATAGTTATCCGTCACCAACGTGTTGGTACGACAGTTCTGAGTGTTGGCCTCATACAAGGGGTCAAAACCTCTAAAATATTCCTCTACTCTACTCGCGGTATTATATTGCATCGCTCCGAATTATCGTTCGCTAATATTGATTTGCATCACAAGAAAATGAACCCAATTGCCAGCAACGTTTGTTTCAGTGCTGACATTTTGGGTAATATTGTAATTAACCTCAACATGAGGGTCTATTCTGTTCAAATAGGTGCACACCTCCTTAATCAGTTCTTGCTCTGTACCTTTAAATGGCGTAACACAATCAACCCGCAAAAGAGGTGATTCGCCTATATTTAAGTTCAAGAACGATGACAATGTGTCAGGTCTGTTCAGATGTCCGTTTATATAAACAAGTGTATACATTAATTGTGAGTTTTCTTTTGAGAAACTTCTATTAAAAATTGGGCTGAGGTCTTATCTCTTTTATCTTGCGAACTTCATTTTTGTACATGTTGATACGAAGCAATATGTCTTCAAGTGTATCGCCTCTATTGATTTCACCAATATGCACGTCTGCTTGTCCTTCAGCTACTAGGTGAGGATTGTAATTCCATTCATAGTATTTTGCGTTACCTTCCTCTATGCGATAAATCTTCAAATCCACATCCATACCACCCATTGTGGTTTTGCCTTCAAACAATACTGTTTTCTTCATTCCTATTTCTTGTTTTCAATAGTTTTAAGTGAGCAGGCCCGCTGGTTATTGAACCATTTTGAGAGACCAGCGGGAGTTCCTGCCACTTATATTTGGGGGGCCGCAAGGCTGTGCGGAAGACCTATTAGCCCCCATAGTGGCATTGGCTGCGCGTAAAGACCAAGAGGCCACTAGTTCTTTAAATACCGTTTTTCGTTATTTGAAACTTTCTCTTCTATCCAACCTTCGCCAACAATCTTATCCAATATCACTCTTACCCTATCACAATCGGCAGCATCTAACTGGTTGCTTACGTATAATCCTGTATTTGTGGTTCTCTCTTCTTCCATCGCTCGATAGAGGATATATGAGCAAACACCTTGAAATGAAAACTCTGCTTTTTGCATTGCAATGAATTCTTCGATGAGAATACGAAGTTTGGGGTTAGAATATGTTATTTTAATAGATTGCATTTTCAATTTAATTATAAACTTTATCTGGGTTCACGCTAAGCGGAGCGTAGATGTCCGTGAGATGTCCGTTATATCTCCGGGAGATGAACGGGAGATGAGATGATGTTCGATGTATGATTTTTTTTATTGTCGGTTCGTCTCCTTGCAGTCTCCTATCAGCGTCCTTGCTACGTCCTTGCAGCGTCCTATGTAAAATTTGGCTCATCAACACTCAGCTGCGGCATGTGGCCGGCGCTTTACATCTTCTGGTCAAGGTTTTTCCCTTTTTCCTCGTGTTCGAAATTAGGGATAAACTCTTTGATGGCTTCTACCACCTGAGCCTTGGTGAAGTCGGGATTGGCGAAGAGGGTTTCAAGCTTGCCAAAGAAGCCGTTAACCTCATCCATATCGTGACGAGTGGTCTGCTCCACCACTCCCAAGGCTTGGAAGCGCTGCATATCAATTTTCTCTCCAGGCACATAGAACTCTTCGTAGGCTTTCTCGCCTGTGGTGTCGGAGCCAAAGTAAACTACCGGATAGGTATCACTTTCGTAACCCATATTGGCAGCATACGCCACTGCCTCGGCATCATTGGCGCACTGTTTTTTCTCGAAGCCCTCGGCTTTCACAAACTCATCACAAATGGCAGAGAAGGTGAGCATCTGATCCTCTCCCAACTTCGGGAAAAACACTTCACCACCACGGCCAAGGATGCAAGCCAACATACAGATTTGACCCGATTCTTGAGGTGATACAAAGTAGCGTT
>Ga0310786_10003913_pt1 | contig 21123 bp, 14 predicted proteins | sample AusTroGonzalo_MG_FD_203881 | JGI IMG/M metagenome (GOLD analysis project Ga0310786, IMG submission 203881) | Bovine rumen microbial communities from tropical cattle in Woodstock, Queensland, Australia - Gonzalo_03 (v2) (version 2) | ecosystem: Host-associated > Mammals > Digestive system >... | reverse complement strand
AGAATGTAAGTTGGTTCCGGCGGCGGGAGTGTATGAGGCAACGGTTATGGGTTACGGGTTACGGGTTATGGGTGACGGATTACGGGTTACGGGTGATGGGTTAGCGGAGAGTGGAGAATCTTATCGGGCGTTGGTGAATATAGGGACCAACCCTACAGTAGGAAATGAAAATGTGACGATTGAGGCGTATTTGATTGATTATCAAGGGGAAAGCTTGTATGGGAAAGCGTTGACTTTGCGGTTTTTGCATCGAATAAGGGAGGAACAGAGGTTTGATTCGTTGGAGGCATTAAAGGCGCAAATTAAGATGGATTTAGCAACGATTAAAACAGAGAAAAATCACTAAAAATATGCAATTTATGAAAAAATGTTTACTTGTGCTGATCGTTTTGTTGGGCATAACAACGGCAAATGCAGAAATTAAGTCGGGTGCCTGCGGAGCGAGTCTGAATTGGACCTTAGACACGGAAAGTGGCGCATTGGTGATAACAGGTACAGGCTCATTGAGTTTGTCCTCGACGTATAGCTACGGATGGAAAGACTATGCATCATCCGTCAAATCCGTTGTCATTCCGGAAGGTTTGACAGATATGCCGAGCGCGGCTTTCGGCACCTGTAAAAACTTAACGACGGTGGTTTGGAATGCCGTTTCGTGTGCTCATTTTGAAGGTTACTCTTATGCTCCGTTCTATAATTCCAGCGGTGAAATTTTGAAACAAATCACTTCATTCACCTTCGGGGCGAATGTACAACGGATACCTGCATATTTGTGCGAAGACATGTCTGCGCTGACAGAAATCCATATACCAAGTACCGTGACCGTTATCGGTCAGAGTGCCTTTTATGGTTGTACCGGTTTGACTGGAGTTGTGCTGCCGGAAGGCTTGAAGACGATGGAGGTATCGGCTTTTTCCGGCTGCACCAAACTGGCAAGTGTGAATATTCCCAAGTCTTTGAAAGTAATAAAAAACTATGTATTCTATAATACCGCATTACCTTCAATCGCCTTGCATGATGGTATTACAGCCATTGGTACCAAAGCTTTTTACAAGTGCCCGTTTACCGAAGTGACAATCCCTGCCGCTGTGACTTATATGGGCGATGAAACCTTTAGCGGGTGCTCCAAACTGACCAAAGTGGTCTGGAACGCGGTTAGGTGTGACCATTTCTCTTCGAGCAACTATTCGCCATTCTATGATTCTGATAATAAGGTGGCGAGACAAATCACATCGTTTACCTTTGGCGACACAATTTGCCAAATACCTGCCTATCTGTGTTACGAAATGAGTTCTTTGGAGGAAATAAAGATTCCTTCAACGGTGACCACTATTGGCCAATCCGCGTTTTATCATTGCAGCAACTTGACCGAAATCGTTTTGCCGGAAGGATTGAAGACAATGGAGGTCTCGGCTTTTTCGGGCTGCACCAAGCTGGCGAGTGTGAATATTCCAAAGTCATTGAAAGTAATAAAAAACTATGTATTCTACGGTACCGCGTTACCTTCGATTGACTTGCATGACGGAATTACAGACATCGGTAAGTATGCTTTTTACAAATGTCCGTTTACTGAGGTGACAATCCCTGCAAGAGTGACCTATGTAGGTGAATCTGCTTTTGGTGAGTGCTCCAAACTGACCAAAGTGGTTTGGAAGGCAGTTAATTGCTCTGATTTTTCATCCAATAATGTAGCACCGTTCTATGACACGAAGACCACTTTGGGACAAATCACTTCATTTGCCTTTGGTGATACAATCCGCCGTATTCCCGCCCATTTGTGCAGGGATATGAAAAATCTTGAGTTTGTTTCTATTCCGGCAACGGTAAATGCAATAGGTAATTATGCGTTCTATAATTGTAATGCTTTGAAGACGATTTTTAACTATGCAGCAACGCCTCAAAGTATTAATGCCAATGTCTTTACCGGCGTTGATAAGAAAGCGTGCTCTTTATATGTTCCGAAAAGTGCGTTTGAACTGTATGCGGCGAAAGATGTTTGGAAGGAGTTTATCGGAGCAAAGATGGACCCGGTGTATGAAGAATTGTATGAGACGGCTTGTGACACATATAAGTGGGAAGGAACAACGTACACTGCCAGCCAGAACGTGGTTAAGGAATTGAAGGCAAAGAGCGGAAATGACAGTATTGTGACGTTGCATTTGACAATAAATTACTCGAATATCGGCGAAGAGACGCAATCGGCAATCGGCAGTTACGAGTGGCACGGTGAAACGTACACGAAGAGCGGCGACTACCAATATACGCTGACAAATGCGGCAGGTTGTGACAGTGTGGTGACGCTTCATTTGACGGTGACGCCTGTTTGGGCAGTGAAGATTGAACAGCCGGAACACGGAACAATTGCTTGTATGGAAGATGTTGTTTTGAGTCATGTTACAGACAAATCGACTTTGCACTTTGAGGCTTATCCTGACGCGAATTATGTATTGGATAAATGGATTGGTTGTGCAGAAGACGGTTCGCTGGTAGTGGCAAAGGATGTGACGGTTAGTTGCACGTTCAAAGAAGATAAAGTGTCGTCTGTGAATGTGGCGAATGGGCAATCGGAAGATTGTGAAAAGACTATTCGCAATGGAAATATGTATATTCTTCGTAATGGGAAAATGTATTCCGTTACGGGAGCAGCAATGAAATAATTAAAAATAGATACCATGAAAAAATCAACTAAAATTACTTTGTGGGTGCTGGGCGCGTTAGTAGCATTTGGCGTCTTGTTTGTTACCTGTGCGGATGTGACAGTCAGTCGCATTGCGGAAAAGAAAGCTCGCGAGGCAATCGCTAAGGCAGATTTGCCGTTTACGGTAGAGTTCGGAAAGATTCATGTGCTGCTGATGAGTGGCTGCGTGGATATTGAAGATTTTCATTTTGGCGCCAAAGGGAGCGCGATGAAGGCGGAAAAGATAGATACGGTGGATTTTCGTGTGCCTCGTTTGTCCTTTCGAAACATCAGTTATAGGGCATATATAAAGGAGAAGAAAGCGTCAATTGGTTCAATAGTTATTTCGAAGGCTTGTGCAGAACTGAAAGGCAAAGGCTCGAAGATGGCAGTAGAGGTGGATAGTTTGTCTGTGAAGTTGAAACACTTGTGCTATTCGTTGGCAGATTCGACGTTCGGATATTGCGATTCGCTTTATCATTTTGAGTTGCATCGTTTGCAGTTTACCAATGCGCAGGGCATCACGAAGATTGAGTTGAATGATTTGGAGACGAAGGATGCTGGAGCAATCACATTGGGAAAGACGCGCATCTGGAATTGTGTAGATAAACGTGCTTTGTCGAAGATACTGAAAGAGCCGTCCACGTGGATGGATTTGCAGTTGAGTAGTGTTGAGATTGCTCCGATGAATCTGTTGCGGACCGATTTTAAGAGTGGTTTGCATCTGACGAAAGTCGTAATCAAAGGCGATAAGATGGAGTCGTTGCGAGATAACCGCCTTCAACCGACAAAACCTTATCCTATGCCGCAACAAGTGCTGATGGGGATTAAATACCCGATAAAGATTGATTGTGTAGAGTTTGATATGCCTAAAATGGATGTGGGTGTTTTGATGGCGGACAAGAATCTGGGTCAGTTGGAATTGAATAATATTCATGTAGTCGCTCGCGATTTCAATACCAAAAGCGGAAATGTGCTGAAGGTGGATTTGGGTGCAAATTTGGGCAAAGGTAAGATAAACGGATTATTTAAGTTGCACAATAATAAGGAATGCCGTTATGATTTGAGTTTGTCCGGCAAAGATGTTGAGACGAGCAGTTTGAATAAGCTTTTGCGTCCGTTAGTGGCGATGGAAGTGGATTGCCATGTGGATTCAATAAGAGCATCCTATTCCGGGAACAAAGAAATCGCGACCGGAACGGTTATGTTGGCTTATCACGGTTTGAAAGGACGAGTGTACAAGGGTGAAGATATACCGATTCGCATTGTTCAGCAGAACGCCGCGGCGATTGATTATTTTGTGAATCACTTGATACCGAAATCGAATCCGCGGAATGACAGCAAGACTCCGCTTTCGTTCGTGGTGGAAGTGGAGCGGGATACAATGAAACCATTTGCGATGTATATGGTTAAACCGCTAATTATGGGTGCTGTTCAGACCTTCTTGCCGGGATTATTCCAAAGCAAGAAAGTAAAAGAGAAATGAGTAGTCTGGCAGTAATATTGACATTCTGGTTTGTGACGTTTTGTGATAAAGGCGGCAGCAAACAGTTGGCACTTGGCGCCGAGGCTTTAGCGTTGCGTGCCGAGCACGGAATTGCCATTGATTCGCTGGATTATGCGGTAAGTACGGTTTATGTGGATAGCTTACGCAAGAAAGGAGCGCGGATTTGTCATACTTCACGCTGGATGAACGGCGCAACGATAGAGGCTTCACAGGAAAGCGCAAATGCTATCAATGGGTTGCCGTTCGTCAAAAGCATCGAAGCAACGAAGTTGACCGAAGGCGGGAAAAGCTGTTCTGTGCGCAAATTGGCGTTAGAAACAAAAGAAGACATCAAGCCGGATTACCGCGAGCAGTTGGAATTGTTCAATCTACATCGTTTACACGAAAAAGGCTATAAGGGACAAGGGATAACGATTGGTGTATTGGATGTGGGATTTAGGAATTTGCTGACTCTGACTGCGTTTGATTCGATTCGTAAGAACGGGCAGTTGTTGGGCGTATATGATTTTGCAGACGAGGTGACGGATATTTATGGCGAAGGCAGTGAACACGGAGCTACTTGTTTGGGTTTGATAGCGGGCAATCGTGCAGATTATCAGGGAGCAGCCAATCAAGCGAAGTTCTATGTGATGCGCACGGAGGAATATTCGACGGAATCGCCGAAAGAGCCGGATAACTGGATAGCCGCTGTGGAGAAATGTGATAGTCTGGGCGTGTGGATTGTTTCTACGAGTTTGGGATATCAGACGTTTGATAATCCCGCGTGGAACTACACGCAACAACAAATGGACGGTAAGACTTGTCGGGCATCTCGCGCGGCGACAATAGCAGCAAGAAAAGGGTTGTTGCTGTGTACTGCGGCAGGTAATTCTGCAGCAAAAGCTACTCCATGGATTGGAGTGCCCGGAGATGCCGATAGTACGTTGACGGTGGGTGCCGTAGGCAGGGATAGTGTATGGGCTTATTTCAGTTCGCTTGGTCCTACGGCAGACGGACGAATCAAACCGGATGTGATGGCATTAGGTTTGGGTAGTACGCTTATCAATCCGGCTAATGAGGAGTTGAGAACGGGTAACGGAACCAGTTTGGCGACGCCTTTATTGGCAGGTTTTGCTGCGTGCTTGTGGTCGGCTTTTCCGACAGAAACGAATATGCAGATTCGGGAGCGGATTATTCAGTCGGCTCACCGAGTGGCTACACCCGATGGGAATTATGGGTACGGTATCCCTGATGCATGGAAAGCGTATCAATTGGGTACAGACATCCAAGAGCAGGGTAGGGTCAGGGTTGAGTCAGCACAAAAAGTGTTGAAAAACGGACAGGTGATTATTGAACGAAACGGAGAACGATATTCCATAATGGGACAAAAACTATAAATCTATATAAAAATGAGAAAAACATTAGTGCTCATGGCAGCAAGTTTGGCGCTTTTGGGGTGCGCGAACAAAAAACCTCATTATGATTCGGTGGATCAATATCCAGTAAAAGCCGGAAGTGTGAAAGAAGTGGCTTATAGCGAGAGTGAGACGACCTTTACGCTGTGGAGTCCTAATGCCGATTCGGTAATGGTGTATCTCTATGAAGCGGGCGAAGGCGGGGAACCGGTTAAGAGTCAGCATCTTACGCGTCGTGTAGATGGCGCGTTTGAAACCTCGATCCGTGGTGATTGGAAGGGATATTTTTATACCTTTAGGATTTGGGATAGCGACTCTAAATGGGAGTTGCATGAGACTCCGGGAATCTTTGCTGTAGCAGTCGGCGTCAATGGTAAACGGGGTGCAATCATAGATTTTAGTGAAACTAATCCGGAAGGGTGGAGCAACGACAAACGTCCGGATATGAAGCAGTTCTCGGACGCTGTTGTGTATGAAATGCATCATCGCGATTTTACTATTCATCCGAGTTCCGGCGTAAAGAATCGCGGTAAGTTTATTTCGCTTACAGAAGAAGGAACTAAGTCTCAGGAAGGCGAGAGTACAGGCATTCAACATTTGATAGATTTGGGTGTGACGCACGTGCAGATTCTGCCATCTTATGACTATGGTTCGGTGGATGAGACCCGTTTGGGTGATAACCGTTACAATTGGGGTTATGATCCTGTTAACTACAACGTACCCGATGGCAGCTATTCGATGAATCCATATGACCCAACGTGCAGGATTCGTGAGTTCAAGCAGATGGTACAAGCCTTGCATAATGCGGGTATTCGTGTGATTTTGGATGTGGTGTATAACCATACATATGATGTGGCTCAGTCGAACTTTACGCAAACGTGTCCGGATTATTTCTACCGTTTGCGTGAGGATGGGTCGCTGGGCAATGCTTCGGGTTGTGGTAATGAGACTGCTAGTGAACGGCCGATGATGCGTAAGTTTATGCTTGAATCCGTTCGTTGGTGGGTGGAGGAATACCATTTGGATGGCTTCCGATTTGATTTGATGGCGATTCACGATATTCCGACCATGCTGGAGATTCGTAAGATGTTGGATGCTATAGACCCGACGTTGTTGCTTTACGGCGAAGGTTGGGCGGCCGAAACGCCGCTTACGCCGGAGGATATTCGTCCGACAAAGGCTAATATTGTCAAGATGCCCGGAATCGGAGCATTCTGTGATGATTTGCGCGACGGACTTCGCGGTTCGTGTTTTGACGATAAAGATGAGGCGTTCCTTGCCGGAAAAGCGGGATACGAGCAGAGTATTCGTTTTGGTATTGTAGGGGCGATTCAGCATCCGCAAGTGGACTATACACATGTAAACTACAGTCACGCACCTTGGGCTTTGCAACCGACCCAAATGATTGCTTACGCTTCGTGTCACGATGATATGATGCTAACAGACCGCCTTCGCAGTTGCGTGCGTCCTGCTAAAGGAAAAGGCGAAATCAAGGATGATGAACTGAAGCGGCTGGTAAAACTGGCGCAAACAGTTATTTTGACTTCGCAAGGAATTCCGTTTATTTTTGCGGGCGAAGAAGTAATGCGCGATAAAAAAGGGGTGCATAACAGTTATTGCAGCCCCGATTCTATCAACGCGATTGACTGGTCTCTGAAATCAAAGAATAAAGACCTGTTCTTGTACTATGCCGATTTGATTCAAATTCGTAAATACCATCCTGCGTTCCATTTGGGTGATGCCGAATTGGTTCGCCAACACCTTGAATTCCTTGATACAGATGATTGTGTTGTGGCTTTCCGATTGAAGGATAATGCGGGAGGCGATGAATGGAATGATATTGTAGTAGTCTTTAATGCCAACCGAAAGCCTGTGACGCTTGATTTGCCGACCGAGGAATATTACGTGGCAGTTGTTGAAAACGGTGCTGTAGATTTCCAAGCGGCCAATGTATATCAAGGGAAAGTGACTGTTGCACCGCAGTCCGCAACCATTTTGAAGCGATAAACAATATGAAGCGATTGATAGTTATTATTTTTGCGGTACTTTTTGCCGGTTCAAGTTTTGCTTGGGGCCCCGAAGGACACCGAATCATTGCTCAGGTGGCGTATAACTATATGACCAAAAAGGCCGTCAAACAGGTCGATAAAGTGCTTGGTACACACGGAATGGTTTATTGGGCAACTTGGGCGGATGAGATTCGTAGTGACACCATTTATCCCAACAGTTTTGATTGGCACTTTCAAGATTTGGAGCCCGCAATGACCGATTCCGAAGTGGCAGCTGTTTTAACGGATTATCCGGCAGTCGGCGGCAATCTGTATCGGACATTGGATAGCTTGTACTCCCTGCTGCAAAAAGATAAAACCAACCGCGATGCGCTGCGGTTCTTGGTGCATTTGTCGGGTGACCGCTATTGTCCGATGCACCATGGACACATTTCCGATAAAGGAGGTAATACCATCAAACTCAAGTGGTTTGGTACGCAGACCAATCTTCACCGCGTATGGGACGAGGATTTGATTCGCTTCCGCGGCTATTCGGTGACGGAATATGCCCAGTTGCTGGTTGATATTTATGGAGAAGAACGCAAGGTAATCGAGCATACTTCTCCTGAAGAACAATTAATTAACTTGTACCATATAACAGAAGCTATTTATGCCTATCAGCAGACATGGAACGGCAATGTGTATAACTATGTGTATCGTTGGAAGGAGCCGATGGAACGTCAGCTGTACACAGCCGGATTGCGATTGGCAATGGTGCTAAATGAATTGTATAAATGAACGATTTTACGCTTCATATATATCGTAGTTTGCTGCTCGCTTTGAAAAAGGCTAAGTATATCTCGCTGACTTTTGAGGAATATTGCGAGATGAAAATGCGCGGAGTTACTCCTGCCGGCAAGTTCGTTATTTTGCGTCACGACGTAGATTTGAAAGCTGCGAATAGCCTGCAAACCGCCAAGATAGAGGCGGAATTAGGACTGAAAGCGTCGTATTATTTTCGCGTTGTGCCGGAAAGCAATCAACCTGATATAATCCGTCAAATCGCTGCTTTAGGGCACGAAATCGGCTATCATTACGAAGACCTTGCGCTTGCGAATGGCGATAAGACCAAGGCCATTGCGCATTTCAAGCAATGGTTGGACTATTTCCGGACCTATTACCCTGTGAAAACTATTTGTATGCATGGTGCACCGACCAGTCGTTATGACGGACGAGACCTCTGGAAAGAGTATAATTACCGAGATTTTGGCATCGTAGGTGAGCCTTATTTTGATATAGACTTCTCGCAAGTGACCTATTTGACCGATACGGGGCGTTGCTGGGATGGATACAAGGTGAGTGTAAGGGATAAGATTCCGCAGTATCAGGATGAATGGACTCGCAACGGGTGGTCCTTTCATCACACGGAACAACTAATTCGCCGCATTGAAACAACACCATCATCCGAGTTGCCGAACCTTATGCTGACTACTCATCCGCAACGATGGACCAATAATCGTGCAGCATGGCACAAAGAACTTATCTCGCAGAATATCAAGAATTTAGCAAAGCGTGTACTAATCGCGCTGAAATAATATGTGGAAACGAATACTGAATGATATTGTTATTTGGATCATTTCATCCGTAGTGTGTATCCTTTGGCGCGTAGTGGCGAGCAAAGAAACGATTGTCAGTTACATTGCATTCTTTGCCGTTTTGATGGCTGTGTGGGTGCTAATAGGACTTGTAATGATGAAATACCGACGCAGTTACAAGGAAGCGTGGTATTGGCAGGAAATGTTGTCAATGCTGCTTACAGGTGGCGTATTGATGGCACTTTGCGCGTGGCTATTACCAAAGACGCCCTATAATATTTCGCTGACGGTTGCTTTATGGATGATTGGAATAGTGATGTTTTTTGATGCTGTCAATATTCTTATCAAGCACTATTGGAAATTTGCGCTCAATATGACGATTCCGCCGATGGTGATAAAGCATCGCCGAAACGCCAAACCGAAACGTCCCAATACCGAACGTTCGCAAGAGTCCAAACATGCTATTAAACAAGCTGTATTGTCTTTGACAATCGAAGAGGATTATCGTATGTTGCTTGAGAAGGCACATTTGAACCGCCAAAGCACCAAAACGATTGCCAGTTCTGACCCGTTCTCGTTGTTGCAAATACCTGATTATCAATACGCTACAATTGTTGATATGAAGATATTCAACAATATTCGTGGTATTAACAAGCGGCTTTGTGTAGTGAATCAAAAACTGCCGGATAACGGTGTCTATGTCTGCTGCTATCGCCCACAAGAATACGTCAAGCAGAAAATGCTCAATAACTATCCGTGGGGAATCCGCTGGATAGTGTATGGGTTCTGGTTCTTGATTCGCCGCGTGATTCCGCGTTTATTACTGATGAGCCGCTTGTACTACGACCTCAATAAGGGGCGCAAGCGGATGTTGTCTAAAACCGAGGTGCTCGGTCGGCTTTATTATTGCGGATTTGAAGTGGACGAGATTGTTCAGATGGGGCATATAGAATATATCTTTGCGCACCGTCATTCGCAACCTTACCCGCAAGAGCAAGTTAAAATTTACGGTCCGCTCATCAAACTTCCGCGTGTCAGCAAGGACAAGAAAATCGTCTATTTCTACAAGATGCGAACGATGCACCCTTACGCCGAGTATATCCAAAACTATGTCTTTGACAAACGAGGCGGAATGAATATTGCAGACAAGTCGGATGACGATTGGCGTATAACGAGTTGGGGACGAATCATGCGCAAGTATTGGCTGGACGAGTTGCCGATGATTATCAATTTCCTTAAACGCGATGTAAAGTTGGTGGGGGTTCGTCCCTTGTCGAGGGCGATGTTTGAGCAGTATCCCAAAGAGTTGCAGGATAAGCGTACTCGCTGCAAACCAGGGCTTATTCCGCCATTTTATATTGACCATCCAAAAACGTTTGACGAGCTCTATGCTTCCGAGAACAAATATCTTGACGAGTATTTCTGTCATCCGTTCTGGACCGATGTCAAATATTTCTTTATGACGATTCATTCGATACTGTTCAAGCGTGTACACTCAGCCTGATATACTAACCGATTTATGTCACCGTCTTGCATACGCGACTGATGCGTCTGCGTATCGCGAGATACCGCTTGGCGTGGCGTATCCAAAGACCACTGACGACTTGCGCGCTTTGCTGCAAGAGGCTCGTAAACGGAATACATTTATTATCCCTCGTGCTGCGGGGACGAGTATTGCCGGACAAGTGGTCGGCTCTGGGATTGTGGTGGATATCAGCCGCTATATGAACCAAATCCTTGAAATCAATCCCGAAGAAAAGTGGGCTCGTGTGCAGCCGGGTGTTGTGCGGGACGAACTGAATATCGCCCTCAAACCATACGGACTTTTCTTTTCGCCGGAGACTTCAACTTCGAACCGTTGTTGTATCGGAGGAATGGTGGGGAATAATTCTTGCGGTACGCATTCGTTGGTATATGGTTCGACGCGGCACCATGTGTTGGCGCTGAAAGGGGTGCTGTCGGACGGAACGGATTTTTCGTGCACAACGAATGAGATATATTTTTCGCCGGAAAGTCGGGTAGGGCAACAGGTGCTGGATTTACTGTCTTCTTGGCAAAAGAATCCGAACATACACCAACTTGTGAAGGAGCATTTTCCGGACGCTTCTTTGCGCCGTCGCAGTTGTGGCTATGCGTTGGACGAGTGTCTGTTTTCGGATGCCTTGAATCTTCCGGCATTGCTGACCGGCTCAGAGGGGACCTTGGCATTTATTACTGAAATAACGCTTTCGCTTGACCCTTTGCCCAAACCGTCATTCTTGGCCTTACAGACTCTGGATAACTTGGAAGATGCGTGGGAGGCTAACTTGGCTTTCCTAAAGCAACATCCGACAGCCGTTGAACTGATTGATGGGGAGATTCTCCGCCTTGCGCAATCAACTCCGGCAGCCAGTCGTTATTTGGAAGCTCTGCATCTTGATACACTTCCTGCCGCACTTCTTGTGGCGGAATTTGAAAATGACCAACGCGACAAAATAGTGATGGATCATTGTCAACCTGCCACTCCCGACGTATGGAATTTGCGGAAAGCAGGTCTGGGGGTGCTAACCGGCACTGATTCGGAGGCTAAACCGGTAGGCGTAATTGAAGACACTGCCGTTTCTCCTGAGCGTTTGGCAGATTATATGCGCGATTTTCGGGCAATGATGGCGGAACTCGGGCTCTCTTGTGTTTATTACGGACATATATCTACCGGCGAACTGCATTTGCGCCCAATTTTGGATATCAAACAGCCGCGTGACCGCATACTCTTCCGCGAAGTGGCAACACGTACTGCTCAACTTGTCAAGAAACACCGCGGCTCTCTTTCCGGCGAACACGGAGACGGCCGTTTGCGGGGTGAATTTATCCCGCTGATGTATGGAAAAGACGTATATAACCTCTTTTGCCAAATCAAAGATGCCTTTGACCCTAATGGACTGTTGAATGTTGGCAAGATTGTTCGTACGCCGCCCATGGACGCGTTTTTGCGATACGAACTGAATCAACCGACATCTGACCTGCTTCGCCGTATTGAACGTTGTAATGGTTCCGGAGATTGCCGCAAATCGAATTTGATAGGTGGAACAATGTGTCCGGCCTTTAAGGTTTCGGGCGATGAACTGATGACTACTCGTGCCCGCGCTAATATTCTCCGCGAGGTGCTAAAACGCGGCAAATTGGATAAATCTCAATTATCCTTAATCTATCAAGAGCTCTCAACTTGCCTCGCCTGCAAAGCCTGTCGTTCCGAGTGTCCGTCCAATGTGGATTTGACGCGGATTCGTTCGCAAGTACTTCAATTGATATACAACCAAACTCACACTCCTTTTCGCTCTTGGATGGTTGCTCGAATGGCAACGATTGAACGATTGGGAAGTTTTGTTCCTGCCATTTATAATTTCTTTGCAACCAACCGCTTTACATCCTATCTTCTCAAAAAAGTATTGCATTTCGCGACTGAGCGACGTATCCCGACGCTTTCCCGCTACACCATGCGTCAGCTCATCCAGCAGCGTAGCGGTCTAACAGCGCAGCGGTCTAACCTCCAACAGCGTAGCGGTCTCAAAAAGGTTTTCCTTTTTGCGGATGAATTTACCAATTATCAAGAAGCCGAACTTGGTCTCTCTTTTGCTCAATTGCTGCATCATTTAGGTTATGAGGTGATTGTTCCCAAACACGTTGAATCGGGTAGGGCGGCAATCTCCAAAGGCTGCTTGCGTCTGGCTGCCAAATATGCCAAACGGAATGTGGAATTGCTTGCTCCGCTGGTTTCTGAGGACGTTCCTTTGGTCGGAATTGAGCCGTCTTGTATTCTTTCTTTCCGCGATGAATATCCTGATTTAATGCCGAACGAAAGTTTGCGCGCAAAGGCAAAAGACTTAGCCCCCAATTGCTTGCTTTTTGATGAATTCCTTTGTCGCGAGATAGATGCAGGACGAATTTCTCCCCTTGTTTTTGCGAAGGTAGAGACGGATATCTGGCTACACGGACATTGTCATCAAAAATCCCTTGTCGGCGTGGACAAAACCGCTCGTTTGTTGCAATATACCACTTCCGGTCAAGTGCACGTTATTCCTTCCGGCTGTTGTGGCATGGCGGGTTCCTTTGGCTACGAAAAGGAGCATTACGCCACTTCAATGGCGATAGGCGAAATGGTGCTCTTTCCTACTATTAGAGCGGCCGTTCAACAGGGCAGCAGTCAGGCTTCCAACAGCGCAGTTGCCCAACCTCTAATCGCTGCACCGGGTACTTCCTGTCGCGAGCACATCCGTCACGCAACCGGCACAATTGCCTTGCATCCGATTCAAATTTTGTATAACGCACTCAAAAAATCATCTTCGTAACTTATTGATTTACACTACCAAAGTCCTAACATAGTCCTAACATAGTCCAAACATAGTCTTAACATAACTTAGTCACTACACCAGATACATTACTTCATGAAGAAATCGCTTCCTTATATTGCCGTTATTACCGCCATGATTATTTGGGCGGGCTCAGGGATTGCTGTCAAAGCCGCTTTAGAGGCGTTAGCGCCTTTAGCCTTAGTGGTGGCTCGGTTCACTGTCGGTATTGGCTTAATGTTGTGTATCGGTATGATAGCAAACCGCTGTACGGCGTCCAACTCCATTTTGCGACTTCAAATGGTCCAAAAGCAGGATATCTGGCTCTTTGTCCTTGGAGGCATTTTTCAGCCTTTCCTGTACTTTATTTTGGAGACGTATAGTTACAAACTTTTTGCTTCACCTACGATTGCAGAGGCTTTCTTGAGCACCAATCCGCTGATTGCTCCGATTTTTGCCCTCATCTTTCTGCGTGAGAAAGTAACGCTATGGAATATTCTCGGAATCCTTGTTTCAACAGCAGGAATGTTATTGTTAGTACTTGCCGGCAGTGGTTCCTTCGAAATCGGCTCTTTGTGGGCGATTCCCTTGTCTCTTGTCACAGTCTGTATGGCTGCAGCATATTCGATTATTCTGAAGAAAGTGCCGGAGAAGTACAGCTCGTTGACGGTTGTCTTTTGGGTGCAACTGGTCGGACTCATGCTCTTCTACTTGGTGGCAGGCGCTAAGGCGATTCTCCATCCGAATGCCCAATGGATAGTAGGGGCTATCACGAATTCCGCTATCAGTGGTGTTCTTTATTTGGCGGCATTTAGTTCTGTGGTGGCTTTTGTGTTCTTCTGCTATAGTGTACGGTATTTGGGCGTGACCAAGGCGAATATTTTTAATAATATTCGGCCTGTGTTTACCGCCTTGCTCATGCTGTGTATATTTGGCGAGCAATTGCCAATTTGGAAGTGGATTGGTATCGGAATTATTGTTTTTGGCTTATTTATATGTCAAAAACGTGGAAAAATGTGACTTTTTTTAAGATTTGTTTGTTTGTTTCATAGAAAAGTAGTACCTTTGTCGCGTAATTTGTGCCTACATGAAGCACAATATAAGCAAAACGCCTATGGAACAATTTTTATACTCCGATTTAAGTTCATTTTACAACTTTCTATTTATTGTTGCCCTCATCGGCTTAGTTGTCTTTGTGACATTGTATTTTGTCGATGCCGGCTACGGTAAAATGCGTAGCGAAAAATGGGGTCCCGCCATCAGTAATAAAATCGGATGGTTTCTTATGGAAATGCCCGTTTTCCTCATTGTGCTGTATCTGTGGTCAATGTCGCCGTATCCCGTTACGCGTCAGGTGCCGTATATTCTCTTCCTTCTTATCTTTGAATTCCATTATTTCCAGCGTTCGTTCATTTTCCCGTTCTTGCTGAAAGGTAAAGGTCAAATGCCGTTGGTAATCATGATTTTCTCTGTGGTATGGAATATTGTAAACGGTTATATTCAGGGCTTTTGGCTCTTCCATTTGGCGCCGCGGTATTGTTCCGAACTTTATACGGCGGACTGGGTGTATGACCCGCGTTTCATTATAGGCGTGCTTATTTTCTTTGCCGGATGGATTATCAACATGCACTCAGATCATGTTATCCGTCATTTGCGTAAGCCCGGCGATACCAATCACTATCTGCCTAAAAAAGGCTTGTATAAGTATGTGACAAGTGCCAACTACTTCGGTGAAATCACTGAATGGTTTGGCTTTGCTATTCTTACTTGGTCGTTTGCAGGATTGCTCTTCTGGTGGTTCACCTGCTGCAACCTCGTTCCCCGTGCCAATTCTATCTATCTCAAATATGAGAAAGAATTCCCTGACGAATTTGACCGAAAGAGATTAAAGAGAATTATTCCTTTTATTTATTGATATGAACAAGTTATTTACTCCTTACAAACTTGGACCAATAACACTGCGGAACCGTTTTATACGTTCCGCAGCGTTTGAGAATATGTGTACCGGCAACACGCCATCGCAAATGTTGCAGGATTATCATGTGAGTGTTGCTCACGGAGGCGTAGGAATGACTACCGTTGCTTATTGTGCGGTGGACCTGTCCGGAGTCTCTTTTGACGGACAACTCTACGTGCGTCCGGAGGCTTTGCCGGGACTGAAAAAACTCACCGATGCCATTCATGCAGAAGGTGCTAAAGCAAGCATCCAACTTGGTCACTGTGGTAATATGACGCACTTTAGTACTTGCCATTGTATGCCGGTAAGTGCTTCCAACGGATTTAATCTGTATTCACCGACTATTCATCGCCGCTTGAAAGTGAGCGAGATTAAAGAAATGGTAAAGAAGTTCGGCGAAGCGGTGGACTTCTGCCGCGAGGCGGGCTTTGACTGCGTGGAGATACATGCCGGTCACGCTTATCTCATTTCCCAGTTTATTTCTCCGCGAACTAATCATCGTCACGACGAGTATGGCGGCTCTTTTGAGAACCGTGTACGCTTCCTTAACGAAGTGTTGGACGAAGTGATGGCACATGCTGGAAACGATATGGCTGTGGTGGTTAAGACGAATATGTGGGACGACTGCTGGCACGGTTCGGACATCGAAGAAGGAATCAAGTTGGCGAAGGAGATTGCCAAGCACAAAGTGCACGGAATCGTCCTCTCCGGTGGTACGGTAAGTCGCTCTCCGATGACGATTCTGCGCGCTGCTATGCCTATCAAGACCTTGGCACACTATATGCCTCTGAACATGTGGTGGCTTAAGGCTGCCCTGAATATCCCGTTCGTAGGTGCTGTCATGACTCCGACGCAGCCGTTCAAAGAGCTCTATTTCATGGAGCAGGCAAAACGATTCCAGCAAGAGATAAAAGACGTGCCTCTGATTTATGTGGGTGGTGTGCAGTCCGGTGATAACTGCCAGACCATCATGGACGAGGGCTTTGAACTCTTCCAATTGGCTCACGTGCTGATTAAAGATCCTGACTTTGTGAACCACGTCAAAGAGAATATTCATTATCATGCTGGTTGCGGACGTTCGAACTACTGTGTCGGACGTATGTACAGTAAGGAAATGAAGTGCCATGAGTGCGTGGAGCGTGACGGTGAGAAGATTCCCAACTGTCTCAAGCGTGAGATAGCCAAATTGGAGAAAGAGGCCAAGGAAGCAAATGCCAAATATAAAAATGGTAAATGACCAAATGGTAAATGATTCTATGTTAGCATTAGTAACAGGTGCTTCTTCGGGTATTGGCCTGCAGTACGCTACACAACTTGCCCGCGATTATAAAACAGACTTGCTGCTTGTCAGCAATCAGGAGAAAGAACTGGCGGAAGTCGCAGAAGACTTGGCTGCCAAATATGGTGTTAAAACGATTGCCAAGTATGCCGATTTGAGCAAACCGGATGCTGCGGAGAATCTCTTTGAGTGGTGCCAGGAAAACGGCTATATTGTTGATATACTGATAAATAACGCGGGCGTTTTCTTCTTCAATCCCTATTGCGAAACCAACATGAAGCGCATAGAATTGATGCTCAATCTCCATGTAGTGACTGTTGCCAAACTAACGCGTTTGTTTGGAGAGGCGATGTGCAATCGTGAACTGACGGACGAAGAGAAAGCACAGCGAATCTGTCGCAAACCGCGTCGCAAAGGCTATATACTTAATATGTCGTCTATGTCTGCTTGGATGGCGATGCCTGGTATTCAAACCTATAACGCAACCAAGGCGTTTATCTACAACTTCTCCAAGTCCATTTGGTACGAACTCAAGCCGAAAGGTGTAAATATCACCGTTATGGCTCCGGGAGCCGTAGATACCGGTTTGTTCGGATTGGCTCCCAATCTCCGCAAACTCGCGGTCGCTCTTACGGTAAGTATTCCGCCGGAGAAACTGGTTAAACGGGCACTTCGTAAGATGTTCCGCGGCAAGAAAGCGGATACGCCGGGCTTTATCAATTGGCTCTCTACGCCATTGCTCAAGCATACACCGGATTGGCTACTTTTCTTTGCAATCAAACTTGTTGGTAAATATCAGAAGTAAATCGTCCAATCGTAAATCAAAATGGCTTACGCTTTAGTTACCGGCGCTTCTTCGGGTATAGGCTTACAATACGCTACACAGCTTGCCCGTGATTATAAGTATAATGTCTTGTTGGTCTCCAACCAGCAACAGGAACTTGTTTCTGCAGCTTCACAACTTTCAGAGCAGTTTGGTGTGGAGACGAAGACCTTGTATATAAACCTTGCCGAACAGACGGCTGCCGAGCAGGTGTATCAGTTCTGCAAGGATAACAAGATTGACGTTGAGGTGCTTATTAACAATGCCGGTATCCTGCTTTTCGGGGCTTTCCGATTGACGGAACCTCGCCGTATTGAGACCTTGACCATGCTGCATGTGGTGACAATGACCAAACTCTGCCGTCTCTTTGCCGAAGAAATGATCCAACGACAAAAAGGCTACATCCTGAATATGTCTTCCATGAGTGCTTGGATGTCGATGCCGAGTATCTCTTGCTATAATGCCTCTAAAAGCTATGTGCTCAATTTCAGCAAAGCGTTGTGGTACGAAATGCGCCGCCACAAAGTTCGTGTCTTGGCGGTAACACCGGGTTCTACCGACACAGGTTTATTACCCTTCGGCGAAACATTTGGAAAGGTGCTTCGTTTTTTCGGGATTACGATGTCGCCGGAGAAACTCGTCAAGCGCGCCTTGAAAGTGCTTTTCTACCGCCGCAAAAAGACCTGTATGCCGGGAGCTTGGAATTATATTATTGTGCCTATAATCAATCACTTACCCGATTGGCTTGTCTTGTTTGCAATGAAGAAACTCAAGATAGAGTGGTGATATTCACCCATCTAATAAAACAACAAGAGTGCGATTTGTTCGCACTCTTGTTTGTTTATAAGCAAGGAAAATTATTCTTGCATCAATAGTTGCATCACAATCTTTGCAGAGTGAGCTACGCTCGTGCCGGGACCGAAGATGGCAGCGACACCGGCTTTGTAGAGGAAGTCGTAGTCCTGTGCGGGGATAACACCACCGGCAGTCACCATGATATCCTCACGTCCGAGTTTCTTGAGTTCGGCGATTACTTGCGGGATGAGGGTCTTGTGACCTGCGGCAAGTGAGGATACGCCGAGTACGTGTACGTCGTTTTCAACGGCCTGTTTGGCAGCTTCTTCCGGCGTCTGGAAGAGCGGTCCCATATCGACGTCGAAACCGCAGTCGGCATAACCGGTAGCAACCACTTTGGCACCACGGTCGTGACCGTCCTGACCCATCTTGGCAATCATGATACGCGGCTGACGACCTTCTTTCTTGGCAAACTCAGCCGTAAGACGGCAAGCCTCCTGGAACTCGGCGTCTTGTTGTGTTCCTGCTTTATACACTCCTGAAATAGTTCTAATGGTTGCTTTATAACGTCCTACTACTTTCTCGCACGCGTCGGAAATCTCACCCAACGAAGCGCGGAGACCGGCTGCCTTGACTGCGAGTGCGAGAAGGTTCTCACCCTTACCGCCGTCAGCCCATGCCTGTACGGACTTTGTAATCTCTGCGAGAGCTTCCTGAACGGCTTTCTCGTCACGGTGTGCGCGGAGTTCTTTGAGACGAGCCACTTGCTCCTCACGAACAGCGGTGTTGTCGATTTCGAGAATGTCAATCGGGTCTTCGTGCTCCAGACGATACTCGTTCACGCCGATAATCTTCTGGTTGCCGGAGTCGATTCGTGCCTGTGTACGGGCAGCAGCCTCTTCGATACGCATCTTGGGAATACCGGTTTCGATAGCAGCCGCCATGCCGCCGAGTTTCTCCACTTCCTGGATATGCGCCCACGCTTTCTCGGCAAGCTCTTTCGTCAACGCTTCTACGTAGTACGATCCAGCCCACGGGTCAATCTCCTTGCAGACTTTCGTTTCCTCCTGGATATAAATCTGCGTGTTACGTGCGATACGTGCAGAGAAGTCTGTCGGCAATGCAATGGCTTCATCCAATGCGTTGGTGTGCAGCGACTGTGTGTGACCGAGTGCGGCACCCATCGCCTCGATACAGGTACGACCTACGTTGTTGAACGGGTCTTGCTCGGTGAGCGACCAACCGGACGTCTGGGAGTGGGTACGGAGTGCCATGGATTTGGGGTTCTTGGCACCGAAACTCTTCACAATCTTTGCCCACAACATACGGCCTGCACGCATCTTGGCAATCTCCATGAAGTGGTTCATACCAATCGCCCAGAAGAACGACAGACGCGGCGCAAAGGTATCCACGCTCATGCCAGCGTTCACACCGGCACGGAGATATTCCATACCATCAGCGAGGGTGTAAGCCAACTCAATGTCAGCAGTTGCACCTGCTTCCTGCATGTGGTAACCGGAGATGGAGATGGAGTTGAACTTCGGCATGTTCTGCGAGGTGTATTCGAAGATGTCAGCGATAATCTTCATCGAGAACTTCGGCGGATAGATGTAGGTGTTACGCACCATGAACTCTTTCAGAATATCATTCTGAATCGTTCCTGCCATCTCCTCGAGAGATGCGCCTTGCTCCAGACCGGCGTTGATATAGAACGCCAGAATCGGCAGCACGGCACCGTTCATGGTCATGGAAACGGACATCTTGTTCAAAGGAATACCTGCAAAGAGGACTTTCATGTCTTCGAGCGAGCAGATACTTACGCCGGCTTTACCTACGTCACCAACGACACGCATGTTATCGGCATTGTAGCCGCGGTGTGTCGGGAGGTCAAACGCTACGGACAGACCTTTCTGACCGGAAGCGAGGTTACGGCGATAGAACGCGTTGGACTCGGCCGCGGTGGAGAATCCGGCGTACTGACGAATCGTCCAGGGACGCAGCGGATACATTGCGCTGTACGGGCCACGCAGGAACGGCGGAATACCTGAAGCGTAGTTCAGATGCTCCATGCCCTGGAGGTCTTCTTTGGTATAAACGGGCTTGACGTCAATCAGTTCGGGCGTCTGCCAATCGGCGGTGTTCGGTCCCAGCACCTTAGTTGCTGAAACCTTCTTAATGTTTATTTGCTTAAAATCTGGTTTCATAACGATTATTTATTAAGGAGTTGGGCATTAAACGATTTGAGGGTTTCGAGCACGTTGCAGCGGATGTGGATGAAGTTCTGGATACCGAGCTTCTGGAGGTCTTCCATGCAAGCGGGAGCACCAGCCACGATGAACATCTCTTTCGCGCCTTCGAGTTCCAGCCATGCTTGCGGACCAAAGATAGCATATTCGTCATCGGACGAACACAGCACGATAATATCCGCTTTTGCTTTGCGGGCAGCCTTGACACCGTCATGAACGGACTTGAAGCCGTTGTTGTCGATAACCTTGTATCCTGCACAAGCGAGGAAGTTGCAACTGAATTGTGCACGTGCAATACGCATCGCGAGGTTACCAATCGTGAGCATGAATGCCACAGGTTGTTTCTTGGCAGCTTCGGTCTCGAGACGGAGTTGTTCAAACTCTTCAGCAGCGCGAGCCACCGGCAATGTCTTGATTACAGCTTCAGCGGGTTTCTCGCAAGCGTTCTTCTTGCAGTTGCAGATAGAAGAGCAAGCACCTGCATCGGCTTTGATTTTCTTCGCAGCCTTCTCGTTGAAGTTCGGGAACTGGTTGGAACCC
>Ga0310786_10003912_pt1 | contig 21124 bp, 20 predicted proteins | sample AusTroGonzalo_MG_FD_203881 | JGI IMG/M metagenome (GOLD analysis project Ga0310786, IMG submission 203881) | Bovine rumen microbial communities from tropical cattle in Woodstock, Queensland, Australia - Gonzalo_03 (v2) (version 2) | ecosystem: Host-associated > Mammals > Digestive system >... | reverse complement strand
ATGCTTACCAATCTCGGCATCGTTGTTTGCAGAGATAGTGGCAACCTGCTCAATCTTGTCAAAGTTGTCACCTACGGCCTTTGACTGCTTCTTGATATTCTCAACAACAGCTGCAACGGCCTTGTCTATACCGCGCTTCAGGTCCATCGGGTTGGCACCTGCAGTAACATTCTTAAGACCAACATTTACGATGCTCTGAGCCAGAACGGTTGCGGTGGTAGTACCGTCACCTGCATCCTCACCGGTCTTTGAAGCCACTGACTTAACCAGTTGTGCGCCGGTGTTCTTGAATGAATCGGCCAGCTCAATCTCCTTGGCTACGGTAACACCGTCCTTGGTGATCTGGGGAGCACCGAACTTCTTCTCTATGATAACATTGCGACCCTTAGGTCCAAGTGTAACCTTGACTGCATTTGCCAACTCGTCAACACCCTGACGCATAAGGTCGCGGGCATCGGTATTGAAACGTATCTCTTTTGCTGCCATAATCGTATCTCCTTATTATTTTTCTACCACAGCCAGAACGTCGCTCTGGCGCATAATCAGATATTTCTCTCCATCTATCTCAAGCTCAGTGCCTGAGTATTTGCCATACAGTACCTGGTCACCTTTCTTGAGTACCATAGCCTCATCCTTGGTGCCGTTTCCAACTGCAATGACTTCACCCTTAAGTGGTTTCTCCTTTGCTGTATCGGGGATGATGATTCCACCGATTGTCTTCTCCTCGGCTGCTGCCGGAAGTATCAGAACGCGGTCTGCTAACGGTTTAATGTTCATATTCTATAGTTTTAAGTTATTTGATTCTGTCACAAAGCCCCTCATCGGGCATTACATCCAGAGCATAAAATATGCCAAACCGCCATACGGAACTAATGTGTCACCCGTTCTGACAGTTTGGCACAACTTGTAATATCATCATCTGACATTCTCTGCCAGATACTTGGTCAAATCCTGCCCCGATATGTTACGCAGGAATGAACCCTTGCGGAATACTGAGATGATTCCTGTCTCTTCCGATACCACTACGGCCACAGCATTTGTCTTCTCGGAAATGCCCATTGCCGAACGGTGGCGCAGCCCGAACTCCTTGGGCAGCTCTTCGCTCTGCGACAAAGGCAGGATGCATGCCGCCGATTCTATGCGGTCACCCACAATTATCATAGCGCCGTCATGCAGCGGACTGTTCTTGAAGAAAATGTTCTCAATAAGAAGCTGGTTGATATTGGCGTTCACCTCCTCACCTGTGGCAATTACATCATGAAGCTCGTCATTCTGGCCCAACACTATCAATGCGCCCTCCTTGCGGTGACTCATGCTCTCGCACGCCTTCACAATAGGCTCCCACTTGCTCAGGTCACCATCGGCATGACGCCTGCGTACAAGCCAGCGGAACAGCTTGCGGGTACGGGTGGAGGTACCTATGTCGCGGAAAAAATGACGTATGTCATCGGCAAACAGCACTATGAGCGCAATCACGCCCACATCGACCAGCTTGTTCATCACGGCTCCCAACAACTGCATCTTCAACACCTGCGACACCACTATCCATACCAGGATGAACACAAGTATTCCTATGAACATGTTGAGCGATCCTGTCCTCTTCATAAGCTTGTAGAGGTAGAACAGCAGCAGCGAGACGCACAATACGTCTATTATGTCCTTAATTCCAAATGATACAAAGTAATCAACCATGACTCAAATTGAGAATTGAGAATTGAAAATTCTTTTAGTCGCTCCGCTTTGTAAAAGCGCCCCTTCGGGTCGAGCGGAGAATTATTTATAATCGCATAATGCTTGTACGATTTTGAGGGTGTGAGCAGCTTCCTGTACATCGTGAACGCGAAGCCAATCGGCACCATTCAAAAGAGCTACGGTATTCATTGCAATGGTAGCGGGCAGAGCCTCATCGGGAGTGATATCCAACAGCTTCCAGGCCATAGACTTGCGTGACAGGCCGGCCAGCACGGGAAGCCCGAACGACTTCAATTCATCCTGATGGGCAAGTATCGTATAGTTCTGCTCAAGCATCTTGCCGAAACCGTATCCCGGATCCAGTATCACTTTTTCTGTCACGTTCACCCCAGCGTTCTCCAATTGGATCAATCTGTCGGCAAAGAACAGTTTCATCTCCTCTACGGGGTTATTCTTAACCTTCTCCGCCCATGTGAGCACGTACTGTACACCTATTTCTGCAATCACTTTATACATATCGACATTGCCTCCGTAAACATCATTTATAATATTCACGTTCCACTGGCGGATACAGCGTTCTGCAATCCGCGGGCGGTAGGTATCAACCGATAGCATTATGTCGGGGAACTCCTCCCTTATGGCATCAAGCCCCCACTCAAGTCGTTCCATCTCCTCATCCTCTGTAGCCTGAACGGCATTGGGACGGGTAGAACAGCCACCTACGTCAATTGCATCCGCCCCTTGCCGGATCATTGCGCGGACACGCTCCACAAGAGTCTGCCTGTCCTGCACACGTGACCCGCTCCAAAAGGAATCAGGTGTAACATTTACTATGCCCAGTATCTGCGTCACTTTTTCTCGGCGTCAATGAAAGCCTGGATCTGCTCGGCAATCTTGGTCATGCCGGCAGCAGTGGGGTGATTCATACGCTTCTCAATGCCATCGACAGCAATTACGGGCACACCGTAGTGCTTGCAGATCTCCCTCATTGACTCACCCAGGTTATCGCTCATGCCGTCGTTCAGCAGAGAGTAGATCTTCATCTTGGGATACAGCTTCTTAAGGTTAGCCAGCAGATATGCAAATGCCGGACGGTAGAAATAGAGGTCCTCCTTGGTCCAGTCGGCATACTTGTAGTCACCAAAAGGCTCGTGTGTCCAGTCATCGTTGGTACCGCCGAATATGAACAGGATATCGGGAGCTCCGATGCAGTTAAGGCGGGTAACGAAAGCACGGTCTGAATAGTCATCGTGGTTGTAACCGCGGCAGCAAACGGTGCTGCCTGACCATGAATCGTTCTTTTCGAGCACCCATCCGTTCTTCTCGATTACCTGAGCCCACCACTGCTGGCTCTGCTCGGTAACACCGCAGAACTGGTTGGGATAGAATGTGTCATAATACTTGGGCATGGAACCCGTGAATGTTGAATAAGAGTCACCCATGACGGAGACCTTCAACTGTGCGGACATTATGCCGCATACAAGAACACCTGCAAAAAGAGCAAATATCTTTTTCATAATTATAAATTGGTTATTGTTTTGGTTAATCCTATACTGTTGGAACCCTTAATAAGTATTGTCTTTCCGTTTACCGGCTCTCCCGTGAGTGCAGCGTTTACTGCCTCCACATCAGAAAACAACCTGTATTCGGAATGGGCTGCAGCCTTGGCGAACTCCGCACCCACCAGCCACACATCAGTAAAACCGCTCTCTTTGAGCAATTCCACTATATGTCTGTGTTCGGCTTCAGATACCTCTCCAAGCTCACGCATATCGCCCAGAATCAACATCTTATTGTCAGCCTGTATCATACTGAAGTTCTCTATTGCAGCCGCCATGCTGGTGGGATTGGCATTATAAGCATCCACCACCAAATGATTGCGTCCGGTCTCGGTAAGCTGTGAGCGGTTATTCTGAGGCTTATAGTTTGCCACCGCATCCGATGCATTCCGTTCCGATACCCCAAAATGCAACCCCACAGTAATGGCCGCAAGAGCATTATCTACATTATAAGCACCTATCAGGTTGGTCTGAACCGTATTCCAATCGCCCTTTCCGCTTCTCCAGCGGAACTTCACAAAAGGATTGCACTCCAGTACCTCACCCTCTACAAGAAGTCCGTTTTGTCCGGGCTTGCCATACTCTATTACGGGTAATCCTGCACACATTTTCTGCAGATGCTCATTGTCGCGGTTCACGAATGCAGTTCTGGTATGCACTCGCAGCCAGTCATAAAGCTCACCCTTGGTGCGCTTCACGCCCTCGAAAGAGCCGAATCCCAGCAGATGCGCCTTACCCACGTTGGTAATAAGCCCGTAATCAGGCTGGCTCACCTCCACCAGCTCCTTTATATCGCCTGGATGGCTGGCACCCATCTCCACAATAGCATACTCATGCTCAGGCTTAAGTCCAAGTACGGTTAAAGGAACACCTATTGAATTATTCAGATTACCTTGAGTACAAAGAACATCATAGGTGGTACTCATTACTGCATTGGTCAGTTCTTTAGTGGTCGTCTTGCCGTTGGTTCCGGTTATACCGATCACTGTTGTGCCAAGCTCACGGCGGTGATACGCCGCAACCTGTTGTAATGCAACCAGAACGTTATCTACAAGAATCATACGCTCATCTGCAGCATCATACAGTTCCTTATTGTCCATAACGGCATACAGACATCCCTGTTCCAACGCCCCCCGCACAAACTCATTGCCGTCAAAACGCTCACCCTTAAGTGCAAAAAACATAAGCCCCGGTCCGCACTTACGGCTGTCGGTAGTAACCCCGTTGCACTTGCTTAACCTGCTGTAAATCTCTTCAACCTTCATCGTTCTGCAAATATAGTGCAAGCCGAGTGGAGAAAAAAGAAACTTGTTTGTTTTTTATCCCGAGGCGCAGCCTATATTGGACCAAAGGTCAAATTAGTGCAAGCCCTTACCCAAGCTATCAAGCTCCAAAAACAAAAATTTTTCCTGTTTTTTCTTCTTTTAACAAATTTTGATTACCTTTGGCCCAATCAAAATTAGCCAAATAATTTTGAAAACCAATAAACATTATTCATTATCAACTAATTAAAAAGAATTATGAAGAAAGTTTTATTTGCAATTGCCGCTATGGCAGCATGTGTTTCAGCAAGTGCACAAGTATGGATTTCTGGTGGTGTTGAATCTAGAGGTGTAGGTTTCAGCAATCAATCCACGTATGGCGATGACAAGACAACAACCCAGTGGTATTTCAATCCAGCAATCGGTTATGCACTTGATGATGCTCTTGAAGTTGGTTTGGAACTCAGCCTTTCGGGAAGAAGTCATGATGAGACCAGTACTTTTGATTTCAAAGTTGCTCCTTTCGCAAGATATACATTCCTTTCTGAAGGAGATTTCAGCATGTTCCTCCAAGGCGATGTTGCATTCACCTCTTATAGTTCAAAAAAACCAGATCACAAAGGACAAGCTTTTGGCATCAATATTAAGCCCGGCATCAAATATATCTTAACAGACAATTTTGCAATGGTTGCTACATTTGGCAGTTTATACTATAACCATAAAGACCGCACAGAATTTGGTTACGATGATCAGAATGGATTTGGTTGCAGTATCGGCTCAGGTCTTAGCTTCTCACTTGTTTACACATTCTAAACAAATCACAAACAACAAACATAGACAGCCGGCCACAAGGTCGGCTGTCCTGTTTTTATGTCCTTTCTTAAACACATTGGGGACGGTTCTCATTGTGTTCGTAAACACAAGCAGAACCGTCCCCAATGTGTACGGGCGATAGGACTCGAACCTACACGAACTAGTTCACTAGATCCTAAGTCTAGCGCGTCTACCAATTCCGCCACGCCCGCAAGCAAAGCGCGCTCCAATCAGGAACGCGCTGCAAAATTAGTTCTTTTAGCTGTAACTACCAAGCATCACCTGATTTCCATTACGCTCTCCATCCTGAGCATTATGGTAGGATTCTTGAGCTCACGCATTCTGGCAATAGCCGGGAACATGTCACTCAATGAAGGCTGATTCTCAACGCTGGCGGTAAGATTCTCCTCAGGATCATCGGCGCCACCACCTGACAGCATCTGCAGCATCGATACGCTCCTGGCTACAGGATAGGTGCTGAGACGGTAATCCTTCTTGTCCAATCCAACTTTCTGGGCAGCATATTCTATTGCCTCCTTCAATCCGCCCTGGCAATCCACAAGACCTATACGCATGGCATCGGCACCAGACCATACACGACCCTGGCCAATGGCATCAACGCTGTCCTTGGACATACTGCGGCCGTTGGCAACCAGACCTGTAAAGTCATCGTAAATCTTTTCTATCTGACGCTGCACATACGCAACCTCTTCATCACTCAGTTTGCGCATACCGCTCATCATATCGCTGTGCGATGAGGTTCCTAACGTTTCAATATTTACCTTAAGGTTCTTACGGATGGCATCCCCCATACTGGGCACCAGTCCGAACACACCGATAGAGCCGGTAATTGTGTTATAGTCAGAGAAAATATAGTCTGATTCGGCCGATATCCAATAACCGCCGGATGCGGCATAGTCACCATAGCTGGCAATAACCGGCTTCTCGGCACGCAACAGCTGCAGTTCATGCCTGATAGCCTCCGATGCCTGTGCGCTTCCACCCGGAGAATTTACACGGAACACAACGGCCTTGATTTTCTTGTCCTCACGAACCTTCCTGATGGTAGCAGCCAGCTTTGAACCTACGATATCAGCATCTGAGCCGCTATCCTTTATTTCACCATCGGCAAAGACGATGGCAATCTTATTCTTGCGGCTGCCTTTCTTGACCTTGGAAGCATATTTGTTTATCTTGACAAAAGGAACTTCGCCAATCTTCTTGACACCGTTCTGCTCGCAAAGATACTGCTCCACCTCATCCTTGTACCAGGTCTCGTCAATCAGGCCCTTAGCCTTGTATTCATCGGCGTGGCATATCTCAAGATTCTCCACCCACTCATTGAACTGCTTCTGAGTAAATCCGCGTGAAGCGGCAATCTGGCCGGCCATGGTATTCCAGATTGAATTTATGAGTTCCTGATTCTGCAGGCGGTTTTCGGGACTGGATGAACTGCGGGTGTACATCTCACCGGCCGATTTGTATTTGCCGTGACGTATCAGCTGCATGTCAACGCCAAGAGCGTCGAACAGGTCCTTAAGGAAAATCATCTGACTGCCCACACCGGTTATCGTGCTCTCTGATGCCGGGTCAAGTATTAACTTGTCTGCAACCGATGCCAGATAATAGGAACCGTTGCCGAATGAATTACAATAAGCCACAATAGGTTTGCCGGACTTTTTGAAACGCTCCAAGGCTGCACGGATCTCCTCCAGCTGGGCGGTTCCGCATGAGATATTCTCCGGAGTCATGTAAATCATGCTGATGTTCTTGTCCTCGGCTGCAGCATCTATTGCATTGATGTAACTGAGCAGAGTAACTGAACCGGGAGTTCCCTGAACCAAAGACATGATGTCGAATGATGAACCGCCGACATTACGCTCTGCAATAGGATTCTTGAAATCAATTTTAAGGACTTTGGCTTTTCCGGCCAATGCCATAAGCGGCAGCATGACCACTATGGCAACTAAAAACAAACGTGTCTTTTTCATATTGTTAAGGATTAACTAACTTGTCATTTATAAACTTTCTGGCTTCTTCTATATAGGTGTCACGGCCTGAAAGCATATCCTCTTGCTTCATATCAATCCTGATATCGGGTGCAACGCCAAACTCCACATGGCAGGTGTCTGCATCGAAAGTGGGAGCTGAAGAGAACCTTACCACCCAACCGTTTGGCAGTTCCGACGACATTGGCAAGCCGCCTCCGCCCCCGGTAGTATCTCCCAGCAAGGTGACATTATCCAATGCCTTCATGGTGAAGGCAAAGTCATTTGCGCTACTGAAGCAGCCCCTGTTTGTAAGAAGCACCACAGGCTTGATCCAGCGCAGATCTTCCCTGGCGGGACTGAGGTCATTACTGTACAGCTCTGAGAAATCATTGTGTCCGGGCCCGGACTTGTAGCAATAATAACTTACGGTTAATGTCTTTTCAGTAAAATGCGATGCCAAAAACTCCGCCGCCCTCAGGTCACCGCCGCCATTGTCACGGATATCTATTATCAGCCCGTTGCAGAGCGCCATATTGTTGAACATCACGTTTATCCTGCCGCTTGAAATGAAACTCTCAAAACTTTCAACCACCAGATAACCTATATTATCATCCAGAATACGGTGATAATAGCCGTTTCCACCTATGATGTAATTTTTACCCAGATACTTGTCACGCAGATCTCTGGAGTAGTTGGCCGGATAATCGGTCTTCCAGCTCCAGTTCCGGCCATAATCGTATGAGCTGGTCAGGTTCACATGACCGTCACGCAGTTCACCTATCATCTTGCACAGCAACTCAAACAGCGCCCTGTCCGATATGTTGTCCGATATGCTTGCCGCATACCTGTCTCTAACCTCGTTCCAATCCACACCCAGCTTCTCTTTCTTAAGGTCAAAGAAACAGTAACGTTCATCCATTATGGTCCAAAGAGCCATAAAGTTGCCATATGGAGTATTGGCAAACTCATTTTCCTTAACCTTCTCGTTCCTAACGCATGATACCGGAAACAGCATCAGAAAAGACGCTGCAACCACACATGCAATATGTAAAAAGTATCTCCTGCTCATTTGTCCCACTCTTTTGCCTGGAATCTCTTTACAAAGCCAATGGTAAAGAGACTGCTCCCCACGTTCCTTGAATGGCCGCCCAGACTGTTTCCGGTATAATCAAAAGTGTAACCTATCTTCAGACGGTCGCCACGCATGGGCAATATCAAAGCAACCTGCTGCATGACCGCCGTATTGTTTAAAGGCCAGATAAAATGCAGCGCCTTGCCATACTCGCTGTACTTGTACATATACCAGTATGGCTGGTCATAGTCCGGTGCGAAACCTATCCCGGCTAATGGCATATACAACGTTGCCTGAAGAGCCATGTCATAACGGAACAGACTGAAACGGAAGGTGTTGTCCACACATAATCCTGCACCCAGGTATCCCTCCACAGTGACCGGGTTGTTAGAGTTCTGCTGGTTATAGAGCAACCCCAACTCCATCATGGCCACAGGACCTATAAGCAGGTCACACATGCTGCAATTCACGGCCGGCCACAGGAAAGCCGCATGGTCTGAGCCCGATAACTGAAGAGTGCTGCCACCCTTCAGGCGGTTGGTCATAGAGCTGAAAAACAGGCTGGAATGGCCTCTTCCATACTTGAAAAGCTTATCTGGCTTGTTTCCTGTCCATCTGTCATTCTCAAAGCCCAGTGCCCACCCGGAATAACTTGAAGCCGACAGATATGTGTCGCGTGCAAAAGATTTGCCAAACGCCACTGAGCCTGACCTTACCGTCTCATTGTACTGAGGCAAACTCCACGCTGTCCGCTGGGCAAAGCCCATCAGAGGCAGAACCGTAAGGCATACCGTAAGCAATAACGGCAGCAACGGCTTAGAACAACGAGAGTTGACCGTCATCAGCATTTTCAGTATTATCTTCATCCGGCTGACCCTGATTTCCTGTCTCATCCTGGTCTATATTGGCATTTACTGGTTCCGGATCAGGCTCAGGCATACGCAACGGCTCAAGTTCTTCAACATTCTGTACTTTGAATGCCGTAACCCTGCGTCCACGGGCCTTCACTCCTTTCACTCCCACAAAACTCTCGGCATCCAGCTCCATCGGCTCGCGGAAACTGTCGGCACCGCCCATGGTAACCAATAGACGCGGATAAACGGTATCTGTTAACAGCAACAGACGGCTACCCTTCTCTTCGCCCAGTATGTTTATGCGTTTGGACGACGGATCCAGATTGAATCTCTTAAGGTACAGATAACCTTTCTGTGATGCATCAAACAGAAGGGCGGTCCAGACTTTACCCTGGTCATATTTCTCTATGCGTATCAGTCCTGCATCAAAGTGACAGTTGGCATCGGGGGCAGTGGTGTAGTATTCACCGTCAGTGTTTATCACAAGCAGAATATCATCGCTGTCAAACTCACCCAGGTACTCGCCATGTCCGTCAAAGTCCAGCCGCAGAATGTCCTTGTCAAACCAAATCTTACGGCCGCCCAAGGTGGATGTTCCCTGTGACTTGAGACCTATACGCTGAACCTCGTTGCGTGTAAGCAGGTTACCCATAGACTGACGGCCTTTTATCATCAACTCGCTGAAATCCCTGTCAAACACCGGTTTCTTGAGTTTTGGATTGGGTTTGAGAGTTATCTTTATGACCTCGGCCTCGCCGTTGTGGTTAGCGCTGAAATACATGACCTTGGATCCGGCTTTTCCCTGGGTCAGGTCATACTCCTTGTCACGTGTCAGGCCTGTGGCGGCAAACCTCTTCATGAAGTAAGCCCCGTTGCGGCCGTCACGATAGACTACATTGTATATGGTACGCTTGTCGTTCTTCTTGAACACGTCAAGATAGAGCACACCCTGACCCACAAACAGTTTGTCTGCCACCTTTACGACCTTGTAACGGCCATCCTTGTAAAAGAGGATTATGTCATCCAGGTCAGAGCAGTTGCATACGTACTCGTCTTTTTTAAGCTCCATGCCTATAAAGCCGTCGGCACGGTTTATGTAGAGTTTCTGGTTGGCCTCGACCACCTTTGTAGCTACAATGGTGTCAAAGTTCTTGATCTCGGTCTTGCGCTCGTATTGCGCCCCATACTTGTCCTTGAGCATACGGAACCACTTGATGGTTACGCCCACCATATTGGCCAGGTCCTTGTCAATGCGGGCAATGTCAGACTTCATACGGGCTATGGCCTCCTCTGCCTTGTCCTTGTTGAATTTCAGGATGCGGGCCATCTTTATCTCCATCAACTTAAGGATATCCTCCTTGGTCACCTCACGTATCATCTGCGGGTAGTAAGGAGTGAGACGGTCATCGATATGCTCGCAGGCGGCATCCATGGTAGGAGCCTCTTCAAACTCACGGTCCTTATAGATGCGCTCCTCTATGAAAATCTTCTCCAGCGATGCAAAATGAAGCTGCTCCATTATCTCGCCGCGCTCTATCTCCAGCTCACGGCGCAGCAGTTCCTTGGTGTTATCGACCGATTTGCGCAGCACATCGCTCACCGTCAGGAAATGAGGCTTGTTCTCATCAATCACACAGCAGTTTGGCGATATGCTCACCTCGCAGTTGGTAAAAGCGTAGAGAGCGTCTATGGTCTTGTCCGATGACACTCCCGGGGCCAAAGATATGCGTATCTCAACCTTGTCGGCAGTAAGGTTCTCAACCTTGCGGATCTTGATCTTGCCCTTCTCACCGGCCTTTACAATGGAATCACACAGGGTCATCACGTTCTCGCCATACGGAATCTCCGTGATGACGATAGTCTTGTTGTCAGCCTCTTTCGATATCTTGGCACGGATGCGGACCATACCGCCACGCTCACCGTCATTGTAACGTGACACATCTATGGCTCCACCTGTCTGGAAATCGGGGTAAAGGTGGAATTCCTCACCGTTAAGATATGAAACGGCAGCATCGCAAAGTTCATTGAAGTTATGCGGAAGTATTTTGCAGGACAATCCTACAGCGATGCCCTCCGCCCCCTGTGCAAGCAACAGCGGGAACTTGACCGGCAGTGTGACCGGTTCCTTGTTACGACCGTCATACGAAGCCTTCCATTCCGTTGTCTTGGGATTGAACAGGGTTTCAAGAGCGAACTTTGACAGGCGGGCCTCAATGTATCGGGGTGCGGCGGCGCGGTGACCTGTAAGGATGTTCCCCCAGTTTCCCTGACACTCTATGAGCAGGTCCTTCTGTCCCATCTGAACCAGGGCATCACCTATGGATGCATCTCCGTGAGGATGGAACTGCATTGTATGGCCTACAATGTTGGCCACCTTGTTGAAACGGCCGTCATCCAGACGTTTCATGGAGTGCAGGATACGGCGCTGTACAGGCTTGAGGCCATCCACGAAATGAGGAACGGCCCGCTCCAGGATAACATATGAGGCATAGTCCAGGAACCAGCCCTGATACATTCCAGAAAGCTGGTGCCGTATCATACCGTTGTCATCTTTGACAGGATGATATGATGAATGACCTGTCTCCTGACTGTCATCAATCACTGTTGCATCCTCCGCACGTATTTCATCATCCATACCCTCTGTATCGTCGCTCATGTCTGTTATAACCCGAATTAAATTATTAGACGCGAAATTACTGCTTTTCAGCGACAAATCCCAATCACACGCGCCAAGTTGTCATTTTTTCACACGCAACTTATCAACAACCCGCAGTTTGATATTATACGTTCATCATGCAAAAGCCTTCCAATTAGGTTATTTTAAAGGGGCACATCCCCTTTTATTAAATAAAAGAAGTACCTTTGCCAAAATTTTCGCATAATAGCACATTATGGCACAGGAAGACGTTTTCAAAAAGATTGTTGCGCATTGCAAGGAGTACGGTTTTGTATTCCCCTCAAGTGAGATTTATGACGGACTCGGAGCTGTTTACGATTACGGACAGCTGGGAGTTGAGATGAAGAATAACATCAAGACCTATTGGTGGCAGAGTATGGTTCTGTTGCATGACAACATTGTGGGTATTGACTCAGCAATATTCATGCATCCCACCATCTGGAAGGCATCAGGTCACGTTGATGCATTCAATGACCCCCTCATCGACAACCGCGACTCAAAGAAACGTTACCGCGCTGACGTCCTGATTGAGGACCAGATTGCCAAGTATGACGAGAAGATAGAGAAAGAGGTAGCCAAGGCCCGCAAGCGTTTCGGCGACTCTTTCGATGAGGCCAAGTACCGTGCCACAAGCGCCAACGTACTGGAGCACGTTGCCAAGCGTGACGCACTTCATGAGCGTTACAAGAAAGCCATGAATGACGGTAACCTGGACGAACTCAAGCAGATTATCCTGGATGAAGGTATTGTATGCCCCATCAGCGGCACCCGTAACTGGACCGACGTCCGCCAGTTCAACCTCATGTTCCAGACCGAGATGGGATCTACCGCCGACGGCGCAATGAAAATCTATCTGCGTCCCGAGACCGCTCAGGGTATATTCGTAAACTACCTGAACGTACAGAAGACCGGCCGCATGAAGATTCCTTTCGGTATAGCCCAGATAGGTAAGGCTTTCCGCAATGAGATAGTGGCCCGTCAGTTCATATTCCGTATGCGTGAGTTCGAGCAGATGGAGATGCAGTTCTTCATCAAGCCCGGTACCGAACTTGACTGGTTCGCCAAGTGGAAGGAGACCCGTATGAAATGGCATCAGGCCCTTGGTTTCGGCGCAGACCACTACCGTTTTCACGATCATGACAAGCTGGCCCACTACGCCAACGCCGCTACTGATATCGAGTTCCTGATGCCCTTCGGCTTCAAGGAGGTTGAAGGTATCCACAGCCGCACCAACTTTGACCTCTCACAGCATGAGAAGTACAGCGGCAAGAGCATCAAATACTTTGACCCTGAGACCAATGAGAGCTACACTCCGTTCGTTATAGAGACCTCAATCGGCGTTGACCGTATGTTCCTGAGTGTCATGTGCGCATCTTACGAGGAGCAGGCCCTTGAGAACGGCGATACCCGCGTAGTCCTGCACTTGCCTGCACCTCTGGCTCCCGTCAAGCTGGCTATCCTGCCGCTGGTAAAGAAAGACGGACTGCCCGAACTGGCACGTTCAATCCAGAATGACCTCAAGTTCCACTTCAACTGCCAGTATGACGAGAAGGATTCAATAGGCAAGCGTTACCGTCGTCAGGATGCCATAGGCACCCCGTTCTGCGTAACCGTTGACCACCAGTCACTTGAGGATCAGACCGTAACCCTGCGCAACCGTGACACCATGGAACAGCAGCGCGTAAAGATTGCAGACCTCTGCAATATACTTTCCGACACCGTTTCAATAACAAGCGTGCTCAAGACACTCTAAGATGAAACGTATTGCGGCAATAATCCCATTGGCATTGGCTGTCCTGGTTGCTGTTTCATGCAAGGAGACCAATGAAACCAATGATCATGACAACTGGCAGGAGCGGAATGCCGAATATATTTCCAGGATTGCAGCGGAATGCAATCCTGAACTTACTCCGCAAACAGCCCAGGTAGGCCAACTGTTCAGGTTGCTGTCTTTCAAACTTGATTCAGGCAAGGAATGGGGCGACGGCTCCTTTATCTATTGCAGGATATTGGACGACAAAAGTGACGATACCCTTTCGCCGCATTACACCGATAGCATACGAATGAACTACAGAATGAGGCTAATCCCCACGGATAACTATCCTGAAGGTCAGGTTATCGACCAGTCATTCAAGACTACAGAACTGGATCCTTCAGTAAACATACCTTACTCATTCCTGGTGTCAGGTCTTATTGACGGGGTGACAACTGCGGTCATGAACATGCACAAAGGTAATGTCTGGCGGGTATATATCCCCTACGGACTTGGATACGGAACAAATGACAAGGGTACTATTCCCGGTTATTCAGCCCTTATCTATGAAATAAACCTTACTGAGATTGCCCCTACCGGGCACGACCTTTCACCCAGATAATTTATACCAATAATTCATACCAATAACAATTATTTATCATGGCAAAAATCAGAGGTGCCGTAACAGTTGACAACGAACGTTGCAAAGGCTGTGAACTGTGTGTCTTTACCTGCGACAAGCAGGTTCTGGGCATGTCAACAGCAGTCAACAGCAAGGGTTACCATTATGCATACATGGCCAACCCGGACGCATGCATAGGTTGCACCAACTGTGGTATTATCTGCCCTGACGGAGTAATATCGGTCTATAGGGTAAAAGTAGAGGAGTAATTATGGAAGAAAGAGAAATGAGACTTATGAAAGGCAACGAGGCGATTGCCGAAGCCGCTATCCGCGCCGGCGCCGATGCCTTTTACGGTTACCCCATCACTCCGCAGACGGAGGTAATGGAGTACCTTATGGAGACCGATGCCACCGCACGCACAGGCATGGCAGTACTACAGGCCGAGAGTGAGGTTTCCGCCATAAACATGGTCTATGGCGGCGCATCCACAGGACACAGGGTAATGACTTCATCGTCAAGCCCCGGCATCAGCCTTATGAGTGAAGGCATTTCATTCATTGCCGGCGCTGAATTACCATGTCTGCTTATAAACGTATCACGCGGAGGTCCCGGACTGGGAACTATCCAGCCCAGCCAGGCCGACTATTTCCAGACTGTCAAGGGTGGCGGTCACGGTGACTATAAATTGCTTACCCTGGCTCCCTCATCAGTTCAGGAACTGGCCGATTTCATTTCACTGGGTTTTGACCTTGCATTCAAATACCGTAATCCCACCATGATCCTGGCCGACGGCGCCCTGGGTCAGATGATGGAGAAAATCTATCTGCCCACACCCCGTCCACGCATGACTGAATATCCAGACTGGGCTACCAACGGTACCCCTGAGGGTAAAGAGCGCCGTTTCATCACCTCTTTGAACCTGCTGCCACAGGAGCATGAGCTGGTGAATATCCGCCTGCAGAAGAAATACCGCGAGATGGAGAAGAATGAGGTCCGTTATGAGATGATACAGTGCGATGATGCCGATTACATTATCGTAGCATTCGGAATCATTGCCCGCATAGCACAGAAGAGCATAGAACTGGCTCGCGCCAAAGGCCACAAGATTGGTCTTTTCCGCCCCATCACTCTCTATCCTTTCCCATATGACCAGATCCGTGAACTTGCTGACAACAGCCGTGTAAAGGGCTTTATGTCAGTTGAGCTGAGTGCAGGCCAGATGATTGAGGATATCCGTCTGGCTGTAGAGGGACGCAAGCCTGTAGGCTTCTTTGGCCGTCTGGGCGGTATGGTTCCCACACCAGAGGAGATTGAGAACGCTCTATATGAATACTTTAATATCAAATAAGCACGGCCATGGAAGTAAACGATATAATCAAACCTGAGAATCTGGTCTATCAGAAAAGCCGTCTGATGGCCGAAAAGCAGTTCAACTTCTGCCCGGGTTGCGGCCACGGCGTAGTTGTACGCACCATTGCCGAGGTTATCGAGGAGATGGGAATTGAGCATGACGTTATCGGAATATCACCGGTAGGCTGCTCGGTGTTCCTTTATGATTTCTATAAGTTCGATGTGGTTGAGGCCGCTCACGGACGTGCCTGCGCCGTTGCAACCGGCATCAAGCGTGTCCAGCCCGACAAGTTTGTGTTCACCTACCAGGGTGACGGCGATTTGGCCGCCATCGGTACCGGTGAGACCATGCACGCCTGCAACCGCGGTGAAAACATCGTGATAGTATTCATCAACAATGGCATCTACGGTATGACCGGCGGTCAGATGGCTCCCACCACTCTGGAGGGAATGAAAACCACCACCTGCCCCCGCGGACGTGATGTCAAGACCATGGGCTATCCCCTCAACATCACCCCGCTACTGGCTCAGCTGGACGGCGTCTGCTACGTGACCCGTCACTCAGTACACACTCCCGCCAACGTACGCAAGCTCAAGAAGGCCCTGCGCCAGGCATTTGAAAACCAGCGTGACAAGAAGGGCACATCAATCGTTGAGGTTGTTTCAAACTGCAACTCCGGCTGGGGTCTTACTCCCAAGCAGGCCAACGACTGGATGGTAGAGAACATGTTCAAGAAATATCCTCTGGGAGACATGAAGGTTGACGGCAAGCTGGTCATGGACATGAACGCACCCAGATAAATTAAGGAACAATATCATGACAGAAGAGATAATCATAGCCGGATTCGGAGGACAGGGAGTCCTCTCAATGGGCAAGATAATAGCATATTCAGGCCTTATGCAAGGCCTTGAAGTTTCATGGATGCCGTCTTACGGACCTGAGATCCGAGGCGGCACAGCAAACGTTACGGTTATCCTAAGTGACAGCCGCATCAGTTCACCTATCCTGCAGAAGTTCAGCACCGCAATCATACTGAACCAGCAGTCTATGGACAAGTTTGAGCCTATGGTAAAACCCGGTGGCGTACTAATCTACACCCCCAGTACCATCACGCGTAAGCCTGTCCGCACCGACATAACCATATACCCAATCAAGGCCATCGAGGAGGCAGCCAAAATCAACGCCACCAAGGTAGCAAACATGTTCCTGCTGGGAGCGTTCATGAAGATACGCCCCATCCTGGATGTGGAGTACGTTATGGAGGGTATCAAGCACTCCGTATCGGAGCGTAACTGGAAATACCTGCCCCTGAACGAAAAGGCCATCAAGGCCGGAATGGAGCTGGTAAAATAATAACTAAACACTTATCCCGATGATCAGATCCGGATTAAAGGCTCTACTGGCAGCCGCATTGTTGATGAACAGTGCGGCGGCTTTGCCTTCTGACAATGACAGCAGGAAATCGCCATTCAATTCTGAGCTATTCTCTTTTAATCCTGACATCAGCTTTACAGTAGAGTCAGGCACCACCGGTATAGGGCTGGGACTGGAATCCAGATTAAACCAGTTCTTAAGTGTACGGACGGGGTTCAACTGGATGCCCCATTTTGAGTTTCCCATGCACTTCAGCATTCAGGTAGGTGAAGATGGTGACCCTGGATATGACAGTCAAGGGCGTTCCCGCTTTGACCGCATGTCAGGCTATCTGGAAGAGATGACCGGTTTCAAGATAGACCAGCAGATTGATATGATTGGAGAACCTAATTTCTACAACTTCAAGCTGCTTGTTGACGTGTATCCTTTCAGGAACAAAAACTGGTATTTTACAACAGGTTTCTTTGCCGGACCATCCGTAATAGGGCGCGCGTATAACCGCACCGAGGATATGACCACCCTTATGTGCGTGGCAATGTACAATACCATTTACGACAAGGTTTATGATATAGAATACAATGAAGAGAGCCAACTTGACGGCGTATTCCTTGGTCTGCAAATGCCACCTGACGTAAACAACAAAATACTTGATTCCGGACGCATGGGTATGCACATAGGAGACTATAAAGGCCAGACAGATGAGAACGGTAATCCTGTCCCATATATGATGGAACCGGATCAGGACAATATGGTCAAGGCCGAAATGAAAGTAAACTCTTTCAAACCATATCTGGGTGCCGGATACAGCGGTATAATAGACAGACGGAATGACCGTCTCAGATTCTCGGTTGACTGTGGATTATTGTTCTGGGGAGGAACACCCAAAGTCTATACTCACGACGGAACTGAGATAGTAGGCGGACTTGACAACATAATAGGTCAGGTAGGAAGATATGTTGACATGGTAAAACCGTTAAAAGTTTATCCCATATTGAACCTGAGCATATCATACAGATTATTTGAATAAAAAAGACCGGATTTGTTTCCGGTCTTTTTTACTGTCAGACAGTAATTATCTTATAACAACTTTCTTGTTGTCGATGATGTAAATGCCTATTGGCAGTTCTTTTATCTGTGAGGGAAGATAATCTCCTACTTTCACGCCCCAGATAGTATAAACCGCTTTGCTGTTGTTGTCAGATATTTCTGCAACCCCATTCTCATCACCGGGAAACAAAACACGGATATTATCAGGCAGCCCTGCCGGAATCTCCAGATATGACTGGTTTGCAGCCAGATATCTCTTACCATCTTTTTCATCAGGTGTCACGTCCGATAAGACAAAGCCCAGATTACCGTCAGGCATAATACCAAGAACGCGCATCTTGCCGCTGTCAAACGCAACATGCTTTTTTCTGGCTGAATTATTAAAGAAAACACCCTTAAGAAGGTTAGGCTGAGTAATAGTTCCTTCTGATTTTACAATATCAAGTTTGTTCTGATAAATATCCTCCGAACTGCACTCTATTACAACCGGTGTCCTTGCCGGGACAACATCACCCTCAAAAGGAACCATCTCAACAGAACTAGCGTCAACAGAATTGGCAATCCACACTGTCATACCACTACGCACAGTAAAACCGAAATCGGCGTAGAATGGATGGAAATAACGTCCATTGACATTTAAAGAAGGTTGAATTCCAAAGAACTCATCATCCGATCCGTCAATCTTGGATACTAACCAACGTCTGTAGTCGCCGGAACGGTCTGTACCCATCTGTCCGGATGGACCTGATCCGAAATTGTTGTCACAAAGATATTTCCCCTCAGCATAAACCTGATAAGACCCTCTTGAATATGCTGCGAAAACATGATAACCTATAATTTCATATACACCTGTTCCCTGTGCCTTAAGATCGTAATATGCACCTCCCGAACCGGAACCGCAATACTCAACATAAATGACCGAAGCCGGGTCAGACAGTGTCAGGGAATGGTCCTTCCATAATTCTATGGCACCCATTTCGGCAGTAGCAGCCTGAATGTTGATTGAACCGGTATTATCCCTTACATAGACATAACGGCCGGTCTTAAGGTTGGACACCCTGTAATAACCTGATTCCAGATCCTGGGCAAAGGAAACTGTTGAAACGGCAATAAAAAACAGGAATAATAATCGTTTCATATTAAAGAACTTGCCTGTAGCCTGTCAAATCGGCAGACCACAGGCAAGTATTATTGTTTAACCTAAAAAGATTACTTGGCTATGCAGATAGAAACACGGTTGAGTTTCATCTCATCACCAGAGTACATATTCTGGCTTGAACCATGAGCAGATGTTGAGATACGTGACTCACTGATGCCATTCTCAACAAGAGCCTTGGCAACATTAGCAGCACGCCTCTCAGAGATCTTCTGGTTGTAGTCAGAAGTACCGGTTGCCTTATCAGCATGTGAAGAAATCTCAATCTTAGTATCAGGATACTTCTTCATGAAATCAACGATACGACGCAGTTTGTACTTTTCGTTAGCACTGATCTGGTCCTTATTGATGTCATAATAGATTTCCTCATAGATGCTGGGAACTGTAACCTCGATGGGCTTCTCAACAACCTTCTCAACGACCTTTTCAACAGGATCGCAATCAGGTGCATAGTTTGCAGCCTCAGATACGGGAACCAGTTTCTCCTTAGCCCTCTTCTCATAAGTCTTGCCACCGTTACCGCCAAAGCAGTACTTCAGACCAAGAAGACCATTGAAATACCAGTCTGCATTCTCGCCATCCTTGGAATTGTACTTATCAGATGTGATATTAGCCTGAAGTTCCAGACCTAAAGCCAGGTTATCCGTGATATGGAAATCCAGATATGTACCCAAACGTCCGGTGAAGAACGGACCTGTCTTGTCAGCATATGACAGATAATCCGGATCCTTCATAGTAGAGTTATTGGCTGCATATGCCTGCATAATCTGATTCTTGGCCTCAATAGCATCATCCTTGTTAAACACAATGTTCAAACCCAGACCAGCCAGTACACCAAAACCAAGCTTACGCTCAGGATTGAAACCACCGATAAGATTTGTAATGTCAAGCATACCGTCAATAGAAGGAGCAATGTATTTCCAATCCCATTTGTAGTCACCGCCACCAGGAACTGAGTATTTAGCCATACCAGCCTTGCTATGATATGCATTGAAAGAGAGACGAGCAGCAAGATAAGGATTGAACTCATAACCTGCACCCAGCTGGAAGTTCAAACTGGTAAGGTCAGTGAAATTACGCTCACCAAGAGTGTACTGTCCACCAGCCTGACCCTGTATGAACCAATGCGGGTTGAACACATATTCATACTGCTGATCCTGTCCAGCCGTTCTTTGGGCCTGAACGGGCAACACAGCACATAATGACATTAGTACTGCCGTTGCGAATATTTTATAACTCTTCATTGTTCAAAAATAATTTTGTAGTTACACTTATCACTTAACGGTCACATAGAATCTGCCAGAAGCTATAAAGCCTGAATAGTCAATAGCGCTGTAGTAGATTGTGTATGTACCCTTCTGTGTGGGAGCGAACGGAACAGCAAACTGTGCACCGTCAATAACTGTGTTGAAATACTCGTTGTCGTTGTTCAAAGCCTGAGCGACAGAAGCATCATGAGTGCTGCCATCGGGCTTCACATAATCAACAACTGCAATGTACTTCTTGTAAGCAGGAGCAAGCAACTCAGCAGTATATGATGTGAGATACAACTTGATACCGCCATCTCCAGCTGCGAATGATGAAGGAACGACCTTATCATTACTCATAAGGTGCATTGATCCATCTGCTCCCTCATAAGCAACCATAGGAAGAACAAATCTACCAAGATCAGCACCAAGCTTGCTGTTGACTTTGTTAGTCAGATTGTTTATCCTGTCAATCAGAGAATTCATCTTGTTAAAGTATCCGTTGAAACCGCTCAGAGAGCTGTTGATCTGATTCTTAACATCATTGATCAGATTCTGGATAGGAGTATTCAGCTTACCTTCAATGTCAGCGAAGAGGCCATTAATCTTTGTGTTAACCTCATTGTTGATCTTGCCTACCAGATCATCAAT
>Ga0310786_10003911_pt1 | contig 21124 bp, 16 predicted proteins | sample AusTroGonzalo_MG_FD_203881 | JGI IMG/M metagenome (GOLD analysis project Ga0310786, IMG submission 203881) | Bovine rumen microbial communities from tropical cattle in Woodstock, Queensland, Australia - Gonzalo_03 (v2) (version 2) | ecosystem: Host-associated > Mammals > Digestive system >... | reverse complement strand
TAATCTTCTCATATTTTTCGCCAACAAAATTACACAAAAAAGCGGAAATGTCAAAATAGATGTGTAATTTTGCAGCAAATTATAAAATAGATGATAGAAAAGCATATTGTAATAGAGGATATAGACCCGGTAATTCTATATGGCGTAGGAAATTCTAACCTGCAAATGGTTAAGGCACTTTACCCCAAACTGCGCATTGTGGCAAGGGGAAATGTTATTCATGTAATGGGAGACGAACTGGAGATGTGCGCCTTCGAGGAAAATCTGGAAAAGCTACAGAAACATATACATAAATATAATAGTCTGACGGAGGAGGAAATCCTGCAAATCCTGAAAGGAGAAAAGACCAACAAGGAGGCTGTGGAAGGTGTTATCGTATATAGCGTAACAGGAAGACCCATTACCGCCAGAAGCATCAACCAGCAGGAACTGGTGAAAGCCTATCAGGAGAACGACATGATTTTTGCCGTAGGTCCTGCAGGTTCAGGTAAGACATACACCAGCATAGCACTGGCCGTCAGGGCGCTGAAGAATAAGGAGGTAAGGAAAATCATCCTGTCACGCCCAGCCGTTGAAGCCGGAGAGAAGTTGGGTTTCCTGCCTGGCGACATGAAGGAGAAGATAGACCCCTATCTGCAACCTCTGTACGATGCGCTGGAGGATATGATTCCTACGCAGAAACTGCACGAGATGATGGATCAGAACATTATCCAGATTGCACCCCTGGCCTTTATGCGTGGTAGGACACTGAGCGACGCCGTTGTGATTCTGGATGAAGCACAGAACACCACCAATGCACAGATAAAAATGTTCCTAACCCGTATGGGCACAAACACCAAGATGATTATTACAGGTGACATGACGCAGATAGACCTTCCCCACGGAGTCAGGAGCGGTCTGCGCGAAGCCAGCCAGATTCTGAAAGGAATCAAGGGCATCAGCTTTATAGAAATGAACGAGAAGGATATCGTCAGACACAAGCTGGTAACCCGCATCGTTAATGCCTACAACAAATACGAGGCAGAGATAGAACGAGGCAAACAATACATTGAGAAAAAAAACAATCAAAATAAAGAAACAAAATGAAAGCATTAACAAGAACTGACTTCAACCTGCCCGGACAGGTAAGTGTTTATCATGGTAAGGTACGTGATGTATATAACATCAACGATGACCTGATGGTAATGGTGGCTACAGACCGCATCTCTGCCTTCGACGTAATTCTACCCAAGGGAATCCCCTTCAAGGGACAGGTATTGAACCAGATAGCAGCCAGCTTCCTGGACGCTACAGCAGATATCGTTCCCAACTGGAAGCTTGCTACTCCCGACCCCATGGTAACCGTTGGCCTGAAGGCTGAGGGTTTCCGCGTGGAAATGATTATCCGCGGTTATCTGACTGGTAGCGCCTGGCGTGAATACAAGAACGGATGCCGCGAGCTGTGCGGCGTAAAACTGCCCGAGGGAATGCGCGAGAACGAGAAATTCCCCGAACCCATCATCACCCCCACCACCAAGGCTGACGAGGGACATGACGAGAATATCTCGGCTGAAGAAATCATCAAGCAGGGCTTGGTAAGCAAGGAGGACTGGGAGACCATGGTGAAGTATACGCGCGCCCTGTTCAAGCGTGGTAGCGAGATTGCTGCCAGCAAGGGTCTCATCCTGGTTGATACAAAATATGAATTCGGCAAGCGCGACGGTAAGGTTATCCTGATTGACGAGATTCATACACCCGACAGCAGCCGTTATTTCTATGCTGACGGTTACGAAGAGAAGTTTGCCAAGGGCGAGCCTCAGAAGCAGTTGAGTAAGGAGTTCGTACGTCAGTGGCTGATTGAGCACAACTTCATGAACCAGCCCGGCCAGGTTATGCCAGAAATTACAGACGAATATGCTCAGAGCGTAGCCGATCGTTACATTGAATTGTACGAGCATATTGTAGGCGAAAAATTCGTCCCCGCCACAACAGAAGGTGACATTGCTGCACGCATTGAAAAGAATGTTACCGCCTGGCTACAAAACAGATAATGTACAAACAGGAGACAATAAATCCTTATCATGAAGGAGAGAAGGGTGAGCAAGTGGAGCAGATGTTTGACCACATTGCTCACTCTTACGACCTTCTGAATCATGCTCTTTCTCTGGGAATTGACCGGGGATGGAGACGTAAGGCCGTTGATTCACTAAAAGAACACCACCCGCAAGACCTCCTAGACATTGCCACCGGCACAGGTGACTTTGCCATACTGGCTGCCAAACGCCTGAAACCAAAAACAATTATCGGCGCAGACATCAGCGAAGGTATGATGGCTGTAGGACGCGAGAAAGTCCAGAAACTGAACATGCAGGACACCATATCCTTTCAACGAGAGGACTGCATGCATCTTTCCTTCCCAGATGCTTATTTCGATGCCGTAACATCTGCTTACGGGGTACGCAACTTCCAAAATCTGGATGCCGGACTTGCCGAGATGTATCGTGTTCTACGCACAGGCGGACATCTACTGATAGTGGAACTATGCACCCCACCCCGTTTTCCCATGAAGCAACTTTTCTGGCTTTACGCACACGTGGTAATGCCTTTTATAGGAAAACTTATCAGCCATGACTCATCGGCATACACCTATCTGCCCTCTTCCATGGAAGCCTTTCCGCAAGGAGAAGTAATGGAAGGAATCCTAAAGAAAGCAGGCTTCCAACAAATCAAATGGAAACGTTTTACCTTTGGCCTCTGTACGATGTACCTAGCAAAAAAGGAGGAATAAATATACCATAATTGCTAGGGATACCATAGAGAAGTCCATGAGAGATGATAGAGCAGTGAATGAGCAGCGGATTAGAAAAAAAAGAAAGAAAAATGGATAAATACGGAATTATAGGTAACCCTTTGGGACATAGTTTTAGCAGAGGATTCTTTACAGAGAAATTTGCCAAAGAAGGCATTGATGCCCAATATCTCAACTTTCAGATTCCTGACATAAACATGTTTCCGGAAGTACTGAAAGAGAACCCTGAACTGAGGGGCCTCAATGTTACCCTACCCTATAAAACCGAAGTCATTCCGTTTTTGGATGAACTGAGTGATGAAGCACGCGAAATCGGTGCTGTCAACGTTGTGCAGATTCGCAACGGTCACCTGAAGGGTTTCAATAGCGACATCATCGGGTTTACACAAAGCATTCAACCGTTGCTGAAACCTCATCACCGCAAAGCTCTGATATTGGGAACCGGCGGAGCAAGCAAAGCCATACGTGTAGGCCTCACCCGCCTGGGACTGGAATGGAAGTACGTCAGCCGCACACCAGACAAGGGTATGTTCAGCTACGACGATATTACAGCAGAGATACTTAGGGAATATGAAGTTGTCGTAAATTGCAGCCCCGTTGGCATGTTTCCCAAAACAGACAAATGCCCAGCATTGCCTTACGAGCATCTAACAAAGGACAATCTGCTATATGATTTGGTTTACAACCCAGAAACTACATTATTTATGCAACGAGGTGCTGAGCAGGGTGCCATCGTGAAAAATGGGTTGGAGATGCTATATCTGCAGGCTATTGCCAGCTGGAAGTTCTGGAACGAATAGTCCCCTACCCCTATTTGAAGAGGATATTAACCTCGAAGCCAAACTGGAAAGGCTTGCTCCACTGCGAATAACATCTGCCTGCATGCTGAAAATAAAATGTACGGCAGTGCTTATCAAAGATATTATTAACCCACATACTAAAGTCCAAGCTCTTACGGAAGAATGATATCTTAGCGTCAAGGGCATTATAGAAAGGCTCACTGACAAAATTGTCCTCTGTCCAATAGATTTTCCCCATCCCATGCCAGTTGGCACAAACCTTTATTCTTTCCAGAAGTCGAAAACCGAAGATCGTAGGCACCGGAAAACGATAACTAACACCTAAGTCAACAGCATGCTGCGGAGTAAAAGGAACATTGTTACCATTATAGGAGACATCCGATGATGGCTGGTAGTCTGTAAACGTAGCATGTGTATAAGCGTAACTGGCATGTGCCTGCCAACGGTCAGTGGGTTGAGCACGAAGCGAAAACTCACCACCATAAGACCTGCTTCGTCCAGCATTCGCAATGACCTGATCCATATCGGAAGGGGACATCCAGATAACTTGCTGATTATACACATTTGTCAAGAAAACAGAAGCATCCACAAACAGTTTGTCTGCTACAGGATGAAGGTGTGTTCCTACCTCATAATTCCACGCTATCTCAGGCTCATTGTACCCTACACTTCTGTTACCACGCGAAACAGTCCCATAAACCTGTCCTTTAGAGAAAGAGCGTTGCAAAGAGAAACGGGGAAGCAGCTGCCACCACCCTTTGCTATCGCCCAGGAAACTGGCATGGCTATAATCCAGACGGAGTCCCATCGTAACATCCCAACCCTTTGCATTGAAGATATCGGACAGGGTACTCTGATGATACAGGGACGCACCACTGGATGGCGTATCGTATAAAGCATGTAACCACTGATAGAAGAAATTGGCTCCAGTTTTCCACTGCCAGTGACGCCATGCACCCGCTCTGCTCGTTAACGTTACCTCATCATACAATGTACGACTATGCTGCATTTGCTGAAAAACGCCAAGATCAAGATGCGTGAAATCACGGTCAATCTGCACTTCATCATTCAGCAACTGGAAGGACAGCACGTTACCAAGCGTTACCTTGGAACCATCATAAGCTGCTTTCAATCCCACATTGAGCAAGTGACGAAGATACAAATTCTCTTCATTACTGGTTGTCTTTCCGATGTCCTGCATCAATTGGTCCCTAAATGGATCATCCTCAGGAACACGCTCAAGATAAAAAGGGAAAGCATCCTGAGAGCAAAGTTCATAGTTGGCGAGAAAATCTATACTCGACTTTTCATTGGGACGATACTATAGTCGGGTATGTGCCCGCAAGGAACGGTCGGCATCTATTTTCGCCCCTGTCAGACTATGTTTATAATACTGCCCGCCTGACCTGTAGGCAGCACCCGCCGAAAAACCCAGTTTCTCAGAGAAGCGCTGATAATGGGTGATACCCGTAAAATGAGCAACATGGTTGGCCATGGAACGACTGACAAACGTTCCCTGATAATCAATGGGATTCTTGGTGGTGATACTAATCAGTCCACCCATCGTATTCTTGCCATAGAGGGTACTTTGGGGTCCCCGAAGCACCTCAATCCTTTCAATCTCGCCAATCTTGGTGTTAAACGAGCTCTTCTCAAGCCAAGGGATACCATCGACATACAGACCAACAGTCGGCGCATTAGCACGACTGCCTATGCCTCTCATATAGACAGCAGTGTTCTGGGCGCTACCAGCAGAGGTAACAAAAAGCCCAGGAACGACAGTGGTTAAATCACGGATGTCATAAATGCCGCGCTCCACTATTTCCTCGGGACTTATGCTCACACTTTCCTGGGCATAAATGCTCTGTGACAGTAGTAAGGCTATAATGAAATGAGTAATTCTCATTATACATGCTAAATTGTTTTGCGAGTGCAAAGATAGAAACTTTTTTTCTAAAAAACAATAATTATTGGATGTACGAGCAGAGGGAATTTGCGTATATAAGATAATTGTATTATCTTTGCACAGCAATTACAAATTTATTATAATGAGCAATCAACGATACATGATGCGCGGCGTAAGCGCTGCCAAAGAAGATGTTCATAATGCTATCAAGAACATAGACAAAGGAATATTTCCACAGGCCTTCTGTAAAATCATACCAGACATATTGGGCGGAGACCCTGAGTACTGCAATATCATGCATGCCGACGGAGCCGGAACGAAGTCCAGTCTGGCTTATATGTACTGGAAAGAAACGGGTGACTTGAGCGTATGGAAAGGTATTGCCCAGGATGCACTTATCATGAATACAGACGACCTTCTCTGCGTAGGCGCTGTAGATAACATTCTGGTAAGTAGCACCATCGGACGCAACAAAATGTTGATTCCCGGCGAAGTTATTTCTGCCATCATCAACGGAACAGATGAGCTACTGCAGCAGATGCGTGATATGGGAATAGGTATCTATGCCACTGGCGGTGAGACGGCTGATGTTGGCGACCTGGTTCGCACCATCATTGTGGACAGCACCGTTACCTGCAGAATGAAACGCAGCGATGTAATTAACAACGCCAACATACGTCCGGGCGACGTGATTGTTGGTCTGTCTTCTTGCGGACAAGCTACTTACGAAACAGAATACAATGGAGGTATGGGCAGCAACGGACTAACCAGTGCCCGCCATGATGTATTCAGCAAATATCTGGCTGAAAAATATCCTGAAAGTTATGACAAGGCAGTACCCGAAGAACTTGTCTATAGCGGATCATACAAACTGACAGACGAGGTAGAAGGTTCTCCCATCAATGCAGGAAAACTTGTTCTTTCTCCCACACGTACCTACGCACCTGTTGTAAAGAAGCTGTTGGATGAACTTCGTCCCAAGATTCACGGTATGGTTCACTGTACAGGAGGAGCACAGACGAAGGTGCTGCACTTTGTGGGTGACAACTGCAGGGTCATCAAAGATAACATGTTCCCAGTTCCTCCCCTCTTCAAGGCAATCATCAAGGAGAGCGGCACAGACTACGCCGAGGCATATAAGGTATTCAACATGGGACACCGCCTGGAGGTCTATTTGGCTCCCGAAGATGCCAAGAAGGTAATAGAGATAAGCAAGAGTTTCAATATCGATGCTCAGGTAATTGGTCACATAGAGGAAGGAAAGAAGAGCCTGCTCATTAAGAGCGAGTTCGGCGATTTTGAATATTAAGCATGGCAGAAAGTAGTTTATTAGAACGATTGGAAGGACTTGTTTCCCGATACGAGGAAGTGAGCACCCTTATCACGGACCCTTCTGTCATTGCCGACCAAAAGCGTTACGTGAAACTGACCAAGGAATACAAAGACCTTGGCAAAATTGTGGCAGCCCGAAAAGAATACGTTGGCTGTTTGCAGAATATTGAGGATGCCAAGGAGATGCTGGCCATAGAGGAAGATGCTGACACCAAGGAGATGCTGCGCGAAGAAATGGCAGAAAGCGAGAAGCGAATTCCCGAGCTGGAAGAGGAGATAAAGCTACTGCTGATTCCTGCCGACCCCGAGGATGACAAAAATGTTATCATGGAAATCAGAGGCGGCACAGGTGGCGACGAAGCAGCCCTGTTTGCGGGCGACCTGTTCCGTATGTACAGCAAGTACATAGAACTGAAAGGATGGAAGATGGCAGTAAGCAGTTTCTCGGAAGGTGCTGTTGGAGGATTCAAGGAAATCATCTTTAGCGTAACTGGCGAGGGTGTTTATGGCATTCTGAAATACGAATCAGGAGTTCATCGCGTACAACGTGTTCCTGCCACAGAAACACAGGGACGTGTTCATACCAGTGCCGCTACTGTAGCTGTATTACCCGAAGCAGAGGAGTTTGATGTGGAAATCAACGAGGGTGCCATAAAATGGGATACATTCCGAAGCAGTGGTGCGGGAGGACAGAATGTAAATAAGGTGGAATCAGGTGTACGTGCACGCTATATGTGGCGCAACCCCTTCACCAACGAAGACGAGGAAATTCTGGTAGAGTGTACAGAAACGCGCGACCAACCCAAGAACAAGGAACGTGCCCTCGCGCGCCTGCGCACATTTATATACGATAAGGAACACCAGAAGTACCTGGACGACATAGCGTCAAGACGTAAGACGATGGTTTCAACGGGTGACCGTTCTGCAAAGATACGTACCTACAATTACCCACAGGGACGTATAACCGACCATCGCATTGGCTATACCATATATAATCTGAACGCCTTTATGGACGGACAGATTCAGGACTGTATCGATCATCTGATTGTAGCAGAAAACGCTGAGCGCATGAAAGAAGCGGAGTTATGATAATTCATAATTCATAATTCAAAATGATAAATTAAATATAATGACTAGAAAAGAACTTTTTGAAAATATAAAGAAAAAACAGAGTTTCCTCTGTGTAGGTTTGGATACGGATCTGAAAAAGGTTCCAGAACATCTGTTGAAGGAAGAAGACCCCATATTTGCCTTCAACAAGGCCATCATAGATGCTACAGCACCCTATTGCGTAGCATACAAGCCCAACCTGGCATTCTACGAAGCCTTTGGCGTAAAAGGTATGATAGCTTTTGAGAAGACAGTTAAATACCTGAAGGAAAACTATCCCGACCAGTTTATCATAGCTGATGCCAAACGTGGCGATATAGGTAACACCAGTAAGATGTACGCACGTACCTTCTTTGGTGAATATGACGTAGATGCCCTGACGGTTGCACCTTACATGGGAGAAGATAGTGTGACACCATTCTTGGAAAGCCTCACCCCTGTCCTCTCCGAAGGCGAGGGAGCTACTAAGAACCACTGGGTGATTCTTTTGGCATTGACCAGCAACAAGGGATCTTTCGACTTCCAACTTACCGAAGACAAAGAGGGAGAGCGCCTGTTCGAGAAAGTGATTCGTAAGAGTCAGGAATGGGGAAATGACGAGAATATGATGTATGTGGTGGGTGCCACACGCGGCGAAATGTTCAAGGACATTCGTAAGGTTGCCCCCAAGGCCTTCCTGCTGGTTCCCGGCATAGGAGCACAAGGCGGTAGTCTAGAAGAAGTATGCAAATACGGAATGATAGAGGACTGTGGTTTGTTAGTAAACAGCAGCAGAGCCATCATATATGCCGACAACACCGAGAACTTTGCAGCCGTAGCTGCAGAAAAGGCAAAAGAGGTTCAAGAGCAGATGGCTCAAATAATTCAAAATTCATAATTAAAAATTCAAAATTAAAGACGTGGAATTTAGCGCAGAAATGATAGCTGGCCTTATAGGCGGAACCATTGAGGGAGATCCTAAGGTAACAATCAATAACTTCGCAAAAATTGAGGAAGGGAAACCTGGATGTATCAGTTTCCTTTCCAATGATAAATATGAACAGTACATATACAAGACTGAAAGCAGTATTGTACTTGTCAATAAAAATTTTGAGCCCAAACAAGAGATCAAGGCTACGCTGATAAAAGTTGCTGATGCCAGAGAGGCCGTTGCCAAACTACTTCAGATATACGAAAGCATGAAACCTAAACGAAAAGGTATCAGCGAACTGGCATTCATTGACCCAACAGCCAAAATAGGAAAAGACTGCTACATAGGTCCCTTTGTTGCTATTGCCGAAGGCGTTGAGATTGGTGATGGATGCGTATTCCACCCCCATGTTACCATAGGAAGAAATGCAAAAGTAGGCAACAATACAGAGATATACAGTAATGCCGTAATCTATCATGACTGCATAGTTGGCAACAACTGCATCCTACATGCCGGCTGTGTAATTGGAGCTGACGGATTCGGATTCGAACCAACAGAAAAGGGATACGAGAAGATACCACAGATAGGCATCGCCATCATCGAGGATGATGTGGAGATAGGTGCCAACACCTGTGTGGACCGTGCGGTAATGGGCGCAACCATTGTACATAAAGGTGTAAAACTGGACAACCTGGTGCAGATAGCACACAACGATGAGATTGGCAGCCATACCGTGATGTCGGCCCAAGTGGGTATTGCAGGAAGCACGAAAGTGGGAGAATGGTGTATGTTTGGCGGACAGGTAGGTGTTGCCGGACATGCCACAATAGCAGACAGAACCATGGCAGGAGCGCAAGCCGGAATTCCCAACAACATAAAAAAACCAGGAACTGCCGTACAAGGTACACCGGCTATTGAAGCAAAGACTTTCTGGAAATCAAGCGCAATATTCAAGAATCTGTATCAGATGTGGGCTGATATGAACGAGATTAAAAAAGAGATCAAAGCTCTAAAGGACGAGCTTGCAACAAAGAAATAATCATGTTGAAACAAAGGACACTTAACAACAGCTTTTCCCTGAGTGGCAAAGGTCTACACACAGGCCTAAACCTGACAGTCACATTTCTACCCGCTGAAAAGAACCACGGGTACAAGATTCAACGTGTAGACTTGGAGGGCCAACCAATATTGGATGCTGTTGCAGAGAATGTGATAGATACTAAAAGAGGAACAGTACTGGGAAAAGGTAATTTCAGATGTAGCACCATCGAACATGCCATGGCTGCATTCTATGCCTTGGGAGTGGATAATGTTCTGATACAAGTTGACGGACCAGAGTTTCCAATTCTTGATGGAAGCGCAGAACCCTATGTAAAAGAAATTCTACGTGTGGGAACGGTTGAGCAAGAGGCTGAGAAGGACTTTTATTACATCACAAAGAAGATGGAATTCAAGGATGAAAACACGGGTGCCTGCATCACGCTTCTTCCGGATGAGGATTTCTCCATCACAAGTATGATATCCTTTGACGGACGAATCCTAAGCAGCCAGTTTGCGACCCTTGACAATATGGATGATTTCGCTACAGAGATTGCTGCTGCCAGAACATTCGTCTTTGTAAGAGAAATAGAGCCATTACTGACTGCAGGTCTCATTAAAGGAGGTGACTTGAACAACGCCATTGTGATATATGAAAAGCAGACCAGCCAAGAAAACCTGGACAAACTGTGCAAGCTGACAGGAGCGGAACATCATGACGCATCAGAACTGGGATACCTGCAACACAAAAAATTGGTTTGGGACAACGAGCCTGCCAGGCACAAGCTGCTAGACATTATCGGAGACATGGCACTAATAGGCAAGCCTATAAAAGGACGTATCATAGCCACCAAACCTGGGCATACCATCAATAACAAGTTTGCCCGCATGATGCGAAAGGAAATCCGCAAACATGAAATACAGGCCCCAAAGTACGATCCGAACAAGCCTGCTATCATGGACACGACACAGATACGACAACTACTTCCGCACAGATTCCCCATGTTGCTTGTCGACAAGGTTATCGAGATGAAGAAGGAGAGTATTGTTGCCATAAAGAACATCACCAGCGACGAGCCATTCTTCCAGGGTCACTTCCCCTCTGAGCCTATCATGCCAGGAGTGCTGATCATAGAGGCCATGGCACAGGCTGGAGGAATCCTGGTCATCAACAATCTGGAAGACGGAGCTGACTACAGCACTTACTTCATCAAGATAGACAATGTAAAGTTTAAGCAGAAGGTGGTACCAGGCGACACACTGATTTTCAGGGTGGACACATTGGGGCCATTACGTCATAATATAGGAAGCATGCAAGGCTATGCTTTCATTGGCGAAAATTGCGTAGCCGAGGCAACGTTTACAGCACAAGTGATTAAAAATAAGCAAGAGTAATATTAGAGTAAATATATGAGTAAGATCAGTCCGTTGGCATACATCCACCCCGAGGCAGTTATAGGAGAGAATTGCGAAATTGGGGCATTCTGTTATATTGACAAAGGTGTTGTTATTGGAGATAATAATACCCTAATGAATAGCGTAACAGTTTTATATGGTGCCCGAATAGGCAACGGAAACATTTTCTTCCCAGGAGCAGTCATCAGCGCCATCCCTCAGGATCTGAAATTCGTAGGCGAAGACACAACTGCAGAAATCGGCGACAACAATAAGATTCGCGAGAATGTAACCATCAACAGAGGAACAGCTGCCAAAGGCAAGACTATCGTTGGAAGCAACAATCTGCTGATGGAAGGGGCACATGTGGCACATGATGCAAACGTAGGGAACGGATGTATTATCGGCAACAGCACCAAACTGGCCGGGGAAATTGTTATAGACGACAACGCCATCCTGAGTGCCGGTGTGTTAATGCACCAGTTCTGCAGAGTAGGCAGCTACACGATGGTAGGCGGCGGCACACGATTCAGCCAAAACGTATTGCCATTCAGTCTATGCGCAAGAGACCCGGCAGCTTTTTGCGGATTGAACACAATAGGTCTAAGAAGAAGAAACTTCGACAGAGAAATTATTGACAACATCCACATGGCCTACCAGATTATCCTACAGGGTACAGGAAAGCTTAACGACTTGCTGGCACGCGTAGAGAAAGAAATTCCCATGTCGGACGAGATAAAGTATATCCTGGACTTCATAAGAACAAGCAACAGAGGATTCATCAGATAAAAAATTGCTCAGATGACATTTAGAATAACAATATTCAGCCAAGAGATTGAAAACTTTGTGATGGAAGCAATGATTGATGCAGAAGCCAAGTTCTCAGAGTTACACAATCTCATACTAAGTACCTGTAAATATCAGGACACGAATAGTCACGGGTTCCTTATCTGCGACGACGAATGGCGTGTAAAAGAGCACATACGACAAACCTACTCCAACGACATAGACACAGAAGAGGACATCAACCTCATGCATAATTGTTCGTTGAGGGATTTCCTTGAGGAGGAAGGACAGCGGATTGCCTACATTTTCGACCCAGAAGGAAAAAGATTCTTTCTGATGGAAATTAGCGAAATACTTTTCGGCCAGCCTGAAAAAGAAGGTAGGATCAGCAGAATGCGCGGTGTTCCTCCTGTTCAACACCAGGCGGAAGATATGACAACACTTTCCAGTCCCTCCTCCAACGAAGAAGAGGTAGAAGAAGATTTCTATGGAGATGAAGGATTCGACGACGAAGAACTGGATATGGAAGGATTCGAAATAAACGAATGAAACTCTTTGTCCTTTTAGGTCCAACAGCTGTTGGTAAGACAGCCTTATCACTTAAAATTGCCAGGTCTTTGGGCAGTCCCATCATCAATTGCGACAGCCGACAGATATACAAGGAGATGAGCATCGGCACAGCTGCCCCTACCCAAGAACAGCTAGAAGAAGTAACACATTATTTTGTAAAGATTCTAGAGCTACAGCAATACTACAGTGCAGCTCAATATGAAGAGGACGTCATTCAACTCATCAGCCAACTAAAACACTCACACAACAACCTGCTCCTCTCAGGCGGAAGCATGATGTACATTGATGCCGTATGCAATGGTATTGACGATATCCCAAGCGTAGCTCCTGAAATTCGAGAGGTACTGAAGGAAAGACTCCAGACCGAAGGTATAGAACAACTGAGAGATGAGCTCCGATTACTTGACCCAGAGTATTATAATATAGTAGATCTGAAAAATCCCAAGAGAATTGTTCATGCTCTGGAAATCTGCTATACATCAGGGAAGACCTACACATCTTTTCGCACTCGCAGAAAAAAAGAACGGCCTTTCGAGATTATCAAAATAGGGTTAAGAAGAGAGCGAAACGAACTGTTTGAAAGAATTAACAAAAGAGTGGATATAATGATACAGGAGGGGTGGATTGAGGAAGCCAAAAGGCTTTACCCATACCGGCATCTGAACGCACTGAATACAGTAGGATACAAGGAACTCTTTAATTATATTGACGGAACATGGAACCTGGATTTTTCCATTGAGAAAATCAAAAAAAATACCAGAGACTATGCAAAAAAACAAATGACATGGTTCGAGCACGATGCGAACATTCATTGGTTTCTCCCAGACAATGAAAAAGAAATCATGGACTTCATTTCAGACAACAGTCAGTCAACGATATAAATTTAAAAGACATGTGGGACAAACTTAAAAGCCTGCTCAGAAAAACATACACAGGCCCTTTGTACAAGAAAATCATTGTATGGATTTGCACATTCTTTATTGCAATTCTGTTATTCTTTATTGCCGTAGATCTGAATCTATTTTACCTTTTTGGCAGCACCCCAGGGTTTTCTGACATAAAGAATCCCACCGTAGATGAGGCATCAGAAATTTACAGTGCTGACGGACAGCTTATAGGTAGATATTATAGCGAAGACAGAACAGTTGTAGAATACAACGAAATCTCTCCCATCCTGATACGCACCCTGATAGACACCGAAGACGAAAGATTCTACCATCACCACGGTATTGACTTCAAAGGACTCTTTGCCGCTGTGAAAGACATCTTCACGGGACACGCCCGCGGAGCCAGCACAATTACCCAACAGTTGGCAAAAAATATGTTCAGGGTGCGCACTCAACGCCGCGCAGGCCTACTGGGAAAGGTACCCGGAATCAACATCCTTATCATAAAAACCAAAGAATGGATTGTTGCCACTAAGCTGGAAATGCTTTTCAGCAAAGAACAAATCCTGACAATGTACCTGAATACCGTTGACTTTGGATGCAACTCCTTTGGAATTAAGACGGCATCCGCAAGGTATTTCAACACCACGCCAGATCACATTACATATGAACAGGCTGCCACACTGATAGGATTACTGAAAGCAACCAGTATATACAACCCCAAAACCAACCCGAAAAACAGCCGCGAAAGACGCAACACAGTCCTTGATCTAGTACACAGCCACGGGCACATTATCATAAACGGCAATCCCGCCAATCTAACGCAATTGGATTCGCTGAAGCAACTCCCAATAGAATTAGCACAGAGGAACAAGGAAAAATCATCCAATGGACTTGCGCCCTATTTTCGCGACGAGCTGGTGGAATACCTGGATATGCTATGCGAAACGGGAGACATCCAAGGATTTGACGCAGGAAACAAATTAAACCCCTACTCCGACGGACTGAAAATATACACCACCCTAGACATGCGTTTGCAGAAATATGCAGAAGAAGCAGTAAGAAAAAAAATGCAGTCGCTGCAAAACCAATTCTATGCGCACTGGGGTAACATGGCACCATGGCAAGACAGCAAACACAAAGAGATTCCAGACTTTATAGAAAACATCGCAAAGAAAACATCAGAATACAAAAGATTAAAGAAGAAATATCCTGACAACAAAGACTCAATCGAGTACTATCTGAACCTTCCCCACCCCGTCAAAGTCTTTTCGTACGATGGGCCTGTTGTAAAGGAATTGAGCACGATGGACTCCATCCGTTACATGGTAAAACTCATGCACTGCGGTTTTATCGCCATGGAGCCCGACACAAGAGAAGTCAAGGCATGGATTGGCAACATAGATTACGACTCATGGAATTTCGACAATATTACAGCCAAGCACCAGCCAGGCTCCACTTTTAAGCTTTTTGTCTACACAGAAGCCATGAACCAAGGCTTATCGCCCAGCAGCAGAAGACTGGACACCAGAATAGAATACAGAGAGCCCGGAGAGGATAAAGCATGGGTACCGCACAATGCCGATGGAACCTATTCCGACACAGAGATGACCCTAAAGAGGGCATTTGCAAGCAGCATCAATAGTGTAGCCGTATCCGTAGGTTTGGAAGTGGGCGTAAAGAACATTATCAACACAGCTTACGAAATGGGCATTAAGACCCCTCTGCAAGAAACCAAGTCAATCTGTTTGGGAAGTAGCGTGGTTGACCTGCTGGAACTTACCAATAGCTATTGCACAGTAATAAATGACGGCAAGTACAACATGCCGATACTGATTTCACGCATCGAAGACAGAGACGGAAATATTATTTACAAAGCAAAGAAACATGAGAAGCAAGCAATCCCCTACAAATCAGCCTATCTTATGCAAATTATGCTGAGAAGCGGACTTCACGGAACCTCCGCAGGCATGTGGGAGTACATAGGTGGACTGACACAATCCACAGACTTCGGAGGAAAAACAGGAACTAGCAACAACCATGCCGATGCTTGGTATGTAGGTGTTACACCAAAGTTGGTGGGTGGCGTATGGGTTGGAGGAGAATTTCCATGTATCCACTTCAGGACAGGAGCCCTCGGACAGGGAGGAAAGGCTGCACTTCCAATCTTTGGAGATTTCATTAAAAAAGTTCTTAATGACAAAAGATTCAGCAAATACAAAGCCAAATTTCCCGAAGCAAAAGACATCGATCCAAGCCTGTGGTCTGGTAGTGATTATACAGTTAAATCAGACACTGTCATTTCAGAGGAATCGGAAGGTTCTATTGAATCAGATGGAAATGAAACGGCAAATAGCGCCAATATTGACACACAAACAGAGGTAACAACGACAGAAGAATAAAAAAGAGTCACCCGATTTGTTAATTTGTCTTAAATTTAATTCTAAAAGAACACTTCCCTAACGGGGATTCAGTAAAAAAACGTAAATTTGCTCTGTTTAGCACCTAAAATGTGCAAAAAAGTGGTTAAGAAACATAAATAATTTAAACTAAAATAACACAAAAAAATGCGTATGACAAACCGTTTAAGCAAATGGAGTAGGCAATCATATCGGATGATTTGCCTAATGGCAGCTTGCGGCTTCATGTATGCTTGTTCAGACGAATTCATCTGGGATGACAAAAAACCCGATTGGCTGAACACAAGCATCTATGAAAGCCTTGAAAAGTCTGGCAACTTCACCATGTATTTGAGATTGCTTGCCGACAAGGATGTAAATCCTGCAAACGCGCGTCCGCTCACGGAGGAATTGAGCAAGACAGGTTCTAAGACCGTCTTCGTAGCAGATGACGCTGCATGGAAGGCATTCTTCAAAAGAAATGAATCGCTGCCGGAAAGTAATCCTTGGCACTATGCCACTTCTTACGAGAATCTGAGTGTAGCACAGAAGAAACTGTTGATTCACACCAGTATGCTCAACAATGCCATCGTAATGGAAAACCTGGCAAGTAGTGAAGCCAGTGGTGACAATCCACCAACCCGCGGTGAGTACATGCGTCGTTTTACCGATGTAGCAGCAACTGACACCATCACTTTCCTCAAGTCAGCTGACCTGCCTGTTGATTACAATCCCGTTGATAAAGACTATTGGCAGCGTTTCCGCGAGGAAAACGGAGGTAAGGGTATTTATCTGGTTACAGACTCCAGCCTTACCATGATGCTCCACTTCACTCAGGAGCACATGTCCAGAAACAACATCAACAGCGATTTCGACTTCCCCAAATTCATGGGTCGTGAGCGTATCACAAGCGATGTTCATATTTACGACGCACACCTTGACAGTACAGATATCGTCTGTCAGAATGGATATGTAAATATGACCGAGAAGCCTCTTTGCCCATTAGCAAGTATGGCAGAAGTTATTCGAACCAATGGTAAGACTAACATCTTTAGTCATATGCTGGATCGTTACAGTGCACCTTTCTATAATCACCGCATTACTACTGACTATAAGGTACTGCACCCTGAATTCACAGACTCTATCTTTACAAAGCGCTACTTCTCAGATATGAGTGCAGGTGGTAGAGCCCTGAAGTCAGAGCCTGGAGACAAGGGCGGCACCTACAAGGCTTACTATCCTTTCAAGTACACTTCAGACGCTATGCCTAAGGAACTGAAGGACTATGCCGGTGCCGGTGAAGTAAGTTTGAAGTACGACCCCGCATGGAATGAATACTACGAAGATGCATCACATCCTGAGAACCGCGAGAAAGACATGGCTGCCATGTTTGTTCCCAGTGACTCTACTCTATGGAACTACTTCGTAAACGCCGGTGGTAAGCAGTTGATTAAGACCTATTATCAGCGTGAAGGAACTGATTACGAAATTCCTTATGCTACCCCAGCTACTTACGAGGAACTGTATAAGCAGATTGACTGCATCCCCCTGCCGACTTTACAGAAACTTATTAATATAATTATGTTACGCTCATTTGTTGGTTCAGTACCCAGCAAAATGACAAAACAGAAAGACGATGCCCTTGAGCAGTTGTTCTACCCTGAGGACATCGATAAGATTGACACCTGCCTGATGGCAAGTAATGGTGCTGTATATATTATGAATCAGGTGTACGGTCCTGCCGACTTTACTTCTGTAACAGCTCCCGCCTTCATCAGTACCACCAACAAAATTATGAACTGGGCTATCTACGACCAGACCAATATGGGTCTGAACTACTATGCATACCTCAAGGCTATGCAAAGTAGATTTACATTCTTCATGCCCAGCGACGCAGGTCTTGAATGGTATTACGATCCTACCAGTTTGAAGAGTAAGACCCCACGAATTGTTTTAATGAGTTACAAGAGTGTAGCACCTGGTAAAGTTGCCGTAGGTGCCAAGTGCTGGAAATACATCGATCCCTATGGAACCAATAAACCTGAAGCAGGACAATCCATCGGAGATAAGGGTGGACAATTGATGAGTAGTGCCGGTTACATTGATGATGATGATATTACCAACCGTCTGAAGGATATTCTGGAGAGTCATACAATTGTACACGACGGTACCAACCCCATTGATGGAGAAGACGAGTACTTCCTTTCCAAAAACGGTAACGCCATCAAGGTAGTTCGAGATGAAAACAACAACATCATTGCAGCCAAGGGTGGTTTCCAACTTGAGAATGAGCGTCAGGGCTATACCAGTTTAAATCCCGGTGTAACCAGTTGTAAAGTTACAGCCCCCTTCCCCAATCTGAAGAATGGAGGAACTTATGTAATGGATTCACCACTGGTTCCTACATACCGAAGCGTATGGAGCATTATGACCGACGACATGATGGAAGATGACCCCAAATACAATCCAAAGGGTTATACAGATGCTGCATGGGAAGCTAACCCCTATAGTGCTTTCTATGATCTCTGTGGAGCCAACTCGCACGATGATGAAATTATAGGTTGCGGTCTGGTTAATGCCAAAATGAGCGCCTCAGAGCAGAAAGCCGCAAAGAAGAAATTCTACGTATTCTTCAAAGATGGCGGACTTGACTGGAACATCCAATTCTTCAACAACTTCCGATACACCATCTTTATTCCTACGAACGATGCTATAAAAGAGGCTATCGCTAACGGTCTACCCACATGGGAAGACATTGAGGAAGATTACCATTCACACTGCAAGCACAAGGTTAATGATGAAACCGGTGAATGGGAAAGAGACCCAGAAACTGGCGAGTATGAGTATACAAATGAACTGGAAACATACGAAGACAGTATCCGAATCCAGGCCAAGATTACTTATCTGACCAACTTCATCCGTTATCACTTTGCTGACAACTCTGTATTTGCCGATAAGTCAGAACTCAGTGATGAAAACGGCGAAATGGTAACCTCAAGTTATGACCACGAGACAGGCTTGTTCTGCAAGATTCATGTGGATCGAGTAAAACAGGGTGACGAAACAGTTTTGCGTGTATGCGATGACGTAACCTTCAAAAAGAATCCAAGCGACAAGATTCCTACTGTAAAGGAACTGAACAACATTCTGGCACGTGATATTTCATGTAGCAAAAAATCTGCAGTTACAGCTCCTAAGAACATCAACATGCAGGGCATTGTCCTGGATGCATCCAGTGCTGCAGTAATCCATCAGATTGATGGCGTTCTGAACCATACCGCACTGATAGGTGGCAGACACGACAGTGCTTGGAGCACAACTGCAAATGCTAAGAAGTATATAAAGAGATACGCAATCAAAGCATTAAATTAATTTACTCCCACTATGAATAAAATAACAAAGTTTATATTGCTATGGGTGATAGCTTTGATGGCATTGCCCGCTAGCGCTCAGCAACGGCGTATCTCAGGTACCGTATCTGATGATATCGATGTCATCATCGGTGCCAACGTCGTAGAGTATGACAAGAATAATCGTCCCGTAAGTCATGCTGTCACTGACATGAATGGTCACTTTACCATGAACGTCAAGGACCCAAATAACACATTGAAGATTTCATACATCGGATATAAAGACCACATCGAAAAAGTAGGTAACAAGAATGTATGGAATATTAAAATGATTGATAACACCAAGACTTTCAAAGAGGTTGTAAAAACTGCCCCGAAGTCTGCTCCAACAACAGGTTTGGAAATTCCTGCACGTGAGTATTCTGGTGCGGTTCAGAAATTTAGCATGGAGGACGTAGAAGGTCTTGCCTTCGAGTCTGTTGACCAAGCCCTGCAGGGACAAATTGCCGGTTTGGACATTGTGCCCAACTCAGGTAACCTTGGATCCGGTACCACCATGCGTTTGCGTGGTATTTCAACCATCAACGGTAACAAACAGCCTCTGATTGTATTAAACGATCATATCTTTGAAATCCCTGAAGAGTACCAGGGCGAGAGTTTCGAAAACTATGATAACGAGGAACAGTTCTCTACCCTTCTAAGTGTGAACCCCGAGGACATCGAGAGCATCGTTGTATTGAAGGACGGTGCATCTACAGCCAAGTGGGGTGACAGGGGACTTTCCGGTGTAATTGAAATCAAAACCAAGCGCGGTAAGCGTGGTAAGACACGTGTGAACTTCAGATACAACTTCACCGGTACATGGCAGCCTAGTGGATATAACATGCTTGACGGTGACGGCTACACCATGTATATGAAGGAGTCATACTACAATCCTCAGCAGCAACCTACCATCGAGAGGGGACTGTATGAGTTGGACTATGACCGTTCTCACCCCAACATCTATTACAACTACAACAAGAATACTGACTGGTTGGGAGAGATGAGAAATTTCGGTCAGGAACACAGATTCTCTATTAACCTGAGCGGTGGTGGAGAGAAGGCCCTTTTCCGTATCAGCGCCAACTATGACAAGAGTACTGGTACAGTAATCGCCCAGAACATGGACCGCTTTACCACTAATACAGCTCTGGACTATTACGTAAGTGACCGTATCAAGTTCAGTTCCACCATCGATTTGAGTTTCAGCACCAATCACAAGAATATTGAAAGTAATATCATGGACCGCGCTTACAAGGCCATGCCTAACATGAGTGTTTGGGAATATGACTCTAACGGTGAACTTACCGGTAATTACTTTAATATGCTGCCATTGGCGGGTGAATATTCAGGTGATAATATCAACAGAAGACTTAATGACGGTTACCATACCTCTTACGACCTGCGTGACATGTTCATGAACGGCAACCCCGTAGCCCGTGCCGAACTGGCCTGGTGGAAGATGAAGCAGTACAACCTGAAGCCCCAGTTCAACATCGAGTACAAACTTCTGGGTAAAGACGACAATCACTACAGACTGGACTACGTAGGTGATGTGGAAATACAGGTATTCAATAACAGCCACGACAAGTATATCCCCAGCGAGTTAAAGACCATCGAATGGTCATTGGGTGGTAATCCTGATGTAAAGTGGGGCCAAAACGAGCGTAACTACGTAAGTAATGAAGAATACAAGACATTCCAGTTCTCTACCCGTCATGATTTGCGTTTCTACTCAGCATTCCCCAACAAAGATCATAAACTTTCTGCATTGGCACGTTTTGAGCTGTACACAGGTAACGGCAGCTCACAGT
>Ga0310786_10003910_pt1 | contig 21128 bp, 21 predicted proteins | sample AusTroGonzalo_MG_FD_203881 | JGI IMG/M metagenome (GOLD analysis project Ga0310786, IMG submission 203881) | Bovine rumen microbial communities from tropical cattle in Woodstock, Queensland, Australia - Gonzalo_03 (v2) (version 2) | ecosystem: Host-associated > Mammals > Digestive system >... | reverse complement strand
GTCCACGCCACGTGGACACTTGTTCTCCAAGTGAATACAATGCTACCACAACACTATTATGGGCGCAATAGCAAAATTAACGATATCAGACCGCGAATTCAGCGTCCGAATTCTGCAATTCAAACACATACCATGCAGAACCGGTCTTATAAACGAGGATATATACGTCTGTTGTCACTCTGCTGCCGTCATCAACATCGAAGTTAAGTCTGAGCTTAACGATCTGAGCCTGTACGATGAGATCGGGCGTTGTATGGTGCAAAGCAGCGATATCCTCGGCAAGGTTCGGGAAATCCGTATAGCCGTATTCCTCGTTGTAATCGTTATATCCGGACAAGGATGCTCCGGCATATGTGTAAGAAGGATCCATGTATGTGTAGTACTCGAAGAGAACCTCTTCCATATCTACCCTCTCGCCGTCCTCGTTCTCGAAGTCCTTAAAACTGGACGGATAGCATGCCGAGAACAATTCGAGGTCATAAGTAAATATTGCCTGGAAGAATCCCTCCGCAACATTAACCGAAGACTGGTTAACATTCTCTACGGTAACGAACTCATCTACCTTGGCACCGCAGCCTGTGAAGCTTACGATGCACATAGCAACTGTAAGGATCGCACTAATTATCTTCTTTGACATCTGTATTCGTCATCCTTTCAACGTAATCAAGATACTCCACTATCTTTTTCTCATATCCGATCGTAGTCGGCTCATAGTATTTCCTGTCCTTAACGGCATCAGGAAGGTACTGCTGGGCTACCACGTGTCCCGGATAGTCGTGTGCATACTTGTAACCTACGGAGTAACCGAGGTCCTCCATGCCCTTGGCAGGAGCATTTCGAAGGTGCATGGGAACAGAACCCGTATCCCCTGCCCTTACGTCAGCCAAAGCCTTGTCCACGGCAAGGTAAGCCGCGTTGGACTTGGGTGACGCCGCAACAATTATACACGCTTCCGCAAGAGGTATCCTCGCCTCGGGCATACCAACGGAAGCAGCCGCGTGATAAGCGGCATTCGCCACAAGAAGCGCATTGGGGTTGGCAAGGCCGACGTCCTCTGCAGCGCAGATAAGGATTCGTCTTGCCAGGAACTCCACATCCTCGCCGCCTGCGAGGGCTCTGGCAAGGTACAATATGGCAGCATCCGGATCGGAGCCGCGCATGGACTTGATCATGGCACTGATGTTGTCGTAGTGACTCTCCCCGTCCTTATCGAAAAGCACGGTTCTGTTCTGCATGCAGTCGCTTACGACTTCGTCCGTGATAACGATGGCGCCGTCCTTATCGGGAGGCGTGGTTATAACTGCAAGCTCGAGAGCCTTAAGGGAGTTACGGGCATCGCCGCCGGCGAGACCTGCGATCTTGCCTATAGTCTCGTCAGATATCCTGACATCGAGAAGGCCGTAGCCTCTCTCCTTATCCTCGACGGCATTTCTTAAGATATGGCTTATGTTCTCTTCAGTTAGAGAATAAAGCTGCAATACCGTGGATCTCGATACGAGAGCCTTATTGACCTCGAAGAAAGGATTCTCAGTAGTCGCGCCCACAAGGATGATAGTTCCGTCCTCTACAAAAGGAAGGAGCGCATCCTGCTGGAGCTTATTAAACCTGTGGATCTCATCGATAAAGAGAACCGTCTTCATACCTTCGGATATCAGCGGATTCTTGGCGTCTTCGATGACGCTCTTGATGTCAGATACACCTGATGTGACCGCATTAAGAGAACGGAACTTCGAAGTCGTGCAGTTCGCTATAACACGGGCCAGGGCCGTCTTTCCTGTTCCCGGAGGTCCAAAAAGGATGACCGAGGACAGACGGTCTGCCTCGATCATCCTTCTTAAGAGTTTTCCTTTACCGACAATGTGCTCCTGTCCCTCGTATTCGTCGAGGTTCCTCGGAGCCATCCTGTACGGAAGCGGCTGTCTTGACAGTTCTTCCTCAGGCATCAGTTGAAATCAGGATAGAGAGGATACTTCTCAGTGAGCTTAGCTACACGAGCGATAACCTCATCCTTTCTGTTCTCATAATCGAAGATGCAGATGGAGATGAGATCAGCGATCTCAACCATGTCTTCTTCCTTCATGCCGCGTGTTGTAACGGCAGGAGTACCGATACGTACACCGGATGTAACGAAAGGCTTCTCAGGATCGAAAGGAATTGTGTTCTTGTTGGCTGTGATATTGCAGTCATCAAGACGGAGCTGGAGCTCCTTACCTGTAATACCTGTGCCTCTGAGGTCGATAAGCATGAGGTGGTTATCTGTACCGCCGGAAACGAGGTTAACGTTTCTCTCGAGGAGAGCCTCGCTCATAGCCTTGGCATTCTTAACAATCTGGTTAGCATAATCTCTGAACTCGGGAGAGAGAGCTTCCTTAAATGCAACTGCCTTAGCAGCAATGATGTGCATAAGAGGGCCGCCCTGCTGTCCGGGGAATACTGCAGAGTTGATCTTCTTAGCGAGAGCCTCGTCGTTTGTGAGGATGATACCGCCACGAGGACCTCTCAAAGTCTTATGTGTTGTTGTAGTTACGATATGTGCGTAAGGAACCGGATTAGGGTGAAGTCCGGCAGCGACAAGACCTGCAATGTGAGCCATATCAACGAAGAGGTAAGCGCCAACCTCGTCTGCGATCTCACGGAACTTCTTGAAGTCGATGATTCTGGGATAAGCAGAAGCACCGGCAACGATAACCTTAGGCTTGAACTCGAGTGCCTTCTGTCTTACTTCCTCATAATCGAGCTCGCCTGTCTCCTTGTTTACCTGATAGAAATCAGATTCGTATGTTCTACCGGAAACGTTGAGCTTCATACCGTGTGTGAGGTGACCGCCGTGTGAAAGATCCATACCGAGGATTCTGTCACCGGGCTCAAGGATAGCGAAGTAAACAGCTGTGTTAGCCTGTGCACCGGAGTGAGGCTGAACGTTAGCATACTGAGCACCGAAGAGCTGCTTAGCTCTGTCAATAGCGAGCTGCTCTACAATATCAACGTACTCACAACCGCCGTAATATCTCTTAGCAGGATAACCCTCAGCATACTTGTTTGTGAGAACTGAACCTGCTGCCTCGAGTACAGCCTCAGAAACGATATTCTCGGAAGCGATGAGCTCGATCTTGTCTCTCTGTCTTCCCAATTCCTGCATTATAGCGGAATAAACTTCTGAGTCCTGCGCTTTGATCTTGTCGTACATGTGTATTTCCTCCTGAAATTGGTATCAAATGTAATTCGGTCCTACGCCTTCGGGCCTTAGGATCGCGTAGTCGTCCGGGAGCATCTCCACCTCATCCTCTTCCCAGTCAGGCATTCTCGATGAACACCATTCGCAGGAACAGGGTATTACGGAGAAATAGTTTCCGCCGAAGTACGCATAGTTCGTAAACGCCCTCGAATAACCCGTAAATCCATAAGCATTATAGTACACCATATGGCAATCTACAGTGTTTTCTTCGAGAAGCCTGTACGCGATAACTATCGACCACTCTGAATCAAGCGATCTTCCCGCATGAACCTGATGAGTCTCACGGTCAACGACCTCGAACTGGCCGGGTCTCTGAAGCGTGGTTAATACGGTTCTTGTAGGCCATCTGCTGCAGTGCATTCTGTGAAGAACGGTCAGTGCAACGAAGACTTTATCGGTAATGTTATCGTTATTGTCAGCTCCCTCACCCTCGACAACACGTGCAAAAAACGTGAAGTCATAAGTAGAAAGGCCGCACGCATATGCTTTGACATCAGTCGGCATGTAATAACGCTCCGCATCGGTCGCATTGTTCCACATCATCTCGTATCTCTCGAAACGTGCGTTAGCAAGTACCGGCTGAGTCATCAAAGAAATGACGACACATGTCGTAAATACAGACACTATCTTCTTAAACAAAGTTTTGCTCCGTATACGCATAGCCCCGCGATTTTACTATTTTTTAAGGCTTAAATCAAACAACCAGGTACAGTATAAGGCCCGCCAGCATCGCAAGTATCGTTACAGCAGCTACAGAAAGCCACATATGATCTTTCATGAAAGGAACGAAGCTTAAGATGAATGTGATGATAAGCGCTCCCGCGAACAAATAAACCGGGAACAGTGCGAGCCAAATGGAGTTCGTGGCTAACATAAACACAACCACAGCGAAAAGCGCCAGAGGTATTGCAGCGAACACAGCCGCTAGTGTGAGTTTATATCTTAAATCGGTTCTCATATCAGGAAACCTCCAAGCAATTCATAATCGCAGTAATGACCTCAGGACTGCCGAAGAAGTCATTATGTCCTATACCCTCTACTGTGATAAAGTTGGCCGCTCCGCCGGACAGTGAGGCAAACAGATTCCTTGATGAATCATAAGGTATGACCTCATCATCAGTAGAAGCGATCATAGTAACCGGGCAGCTAACATTCCTTGCATATCTGTTGGCAGGAAGCTTATAGGCTACGAGAAGTCTCAATGGGCCATAGAAGATATTGATACTCGCATTGTACAGGTCATAACCCGAATTATAAGGGGCGAGCATAATCATCGAATCGATCTGCACATCCTCCTGGGATGCCAGATACATTGCAGGACCGTTACCGATGGAATAGGACAGCAATGTGATACCCGATGTGGTCTCAAGAGAGCTTACATAGTTATAAGCATCGAGCGTGAACTGATAGAGGCTGCTTTCAGACAGCGTAGTATCATTATTACCGTATGAGGGATAATCCAGGAAGATGAAGTCATAATCCCCATACAGGAACGAGAGCTTCTCGTTATCCAACATGGCCTCGACCTTATGCGCAGAGTTCTCACCATTGCCGCCAAAGTACAGGATTACAGGTCGGGATTCACCTTCCTCAACATTCACAGCGGGAATTCTCCATCCGCTTAAGCTGCCCTCGTTGATTTCCACTACCCCGCTTTCCATATCGCAGAGTTCTTCATAAGCATCTTCATCGGAACTGCCGGGGAAAGAAACACGCTTACCGATAGTATAGAGCGAATATGACAGAACTCCGCAGATCGATACAACAACGATAAGAGCGAAGATCGGGATCCTGATCTTGGAGGGCTTACCTTCAAGAAGGAATTCGACGAGAATTGTTACACCGAATATAACTGCAGCCATAATAAGGCCGCCGAGTGCGATCATCCTGACGGACTCGCTTAAGACAAATACGATCATGCTGCCAAGAAAGGCCGACATAACGGCACTTAGCAAAGCAAGCTTAATTCTTTTACCAAAAGTCATAGATACCCCCGGATCATAAGACATATAAATATCATGTATCGGAAACAAACCCGTACCATTGCGATTATATAATTATCTTATGGCTAATACAAAAAAGAGAAGAAAAAGACTTAACGCCAGGGGCAAAGCCTTCCTCGGAGGTTTCTGTTTCCTGATAATCGTTATAGCAGTACTTATAATCAGTCTTGAGTCCTGTAAGGCCAAGACTCCTGATACACCGGAAGGAATTATCCTCGAGACCACTCCTCTCGAATCCCTTGAGCCGATCGCAACTGAGACTTCGGCACCCACACCGACACCTATGCCGTGCTATGATCTGCTCGGTAATATATACAGTAACGAAGCTATCCTCATCGATGCCGAGACGGGTGTCGTATTGGACGAGAAGAACCCTGACACTCAGGCATACCCCGCTTCAGTTACCAAGATGATGACTCTTCTCATCGCATGCGAGCAGTTGTCTGATTATGACGAACTGTCGCCTCTTCCCAGAGAGATATATGACACGCTTTACTATCAGGATCTTTCCACCGCAGGATTCGAATGCGGCGAGAACGTAACAATCAATGATCTGCTCTATGGTCTCCAGCTTCGTTCCGGAGCAGAATGCTGCTTAGGTCTTGCCAACAGAGTTGCAGGTTCAGAGGCAGCTTTCGTAGATATGATGAACAGCCGTGCAGAAGAGCTTGGAATGACCGGAACGCACTTTACTAACTGCATCGGTCTTCATGATGCAAATCACTATTCCACTGTCCGTGATATGGCAATACTCTTGAGAGCTGGCCTTCAGAACGATAAGTTCAGAGAAGTATTCTCAACAACCTCATATACTTCGTCCGCTACTATCAATCATCCGGGCGGACTTACGATCTACAGCACGTTCTATCAGACAATGAATTCAATGGACTTCGAAGGCGGTGCATTTATCGGCGGTAAGACAGGCTATACAACTGAAGCCGGTCAGTGTCTTGCTACTGCTGCGACCATTAACGGCCACGAGTACATCTTCGTTACATTCGGAGCTTACAGAGCTGAAGGAGATTCATCTTCACATCTGCATACAGTTGATGCCATCAACACATATCAGGCATTGGCAGCAGCTCTTAATCAGGAAACCTGATATCAGTCAACACGCTGATAGAGTGCATAACCGACTAAGAATAATTCCTTAGTGTAATCACTGTAGCCGTTTTCGCACGTATATATCACCTCATAGTTATCAAAGATATAATTGTCATTGTATGCAATTAAGTAATCGAAGTATCCCTCAGCTATCAGACGATCCTGTTCTTCTATGGCTTCCTCGTTATTCTCGATAAAGTTCATATAAGTGAAGTATCTGTTGCTCGGTGACACTCCTGATGCGAGATAAAAACCGCCGTCTATAATGTCGCAGGTAAAGATCTTGGCATTCTCAGTCTGATTGATGATCTCGGCGAATTTATACTGCGCCAGATCCTCCTTCTTAACACCGATAAGATAAATGTTCTTACACATCATAACGAAATCTACCGTTAACACTGCGAAGCATACAACAGATATTATCTGAATGACTTTATACCTTTCGGGCTTGTTATCAATCAGATATTTAAACCCTCTTACTACCAGTATCAACGCGAACACGAAGAAGAAAGACAGAATGTATCCGTAGTAATAGATGAATGAACTTCTTGAGAAGGTGAACTTAATACTGGAAAAGAAACTAACAAGGAAAAACAGCAGCACACTCTTCCTGTATTTCTTCTCGAAGAACACTACACCTGCAAGTGACAGAATCATGAGAACAGCATAATCATGAAACAACTTACAGGAAACGATAACTCCCAAGATCGGGATCATGAAGAAACGTACAACAGCAAACTTATAGATGCCCTTATAGGAAACGCTTGCGTAGTAATTGAAGATGTTGTTGTAGAAATACGATTCCCACAGAGAAGACATCGCTCCATTAAAGCCGAAGTATACAAAAACAGGAAGCGATACCGCAACGAACCCTATAAGGAAGAACAGAATATCCTTACCGAGTTCTTTCCCCTTCTTATGTTTGAAGGCTTTAACGATAAGCAGAAGGATAAAGCCCGCCATGAATCCTAAGAAAGTATACTTGGTCCAGAATAATATGCTCGTTATCACACCGCACACGAGGGCTTCCTTCGTATCAGGAAGAGTATCTCCCCCGTCCCTGATCATCTTAAGAGCTATATAAAGCGCGATAGACAGCAGAGGGAAACAGAACTCCTCCGTACTGCCTCCGTAGTTAAACATTCCTATCGTATAGATAAGACTCATATATACAGGAACTATACCCGTAACGAACAAAGGCGGATCAACAAACAGCTTGACTGTTTTCCAGGAGTATACAGCGAATACGGATGTAGCAAGGCATTCGAATATCCATAAACCGGTAAAGCTCGTACGCGAGATCAATGCACTTAGCGCATACATGAACAGGAAAACAGGACCTTTCTGCTCATACAGATCGCGGTAAGGAACTCTGCCTTCAAGTATTCCTCTTCCGACTGAGAAATACACGTTGGTATCATCCCAGATATTGAATGGATATAACGGTGAAGACGCGGATACAAACAGCATGATAACTACTGCCGATATAAGCAGAATCAAGAGTTCTGACTTCTTTAATCCCAATGTCTTCATGTTAATGATTCTATACCTTCCTGAATTCCGGTCATAGCATTGTCGAACATATCACCGGCCCAGTTCTGCGCATCAGTAGCTATTCCTGCTGCTATATTATCAGAAGAATACGTATTCGATACAGTTCCGTCCTCTGATGCAACAACATCAACACGCACGGGAACCTCATCGTGACCAGCGAAGGAAGCATATAGCTTACCCAGCGCGAAAAGCTTGCCCGTCAGTGTAAGCATCTCGCTCTCAGACACAGAAGGATCGCAGTAAACAGTGAATACGGAATAATCCTCATTGTGGGCAATAAACCTGACGTTGCCTTCGATGAGCGTTGAGAGAACAGAGTCATCGAAGCCATTGCTTATCTGACCAAGAAGTTCATCTCTGTATTCTTCAGACACAGTGAACGTGCAGGTGCCGTCGGGATTCTTGGTCGCGACAAGTCTACCATCTGATCTCGCCATAAGCTCATTTAGCTGATCCTGAGTGAATTCATCCGCATATGCTGAAGGAAGACTTACAACTACGGATACGTGACCATTCGCATCAGTTACGGTCTGCGAAGTCGGGAAAACTCCAAGATCCTGAGTTACACCTGGAACCTCAATACCCTTAGATATAAGGAACTCCTTAATCTCAGGCTTATAAACGTTATACAAAATGATGATAAATGCTACTATTGCTATGAACGATATTAATCTTTTGAGAAACTTCATCTTTACATACCATACAGTTCATCAGCTTCCGGAGGCGTTAGTTCAGTTCTCTCTCCGCTAGCCTTATCTATACGAACAAACCCTTCTTCCTTCGAAGTAAACTTACCAATAATGCAGGCATCCACACCTGCTTCTTCCAAAGCATTAAGAACTCTGTCCGGTTCAGACGATGCAATAAGCATGGAACCGGACGATATAAGTCTGAACGGATTGATATTCATGATCTCACAGATCTTTTGAGTCTCTTCAGATATAGGGATCAACGTCTCATCAACAGTAATTCCGAGATCTGAGATATGAGCCATCTCATATGCAGCACCGAGTATTCCGCCTTCAGTTACGTCATGAAGCAGATTGGCAGCACCGAGGCTGTATCCGCGCTCATTCTTCTTACCTGCAGCAGAAACAAGATTACCTGCTGCAACGCCCTCAGGAACAACCGATATCTTAGATACATAAGAGCGTGCACGGGCAATAAGCTCCTCAGGCAGATCCTGAAGTTTCTCAGCATGCTCAGTAGCTGCGATATAAGAACCTTCGATACCGCAAGTCTTGGTAACTATAAGGCTGTCGCCTTCCAAAGCTTTTCCCAGGGGTACGGGATGATCCTTACTGACGAGACCGAAAGCTGTGGAGATTACGACGAATGTAGTAACCGACTCGGATACTTCCGTGTGACCACCCACGATATCGACACCGATATTCTTAGCTTCTCTCGAAGCATCTTCAACAATCTTACTTATGTCCTCCTCAGAACATGAAGGAGGTGCGATGATATCGATAAGGATTCCGGTGGGCTTAACTCCGCAAGCAGCTATATCATTGCATGATACATGGACAGTAAGAGTTCCTGACTCCATACCGCCTGCCGTGACCGGATCAGAAGAGATGACCATCATCTGATCACCCAGATCGATCCACGCACAGTCAGCGCCGATGTCGGAACCGACTACAGTCGATGAAGACAACTTAGGCAGCCTGCTTAATACAAGCGCCGAGAGCTGCTCATTTGTGAGTTTGCCTATCTTCATATCTTAATGACCTCAAGGTTCTCCTCTACGCCCTGCTTAACCATAGCAGCAATATCAAGATTCTTCTCAGCCTCTTCGATATCAACATGCTTGGGATGAGTCTTCGGATGCTTAGCTACGAAGATCGTGCAGCAATCCTCGTAAGGCAGAATAGATGTCTCGAACGCTCCGATATCTCTGGAGATCTTAACTGTAGCCTCCTTATCCATACCGATAAGAGGACGGAGAATAGGCATATCGACTACCTCATTAGTGATAGCGATAGCTTCGAGAGTCTGGCTTGCGACCTGACCTAAGCTCTCGCCTGTGATAAGACACTTGCAGTCATTCTTCTTAGCGATCTGCTCTGCAATCTGAAGCATAACGCGTCTCATAACGATAGTAAGCATATCGTGAGGAGAATTCTTAACCATATCAAGCTGGATCTTCGTGAAGTCAACGATATAGAGATTCATTCTTCCTGAGAATCTCGATACGATCTTGGCGAGATCTACAACCTTCTGCTTAGCCTGCTCGGATGTATAAGGATATGAATGGAAATATACCGCATCGATCGGCATACCTCTGCTCGCCATCATATAGCCTGCTACAGGCGAATCGATACCGCCTGACAGGAGAAGCATTCCCTTACCGGCTGTACCGACTGGAAGGCCTCTGTGGCCCATCATCTTCCCTGCATAGACATAGTTATTCTCACGGACCTCAACCATAAGAACGAAGTCCGGATTATGTACATCAACACTTAAGTTCTCGAAGTGCTCGAGGATATAAGCTCCGACTTCCTCACAGATCATGGGGGAATTCATCGGGAACTTTTTGTTACCTCTTTTACACTCGACCTTGAACGTCTTGTAATCAGGATTGCTGTTAAGAAGGTTCTTAACGTAATCAGCAGCAGTCTTATCGATATCATTGATATCGCCGTCAAACTTACAAGCAAGACTGACAGATACGATACCGAATACCTGCGTAACTGCTGTCATGAGTTCCTTGGCGGACTCTTCAGTCTCGAAGTACGGGTTTCCCTCTTCCTTCGCTTCGATCCAGATTCTGCTCTGGCTCTGGAAAATAGACACCTTGCCGTAGTTTCTTAATCTGTATCTTAAATTGTTCATGAGCTGCGCTTCGAAGCGACCTCTGTTAAGGCCCTTCAGCGTTACTTCGCCCATTCTTGCCAGGATTACGTTAGTTGCCATTATCTTACATTTACCTCATACAAGTTATATATCTCATCTATCGCCTTAACAAAGGCTTCCGCCTCTTCCATGGTATTATATCGCGAAAAGGATAGCCTTACACTGTTGGCGGAAATGCTTCTTTCTATCCCCATGTTCTCGAGCACATACGAAGTCTTCTTAGACTTGGAGGAGCACGCCGATACCGTGGAGATATAGATGTCGTACATCTCAAGACAGTGAAGCATAGTCTCGGACTGGAAATTCCTGAATGCTACATTAAGAACGAACGGCAAAGCATCATCAGGAGAATTAATCGTAGCGCCTCTCTTAATCAACTCGTCTCTAAGATATGCATTGATCTTAGACACTTCCTCATAAGCTGATTCACGCGCATTCTCAGCTTCCTTAACAGCTGTTGCCATAGCTCCTGCAAGAGGAAGACTCTGAGTGCCGGAGCGCATATTATTCTGCTGTCCGCCGCCAATGATTAGAGGACTTATCTTAATACCGTTCTTAACATATAGAAGTCCCACACCCTTGATGCCGTGAACCTTATGTCCTGAGAAGGATGCCATATCGATTCCCATAGCCTTAAGGTTGATGGGAAGCTTACCTAATGACTGAACACAGTCGAGATAAATGGCAGCCTTGGGACAAAGCTCTTTTCTGATATTAACGATCTGCTCAAGAGGCAGGATGGAACCCGTCTCATTGTTGACATGCGTGAAGCACAGAAGCGCCGTGTCATCATCGATCAAAGATCTAAGCTCATCAAGGTCAGGCTTACCGTCGCGGTTTACCTTAACGTATTTAACGGTGTAGCCGAGCTTTTCGATGAGTGCGAGAGTCTCGAGTGTGCACTTATGCTCTGTTCTTGTGGAGATGACAGTCTTACCCGCGCGCGGATTAGCCTTGAAGTATCCCTCTATAGCCGTGTTTGCACTCTCAGTACCACATGATGTGAATATAAGCTCAGCAGGAGTGCATTTAAGATATGAAGCGCACTCAGCGAGAGCCGCGTCATACGCCTTGCTTGAAGTCATTCCAAGCTTATGAAGCGAACCGGGATTACCCCACATATCACCGGTGAGGTCATCATTGATAACGCGGATCACTTCATCACACGGTTTGGTTGTAGCGCTGTTGTCAAAATAGATCATAAATCCTTCTTAGAAAAACTGCCGACCGGAATAACTCCGACCGGCAGATATTTACTTAAAAGAGTTAAGCAATTCGGCTCTTATTAGAGACCAGCCTGCTTTCTAACTTCCTCAGCGAAGTCCTCTTCCTTCTTCTCGATACCGTCGCCAAGACCGTAACGTGTGAATCTTGCAACAGAGATCTCAACACCCATAGCCTTAGACTCAGCCTCGATGTACTGAGCGATTGTCTTGTCCTCATCCTTTACATACTCCTGATCGAGGAGAACGTTGAGCTTATAGAAGTTCTTGATCTGGCCGGGAACGATTCTTGTCTCGATGATCTGAGCAGGCTTACCCTCTTCGAGAGCCTTGTTCTTGATGATCTCTGTCTCTCTGTCGAGAGCTGCCTGAGGTACCTCAGACTCAGCTACCCAAGAAGGGTTGGAAGCAGCGATCTGCATTCCGATGTTCTTAGCCATTGTCTGGAAAGCGTCTGTTGTGATAACAGAATCGTCGCTTACGGAGAACTCAACGAGAACGCCGACCTTACCACCCATGTGGATGTAAGAAGTAACAGCACCGTTTCCGTTAACCTCATAGAGAGCGAATCTTCTTACGGAAGTGTTCTCTCCGATATCAGCGATAGCTTCCTTAGTAGCAAGCTCTACTGTCTTGGAAGAATCGTTGTACATAGCAGAAGCCTTAAGAGCATCGATATCAGCAGGCTTAACTGTCATGATCTGTGTCTTAACGTCCTCAACGAAAGCCTTGAACTTGTCTGTAGCAGCAGCGAAGTCTGTCTCGATGTTAACCTCAACGATAGCACCTGTCTTCTGGTCATCGGAGATAACGGATGCAACTACACCCTCTGCAGCAACACGGCTAGCCTTCTTCTCAGCCTTAGCCATACCCTTCTCACGGAGCCAGTCCTTAGCCTTCTCTACATCGCCTTCAGCCTCGATAAGAGCCTTCTTGCAGTCCATGATTCCGCAACCTGTGAGGTCACGCAGTTCCTTTACCTGTTTTGCTGATATTTCCATGTTAGTTCCTCCTGTTTAATTAGCGGGATTAAGCTTCCTCAGAAGCTGCGATCTCTTCGATAGACTCTGCCTGCGCAGGCTCCTCGAGCTCTTCTGTCTGCTCGGGTGCTACGAAGTCCTCACCCTGGTGAGCTTCGATAACTGCATCAGCCATCTTAGCAGCGATAAGCTTTACCGCACGGATAGCGTCATCGTTACCGGGGATAACATAATCAATCTCATCAGGATCGCAGTTTGTATCAACGATAGCAACGATCGGAATACCGAGTCTCTTTGCTTCGGATACAGCGAGGTGCTCCTTCTTTGTATCAACGATGAAGAGAGCTGCAGGAAGGTGATCCATTCCTACGATACCGCCGAGGTTGAGGTCGAGCTTAGCCATCTCGAGCTTAAGCTTAGCAACTTCCTTCTTAGGGAGAAGGTCGAAGTGACCGTTCTGCTCCATCTCGCGGAGCTCAAGAAGTCTTGCAACTCTTGTCTTGATTGTCTTGAAGTTTGTGAGAGTACCGCCGAGCCATCTGTTGTTAACGTAGAACTGACCGCATCTTACAGCCTCTTCCTTGATGGAATCCTGAGCCTGCTTCTTTGTACCTACGAAGAGGATGTCGCCCTTGGAAGCGAGTTCCTTCATAGCGTCATAAGCCTCGTCAATCTTCTTGACTGTCTTCTGAAGGTCGATGATGTGGATTGTGTTACGCTCTGTGAAGATGTACTCCTTCATCTTAGGGTTCCATCTTCTTGTCTGGTGACCGAAGTGCACGCCTGCTTCAAGCAGCTGCTTCATTAAAATAACTGGCATAAAAAATATCCTCCTTGTTTTTCTTCCGTAAGACCATAACTTTCCCTGAAAGCACAAAGATTTTTCGTCTTACGTGTTTTTTATGCCCGAGTATATTAACAAATAGATTGGAAACAGGCAAGTTTTATTTTATTATCTACTACGGAAAGGTTGGCATATATGGAACTTACTTCTTATCAGAAAGACTTTTTAACTAAATTAATATCAATTAAATCAGTAGGCGGCGAGCCTTCAGAAGGTGCGCCTTACGGCAAAGCCCCCCGTGAAGCTTTGGACTTTTTCTTAAACGAAGCCGCACAAAACGGCTTTAAGACAGGCGTTGTTGGCGACCGCGCAGGCTGGATCGAGTTCGGTACAGGAGACCACCTCATCGGCATTATCTGCCATCTAGATGTAGTCCCCGCAGGCGACGGTTGGGATTCCGGCGCGTTTACCCTCACTTTTACCGAGGATGACGGCAGAGGCCGGATCATGACAGGACGCGGTATTATCGATGACAAGGGTCCTGCGGCAGCTTCATTTTTCGCCATGAAGGAACTCATGGACGAAGGCAAGGAGCCAAAGGACTTCCGTGTAAGACTCATCCTCGGCACTGACGAAGAGAGATCCTGCTCTTGTGTCGAGTACTACGCAGAGCACGGTGAAGTCCCGGAATTCTCTATCACGCCGGACGCCATGTTCCCTGCTATCTACTGTGAGAAAGGCATACTGCAGGTAAAGCTTACAGGGAAGCCCTGCGATAACTTCACTGCTGACGGCGGTTCCGCTCCTAATATGGTCCCCGCCACTGCCAAGTGCAATGTCGGCTTTGACGAGATCCTGGTCACAGGCAAAGCTGCCCATGCTTCAAGACCTGAACAGGGCATTAACGCTATCAGCCTTCTTATGGATGCCATCGAATCATTCGGCTATGATCTCAACGACTATCCCGTAATGAAACTCATCAAGGAATTCGATGCTCCTTCTTTCACCGGATGTAATATAACGGATGAATCTGGATCGATCACTTCCAATATCGGTATGCTTAATGCTGACGCGGATGGCTGCTCTCTTGTCATCGACTTCAGAATTCCTTTCACATTCAACATGCAGGAAGCATTCGACAATATTAAAGCTAAGGCCTCCGAATACGGTTTCGACGCCGAACACATCACCTTCATGGAAGCATTACATAAGGACAAGGACTCCTCTTCCATCAAGAAGCTGACTTCAATATGGGAATCACACATGGATAAGTTCACTGGATTCAAAGAAAAATACCGTGATCAATACAAGGACGCCATCGCCATCGGCGGCGGCACATATGCGCGTCATATTCCCAACACGGTTGCTTTCGGTCCCCAGGCTCCATGGCATGAAGACCTGTGCCACCAGGCTAACGAGAATGTTGCCGTAAGCGACTTTATCGAGTGGATCAGTATTATCAGGGAGTATATCGAGAGAGCCGGATTATCTTAATCTTCCAGAAGCTTTCTTACTTCATCTATGCTCATACCCTTCTCGTTCGCGATAGCCTCGAGGTCGTCGTGCTCGTACTTAACGCGCGTTACGCCATAACCGGAGGACACCTTACGGCGCACCTTGCCTAGCGGTGTATCCACCGTATCTAACCTTCTGTCGAGGACATACCTGTCCGTCTTCACCTCGCGGATACCGAGCGTCGTAGTGTACTTGAACAGAGTGCTCACCATAGTCTCTTTCTCATTATAGGTGCATATTACACTTATAAGGGTACCGGGACGGGATTTCTTCATGCCTACGGGAACCGTAAACACTTCCCTCGCCCCCTTCTCGAAAAGCTTATTCACCGCGAAAGCGATGTCCTCTGCCGTCATGTCATCGACATTGCAGGACAGTTCAAGAATGCCTTCAGTCCTACCTTCGGTGTCTCCTAACATAGAACGAACCATGTTGGCTGCCTCGAAGTCCTTTGTACCCATACCGTAACCGATAGAATTAACCTTCATCATGGGCATCTGGCCGAAGCTGTCTGCGTAGTATACGAGAAGCGCCGCTCCGGTAGGAGTACAGAGCTCGCCGTTAATGCTTCCTCCGTATACGGGAACGTCTCTCAGGATATATGCAGTAGCAGGAGCCGGTACCGGAAGGATGCCGTGAGCACACTTAACCTGACCGCTTCCCACATGAACAGGTGAAACTACAACACTGTCGGGATCAAGCTCATGCATCAGCATACAAACAGCAGTTACGTCAGCTACTGCATCCATAGTACCCACTTCATGAAAATGGATCTGGTCTACAGGCACGCCGTGAACAGAGCTCTCAGCTTCAGCTATGAGATTATAGACAGCCAAGATGTCGAGCTTAACCATAGTCGGCACCTTAAGGTCGTGTACTATGTGTTCGATCTCATGCATACCGCTATGATGATGGTGATGCTCGTGATCATGGTCATGGTCGTGAGTATGCTCATGCATGTGCTCGTCTTCTTCAGTGCCGTCAACGAGGACTCTTATATGAGTTCCCTTAATACCGCACTTAACGGCTTCTTCTTTAACATACTTAACATGAGGAATGGAAAGAGAATTGAGCTTATCGATAAATGCATCGGGATCAGGCAGCAACTCGATGAGAGCGGCTGTCAGCATATCGCCTGCAGCACCCATACTGCAGTCTAGATATAAAGTCTTCATTTCTTCTCCTCCATGTGATTGATCATACCTGCAAGATAACCTGCACCGAAGCCGTTATCGATATTAACTACCGATACACCGCTCGCACAGGAATTAAGCATGGACAGCAACGCCGATAAGCCTTCGAAAGAAGCACCGTAGCCTACACTCGTCGGAACTGCAATAACAGGACAGTCGGCCATACCTCCGACCACGCTTGCCAGAGCCCCCTCCATACCGGCGATCGCAATGATAACGCTCGCGCTCATTATCTCTTCCTTATGAGACAGCAGGCGCTGAAGACCCGCTACGCCGACATCATAAAGACGTGTCACCTTATTACCGAACAGTTCGGCAGTAACCGCAGCCTCCTCAGCAACGGGAATATCGGATGTACCGCCTGTAGCGACTACTATCGTTCCGATACCGTCAGGTTCAGGAAGATTACCGAGATAAGCGATCTTAGACTGAGTGTCATATGTGAGCTTATACTTGCTGCCTATGATGTCGTTGGCTTCGGGAGACAGTCTTGTAATAAGAACTCTCTCCTGCCCGTTAGCTACCATGGAATCGAGTATTCCAATGATCTGCTCAGGCGTCTTACCTGCGCCGTAAATAACCTCGGACTGACCCTGTCTTACCTCCCTGTGAAGATCGACCTTCGCGAATCCCAAGTCGTCAAAGGGCTTTGTCTTCAACTTAAGAAGCGCATCATCAACTGATAATGCGCCTGTCTTTACTGCTTCAAGAATCTTTCTTGTATCTGTGTTCATGAATTCTTCTTAGTTAATGCCGCTCTTACTACACCCTTAGGGTCTTTGATAAGAACGATACCGAGCCAGATCATAAGGCCCAAAGCTACAACACATAATCCTAAGAATGCATCGTTGATCATGTCAGCCTGAGCAGGTGCGAAGAACTCATCACGAAGCTCAAGGAACTCGAATACCGCATCAACGAACCACATAATCGAAGCGCCCCAATACATGAGAGCGAGTGTACCCAGATGCATATTGCTCTTACCTGCTGTCTGATACCAGATTACTGTTGTAACTATCGCCGCGATAACTGTGATCAGGAGAGTCATGTGGAACCTCCTTCGACTTCGGAGACGGGATTAACAGCCTTCTTCTCCAACATCGTAGTCACTATAACCATTCCTATCCATATAAACGTCACAAGAAGTGCCATGGTAACGCCGACTGTTGACATCTCATGAAGAACTTCAGACATAGCCTCAGAATCACCTGCCGCTGTCAGGAAAGGAAACCACGGAACGATCTCGCCGTGCCACAAGTGCTCGAAAGCAAGCAATGCGGAACCTCCCCACAGCATATTGTTAAGCCACTTTATCTTGCCGACAAAGGAAGGAGCTTCACCCTTCTGCTCTTTTCTCTTAAGCGCCTTGGAAACTACAGTAGTTACGACTGCTTCAGCCGCGGGAACAAGGAAACATGCCATGGAAGATTCCTCCCGTCAATAATTATTAAGATGTGTTGATATTACCATATATCAGAATTCGTAACTATCAAATCGATATCAATTTTGTAGGATTTACGAATTATTCACGATAAAAGCCCGCCGGATATTCCGACGGGCTATATTGGTTCTTAATCAAAGCAATGATCAGAATTCGGAAGGAAGCTCCAAAGTTCTGTTGTCGTTAAGCTTCTTACAAGTCTCGATAAACTTATCAAGAGGTACATTTCTTACCTGCTGGTTGGAGCCTCTTACGTTAACGGAAACTTCGTTAGCAGCAGCCTCTTCGTTACCGAGAACAAGGATGTAAGGATCCTTCATGTTCTTGAATCTCTTGATCTTGTCTCTCATGTTGATATCGCTGTAGTCAACTTCAACACGTACGCCTGCTTCCTTCAAAGCCATCTCAACCTTCTTGGCATACTCGTTGTGCTCTTCTCTGATAGGTACGATAGCTACCTGGAAAGGATTGAGCCAGAAAGGATATGCGCCCTTGAAGTGCTCAGTGATGATACCGATGAATCTCTCGAGGGATCCGAAGATAGCTCTGTGAATAACGATAGGCATCTTCTGGGAACCATCGTGATCAACATAAGTCAGTTCGAAGTTATGAGGAAGCTGGAAGTCGAGCTGTACAGTACCGCACTGCCACTCTCTTCCGAGAGCATCCTTGATCTGAAGGTCGATCTTCGGTCCGTAGAATGCACCGTCACCCTCATTGATCTCGTAGTTACCCTCACCGTACTTCTCGTCGAGGATCTCCTTCAAAGCAGCCTCTGCTCTGTTCCAGGACTCGATGTCTCCCATGAAGTCATCAGGTCTTGTGGAGAACTCAGCACGATATGTAAGACCGAATGTGTTGTAAATCTCATCAGCGATGGAGATTACGTCCTTGATCTCATCCTTGATCTGAGCCTCAGTTACGAATGTGTGGTCATCGTCCTGACGGAACTCCTGAACTCTGAACAGACCATTCATCTGTCCGGACTTCTCCTTACGGTGGAGGACATCGTACTCGGAATAACGGATAGGAAGCTCCTTGTAAGAGTGCATTGTTCTCTTATACTCGATCATGGCATTAGGGCAGTTCATGGGCTTAGCAGCCATTGTGTCCTCAGCCTCGATGGAGAACTGTGCTGTATCATCGGAAGATACTGCATCAGTAGCCTCTGTTCCCTGAGTCTTACCGGGAACGATGAACATGTTGTTTACGTAGTGAGCCCAGTGGCCGGAAATGAGCCAAAGCTTCTTGTTGTTGATAAGAGGAGCGGAGATCTCGTTGTAATCGTGCTTAGCCTGGAGCTCACGTGAATACTTCATGAGCTGTGAATACATTGTCCATCCTCTCGGGAGCCAGTAAGCCATACCGGGAGCGGAATCTCTGAACATGAACATGTCGAGAGCTACGCCGATCTTCTTGTGGTCTCTCTCCTGTGCTTCCTTAAGCCATGTGAGATGAGCCTTGAGCTCGTCCTTGGAAGGAAAAGCGAACAGATAGATTCTCTGAAGCTGGTCTCTCTTCTCATCGCCTCTCCAGTATGCACCGGAAACGCTCTTGATCTGGAAAGCAGCCTGGAAAAGTGCCTGTGAATTATCAATATGAGGTCCGCGGCACAGATCTACAAAGTCATCACCTGTGTAGTAAACAGTGATGAGCTCGTCTTCAGGCAGATCATTGATAAGCTCAGTCTTGAACTTCTGATCCTTGAATATCTCCAAAGCCTCGGAACGGGTGACTTCCTTACGTGTCCAATCCTCTCTTCTCTTGATGATCTCACGCATCTTATCCTCGATGACCTTGATATCCTCATCGGCAACGGGCCTCGGGAGTGTGAAATCATAGTAGCAGCCATCGGCAATCTCAGGTCCGATAGCATACTGCACATTGTCCTTACCGTAGATCTCGATTACGGCCTTAGCCATGACATGTGCAAGTGAATGACGATAAACACTCAAAAACTCTTCGCGTTCCATAGTTCCTCCTATATATGCATAAATAAACGCACGTTAATAAATACTACACTCATAAGGGTGATTCGGCAAGGCAATTATATGGAAAACTCCATTCTCTCCCCTGTGGTAGGGTGATCGAAGGCCAGATATACGGAAGTGAGTCCCAATCCGTCGGAAGACTTCTTTCCTCCGTACTTAACGTCTCCGTAAAGCGGGTGTCCCGCATGTGCGAACTGGGCTCTAATCTGATGAGATCTGCCTGTGATGAGCTTAATATCGACCATCGTATACTCGCCGTCGTACTCACCTGCGCTGTAATGAAGCTCGCATCTCTTACTTCCCGGCACTTCACGGTCATAAACAGCGGTTTTATTGGCTTTCTCATCCTTAAGCAGATAGTTTACGAGAACGCCTTCACCTTCAAGCTTACCTTCAACACGTGCGCGGTAACGCTTATCGAGATTGCCCTTACGGATCTGCTCTGACATTCGCGATGCACACTTACTGGTCCTCGCGAATACCATAAGCCCCGAGACATTGCGGTCGAGCCTGTGAAGAAGCCCGAGATATACGTTTCCCGGCTTGTTGTACTTATCTTTGATATACGCCTTGAGATAAGTCAGCATATCGGGAGCCTCAGTGCCGTCCGACTGCGACAGATAACCTGCAGGCTTTAACGCCACAAGAAGATGATTGTCTTCGAATATTATACGCGGGGTGTCCATCTTGAAGCCTGCCCGCACGGCAGATTAAGGTCCATATGCGTTATGGGAAGACCGAGTTCATCGCTTACGGTCTTACCTCCGAATCTGGCACCGCAAGTAAGGTCGAGCACGTTGCCGACTGCATGTCCGCCGAGTTCTGTAGCATATGAGCTGATTATCACGAACAACGGATTATCCGACAGGAGTAATGCCGTCCTGCTAACGAATTCATAAAGGGATGTCTCTATTCTCCAAAGCTCACCCGTAGGCCCTCTTCCGTACTTGGGAGGATCCATTATGATGCCGTCGTACTTCCTTCCGCGCCTTATCTCGCGCTCGACGAACTTACGACAGTCCTCGTTAATGAACCTTACGTAAGCATCCTCGAGTCCCGAGGCTGCAATGTTCTTCTTAGCGTGCGCGATCATGCCTTTCGAGGAGTCGACGTGTACTACTTCCGCTGCACCGTGGATTGCAGCTGCGCATGTGGCAGCTCCCGTGTAAGCGAAAAGGTTAAGTATCTTGATGTCGTCTCTTCCCGACTTAACTGCATCGGAGATGAGCTTGCCGCAGAAGTCCCAGTT
>Ga0310786_10003909_pt1 | contig 21130 bp, 16 predicted proteins | sample AusTroGonzalo_MG_FD_203881 | JGI IMG/M metagenome (GOLD analysis project Ga0310786, IMG submission 203881) | Bovine rumen microbial communities from tropical cattle in Woodstock, Queensland, Australia - Gonzalo_03 (v2) (version 2) | ecosystem: Host-associated > Mammals > Digestive system >... | reverse complement strand
TCGTATAGTGGTAGAGCGGCAGAATCTCTGCGTCCGTCCACTTCTTGGGGCCGGACCCTTCCACCCAGTCCATCTGGACCGGGTCTAGAAAGACATAAGGCGGGAGGTCGGCGTTCCTGCGGAAGTCCGTCATCCGCTTTCGGCACTCTGAGCGGATCTTGTCCAGCGTCTCTTCCAGTTCGTACATCCGGGAGTCGCCGTAGGTTCCCCGGAAGGCCAGGCGAATGACTTCGGCCTGAATGCCGTCTTTGAAAAACAGTTTCATGGTGGTGTCGGGTTAAATGTCCAACTTCGACAACGCCACGGAGGCGTCAAGAACTTCGTAGGTAAATAGCGCCCGGACCTCATCGCTGATGTCGAAAGGCTCTGCACCAATTCCTTCATAATTCTCAATATCCTCGATGTCCCTCAGGATCTCGTCGATACTCTCCTTGATCTGCTCCAACAAGTTGCTCGCGGTCAGTTCGAAAACTGTGAGTCGGAACCCCCATGACCCATCCTTGTAATGGATAGCTGTAACGCCAGACTTTGACGTCACTTCTTCCACGGCCTTGGCGGCCAGGTCACGCTTCACCCCAATGAACAATCGTTTAATCTCCACGAAACAGTTTCCGTAAAAGTGATGCTCTGCAAGGAGCACCAGTTCATTTTCGAAGACGAACAGGCAAGGGTTGGAAGCATATTCTACCGTATGCAGTCGCTCGACTTCAAAATTGTTTTCCTCAAGGATTCGAGCAATGTCATACATGTCCTCCAGTTCCTCTTCTGGTTCAATGGTCTGGAAACCGGGGCAGTTTTCGTCAACAAAATCATAACATTCTCGATTGATGTTACGGAGTATAGTAGCGGCTTTGCTAACCGTTCTGGTAAGTATTTCCTCTTCGTCTTCGCCGTTCTCTTCTTGCGGCGTGAAAGTGGCTTCGTAAGCGAGATGCCCGCCATAACTGACTTGCAGTCGGCCGAATGGATGCTCACCTTCCTGCACGGTCAGAGTCAACAGGAAGCCGGCATGTTCGACGCGTTCCTCGCACTTGCCGTCCTTATCTTCCATTACAATGAGAACTGAGGGATCGTTGCGCAGCCGGGAAATGACGTTTTCTCGGACGCTCTTGCCGCTGAACTTGGATCCCGGGAGCATCTTCCGGGTAGCGATTCGATCCATAATTATGCCGTCATCTTTCTTACGGACGATGGTGACCTCGTCGGGGTTGAAAATGTTACTCATAAGGCGTGATATATTGCTATTAGGAAATACGCAAAACAACCAATTTCTTACACGCTTATTTGAAAATAAAAGAGGAGTAGTTACATCGAAAAAAATAATCGTTAAATTTGTACATTACACAGGAAACATAATGCCATTACTCGTTTACCGACCGAGGAATTTCGATCAGACGCATGAGCGCGAAGAATTCAGAAATCTTTGCACTCTTCTGATGGAGAGGTATGCAGCCGCTCCCGATGAGATGTGTATCTTTATTGGCAATTATAATATCGGTGACGTAGAACTCGATGGAATCATTATTAAAAACGAAGGCGTTGCTATTGTCGAGTTCAAAGATTATGGTGGGACTATTACTGCCGTTGAAAATGGCGACTGGGTTTCTGAAGAAGGTGGTCAGAAACGCGTGATTAAAGGTGGCTCTGGCAGAAAGAATCCTTATTTACAGGCAAAGATTAATCGTTCTGCTTGCCGCCCGATACTTTCCGAGAGTGGCGCATTTGAACCGAAGCAAGTCGATCGTCTGGTGTCGATGATAGTTTTTCATCATCCTGCCACTATTGATAACCGGATCAGCTCACACATAAAATGGTTGCGTGTTTGTGACGAAAAAGACTTCATCGACGAACTTGATCTCATCGTTTCTCCTAATTGCGATCTTGGATTAGATGATTATTCGCGAATTATTGAACGCCTTAACTTAGATTCTGACTGGTTGTGTGTAAGATATTCAAACGTTGAAGTATTAAAAGACATGAACGTTGAAGGTCATGATGCACCCAACGCAGAGAGAATGGAGTATTTTTCAAACAACAATCTAACTCCAGCATTCGAAGAGCAACCGATACCTGATGGCAAACAGTCATCGGACATGACACCCGTATATCAAGAAGACGATTCACAAACGACTTTTGTCTCATACATGGAGAAGGTCTTTTCGGCTCTTGGGATTAGTGGCCGTTTTGAAGTGTTCGATGTAAAGAATAACCCTATACCATCCTGGGTCGAATCATCACAACCAACCAACGAATTTCTTGTGGCTGCCGCATGCCCAGAATATAAGAAAAAGCTGGAGAGGTTCCTGTCGCGTCCAGTGTTTGAGCGCGATGGGCTTATATACTGGTATGATGGAGAACCGTTGGGGAAACAGTGTAATAGTGTTCAAGATTATTCCATTCCTGAACATGTAGTACGTCCAACAACGGCGCCATCACAGAATCAATTGAAAACGTCTACGCGACTCCCATCGTGGCTGGATCATTTTATTTTTGAAGACTTGAAAGGTCGATGGGATGCCGACCATGAGAGATTTGAGTCTAACCTCCTTTCTTCTCCGGACGATACTCTCGTGTACTTGGGGACTTACTTTCCGAGGAGTTATGCGGATGCTTTTTGTATTTTTGATGACCTCTTTTCTTTAGAGATGTGTCATTCACATCTAGAGCATAAAGATTCGTTGCGAGTGTTGTCTGTTGGTTGCGGAACTGGCGGTGATATTATTGGATTAATGACGGCTCTACTGAGGAATTTCACTCATTATAATGACATAAGTGTCTATGCTATTGATGGTAATTCGAGCGCCCTTTCTATTCTTAAGTCCGTTTTCGACAAATTCTGCGTTGCAACACGATGCCGAGCCCATCTATATGTCAAACAAATGGTTATTAATAGTTTTTCATCGGAAATTCTTTCTGGCCTGCCAAATCAGGAATACGACTTCATCGTTTCCAGCAAAATGATTGGGGAGGTTATTTCTGCTGGAAACGGAACCAAGAATAACGCATATTATGACTTTGGCAAATGCTTCCTGCCTTTGCTTGCCCCTACTGGACTGTGCTTAATACTTGATCTGACAACTAAGCCTGACCACTCATCCTTGTTCTACCCTCAAATGATGGGTATGCAGGTGAATAGATTGATGCGTGAAGAAACTGAATTTGAGATTCTAATCCCGATATGCTGCTCACAGTATGGCCGGGAGTGCCAGGATTCCCATTGTTTCCAGCAAAAGGAATTTTCCGTTTCTCATTCCAGAAAGAATGGTGATAAATGTAGAGTCGCATATCGCTTAATCATGAGGAAGAGTTTTAAACATAATCTGGGGATTGACTTCCATGGAAAAAGAATGTCGGTATGCGAAGGGGCTATATGCCCTTTTACAAAAGGTTTTGACGGGGAAATCGATCCATACCGATTATGTGGCAATGTAGACACGATGTAGTTAGTACGTATAATTCATATCATACATTTTATGGCAAGACGGAGCTTTTACGTTAAAGACTCAGAACTTGATGATTGGCAGGTAAAAGTCATCAACAAGCGAACCGACAAATCCTTTATTGTTAAGGGTTGTGCTGGTAGTGGGAAATCTATCCTCGCTCTATGGAAAGCAAAACAAATCCAAGAAAAGGGGATGGGCTCATATCTTTATGTCGTATATACAAAAGCACTCCGACAATATATGGAGGACGGGATCACCACAGTCGGATTGAATGACAATAACGTTAAAAATTTCGACAGTTGCTTCTCTTGGAACAAAACTGAGACTGGTTTTGTTCGGGGTGAGTGGAAGGTGGGTTTTTATGATTATATCATCGTCGATGAGGCACAAGATTTTTCGCGCGAGGATATAGAGATCTTTCAGAAGTATGCCAGAAAAGCATTGCTTCTTTATGGGGACTCTGCTCAGCAGCTTTATAGGTTTAATCCCGAGAAAAAGCCTTTGTCTATGGAAGAGATCAAGTCTATGACAGGGTACCCCATGGAACAATTAGTGTTCAATCATAGACTTCCCAAAACGATAGCAAGGGTTGCCCAGTTCTTAAATTCGGAAGAAGACGAATTAGAAGAGAGGTGCACTATAGAAGGAGCCGACAAACCTAAAATATTACGGTATCCTTCTCGTGAAGCCGAATTGGATGCCATAGCCAGTATTATCAAGAACAAGAGCCTGGAAGATGTGGGGATTCTGTTTAGGCATAATGAAGATGTTGAGTTTGCGTACCGTTATTTAAGCAATAAAGGACTCACAGTAGAAGCCAAGTATGGTCGCCAGATGGATTTGGATTTTACATCAGACAATCCGAAACTAATGACATACCATAGCTCCAAAGGACTTCAGTTTGAGAACGTCTTCGTACCAGACTGTGTGGCGGAAAACGAGGAGGAACGCAATCCGTTATATGTTGCAATTACTAGAACCTATGAAATGCTATATATAATGCACACGGGGAATCTATCCAGCTTCTTCGATCCAATTCCCAGAAGTTTATATGACACGACACTGCAAAGTGCTTCAACTATAACTCTGTAGTTCTATGATTCTTTATATCCCAACATGTTCTTTGAACATGAATAACATATTGAGCAGTGATTCGATTTCGCCTGCTGCTTTATACCCTTTAAGAAGGACTGGGAATAAACGGTTCTTCTCTGTTCCTGCATGCCCGTCTGATGATGTCATTTTCTTGTATTCAAAGATTCCGTCATATAAGATGTCAGAAAGCGAGATGGAGAATTACCGGGTTGTGATCGGTTTGGATGTGGATAAGATTGGGCAACCGATCAAGAAGATTTATTCCAAGCATAAAGTGGACATTTATGTTTGTGAATCTACAATCTATTTCACTCCCATGAATGCTTTTTTTCTTTATGAAGATAAAAACGCATATCAAACGTGCATGATTCAGGCAGAGCAAAGCCTTGAGAATAAAACGTTCAACTTTTATGGACACAAGCAGATTGATCGAGCTCTCGAATTTAAGTGGGATAAGTCTTATTATGATAAAATCGTTGTCCGAGATCTGGTCTCAGCTTTATATGAATATGATCGTGTAGATAGGATTAAAGGTGCTATTCTTTGTTATTATGCCGGATTAAACCAAGTAAAGAGTCCGGAACTTGCCACTTTGAAAAAAGATGCTCGAAAGATAAAAAACATCTTCTCTGCGATTGTTAACTCTCCCAATAAGGGGTTGTCTCCAGAACAAGAGAGTATACTTGAGCCGGTCATTAAAGAGTTCTATGAGGTTTTTCCCGCAGTCGATCCAGTTTCGATGAGGAATAAGGGCGCTATCGACATTTATTTGTCTTCATCCAAAACATTACGTGAGAATGAAGGCTCTTTTCCTCGAACAACTATCTTGAGTATTATCGAAGAACTCGGTTTGATGCAGATTTTGATGCAGCGGGCTGGTATAAAGGATCCGTTCAATGTTTATTCCTTCTACGATATAATTGGGAATAAACGAATCTCCGATTTATTGCCTGGAAAAATTGCCGAAATGGATAATGCTATAGCTGAAGTTGAAAGGAGTTTGTCATCTGCTTCTCTCCACAGAATTAAGATTGCGGATGTGTTCCAGTTAACACAAGATAACAGATTGGCAGTTCTCGACAAGGATGCGAAACTAGATTTTTATAGCAAGTTCATGAATGCATTGATTGACGGGGAACATTTTGAATCATCAGACCAGAAACAGAACTTGGCGATCGCTTTACTTGGAGGCCAGATTCTTAAGTCCTTGTTTGATGAAGAAAAGTGGAACACTTCGTCGTATCGGGCATATACTAATGCGTTGCTCGAAAACATCCAGAATGGCTCACCATTCGATGTTTTGTCAGATTCTCACGATATTCTTCAGGCTTTTGCTATTTTCTCCTTGAAAGGGTCAGATATTGAGAAGTTGACAGATAATCTTTCGCAAAACGGCATATCAGAGTATAGATACGCATGGGGGTTATTTGGCGCCGCATATGGCTACTCGCAACTTCCTAAGACATTTACAAATAGTATCTTGGGAAAAGAGCTGCTGGATGAAATTCACGGTCTGCTATTCCCTGAGTGTCCTCAGTTATGTCAGGCTACTGTCCAGAGATCTGGCGAAGCACAGGTGAAGGAAAAGGCGCCGTTTTTAGAACAAGAGGAACAAGTATTTAAGGTTTTAGAAACCATGCAGCCAGATAAGGTTGTGTCATTTTACGATGAAACTAAAGAGACGCCGAAGATAGAATTAGACCAGGTAGAGGTGCTGAAAAGTAAGCTGGTGTCTGTGAGATATGGGAAAAGGGCCCAGCCGCTTAAAGGGAGACAGGTTGAGCAGATATTAGAACAATACAAACAATCTGGGCAACGCCTTGATGAACTGTTTATCTCGAGAATTGGAAAGATTCGAGGAATAGGCGGGGAGTCTCTTACTGCAATAAGGGATGTGTTGGGTATTTATCCTATTCAAGCTGCTGACCCACTCTTACAGTTCCCTGATGATAACGCGGAGGATAATGATGGTCTTCATTTCGTGACCGACAAGGGGTTAATAGGTGTTGTTAGAGATCTTCGAATCGGTGATCCAACCGTAGAAAAGATTATTTTGGATGACATAAAGTTTGTACAAGAAAAGCATATTCATGATTATCCAATAAACAACAATGATTGTATAGATCATTTGAAGAATTTATTGTTTTCGGAGAAGGCAAAGAAACATCTCAGAAAGACCGCAAATAACGAACAGCTAGCCGATTCTCTAATCGACGCTTTAAGAATTCGATATAGGTGAGTACTGAAGTAGTATCTATCGTGCTTCCGTCCGGAATACCAGTAATTGGAAACGCGCCCATTATTATTTCCGCCAGCCGCTCTACTGATATCCCGGCCTTCTATGCAGACTGGTTCATGAACCGGCTGCGTGCCGGGTATTGCATTTGGTACAATCCTTTCAACCAAAAGCCGATGTACATATCCTTCGCAAAGACGAAGGTTGTCGTATTCTGGACCAAGAATCCGGAGCCGATGCTGAAACATCTGCCGGAACTAGACAGGATGGGAATTCATTACTATTTCCAGGTAACGCTGAACGACTATGTAGAAGAAGGTTTTGAGCCGAATGTCGGTCCTGTTTCTCAGCGTGTTGATGTATTTAAGCGACTCTCTGAAACCATCGGCAAGGAGAAGGTTATCTGGAGATTCGATCCTCTCATCGTTACGCCAAACCTGACGGCAAGGCAGCTACTTACGAAGGTTTTTCACGTTGGAAACCAGCTGAAGGGCTATACGGACAAACTGGTGTTCAGTTTTATCGATGTGAAAGCATACCGTAAGGTCCAAAATAACCTTATCAAAGAGACGCCCTATTATACTCGTGAGACTGTGGAGTCAGCTGAACCCTCAGGCTCATATTTGACCGAGTTGGTCGAGGGCCTTACCAAGCTGCGAGAACACTGGAAAGAAGAAGGCTGGAATCTGACGCTAGCCACCTGTGGAGAGAGTATTGATCTGGACAAATATAGCATTGAGCATAACCGCTGTATCGATGGCGAGTTGATGGAAAAACTCTTTGCTGATGACAAGGAGTTGGTCTATTATCTTCATACCGGCAAACTCCCGGAGCCGGACTTGTTCGGTGGTATTCCAGAGATTCCCATGGGAAAGAAGAATCTCAAGGATAAAGGCCAACGTAAGGTTTGTGGGTGCATGATAAGCAAGGATATTGGAATGTATAATACTTGCCGCCATTTCTGCGTATACTGTTATGCCAATACAAGCAAGGACGTCGTGCTGAAGAATTTTATGCAGCACTCGGATGATGCAGAGAGCCTGTATTGATAAAATAGATGTAAGAAACTGTCTTGTTGGCGTATCTTTAATCAAAACAGCAATCATGAAGAAAAGCATATTCGCAAAATCTCTGGGCGCTATTGTAGCAATCATCTCTTTCGCAATCAGCGCCAACGCACAAGACCGAGTCATAACCGGAATGGTAGAAGATGCTTCTACTTCTCTCCCTCTTGCCGGAGTGGCAATTAGTACCCCTTCAGGGACTGCTGGAGTCGTTAGCGACGTAAATGGGGCGTTCTCGATGAATGTTAAAAATAGTTCCTCGGCTATTGTCCTCTCTTTCCTTGGATTTGAGTCGGTCACAGTTGATGTTTCCGAACGCGACAACGTAGGCATTATCAAAATGCAGCCGGATAACTATCTCTTGAAAGATGCCCTTGTTGTCGGCCAGATTGCCCTTCCCCGCAAGACACCCGTTGCAGTAAGTGCTGTCACGTCATCAGTTATCAATGAGAATCTTGGAAACCAGGAACTTGTAGAAATCCTCAAACATACTCCTGGCGTCCACGCTAATCGCCAAGGAGGAGGATGGGCCGATTCAGAGATTTATATGAGAGGTTTTGACAACAGCAATATCGCTGTCATGATTAACGGTATCCCGGTCAATGACCCTGAAAACGGCATCGTTTATTGGTCCAACTGGGCAAGTCTGGCAGACGCAGCTGCTGTCATCCAATCGCAGCGAGGAATAGGCTCCGGAAAGGTCGCTTCACCTTCAGTCGGCGGTACCATCAATATTGTCACAAAAGGCATAGAGACAAATCGGGGCGGTTTCGTTAGTTATGGTCTGGGTAACGACGGATTCCAGAAGCTTGGTTTTGCTGTTAGCACTGGCTTGATGAAGAACGGTTGGTCCATGACCTTTCAAGGTGGCCGCTCATCAGGTAACGGATGCTTTGATGGTGGCGAGTTTAAGGTTTACGACTTCTTTGCAAATGTGTCCAAGCGACTGAATGCATCCCACCAGATCAGCCTAACCGCTTTTGGTTCCACGCAAGAGCACTACTCCCGAAAGGATGCCTTAACGAAATCTGAATGGGAAAGAGTTCGTTCGCTCTATAAAGTCAATGGAGACTGGACAAGATACAATCCTGAACTTGGATACAACAGCAATGGCCAAAGACGATCTCAGGGCCTGGAACACTTTACAAATGCGATGGCTTTCCTTAGCCATATCTGGCAGATTAACACGACGGCAAGTTTAAGCACCAGTGCTTATTACTCCTTCGGTAAAGGATACTCTCATTCTGGACTTGCAGATGAAGACACCTACTCAGAGTATGACTGGTACAGCGCCGATTATGGCAAACTAAACACCAAGTTCCGCGCTAATGATGGCACATTCGATTATGCCAAAATCGAGGGAATCAATGCTGCTTCCGACCGGGGATCGCTGCTCGTAATGTCCAATACTATTGGTAATTACGGCACATATGGTTTGGTCTCCACCTATAAGCAGGATTTCTCAAGCCTCCATCTTACAGCCGGTATAGACATACGTTCTTATAAGGCTTTGCATCAGAATACGTTGGACGATTTGCTCGGCGGAACTTATTATATTGATCCGGGCAGAAGCGATGTGTCGAGTGATAACAACCCCGCCGCCACGGACGAATGGAAACAAGCACATCTGGGAATTGGTGATATCTTATACCGAGACTACGATTCCCATATAGTTCAGGAAGGCGGTTTTGCGCAATTGGAGTACGCCGGTGATAGATTCAGCGCTTTTATCGCTGGGGCTCTCAGCAATTCACAGTTCTGGAGATATGACCGATTCTATTACTCTGAAGATAAAGCTAAATCAGACATCGCTACATTTTGGGGAGGGAACGTAAAAGCTGGTGTCAACTTCAACATCAACGACAACCATAATATCTATGCGAACGTTGGATATGTTTCCAGGGCCCCGAAATTCAAAGGTGGCGTCTTTATGTCAGCGACCTCATCCCATAAGATCAATGAACGTGTTGCAAACGAAAAGGCCGCTTCTGCAGAGTTGGGATATGGCTTCCACAATGAGTATGTCGACCTGGCCGTCAATGGCTACTTCATTGAATGGCTCGATAAGGCTATGGCCAAGAGAGGAAAGTTGAATGGCCAGTACTATTTGAACATGACGGGTGTAAATTCCCGCCATCTTGGTGTTGAAGTCGAAATTACAACTCGCCCTTTCCGCTGGATGGAACTATCTGGAATGCTCTCAATTGGAGACTGGAGATGGGATAGCGACAATGTAAAGGGGTACGCATATAACCTGTCCGGTCAGGCTATCAACATGGATGGTGGTGTTACCACGCCTGGCGCCGAAGATCATGCCTGGGCTATCATCAATATGAAGGGTATTCATGTCGGTGGCTCCGCACAGACAACCGCTTCTATCGATGCTTTATTCAAGCCATTTAAAGGATTCAAAATAGGTGGTGGCTACACTTTCTTTGATAGAAATTATGCCTACTATTCACTGTCTGGCAGCAATCTGTCCATAGGAAAAGAAGTTATTGTCAGCGAGCCATGGAAAGCTCCTTGTGGCGGCTCTCTTGATGCCAGGGCCAGCTATTCGTTCAAGATAGCCGGAATGGAAGCATCTCTTTCAGGGCAGGTAAACAATATTCTCGACAGCCACTATATCGAGAAAGCATGGAATCCGTCAAATGTCTCAACGGCAACGAAGGAAGTAAATCCTGACGATGTCTACATGTTCTACTCTCTGGGACGTATGTGGAGCATAAAACTTCAGCTGAAATTCTAAGCAATATGGCAAAGAAGGGCGGCATGAATTACCTGGGACTGATAGGTCGGTTCTTCCCTAAATACAAAGGAAGCATCGGCCTAAATATCCTTTTCATGGCGTTAAGCTCGATATTTAGCATCGTAGGGTTTTCAGCTGTCATTCCGATTATCAATATGCTGTTTGGCATATCAGAGGAATCGATTCAGATAATGAACAGCCCTGCAAGTTCCTCCTTTCAAGATCTCTTCGATTTCGTAAAGAATAACACTCTTTATTACCTCCAGGGCGCATCCCTCGAACATGGGACCGGGTATGGGCTGATGATCATAGCCCTGTTCATTATCGTCACCTCCCTTCTCAGTAATGGGTGCTCGTTCCTTGCAGAGTTCTTCAGAATTCCAATGAGAGTAGGCATTTTGCGTGACCTTCGGAAAGAACTATACGATAAGATTCTCGACTTCCCAGCAAGCTTGATGAGTAAGGATAACCGGGGCGATCTTGTCTCCAGGACAACCAATGACGTGCTGGAAGTTGAGTGGTGCGTTAACAATACGTTGGATCTGTTGATAGAACACCCTATCCCTGTCATCATATACCTCATAACCCTCTTTACAATATCCCCTAAACTGACGTTGTTTGCGCTTATTCTTTTGATGCTCTGCGCCTTGATTGTCATCGTCATTGGCCGATCGTTGAAGAAACTTGCTCATAAGGGACAGAGCGAAAGAGGCACAATACTTTCTCAATATGAGGAAACGATAGGAGGCCTTACCGTAATCCGCTCATTCAATGCCGAAAAGCAAGCGTCGGAACGCTTTGAAGAGATAAACGAAGAGAACAGGCGTACATTCAAAAAGCTGAACAGGGTTCTTGCCTTATCATCACCCGTTACCCGGTTTACGGTTTCGACCGTTCTTGCCGTACTTCTCTGGTTTGGAGGAAATAGTATCCTATCTGGCGGAACGCGTTTATCCGGTGCCGAGTTCGTCTATTTCCTGTTGATTTTCCACTCCATCATTGCTCCTGTCAGGGGCATTGCAAAGGCGTCTTATAGCATCAGAAAGCAAGTCGCATCCTTGGAAAGAATCAACAAGGTACTGAATATGGAGGATGGCCAGACTGCCGGTGACCAGAATAATAATGCAGTGGTTAAGATTGAGCCGAATGTTCCCGCCATAGAGTTCTCACATGTCTCGTATTCATACGAAGATGACGTTCCAGTACTTGAGGATTTCTCGTTTGTTCTGGAGCAAAGAAGCAGCATTGCCATTGTCGGTAGCGTAGGTGTTGGAAAGACAACAGCCGCCGAACTCGCCATCAAACTGTTTACTCCTCAGGCCGGCGGCATCAAGGTTTATGGCAAAGACATCACGGCCGTCTCGGCGACTTCGATTAGGAAAGTCATTGGATTCGTTCCCCAGGATGCTGTTCTGTTCAACGACACAGTATTTAACAATATTGCTTTAGGAGCCGATAAGGCCTCCGTTAAAGAGGTCGAAGAAGCAGCAAAAAAAGCTGGCATCCATGAGTTTATTATGTCCTTGCCAGAGGGTTATAACACAGTCGTCGGTGATAGAGGGTCTCGTCTCTCCGGAGGGCAGAAACAGCAGATTGCTTTGGCCCGTGCATTCCTCAAAAATGCGCCTATTCTCATCCTGGACGAGGCTACGGCATCGTTAGACCCCAAGACCGCCGCGTCCATTATGGACGTAATTACTGAACTGATGCGGTCCCGCTCGACCTTGCTGATAACGCATGACGAGAAGGTTGCCGCCATGGCTGATTCGATAGTTAAATTGTCCTAACAAATGAGGCTGCTCCATCTTTCAGACTTGCATTTATGCTCATCTCCGGATGCTGTCATATATGGCGTGAATCCGTATGATAATTTGATGCGAGCCATTCGAAAAATACAAAACATCTCTGATATTGATCTATGCGTCATTACTGGAGATATCTCAAATGATGGAAGTAAAGAGTCGTATGAACTCGCCGATCAATCTTTATCGCTTCTGCCTTTCCCTGTGTATGTTACAAATGGGAATCATGATGATTTCCATAACCTTATGGAAATCCCACATAGAAAACTCCGCACAGAGTCAAAGTTAACGCTACAAGGAATTGATTTTATATTCCTTAATTCTGTCGCTATCGCAGAAGATGGCAGCAACCGCTCAAAGGGGCTCTTAAACTACAAAGAGCTTGGAAAGGTAAATAGGGTCAAAGACCAGAATAATCCGACGATTATCCTTATGCACCATCCGGTACTAATATCTGGCTCCTGGATGGACAAGAGGATTCTGATAAATCGTGATGTCTTCTTGTCTGTGGTGGCTTCTGTGCCGCAAATTATCGCTGTCATATCCGGTCATAACCACTGCTCATTCAAGAATACAATGGGAACTTGCCTATTTAGCACCAGTCCTTCCGTAAGTACATCATACGGCGAACATCTTCGTCCGTTCGAGGAAGCGAATTCCCCTGGTTTCGATTTGCTCTCAGTACAACACAGAATCACCTACAAAACTATATATCTGTAAATCATCATCATGCTGTTACAAAGAAAGAATGCTGTCAGAGACGACGAACGTCATGGAGGATACGCATCAGACGAATGTGCTATAATCGGCGCCATAGCCGGAGATATAATTGGATCTGCACATGAATTAAAGGGAACAAGGATCAAGTCAACTGATTTTGAACTGTTTCCCGACAAGGTAACCTTCACTGATGACACTGTCATGACTATGGCTGTTATGAAATGGTTATCTGAGATATACAGAATTCCAACCAGTGAAGAAGGGCTGGTTCCAATTATGAAGGATATCGGATTGCGGTATATGGGAGTAGGCTATGGGCACAGTTTTAAGCAATGGTTACGTTCCGATAATCCGGAACCTTATAATAGTTTAGGGAACGGTTCTGCAATGCGCGTTACGGCAGCTGGTCTTTTTGGGCAAAATCTGAAGGAATGTCAGAGAATAGCAAGGATATCAGCCAGTGTTTCTCATAATCATCCTGAGGGGATTAAAGGGGCAGAAGCGATAGCCTCTGCCATTCATATGGCACGAATATTCACCACCAAGGAATGTATCAAAGCCTATATTGAAACAAAGTTTGGCTACAATTTGTCAAGAACACTAGACGAAATACGGCCATCCTATGAATTTGATCCTACTTGCCCCGGAAGTGTTCCGGAAGCAATTGTGTGTTTCCTAGAGGGGAATGATGTAGAATCAACTATAAGAAATGCTGTCTCTCTGGGGGGGGACGCCGATACTCAAGCATGCATAGCCGGTGCTATTGCGGGCGCTTATTATGGTACCGTTCCTCGACTGTTTGTAGAAAAGATAGAGGGTATCTTGCCGGAAGAGTTTTTGTCGATTATATCGGACTTCCTCTGTTTAAACAATGATACTGCAAAAACTATATGTTATGAGCCCTACGAGGATGCCACGGAACTAAAGCACGTGCTAGACAGCGGGTGGGATTTTAGCAAGATACTATAAATCAGGGCTCGCGATAGGGAATGATACGTAATAACAAAAAGCTGTTCTATAAATACTTTGATTACGCTAGAGTAAGTCAATTCATTGGTGATGAGTCCGCAGAGATTCACGCCAAGACTGTTATGCGGTTCATTAAAGAGAATTCTGACACAGACTTGTTGGCAGTGTCAGATGAAAAGCTAGCTGCAATTGGATTTGATAATACAACGATACTCGAATTCAGAGAATATGAGAAAACAGGAAATATCTCTAGTATTTCCCTATGTGTGAATCAGCTTGATGAATGGGTTCGGGACGTCGTGTTACCAGATTTCTTTGATTTGGATGAGCTGCGCTTCGTATTTGAATCGCATTCAATTAAAAGTCAAAATGATCTCTGTAATTTCTTTCAGAGCCAGTATTCAATTGAAAGGTATGGCTCGGAGAAAAGTAAACTGTATTCGTTCTTTGTTCAGCAGGCATCATATAAGGATTTTCCTCTTGAATATTCGAAGCGATATAGCTCACTGGTCGAGAAGGTATTGGGTGCTCAGATTCTTGGTAATTTCCATAATCACTCTAGGTATAGTGATGGACGGACCGACATTGCGCAATTGGTGGCGTTGGCAGAAAAGAATGGGCGAGAGTATATCGGCATCTCAGATCACACTAAGCGGGTAGGTGGAGTTGACGAGTCTTCAATAGAAAGACAGCATCAAGAAATTGATTCTCTAAATGAAGTCGGTGCTATTAGCATCCTTAAGAGCGTTGAGTGTGAAATCCTGAAAGATGGCTCTCTTGATTTAGAACAAAGATGCTTATCGGCATGCGACTATGTGATTGCGGCGGTTCATAGCGATATCTTCATGACACAAGCAGATGCAATGAAGAGAGTAATACGCGCAATTGAGTCCCCATATACCAATATTCTCGCCCATCCTTCTGGAAGAATGTATAAGAAGAAGCCAGGACTCTTTCTGGATATGTATAAGGTGATAGATGCGTGCATTGCTAATCGTGTTGTAATCGAAATTAACGGTTCTCCGGAGAGAATAGATCTTGATCCACAGTATGTGAGATATGCTGTAGAGAAGGGTGCGTTTTTCTCGCTTGATTCTGATACTCACGCAATTGATGACTTCTATAATATTAACAACGCCATTAGAGTGGCCGAAGACTGTCAAATCCCAGCGGAGCGAATAATAAATACCTTCGACAAAAAAACATTAGTACAGTTCTGGAAATCAAAGTAATAGACTTAAGCGCACGCACGCTTTGATGCTCATAGATTGAACATTTCCAGTTGTTTGACAGACTCTGGGGAAAACTTATATAGTAATTCCTTCATTCTAGCAATAATGACAAGAAGCTCGTTTTTATCAGATTTGAGCTGCTCAATTATGACTTCCTGTCGTTTTATTGTGTCATCCATCTTCAATGCCTGAATCACAATATTGGTGACAATAGTATCGTTCTTATCCATAACATAAAAATCGTTGTGGTTTCGGTAGTATATACACCCACAATGGCGATTCTTACATTATCTTTCTGAAATCGAGGCCATAGACAACAAAAAACCGCCGAATTCCAGAAAAGGAACCCGACGGCTTAATGTGTGCGTGGTTTTTTTACTTGTAAAGGGTCTTTACATACCGGAGGATTTTCTGACGGAGCCTTGACTTGCAAGTGTCGATGTTGCCACCGGTCTTGTGAGTGATTTCCATCATATCTTCCTTCGATAAACCATCTTTCATCATTTCGAGCAAAAGCTTGTCACTTTCGTTCAGCGTTGAGAGGAATGCGGTAAGCAGGGCTAACCGGTTCTTGGATTCGGAAGTCTCATCCATCTTCTGGAATGGTTCCAGAATCGAAAAGTCTTCCAAGTCCATCCCATCTATCACGTCAAACCGCGTCTTGGAAGTAATTATCCGTTTCAGCTTCTTGGCTTCGCTGATGGTGTAATTCCTTGCCACCACGCATACCCAGGCCTTGAATGGAGTCCCGTGGGACGGATCGAAAGAGGCGCTCCGGTTCAAAATGTGAAGGTTCGCACTCTGAACGAAGTCGTCCACATCGATATACCCCTTTTTCACCCAGGAACTGGCGTTCTTCATTAACGTATAACGGACAGTATCAGATATTGACCTGATGATGTCATCGTTGAACAGCGGCAGGTTTTTGCCGATTGATGAATCGCTTGAAGGTGATAAGTTCCGGGACATGGTGCGTGAAAGATTGAGGTTGATGACTAATGGCGGTTGCCCGCCATCCGCTTAGAATAAAGTCGGTTTAGCGACGCCGTCTAACACTCAACCGTGTCCAGAACTCTATGTCAAAGAACTGTTCGCCTTTTCGGCCGCACAAATATATACTTATTTCTTATGACTTCTTACAGCAAAATCGAAAATTATTTCTCCTGCGCTGATTTGATGTCGTTCAGCAAGGTGCGATATTCAGAGATTTCGCTCTGAAGATACAGTTCCTTCGCAGAAGATGTCTCAAGTTTCTCTTCAAGAGTCTTTATGCTTTGCTCCTTTTGTGCTAGTTTGCAGAGGAGTTGGCTCTCAAACATAGAGTGGCACTCGTTTTTGCATTTCTTGTAAAGGGACCAGATGTAGTTTAACTCACGGGTTAGTACCGCGTCAGAAGAAATCCCGGATTCCCAGAGCTCCGCTGAATAGAGAGAGTCCCCACTTCTTTTGAGATAGACTCGCGGGGAGACATTGAAAGAGGCTGCTGAGATGCTAAAGGAATACTCATCATCAAATTCTCCTTCATTTACTTCTCCGAACTCGTTAATGCTTTGTACGTTATATGTTTCGTACCAGCAACTCACTGCCAGCTGGCTCCATTTATGAATCAGATAACATTTCGTTGCACCAGAGAGAATATGCGGGGTCTTTGATATCCTCATCTGCCCATCTTCAAATAAGGCCACATAGAGTAATGAATAGCCACTCATATGGCTTGATTTCGCGCACTTTTGCTCGAATTCGTCCTTGCAGAACTTCGCAATATCAAGGAAGTTGACAGAATTTTCCATTTGTATTTATTGTGTTAAGAATTAGCTGGTTACAAAACTTATATAATGGTCTTTGCGACGAAGAGACCAAACACGCTTTTAGCTCCATTTTCAGTTAGCAGGTCACCAACTTCCTGAAGGGCTTGGCCGGTTGTGTAGACTCCACCAATAAGGAGGACATTCTTCTTGTTCACGCGTTCTTTATTACACTGGTAAAAACGCGTGTGTGTTATCGGGTCGGAGTCAAATTTGAGGGTTACGCCATCCAGGAACACAGGACACGGGAGTGACGCGGACAGCCTTTCCGCCATATCCCCAAACCTAAGGATGGTCTTGGCTCCAGTCGTTCCGGGAGCAAAGCACACCATGTCGATGTGCTTGTCATTGACAATCTCTCTTGCCTTGCTCTCGATCCGCATAAGAAGCTCGGTGGAGACATCACCGGTCATAAATGCCTGAACGGAGTCTCTGTCCTTTGCCTGCTCGGCAGAAGGCGCTTTAACGGACTCAGGGTAATAGTCCATCAAGTAACTGAAATTGTACATATTGCTATTCATTATCTTACATTCTTACATACTCCATCACATAGTCGCGAATCTGCTTGCGCAGCAGTTCCGTATCCTCTGTTTCTTGGATGACAACCTCATTGGCCATGAAGAGGACGAACCCTCTGACCGGTTCAAGCGAATACACTTTTGTGTCTATGCGCCAGAAGCCGTCGCCAATGGGTTCAAATTGGTCTTTGCTAACGTTGGCGAACATCTCACAGAAGAAAGACATCGCCTTCAATGTCATGTCAAGGCAGATGTGGTACTCGGCACCCATATAGGTCCAGTCAAAGATGTCTGTCTTCGCTGCTACGTGCTTATCCTCGTTCTTCCAGGAATCTTTCGTGACTCGAATGTTGGAGATGCGGGACAACTTGAACTGCCGGACGGCTTTCTTGTCCAAATCATAGCACATAACCGCTTCTCGGTTGCGAACGAACTCGTAGGGCTCAACATGGCGATCGTCGATAGTGTTGCTATTCGCCGAGTAATAACCATATAGTACGACCTGCTTTTTCTCTTTGATTGCCTGTGCCAAATCCTCTTCAAAACGGACCTCTTTGCTTATGCTCTTCAAGTTTTGCTTCCTGATTAGGATTTGATCCTCATCCATTTCTCTACATTCCTCTCCGTCACGCTGGTAGGCTACGCCGTTCAAATAAACGACGCAGTAGCGGGAAGGCATAACGTTAATGACGACCACATTCTCGTTCTTGGTGGGATCGATGTGAATGCATTCGTTAATGAAGAGGGAAACATTATCGTTGCAAGCGTCGAAAATACGGTGGATTTCGCGCTTCATATAGCGACGATAGATTTCTTGATCATTAATTGGATCGTGACAAAAAGTTGTATTTCTCAAATGCCAGAATATGTCACGGGCTACGCCTTTGTATTCGTTGCCGTCTCTCACTGGATAGGCTTTGCCGGTCGTGGGGTCGACGCCAATGTATATTTGGCCACCGTCCGCGTTGAGGAATGCGCATATTTTACGGCAGATTTCATGCTTTTGATTTGTATATTTGGCCTTATCCGGTACTTGAAGAAAGGATGACTTAAACTCAGTATGGTGATCTTCTACACCGAAAAAGTCCGGATCTTCTTTGGGCGCGATTTCCTTCTCAATAATGACGGGCTTTTCTACGACTTTCTCGACAACGACCTCTTTTTCCACCACGACCTCTTTGATTACTTCCTTCTCAACAACGACTACTTGAGGTTTTACAGCCACCGAAAGAGTGGTCGAGACAAAACGCTGGGCAAATACATTGGCGAAGAAGGGAAGCTTTAAGTCGGCCCAATTATAGCCAAAAGAATCGACGCTAGCTCCGTCTTCCTTTATGGCTTTCTTCACGGCCCTTAATTCCGTCTTGTAATCCGGAGCCATATTCTCCAGAAGCATTTCAAGGGAAAGCATTGCGCGGGTAATAATACCATCTGTGGGAGCAGCGAGAGTGAAGGCCGCCAAGTTCCTGCAATAGTCGTTATATACAGACTTGTCTTCGGTCCCAAAAAGATAATCTTTGGCCTCCAGGTTCCTCAAGATGGAGGAAACCTTAGACCTCAGTTCCTTAAGTGCGCGTTTGCGGTCAGCCTCTAGACTGTTGTCGTCCGAGAGGGTGTCAAACAATGTCGCATCGACACGCGTCATATCCTTCATGACGTTGCCGAGCTGCTCGAATGATGAAATAGTCTTGCACATAATGTTTGTCGTTGTTTCTGCTGCAAAGGTCTGAAGAATGGGAAAAAAAAGAAATCATTCGGAACAATAAAAGAATAATTGCGATTTCTACAGTTGGTTTAGAATTTGCTGAAAATAAGTTAATTATCATATTATTTGGTATCGATAAAGAATAACTCTTTGCGCCCGAATTTTGTTTTACCATGACATTTTTGTAATTTCGTTGCGATAGTCATTCTTCATATGGCAAGTATAGAACTCAAGAAAAGTGTTTGCAGGATACTTACGGATCTTGTAAAATCTGATAGTGTCATATCAGTAGACGAAATGGAAGTCCTGGAGGAAGCGGCGAAAGCCTATGGACTCACAAAGGAGAATCACATTGAAAGCTATGCGATGTCTCTGGCCGATGCTGCCGCTTATGTGGCTATCCAGAAACCGCAAGTCAGAGACCGGGTTGTCAAATTGATGGAAAACTGTGCCCTTAAAGATGGAGAGTGCTGCCGCGAGGAAGCACTGATAATTAGTTCCATTGAGATTGAGAATGCAGGTAAAGGTAGGATTCTCTCTATGCCTCTAAAGAATCGCCCAATCCTTTCATCACAGATTCTTTTCGTTGACTCGACCTATAACCCCAAAAAGAATGATTTAGACCGGAACTATGACGAGATGAGCAGGATTGTTGAAATGGCGGGATTCGAGCTCATCTATGTGCCCAAGGTCGCGATGGATTTCAAGGTCATGAAGAAAGGAGAAGACCTGAAGAGGCTTCTATCCATCGTAAACCCTACTTTGAGTGAAAGTGCTCTTGTGAGCAAAGTGATGTCCCTGCAGGATATGGATTCAAGATATTTCTATCTCCAGGTTTTAAATGGCAGGCTTCAGATGGACATCATGGTTCAGCGACCGTCCTGGCTGATTAGACTGCCCAATAGTGTGGTTAGCGGGAAGGGTTATGCAAACTATCTATGCTTTGACGTAGAAATGGACGATATAAAAGGGCAATTGATATCGTTCATTGAAGAATTGAATAAGCGTCAAAACCCTTATACTGTCCTTGTCAATCGTCATACGGATCGATCCAAGGATTTCCTGTATGGAGGTTTCCATAAGGCACTTCTGGATGTAATGGCTTCAGAAAAAGTTGAGCCGTGGGAGGTAAGAGTTTATGTCCGTGCCGGAGTTAATCCGGTTATGGACAAGTCGGAGCCCGGAAAGAAATTCTCAGTAGAGATTTGCAAAGGTAACGCTAAGTATCCCGTCCTAATCAATGGGCGTGAAGCTGCCTTCTATTTGCTATTGCTCTGTGGCTCCGCTAGTTCTCAAAGGGGAATCGATTTTGAATATGACCGGGAGAAGAGTAAAAAGGTTCAAGCGCAGTTTATTGAAGCGTACCATCTTGTTAGTAATAGGGAAGACCATTTCCCGGACATTACCCTCTCATCAACCTTCCGTCCAATAAAAACCAAGGTTATGAAAGGATTGGAGGAGTGCGGAATTAAGGGAGAACTCCATCTTTTTAAGCCGACAAGGACGGGAAAGAACACCTATTATATCCCCGTCAACCCGCAAAGCGTGAAGATAATCAGTCGGGAAGGCTCAACCCCTTTGGCGGATTCTGCTATTTTCCGCACGTTTAACAAGTATTTAGTCAAATAGGCTTTTATTTTCATGCTTTGCCGGTGTCTTTTTATGAAAGGCATACGCAGATAATCCCGCAATCTCCATCTACATACAAGTACACATCCCTAAAGGAACTCGGCCATCAATCTTTTAGTTATCCGTTTCGTTTTTTCAGAAGACAGTGAAAGTACATCCTACT
>Ga0310786_10003908_pt1 | contig 21133 bp, 16 predicted proteins | sample AusTroGonzalo_MG_FD_203881 | JGI IMG/M metagenome (GOLD analysis project Ga0310786, IMG submission 203881) | Bovine rumen microbial communities from tropical cattle in Woodstock, Queensland, Australia - Gonzalo_03 (v2) (version 2) | ecosystem: Host-associated > Mammals > Digestive system >... | reverse complement strand
ACCGGACAAAGTTATGGCACACGTTCATCATCATCATGAAGAGGAGTGCTGTTCTCATCATCACGAGCATGAGCACCACCACGAACATCACCACCACCACGAAGGTCATTGGCAGCTGTTGTTGATAGGAGCCGCTGTGGTTCTGTTGTTGGCAGCCGTCTATGTTGAGCATACGTTCAGCCTGTCTACCTGGCAGTTGCTGTTAGTTTATCTCGTACCTTATTTATTAGTAGGACACGACACGCTGAAGGAAGCTGTCGAGGGCGTGCTTCACGGTGATGCCTTCAACGAGCACTTCCTCATGTCGGTAGCCACCATCGGGGCCCTCTGCATTGGGTTCCTTCCTGGTGCTGAGACGCAGTTCCCAGAAGCCGTCTTCGTCATGCTCTTCTTTCAGGTGGGTGAATTCTTCGAGGGTTATGCTGAGGGCAAGAGCCGTCAGAGCATTGCCCACTTGATGGATATTCGTCCTGATGTGGCGAATGTGGAGAGAGAGGAGAGAGGAGAGAGGAAAGAGGAAAGTGTTTCGCCTGAAGAGGTGGGCATAGGTTCCGTTATCATCATCCGTCCAGGCGAGAAGGTGCCGTTGGACGGCGTTGTCATCGAGGGACGCTCGGCGCTGAACACGGTGGCGCTGACCGGTGAGTCGATGCCGCGCGAAGTCGATGTCGATGATGAGGTCATATCGGGTTGTGTCAACCTCTCGGGTGTTCTTCGCGTCCGTACGACGAAGACTTTCGGCGAGAGCACCGTTTCCAAGATTATCAATTTGGTGGAGAATGCTAGCGACCATAAGTCGCAGAGCGAAGCTTTCATTACCCGCTTTGCCCGTATCTATACCCCTGTCGTCGTCTTCGCCGCCATTGCGCTGGCTGTCGTTCCGACGTTGTTCGGTGGCAGTTTCCCCACCTGGTTGTATCGCGCCCTGATGTTCTTGGTCGTTTCGTGCCCCTGTGCATTGGTCATTAGTGTGCCGCTGACGTTCTTTGGCGGTATCGGTGGTGCTTCGCGTCGAGGCATCCTTGTCAAAGGGGCTAACTATATCGACGTGTTAGCAAAGGTCGGCACGGTGGTGTTCGACAAGACGGGCACCTTGACCCACGGTCAGTTTGCCGTCGAGGCCGTTCATCCTGATATCTGTGACGAGCATCAGCTGCTGCATCTGGCTGCCCACGTCGAGCACTTTTCTACCCATCCCATTGGTGCTGCCCTGCGCGATGCCTATCCTGACGAGGCTACCGATGGCTGCGAGGTGACGGATGTGGAAGAAGTGACCGGTCAGGGCATCCGTGCCCGTGTCGGCAGTCAGGTGGTCTGTGTCGGTAACACGAAGATGATGGATGCCGTAGGTGCCCGTTGGCACGACTGCCATCATGTGGGTACCATCATTCATGTAGCCATCGATGGCGAGTATGCCGGGCACATCGTCATCAACGACCGCATCAAGGACGACAGTGCCGAGGCGATTGCCCAGCTGCGTCAGTTGGGGGTCGACCATACCGTCATGCTGACGGGTGACCGCCGCGAGGTGGCTGAACACGTCGCCCGGCAACTGAATCTCTCGGAATATCACGCCGAACTCTTGCCTGCCGACAAAGTGGCCGCTGTGGAACGTCTCTCCTCTCTCCTCTCTTCTCCCTCCTCTCTCCTCTCTCCTCTCTCCTCTAAACTTGCCTTCGTCGGCGACGGCATCAACGACGCTCCCGTCCTGGCTCGTGCCGACGTGGGTATTGCGATGGGTGGCATAGGCAGCGATGCTGCCATCGAGGCTGCCGACGTGGTGCTAATGGACGATAAGCCCTCGAAGATTGCCGAGGCTATCCGCATTGCCCGTCGCACCATCCGCATTGCCCGTCAGAACGTGTGGTTCGCCATTGGTGTCAAGGTGGCCGTCTTGGTGCTTGCCACCTTCGGACTGGCTACGATGTGGCTCGCCGTCTTCGCCGATGTGGGCGTCACCGTGCTGGCTGTGCTCAATGCCATGCGGGCCTTGAGGGCTTGATTCGTTTAGACGATGTATAAACAGACAACAAATCCTGCAAAAAACTTGCGGGATTTGTTTTTTCTCCGTATCTTTGCGGAAATAATCTTTTTATTAACTAAACAAGTACTAAGAACCGCGATTATGAAGAAAAAGTTTATCTGCGCCGTTTGTGGATATATCTACGAAGGCGATGCTGCTCCCGAGAAGTGCCCCATCTGTAAGGCTCCTGCCTCTAAGTTCTCTGAACTGAAGGATGATGCCGACATGACGTACGCCACCGTTCACAAGATTGGCGACGGCAAGCCCGAGGGTGTCAGCGAGGAAATGATTGAGGACCTGCGTGCACACTTCAACGGCGAGTGTAGCGAGGTAGGCCAGTATCTGGCGATGGCCCGTCAGGCCGACCGCGAGGGCTATCCCGAGATTGCCGAGGCCTTCAAGCGCTATGCCTTCGAGGAGGCCGACCACGCCTCTCGTTTCGCTGAGCTGCTGGGTGAGTGCGTCTGGGACACCAAGACCAACCTTGAGAAGCGCGCTGCTGCTGAGGCAGGTGCCTGCGAGGATAAGTTCCGTATTGCCAAGAACGCCAAGGCTGCCGGCTTCGACGCCATTCACGACACCGTCCACGAGATGGCTAAGGACGAGGCTCGTCATGGTGCAGGCTTCGCCGGACTGCTGAAGCGCTATTTCGGAAAATAACTGATTCTGATTCTACAAAAACAAAGAAGAGGTCTCGTGACAAGAGACCTCTTCTTTTCGTTGTTGGATTATTGTTTCATCAGGAAGGCTTTGAAGTCGCTGAACTCCTTCGTCATCGGGACGCTCTGCTTCTCGCCCTTCATGAATGCGGCCAGACGGTCGGGAATCTCGACGTCGATGCCTAAGATCTCGTCCACCTTCTCCTTGAACTTCGCGGGGTGAGCCGTCTCGCAGAAGATGCCGACCTCGCCGGGCTTCAGACCGTCAACCAGTGCCTGATAGCCGCAGGCACCGTGAGGATCCAGTATGTAGTCCGTCTCCTCGTAGCACTGGCGCATCGTCTGGCGAATCTGCTCGTCGCTGTAGGTGGTGCCGCTGATGAGGTTGCTGATACGCTCATGGCTCTTACCATAGAGGTCGTAGATACGGGCGAAGTTCGACGGGTCGCCCACGTCCATCGCATTGGCCAGCGTCTGGACTGACGGCTTCGGCTCGTACTTGCCCGTCTGCAGGTAATTATAGAACACGTCGTTAGCGTTGTTGGCAGCTATGAAGCGCTTGATGGGCAGTCCCATCTCGTGGCCGAACAAGGCGGCGCAGATATTGCCGAAGTTGCCTGACGGGACGCACATGACCAAATTCCTAATTCCTAATTCCTCATTCCTAATTTTGGAGATTCTTGCTACAGCGTTGAAATAGTAGAACGCCTGCGGCAGGAAGCGGGCCACGTTGATGGAGTTGGCCGACGTCAGCTTCATGTGCTCGTTCAGCTCGGCGTCCATGAAGGCCGACTTCACCAGTGCCTGACAGTCGTCGAACACACCGTCTACCTCGACAGCCGTGATGTTACGTCCTAATGTCGTGAACTGGCACTCCTGGATGGGCGATACCTTGCCCTTCGGATAGAGCACGTAGACGTGAATGCCGTCGACGCCCAGGAAGCCGTTGGCCACAGCCGAACCCGTGTCGCCGCTGGTAGCCACCAGCACGTTCACCTCACCTTTCGCTCCTCTTTCCTCTCTCCTCTCTCCTCTCTCCTCTTTTATAAAGTACTGCAGCAAACGGGCCATGAAGCGGGCACCCACATCCTTGAAGGCCAGCGTGGGGCCGTGGAACAGTTCGAGCGAGTAGATGTTTTCTTTCACCTTCACCACTGGGCAGTCGAACTGCAGGGTGTCGTACACCAGGTCCTTCAGGCTGTCGAGGTCGACATCCTCGCCAAAGAAGGCACTGGCCACGTTATAGGCAATATCCTGGAACTTCATGTCCTTCATGTCGTCGAAGAACGCTTTGGGCAGCTTGTTGATTCGCTCAGGCATGTAGAGTCCGCGGTCTTCAGCCAGTCCCTTCACCACTGCCTTCCTCAGATCAGCTATGGGAGCCTTCCCGTTTGTGCTGTAATATCTCATAGACGGTTCGTTTTAGTGCAGAAATCCCGCCTCTCGGTCGAGAAACGGGATTCTGTTGTTTGTTTGGAATAAATTGTTTGCTTGTTTGTTACTTAGGCTTCAGCGTTAGGAACTACTGAAACGACGCTCTTGTCGTACTTGCCCTTGTGGAACTTCACGGTTCCGTCAACGAGCGCGTAGAGCGTGTCGTCCTTACCAATAGCTACGTTGTTACCCGGATTGTGCTTGGTGCCACGCTGGCGAACGATGATGTTGCCGGCAACGCACTGCTGACCGCCGAAGATCTTGATACCCAGTCGCTGAGCTGCTGATTCGCGGCCGTTCTTAGAACTACCTACACCTTTTTTATGAGCCATTTCTAAGTCCTCCTGTTTTAAGCGATTACTGATTTAACTTCTACCTGTGTGAACTGTTCGCGGTGACCATTGCGCTTGCGAGAATCCTTGCGGCGCTTCATCTTGAAGACAATCACCTTGTCGCCCTTCACGAGCGGGTTCACAACTTCACATACTACTTTTGCACCCTCTACGGTGGGGGCACCTACCTTGACTGCACCGTCAGCATCTACGAGCAGTACCTTTTCGAATTCAACAGTCTTGCCTGCCTCCACATCTTTCATGTGGTGCACGAAGAGCTTCTTGCCCTCCTCTGCCTTGAACTGCTGACCCTGAATTTCTACAATTGCGTACATTGCTTTTTATTTGTATTTTAGGGGTTTTTCCGCGAGGCGGCGTACGTTCGTACACACTTTACTCTGCCCCCACGGACTCTAACGGGCTGCAAAGGTACTAATTTTGCAGCGAAAATGGATATGTGGCCAGTGAAAAGTCTAAGGAATTAATAAACTTTAACTGTTGGGCGTTTAGTTTTTTTTTCTTGTTAATAAAATAGAAAAGAGTGTTGCATTTAGTGTGGCTTTCCATTATTTTTCGTAACTTTGTCATTTGAAGTTTGACTAATCTAAAAACTTAAACGAAATTATGGAAAATAACGCTCAGCTCATTGCCCAGTGCGAGGCAATTGCAAAACAGTGGCTCTCTCCAGCCTTTGACGAGGAGACGCGTAAGGAAGTACAGGCCATGCTCGATGCCGATGACAAGTCGGCCCTCATCGATGCCTTCTACCAGAACCTGGAGTTCGGTACCGGCGGTCTGCGCGGCATCATGGGTGCAGGTACCAACCGCATGAACAAGTACATCGTAGGCATGGCCACGCAGGGCTTTGCCAACTACATCAACAAGGCATTCCCCAACATCCAGCCTGCCGTCGTCGTAGGACACGACTGCCGCAACAACGGCCGTATGTTTGCCGAGTCGGTGGCCGACATCTTCTCGGCTAACGGCATTAAGGTCTACCTCTTCGAGAGCCTTCGCCCCACACCTGAGATCTCGTTCGCCATCCGTCAGCTCGGCTGTCAGGCTGGTGTCAACGTTACCGCTAGCCACAATCCCCGTGAGTACAACGGCTACAAGGCCTATTGGGACGACGGTGCCCAGGTGCTGGCTCCCCACGACAAGGGCATCATTGACGAGGTCAACAAGGTCACCATCGACGACGTGAAGTTCGAGGGTAACAAGGACCTCATTATCCCCATCGGCGGTGAGATGGACTGGGACTACATCCAGGCTGTCAAGGAGGCAATGGTCGACCAGGACGTCATCCTGCGCCAGAAGGACCTCAACATCGTCTATTCGCCCATGCACGGCACAGGCCGCGTTATTATCCCGATGGCCCTGCGCTCATGGGGTTTCCAGAACATTCATGTGGTGCCCGAGCAGATGGTCATCGACGGAAACTTCCCCACCGTCGTCAGCCCCAATCCCGAGAATGCCGAGGCAATGACCTTGGGCATGAAGCTTGGTACGAAGCTCAATGCCGACCTCGTGATTGCCAGCGACCCCGATGCCGACCGCCTCGCCATCGTTTGCCGCAATCCGAAGGGCGAATGGGAAATCCTGAACGGTAACCAGACCTGCATGATGTTCTCGTGGTATATCATCGCCAACAAGAAGAAGCTCGGCCAGCTGAAGGGCAACGAGTTCCTCGTCAAGACCATCGTCACTACCGAGGTCATTGCCGAGATTGCCAAGAAGAACGGCGTCGAGTACAAGGACTGCTACACAGGCTTCAAGTGGATTGCCAACGAAATACGCGTCAATGAAGGCAAGAAGAAGTACATTGGCGGCGGCGAGGAGTCGTTCGGCTTCCTGCCGTTTGATAAGGTACGCGATAAGGACTCCCCCGCCAGCATCTGCCTCATCTGCGAGATTGCAGCCTGGGCCCGCGACAACGGCATGACCCTCTACGACCTGCTGATGAACATCTATGCTGAGTACGGCTTCTCGAAGGAAGTCACCATCAACGTCGTACGTCCCGGTAAGACAGGTGCCGACGAGATCAAGCAGATGATGACCGACTTCCGCGCCAACCCGCCGAAGGACCTGGGCGGCTCCAAAATTGTGCTGGCTAAGGACTACAAGAGCCTCGAAGCCAAGGACGCTCAGGGCAACGTCACTAAACTCGACATGCCCGACACCTCGAACGTGCTGCAGTGGTTCTGCGAAGACGGCACGAAGGTCTCAGTACGTCCCTCGGGCACCGAGCCTAAGATCAAGTTCTATACCGAGGTCAAGGACGCCTCGTTCAAGGGCGCTGCCGATTACGAAGCCTGTTCGAAGAAGGCCGAGGCAAAGATTGAAGCCATCAAGAAGAGCCTGAATCTGTAGCCCCCTGCCTCTGTGCAACCAAGAATGGCTCAAGGAACTGTTTCCCTGAGCCATTTTTTTACCCTCACCTCTTACTTCTTGGAAAAGCCGCGCACGTTTAACCCCCGAGGGCAAGCGACGTTGACCCCGTCGGGCAAAATTTGATTGACCCTTTGCGGCAAAATAAAAATGATCCCCTGAAGCGATTGGTTACGCTATGGGCATGGCAATAAAAAGCATTATTGCCATCAAACACGAGTCGGGAACGTGGCGTTGGGCGCTGACGGCTTATACGTTATTTTGGCATCTCCAAGATGAAGCGACAACCGTCGCAATAGTTCTTGTCGTAGATAAGGTCACCACCCAGGCTTAGTGCATGGCGCTTGCTGAGTGGCAGGCCGAGACCGAGACCCTCGGAGAGGTCGTCGATCTTGATGAACGGCTTGTAGAGCAGGTCGTCGGCATTGTCGGGCAGTCCGGAACCGGTATCCTCGACGGTGAAGTTGACGGTGGTCTCTGTCTCTGAGACGTGCAGGTGGATATGCTCTCCGTCGGAGAACTTGGCAGCATTGTAGAGCAACTCACGGATGGTACGCATCAGGTAGAGGTGGTTGGTGAGAATACGTACGGCATCGGACAGGTCGCTGGTGAACTGTATCTCTATACCCTTGAAGTGCTCCTTGGTGTAGTCGATGCTCTCGCGGGCTATGTCGTTGCATGACACCTCGTCCTGACGGTTGCTCATCAGGTGTTGGGCACTGCCTGCCGACGAACTGTCGAAGAGCATGAGCACCATACGTTTCAGGTGGATGGCATTATACTTCATCATGCCCGTGACGACGCTCAGGTCTTCCTTCAGGTATTTGTCATCCTTGTCGTTCTCCTTGGTACGCATGGCAATGTTGCCCAGCAGGACGTCGGAAAAGCCCGTGATGACGTTGATCGGCGTACGTATCTGGTGCGACAGGTTCTGGATGAACTGCGTCTTCTTCCTGACGCTCTCTTCGGCCAGTTCCATTTTGTGAGCGCGCTGCTCGTTCTGCTTCTGTATCTCTTGTGCCGTCTGGCTGATGCTGCCCATGTGGTTGTGCAACGCCTGCTGCATGGCGGCAAAGCTGTTTTGCAGGTGTCCGATGTCGTCGGGTTGGTCAGAGTGCGGAATGGGTTCCTCGTAGTTGCCGTCAGCGATGTGCTGCGTGTAGCCCAGCAGTTGCTTGATGGGCAGGATGGTCTGGCGTACCACCTTGCTGCTGAGCCATAGGATGGCCAGCAGTCCGATGAATATAAGCACGATGATGACGTAGGCCAGACGATGGTAGCCTGCCAGTACCTCGCTCTCTGGGCAGACCATGGCCAGGCTCCAGCTGGTGCCAGGCACGGGCTGGTAGTTGACGTGACACTTCTGTCCGTTTATCAGCACATGCATAATGCCCTGCTTGCCGTCCGTCATCTGGTGTCCCAAGGCAATGATGTCGGCATTCCGTTTGGGGTCAGCATCGGTAAAGATGGTCTTGCGGAACAGGCGGGTGGTATCAGGGTGGATGATGTAGCGGCCGTCGGCACCCAGCAGCACGAAGTAGGCATCGGGGTAGGAATGCTCAGTTGAGGCTATGCTCTTAGCCAACTGACTGAACGCGAAGTCGGTATTGATGAGTCCCATGGTGCGCCCTTCCTCTGAACGTATCGGACGGCAGTAGGCGGCGACGGCGTCGTTGTAGTTGACGGCACCTTCCATCTGCTCGCTGAAAGGCTCTATCCAGAAGGCTTTGTCTGCCTGCATACCCTTCTTGTACCACTTCCTGTTGAGATAGTCGTAGTAGGTCTCACGGACGGTGACGATGGAGTCGTCATCGTTGTAGGTATAGACAGAGAATCGCTGTCCGTACTGTGGGAACATATCAGGAGCGGCGCTGACGTAGCAGTCGATGACGTTGGGGTTGAGGTTGACGATACGACGTGTGATGGCCTCTAACGACTCAGGGGTGAACGACTCCTCCAGCAGCCAGGCGTTGGCATCGGTGGAGTTCTCGATGGTGTTCATGAAGTTGCCGACGCGCTGGATGGCCGTGCGCAGCACACTGTTGGAACGCTCTATGGCCTCATTTTGTATGAGGTAGCGCGACTGCAGGTAGAAGATGCCCAGTGACAGGATGAAGACGGGTATGGCCAGCAGGATGATTCTGGTGCTAAGCTTGCGTGATAGGCTCTGGCTGATCTTACTCATGGGCTACCTCCTTTCTTTCTTCTTCTTTCTCAATCTCCAAGGCTTCTACCATGTGGTCGAGCAGGTCGAGGATAATTTCGCTCTGCTTCCTGATGACGCCCACCTCGTATTCTGCCTCTGCAGGAGTAATCGTGTCATAGTTGTTGCTGAGCTTGGTGACGCTGCGCTCGATGAGGTCGGAAGGCACCGTCATCTGGTTGGTCATATAGTGCAGGAAGGTGGTCTTCATACGGTCGGAGCCCTTAGTCTGGCCGTAGGCTTTCTGCAACTCCTCGCTACGCTTGGTCAGCGTGGCCGTCAGCTGTTCCAGCTCGTCGGACTTACCTGCCAGCGACTGCTGCATCTGCAGGAAGTGGTTCTGTAGCTGGCCTATCTCGTCCTCACGCTGCGTGTAGGGCACCTCCTCGTGGTAATGCCCTTCGATGATGCGCTGTGCCGACTTGGTGAGCATGCGCAGGGGACGCATCTGCCGGCGGACAACCATGCGGCAGAGTAGGTAGAAAACGAGTAGGCCGGCAATGGTGATGGCCAGCACCAGATAGACGAGAGAATTATATTCGCCGACGATGTCGTCCTCTAAATAGACCAGTCCGGCACTCCAGCCCAGCTCCTCCATCGATATGCCGAACTCCTTGGCACCGAGTTCAGCGACTTGGGTAGACCAAGAACGCTGGAAGGGCTTGTAGAACACATACCAGTCTTTATCATAAAGATGGAAGGGCTTGTAGCCCATCTCGCCAGCGAGCATGGCCTTTGCTGCCTCATGTGCGCTGACATCGGCACCGTTGGTCTCCAGGTCGTAGACGGTCTTCTGTCCAGCCAACTTTTCTGTATCTGGGTGAACGATGTAGGAGCCGTTATGCGCCAACAGCACACTATAGCAGTTGGGCAGTGGTTTCATGGCCAGGATAATCTGCGAGAGCAGCGAGATGGGTACGTCGACAGCCATCACTCCTAGAATGTCCTGCTTGCTTCCGGCCTCGGCCTTTGCATGCTCGGCATAGATAGGGAGACACAACGAGAGCGTCACACCCTCGTCCTCTTCTTCTGCCAGCGGGTCAGTCCAGCAGGCATGACCAGTTTTCAGGGGAGCGGTGAACCACTCCTGCTGGGTGTAGGGACAGTTGCCGAACGTGTTCGAGCTGACCAGTTTGCTGGTACCGTCTTCTGATCTCTTCTGGTGGACATAGCTCATAAACAGCTCCTGATCCTTATAGTAATAAGGTTTAAAGGCGATGGCACAGCCCGTGACGTAGGGATTGTTCTCGATAATCTCCCGACAGTAGGTCTGCATGCGGTCGGGCTCGTTCAGGTGTTCCTGCAACTCCTGATAGATGTTGTAGGACGTCTGCTCTACGCTCATCAGGATGTTGTCAATATGCTGTACAGTGCCTTCCAGCGTCTCTTCAGCATCCTGGAAAGCCTCTTCTTTCAGTCCCTGGCGCGAGAAGTAGAGCAGCACCGTCAAGGAGAGGAAGAGCAGCAGCACGATTTCGCAGACCACCATCAGGTTCAGCCTGATGGACGTGCGGGGCAGGGTTATCTTCGACAGTTTCAGCATGGGCTTACCTTTTTACTGTTTCTATTTGGCAACGACGATGGCTATTGACCAGTCGACGTGTTCTATCGGACCGTAATACACCGTTGAGGGTATACCATTGATGGTCATGTCGATGGTGCCTGCCTTGCCGCGTTCAAGGTCACGGATGACGAAATCCTCTGTTATGGTGACCTTCTTATCCTCTGGGAAGGTAATACTGGTGCCGTCCTTGTTGAGAACGACGGAATAGAAATCGCAGTCGCTGCCGAAGAGACGGCTGTTCAGCAGTTCGTTGTTCTTGATGCCAGCATCTATGCGCTGCAACTCCTTGGTCAGCCATTCGAAAGTCAAGTCGGCACCGCAGATGCAGGCCAGACGTCCGGTCTTGTCGAATACGGGCTTGACGAAGGTGGTGTAGTGGCCGCTGATGTTCGTGCCGTCATAGTAGTAATAAGGCTCTGACCAGAAGCTCTCACTTGACTGCTTGGCACGGATGTACCAGGGCGACTTGAAGTAGTTGTGACGGGCATTACCTACCAGTCGCACCTCAAAGGCGTTGCTGTCTACATGATGCACGTAGGGCTCGAACCACTTGCCCTTCTGCGGGAAGTAGTCTGGTTCGAAAGCTGCAAAGTATCCACGAACCTCAGGGTTCAGGTCTGTCTTACTCTCCAGGGCAGCAATGACGGCATCTGGTGAATCGAGGTGTTTCTCTACCTCGTCAAACTCATTCATGGCATTCATTTCCATGCCACGGATGGTCTTGGCCAGCTTCTCAGAGGCAATATTCATGATGCCTGCATAGCGCACATGGCGTTCCGCCGTTACGGCTTTAGAGCAGGTAGCGTAGGCAAAGGCGCCAATAGCGATGACGATTGCCAGTAGTGCCAATAGCACATATAATCTTGTTCGCTTACTCGATGATTCTGATGTATGTTTCACGTTGTTGTAAGATTTGTAGTTATTATGACCACAAAAATACCAAAAAAAACGACAAAGTGTTTACCCCTCTCACTGTTTTTAAGCATATTTAACGGTTTGGGGCTATTAGAAATTTTGTATGTCAGGTATCAAAAATATCTCCATCTCTCCCGTCATCGCTCGAAATGCCTTTGTAGATAGGGGTTTCGACACGGGAGAGATTATTTTTATCCCTCCCATATCTCTCCCATATCTCCCCCGTCATCCTCACGAGACCTTCTTTGAGGATGGGAGGGATAAGGGAGGGATAAGGGAGGGATGACGGGGGAGACAAAAACGTCAAAACCCCTTTGTTTAAAGGGGTTTGCGACATCCGACGGGAGAGATGAGAGAATTTTTACTTCGCTAGTGCGCTCGACCTTGGTCGCTTGCTACCGAAGGGACGCAAGAAAAGTGAAGAGTGAAAAGTCAGAAGGCTACAGGCAATGACGTGATAGGATGCCTTGCGCTGAACATTCCCACGGCGGGAACATTTTATTCCCTGCCTGGGAACCAAACATTCCCGCCGTGGGAACTGTGCGTAAAGACGTGCGTAGACACGAAAAAAAGCCCGTATTTACGGGCCTTTTAGTAGTCGATAGGGGAATCGAACCCCTATGCCAAGATTGAGAATCTTGTATCCTAACCATTAGATGAATCGACCATCCAAGCAACCATGAGGAACCCCTGCGGAAGGAGGGGGATTCGAACCCCCGGTACGGGAACCCGTACGGCAGTTTAGCAAACTGCTGGTTTCAGCCACTCACCCATCCTTCCGGATTTCCTTAGCTGCAAACCGTTGGGGTTATCTCCTTGATTGCGGGTGCAAAGGTACGGAGAAAAAATGAATTCTCCAAATCTTTTTGCAACTTTTTTCTCTAAAAGTGCTTTTTTCCTTTGGAATGGGCCGCTCCACCTTATTTATATATAGGGGAGCGGCCGTGATGGTTATTGCTGGGGAATCTGTTTGAGGATGGCCAGCAGGTGATCCCACACCATCTGGACGGTGGGAATGTGCAGACGTTCGTCGGGGGTGTGGACAAAGCGCAGGGTGGGGCCGAAGCTCACCATGTCGAGGTTGGGATAGCGCTCTGAGAACAGACCGCACTCCAGGCCGGCGTGGATGCCGCGGACGATGGGGGCCTTTCCGAACAGCTGTTTGTAGGTCTCGACGACGATTTCGGTCAGTTTCGAGTCGGCGCGCATCTTCCATGCGGGGTAACCGTCAGACGAAACGGCTTCTGCGCCTGCCAGTTCGAAGGCGGCCTGAATGGTGGCGCACATATTGTCGAGGTTCGACATGACGTTGGAGCGCTGGCTCGACAGGATGTTGATTTCCGTCTCGTTGGTGTGGATGCTGGCAATGTTGCTCGATGTCTCGACCATTCCGCCGAGGGCCTCGTCCTGACAGATGGCGTAGATGCCGTTGTCGACGGCCTGGATGGCCCAGACAAAATTCTTGGCTACCTGTGGCTCGATGACGGTCTGGGCGTCAGTACTCTCCATGAGCCATTGCATCTGGGTGTCGGTGACGTGGAACTCGTCCTCAACCTCGGCGGCAAACACGTTCCAGTCGGCACGGACGTTCTCCTTCAGTTCGTTGGGAACTGAAATGATGAACTCACCGTCGCGGGGGATGGCGTTGTGGAGCTTGCCGGAGTGGAACTGTGCCAGGCGTACGCCGTCGTAGCGCTTCATGGTCTGGAACAGGAAACGTCCCAGCACCTTGATGGCGTTGGCGCGCTTTTTGTTGATGTCGTCGCCAGAGTGTCCGCCAATGAGGCCCTTCAGCTGACCGCGGAGGAAGAAGGCGTCGGCAGGGGCGTTCTCACGCTGGAAGGTGAACTTGGCCTGCGTGTTGCGACCGCCGGCACAGCTGACAAAAATCTCGCCCTCGTCCTCGGAGTCGAGGTTGATGAGGTAGTCGCCCGTCATGAAGCCGGCCTTCATACCCTCGGCACCGCTGAGTCCCGTCTCTTCGTCGCGGGTGAAGACGCACTCTATCGGACCGTGCTCTATGTCGTTGCTGTCGAGGATTGCCAGTTCGATGGCGCAGCCGATGCCGTCGTCGGCACCAAGTGTCGTGCCCTCAGCCGTCAGCCACTCGCCGTCGATATAGGTGCGGATGGGGTCGTTGTCGAAGTCGAACTCCACGTCGACCAGTTTGTCGCACACCATGTCCATGTGGCTCTGCAGGATGACCGTCTTGCGGTTCTCATAGCCCTTGGTGGCCGGCTTGCGGATGATGACGTTGCCCGTCTCGTCCACTTTCGTGTCCAGTCCGCGGCTTTCACCCCAGTTCCTTAAATACTCGATCATTTTCTCCTCGCGCTTCGAAGGGCGGGGAATTTCGTTAATCTTCGCAAATTGCTCGAAGACAACGGCAGGTTTCAGTTCGTTCTTGTTCATTACGATTGTTTTTAATAGATGTTATGTGAGTGCAAAGTTACGAAATTATTCTTGTTCGTGCAAGCATTTGACAGAAAGAACTCCTAAAAGTCTTTAAAGTGATGGAATTATGTCTTTCGTGTTGATAGTTTCTCAATTATTTTGTTTACCTTTGCAGGCGAAATGATTCAGACACTACTGATAAGTGGGGCATTGCTGGCCGTAGGGATGGTCTTGCTGCTGGTGAAGGTGCTGGGACGTAAGGACGGCACGTTCTCTTCGCAGCACATTCATGACAGTAAGGCCATGAAGGAGCGGGGCATCCACTGCGTGATGGATCAGGACCGCGAAATGCGGAATCAGAAGAGACTGGAAATTAAAGATTAAACAATAAGAATAGAGAAATGAAAAAGTACTTTTTCGGCGCACTGGCCTTCGCTGCTGTGATGGCTTCGTGTAACAATGCAAGTCCTAAGATGGACGAGAAGCCCCAGGCAGCTGAGGCAGAGAACGTAAGTGGTATGAAGATTGCTTTTGTCGAGGTTGACTCGCTCATGACCCAGTACAGCTTTGCTAAGGACTACAGCGTGACCCTTCAGAAGAAGAGCAACAATGCCCGTAACACCTTGACCCAGAAGACCAGCGAACTGCAGGCTGCCGTGAACAACTTCCAGCAGAAGCTGCAGAACAACGGCTTCACCAGTCGTGAGCAGGCTCAGAGCGTACAGGCTGGCATTGAGCGTCGTCAGCGCGACCTGCAGGAGCTGCAGGCTCGTCTGGAGACGGAACTGGCCAATGAGACTCAGAAGTTCAATGAGGCCCTGCGCGACTCGCTGAACAACTTCCTCGCCTCTTATAATAAGGATAAGAAGTATGACCTGATCCTGTCGAAGGCTGGCGACAACATCCTTTTTGCCGACCGCAAGTATGACATCACGAAGGACATCATCAACGGCCTGAACAAGCGTTACAAGCCGGCTGCCAAGAAGGACGATAAAAAGGCCGAGAAGAAATAAGCAGGCATGAACGTGCTGGAGAAATTAGGCATTACAGAGCTGAACGAGATGCAGCAAGAGGCGGGCAACGCCATCCTGTGCGGTAAGCAGGATGTAGTGGTGCTGTCGCCAACGGGGTCGGGCAAGACGCTGGCCTATCTGCTGCCGCTCGTTCAGTTGCTTGACGCCCGTCAGGACGATGTCCAGGCATTGGTGATTGTCCCAGGCCGTGAATTAGCGTTGCAGTCAGACCGTGTGCTGAAGGACATGGGTAGCGGACTGCGTTCTGTCGCCTGCTATGGTGGACGTACGGCTATGGAGGAGCACCGTAAGCTGAAGGATGTTCGTCCGCAGATTATCTTCGGCACCCCTGGTCGACTGAATGACCATCTTGACAAGGGGAACATCAGCCCCTATGGTGTCAGGTACCTCATCATCGACGAGTTTGACAAGTGCCTTGAGATGGGGTTCCACGACGAGATGTCCCGTCTGCTGAAGAAGCTGCCAGGTGTCCGTCGGCGTTTCCTGCTGTCGGCTACTGATACTGAGCAGATACCTGACTTCGTGCAGATGGGACGCACCCAGCGACTTGACTATCTGATGGAAGAGGAGCAGGTGCCCGACCGTGTCGTCTTATATGAAGTGAAGAGCCCCGTCAAGGATAAGCTGGAAACGCTGAAGTCGCTGCTGTGCGAGTTGGGCGACCAGCAGAGCATTGTGTTCCTGAACTACCGCGACGCTGTAGAGCGAGTTGACGACTACCTGCACCGTCAGGGTTTTGCCACCAGCGCCTTTCATGGCGGAATGGAGCAGAAGCAGCGCGAGGACGCTCTCTATAAGTTCTCCAACGGTTCGGCCAACATCTTTGTCTCTACCGACCTGGCCAGTCGTGGCCTCGACATCCCTGACATCCAGAACATCATCCACTACCATCTGCCGCAGAACGAGCAGGAACTGGTTCACCGTGTAGGCCGTACTGCCCGTTGGGACAAAGAGGGTAGGGCGTTCTTTATCGTCGGCCCTGAGGAAACGATGCCCGAGTTTATTGATGGCGAGGTGGAAGTGTATGACATTTCTCGTCCCTCCGTCCTCGTTCCTCCTTCCCCGAAGAATGCTACCCTCTACATCGGCAAAGGCAAGAAGGACAAGATATCGAAAGGCGACATCGCAGGCTTCCTCTGCAAGAAAGGCGGACTGGAGCCGGGCGAGATTGGACGCATCGACGTGATGGACCGTTATGCCTATGCCGCCGTCAGCCGTCCGAAGCTGCAGCAGGTGCTCCGACAGACGAAAGGAGAAAAGATAAAAGGCATAAAGACCGTAATAGAGCCAGTGAAATGATAACCCCGCTTGACAAAATGAAAGGAAAGTGGGGTATTTTGATTAATTTTTGTTCAAATATTTGCCCAATTCAAGAAAAAAGTGTAATTTCGCGGCGCAATTCAGAAAATTGACGAAAATATATAAACCTTTTAATTGTAAACATTCAAAATGAAGAAGTACAACTTTAACGCTGGTCCCTCGATGCTTCCCCGCGAAGTCATCGAAGCTACCGCCAAACAGTGTCTTGATTTCAACGGCTCAGGTCTCTCGCTGATGGAGATCAGCCACCGTGCAAAGGACTTCCAGCCCGTCGTCGACGAGGCAGTCGCTCTGGTTAAGGAGCTGCTGCAGGTGCCCGAGGGCTACTCAGTCATTTTCCTTGGTGGTGGTGCCTCTCTGGAGTTCTGCATGATTCCCTATAACTTCCTCATCAAGAAGGCCGCCTATCTGAATACGGGCGTCTGGGCCAAGAAGGCCATGAAGGAAGCCAAGCTTTTCGGTGAGGTGGTTGAGGTGGCTTCTTCTGCCGACGCCAACTATACCTTCATCCCCAAGAACTGGACTGTTCCCGCTGATGCTGACTATCTGCACATCACGACCAACAATACCATCTATGGTACCGAGATTCGCAAGGACCTCGATGTCAACGTACCTCTGATTGCCGATATGTCGTCGGACATCATGAGCCGTCCCGTTGATGTCAGCAAGTACGATGCCATCTATGCCGGTGCCCAGAAGAACCTCGCTATGGCAGGTGTGACCATCATCATCCTGAAGGACGAGAAGCTGGGTCGTGCTCCCCGCGAGATCCCCACCATGCTCGACTACCGCACACACGTCGACAAGGGTTCTATGTTCAACACGCCTCCTGTGGTGCCCATCTACTGCGCCCTCGAGAACCTGCGCTGGATTAAGGCTCAGGGTGGTGTCGAGGCTATGGACAAGCTCGCCAAGCAGCGTGCTGAGATTGTATACGGCGAGATCGACCGCAACAAGATGTTCGTAGGTACTGCCAAGGAAGAGGATCGTTCGCTGATGAACATCTGCTTCGTGATGGCCGACGAGTACAAGGAGCTGGAGAAGGACTTCCTCGACTTCGCCGTCTCGAAGGGCATGGTCGGTGTCAAGGGGCACCGCTCAGTCGGCGGCTTCCGCGCCAGTTGCTACAACGCCCAGACCATCGAAGGCTGCAACGCCCTCGTTGCCTGCATGAAGGAATTTGAGGCTAACCACTAATATAATAGGTGTTATGAAAGTATTAGTATCTACAGAAAAACCGTTTGCAGCAGCCGCTGTGAATGGTATCAAAGCAGAAGTTGAGGCAGCCGGCAATGAGCTGGTGCTGCTGGAGAAATATACGGAGAAGGCACAGCTGCTCGACGCCGTAAAGGATGCCGACGCCATGATTATCCGCTCTGACAAGGTCGATGCCGAGGTGCTCGACGCTGCCAAGCAGCTGAAGATTGTGGTTCGTGCTGGTGCTGGTTACGACAACATCGACCTCGCCGCCGCTACCGCTCACAACGTGGTGGCTGAGAACACGCCTGGTCAGAACGCCAACGCTGTGGCTGAGCTTGTCTTCGGTCTGTTGGTGATGGCCGTCCGCGGCTTCTACAACGGCAAAAGCGGCTCTGAACTGCTCGGCAAGAAGCTGGGTATCCTCGCCTTCGGTAACGTTGGTCGCAACGTGGCCCGCATCGCCAAGGGCTTTGGCATGGAGGTTTACGCCTACGATGCTTTCTGCCCCGCAGAGGTCATCGAGAAGGCTGGTGTCAAGGCTGTTGCCAATCAGGACGCGCTGTTCGAGACCTGCGACGTCGTGTCACTCCATATCCCTGCTACGCCTGAGACCAAGCAGAGCATCAACTACGCCCTGGTAGGTAAGCTGAAGAAGGGCGGCATCCTCGTCAACACCGCCCGTAAGGAGGTCATCAACGAGCCCGAGCTGATTAAGCTGATGCAGGAGCGCGAGGACCTGAAGTTCGTTACCGATATCATGCCCGATGCCAACGACGAGTTCCTGAAGTTTGAGGGTCGTTACTTCTCGACACCTAAGAAGATGGGTGCCCAGACGGCTGAGGCCAATATCAACGCCGGTATTGCTGCTGCCAAGCAGATCAACGCCTTCTTCAAGGACGGCGACACGAAGTTCCAGGTGAACAAGTAAACCTATAGTTACGAGTTTATACATTAAGAGGGGTGTGACAGCTGTCACACCCCTCTTTTCTTTGTTGTTGTTTCTGGAATTATTCTACGATGGCAGGATACTTGCGCGTCCATCCGTCCCAGCGCAGACGCATGACACCGAAGAATGCCTCGCCGAAGATACCACCCGACATCTTGCTGGTGCCCTCGCGACGGTTGACGAAGATGACGGGCACTTCCTTGATCTTAAAGCCAATCTTGTAGGCGGTGAATTTCATCTCAATCTGGAAGGCGTAGCCCTTGAAGCGTATCTTGTCGAGCTCGATGGTCTTCAGTACGCGACGCTTGTAGCACTTGAAGCCGGCAGTGGTGTCGTGAACCTTGAAACCTGTCACCATGCGGACGTACTTGGAGGCGAAGTAGGACATGAGTACACGACCGATGGGCCAGTTTACGACGTTGACACCGCTGACATAGCGGCTGCCGATGGCTACGTCGTAGCCATCGTCGTGGCAGGCGGCATAGAGTCGTGGCAGGTCGTTGGGGTCGTGGCTGAAGTCGGCATCCATCTCGAAGATATAGCCGTAGTCGCGTTCCAGCGCCCACTTGAAGCCGGCAATATAGGCCGTTCCCAATCCCAGCTTACCGCTGCGCTCGACCAGGAACAGGCGGTCGCCGAACTCGTCGGCCATCAGCCGCTTCACAATCTGTGCCGTGCCGTCAGGTGAGCCGTCGTCGATGACCAAGATGTGGAAACACTTGTCCAGACCGAAGACGGCCCGGATGATTTTCTCCATATTCTCCTTCTCATTATAAGTAGGAATAATTACAATACTGTCGCTTTCGTGCATATTCTGTTGAATTTGGTGCAAAGGTACGAAAAAAAAGTGAAAAGTGAAAAGTGAAGAGTGAAAAGTGAAAGAGAAAAGAGATTTTTTTTGTAATTTTGCATCGCGTTAAGCAATGAACATACAGGAATTAAGCAAGCAGTATGCCAGCAGACCGCAAGTGGCGGCGTTGGCAAAGGCCATAGGAAAAACGGGGGAACGCCGTATTTTCCTTAGTGGTTTGTTGGCCTCATCGGCCCCGTTGTTGTTCAGCAGTCTGGCTGAACGTTGTCAGTCCACCATCCTCTTTATCCTTCAGGATGCTGAGGAAGCCGGGTATTTCTATCATGACCTGACGCAGCTCATGGGCAGCGACCATGTGCTGTTCTTCCCGTCGAGCTACAGGCGGTCAGTAAAGTATGCCCAGCGCGACCCTGCCAACGAAATATTGCGTACGGAGGTGCTGGCTTCTATATCCCCTAAGTCAGGGAGCCTCTACATCGTCAGCTATCCTGAGGCGGTGGCCGAGATGGTGGTGACGAAGAAGAGGCTGGACAGCCGGACGCTGACGCTGACGACAGGCCAGACTATCAGCACGGTGACGATAGAGCAGACGCTGCAGGAGTTTGGCTTCCGCGAGGTGGACTACGTTTATGAGCCTGGGCAGTATGCCCTGCGCGGTAGTATCCTCGACGTATTCAGCTATAGCAGCGAGTTCCCGTTCCGTATTGACTTCTTCGGCGACGAGATAGACAGCATCCGCACGTTCGAGGTGGAAGACCAGCTGTCGAAGGAACGTCGTGAACGGGCGGACATCGTGCCAGAGTTGGCCGGACAGGTGGAGGACAAGGAGTCGTTCTTCAAGTTCCTGCCTGATGAAACCTTCTTGGCCGTGAAGAACTATGACTACATCGCTGAGACCATCGAGCGCACCTATCAGGACGGTTTCTCGCAGCAGGCTGTGATGGAACGCATGGAGGAGGCTGAGACGGAGATGGAGCAGAAGGCCGTTGAGGAACAGTTGCGCCGCGAGTGCCAACTCATCAACAGTGCGACGTTCCGTGCTGACAGCGAGCATTTCCGCCAGCTTGTCATCTCTCCCTCCACGCTCCACACTTCGCTCTCCACCAAAATCGAGTTCAATATCTCTGCCCAGCCCCTGTTCCACAAGAACTTCGACCTGCTGGGAAAGACGCTGGAGGACTATGTGCTGATGGGCTACCAGCTGTTCATCCTGGCAGATAGCCATAAGCAACAAGAACGACTGAAGGACATCTTCATTTCGATGAAGGAGGGACTACAGTTCATCCCCGTTGACAAGACCCTGCACGAAGGGTTCATCGACAACGATGCCAAGGCCTGCCTGTTGACCGATCACCAGATATTCGACCGTTTCCACAAGTATAACCTGAAGAGCGACAAGGCTCGAACCGGCAAGGTGGCGCTGACGCTGAAAGAGATACAGCAGTTTGAGATTGGTGACTATGTGGTACACGTTGACCACGGCATCGGCAAGTTCGGCGGTCTGGTCCGTATGCCGCAGGGCGACGGATATCAGGAAATGATCAAGATTACCTATCAGCGGGGCGACAGCATCTATGTCAGCATCCACTCGCTGTATAAGGTATCGAAATACAAGTCGCAGGACGGCGGCGAGGCTCCCCGCCTATCGACATTAGGCACCGGTCAGTGGGAACGACTGAAGGAGCGCACGAAGAAGCACATCAAGGACATTGCCCGCGACCTCATCAAGCTCTATGCTAAGCGGCGCAAGGAAAAAGGGTTTGCGTTCAGCCACGACACATACCTGCAACACGAACTGGAAGCATCATTCCTTTACGAGGACACCCCCGACCAGCTGAAGGCCACGCAGGACGTAAAAGCTGACATGGAGATGGCGCGCCCCATGGACCGTCTGGTCTGCGGTGATGTGG
>Ga0310786_10003906_pt1 | contig 21138 bp, 17 predicted proteins | sample AusTroGonzalo_MG_FD_203881 | JGI IMG/M metagenome (GOLD analysis project Ga0310786, IMG submission 203881) | Bovine rumen microbial communities from tropical cattle in Woodstock, Queensland, Australia - Gonzalo_03 (v2) (version 2) | ecosystem: Host-associated > Mammals > Digestive system >... | reverse complement strand
GGTTATTAGGCAGGCACAATTGTTCGCCATTTTTCACTTTCTGTGGCATATCTTCACGTGTACAATTGTAAAATTCCTTCTTCAGATAGGCTCCGAGATCTTTATCTGTTTTTATTGGATATATAGATAGCCCGTCCACATCGCGGTCAAGCAGCTGGAACAAATCGCCAAAGATTTGAGCACAATTACCGCGATTGATTTCTTCTATCACCAAGAAATATGGTTTGTCTTCTTTCCACGCATTGATGTATGCATCTGTAAAGGCCTGTGGAACAAACTCGTAAGTCAAATCATCACTATTGTCTTTCCTTGTCGGCTTATAACATCCGATAAAAGAGGCATAGTCAGAGTCTGGATGAAAGGTTGTGCGTACCTTTGACTGTTTGTCCTCATCCCTTTCACCAGTCCGACTTATGATGTACTCTTTGATAAAATGGGATTTCCCCGTTCCTGGTGCACCGAATACAATAGTGTTCTTACCAATCTCGTCTTCATCTACAATCAGGTAAGGAGGCTTGTTCCATAGTTCAAAAAACAACTTAAAGGCTGACAGGAACTCTTGATACAAATCCAATAGTTCTTCTTTGTCAACATCTTCCCCTTCAACCAAAGAAAGCTCTGTCGGTTCTTCCGATTGGATGTGTTCCCTTAGTTGGTCTATGACGACATTGAACTTATCGATATCCGTTATGTCTTCAAATATACTTTTTCCGTTTTCGGAGAATTCCATATAGAATTCATCGATATCGGAAGCCCACTGTTCACCATCCTTGCCTTTACATTCACGGATATAGCGAACAAACGCTTCTCTCATGTTTTGTGGTAGAGTATATATATCCATAATTGCTGAATTTATATTCTTGATAAAGGAAATTGTTATTTTAGTCGCAAAGATATAACAAATTCTTCAGATTATCCTTCTTTTTACCAAAAAACATCTGAAAAAGTTGCTATTTTCAAGAAAAAGCACTATTTTTGCACAGATTATTGTGATATCATGTATGAATAAGACAACGCCATACGTACAGAGCGAAAGATTGAGGAGCTATTCTTCAGTCTTTACTCGGAAGGTGTTTTCAGACATTATCAACTATAACGATTTCTCTCATTTGAATTGGCTATATTCGACGTATGACCAATATCAGAAAGGCATTGATTCATATTCTGACTATCTTCTATACCTATATAAGTATATTGCGAGATTCTATAGATGCGAGTATGTATATAAGAATGAAATCATAAATCAACTCTTGTTGAAGAAGTATGGCACAAAGAACACCATTGCATTCAATGAATTTCGGATCGGCAACTCTATCGTCGACTTTGCCATGATGAATGGAGAGAGTAAAGCTTTTGAAATTAAGACCCAGTTCGATACATCAAGAAGGCTTTCCAAACAGATGGGAGATTATAAGAAAGTGTTCAACAAATGTTATATTGTTGTTGCTTCTGAAGAATTAGGTTATTATGAGAGTATTGTTGAACCAACTATAGGCATCATAGAGTTATTTTATGATAGAGGGAGAATAAAATTAAATGAATACAGACCTGCTGTTAAGAATTCAGAACTCGATTCCGAAATTCTAATGGGATGTCTGAGAACACAGGAATACAAGGACATCGTGTTATCATTTGATGGTTATCTTCCTAACGTTAGTGAATATGAAATGTACGATGCATGCAAAGAACGCATCATGCAAATACCATCCTTGAGGCTAAATGAGCTATTCCTTTATGAGATTAAGAAAAGAAAGAGTGTGACAAGCAAGTTGAAGGATGTTCCAAAGGAACTCAGGCAAATATATCTTTCTTTAAATCTCTCAGAAAAGGAAAGGCTCGAATTGGCCAACCAATTATGTAACCCAATAAAAAAGTCAGATTTATGTATTTCCCGTATTTAAGAGGTAAACAGTTTGAGTTATTGGCTTTGCGAGATTTCGCAACAGGAAATCAAAGTAAAGAAAAGCTAGTCCCCATTATAGAGCCTGTAAAGCAACAGTTTGGAGGACTTAACACCGCAATATCTACCATGTTGGATAGCGGACTCCAATTTGCGATGATTCTTAACCCAAAGGATGGAGATTTCAAACATCCAAATGTAAATAATGACATTTTAGGAAGCCTGACTTCTTTAGTTGGTATGCATGATAGTTGGATTCCCGCTTATATATACAAACGGAATGCCAATGTCCTTCTCAATCATATTGATCAAAATAATCTCCAGCAAGTAATGATTATACTTCCTAATGGGGCTGATGTTAATGATGAAAGTTTGATGGACTTTCTTCGTAATGAAAGGGTTTCTTATATCGTGAATGGAAACAATGGAAATAGATCAACTCGGGCAAGGCTTCTTAGATTGAACAAGCAACTAATCTCGCTTGAAGACAGATTTAACAATAAGTCAAGAAATGCAGATTATGCAGATCCCGATGATGAATTCTTTAGTGATGATTTCGCGTATTACAATGCTGATGGCCTATATGGTTTTTCTGACTACACTTCATTGCCTAAAGATTTTATAGAGGGAGGTATGATGCCATATGCGATTGCCATTCATTTGACATACCAAAAGGCAGACGACCAGATTTTTGTACATCATTTTGTCTCAGATAACAATTTTGACCAATCCAATGTTCGTGGTAAATTCCATGAAGCAGCCATAAAGATAGCCCCATTCTATGGTAACGGTATTGCCCATACTACTGCTGTTGACGAGTTAATTGAAAAAGCAAACCAAGAAGATGGCTACCCAGGGCTTGGCTATATAAAAAAGTTATCAATACTGAATCATCTTGAATTAATTAACGGCATTTTGTCAGACTGATATATAACCATGTTAATCTGTAGTAACTGCTTTAATGACGTAGAATTACAAATTGCTGTCAGCAACGAATCGTCAGGTTTTGGGATTTGCGAGGCGTGTGGGCAAGAAGCATATGTTGTAGACATCGACATCTTCGCTGATTTCTTCAAGGAATTGTTGCATTTGTTTCAGCCTGCCAGAGAGGGGGTAGATATAGTTAGCCTTCTTCAAAAGGACTGGGACATATTTGTTGATGATGAAGTTGGTAAAATAATCATAGCTCATTTCTTGTCATTAGACAATTATGGTTATGACTTAAATGAAAAAGTGGGATATGTTGATGCTATCAAAAACGATATATCCACATGGGATAAAATAAAAAGGGAAGTTCGAGAAGAAAAGAGGTTCTTTGCAAATTTGTCATACTTTGATGGTAACAATATGATAGAAGCGAATACAACCATTCCTCAAGACACAATTTTGTATAGAGCAAGAGTTATTCCATCAGACCGAACTTATCTGACAAAAAACGATATGGGTTGTCCTCCGAGAGGAAAGGCAACTGCTGGTAGAGCGAACCCTCTTGGTATACCCTATTTGTATTTGTGCAAGAACGAGGAAACAACATACTACGAAGTCCGTGCGTTGTATTTAGACAAATTAGCCATAGGGAGTTTTAAGACTACAAGAGACTTAAACATCCTGGATTTTACCTCTGCGTTGAGTTTGTATTATGCGTATAACAATTCTACCATTTCGCTTTCAGAAGTAATTGCAAAACAAAAAATACTACAACTTATAAGTTCAGACTTGTCAAAGCCTTTAAGACGATATGATTCCGAGTTAGAGTATGTACCAACGCAACTAATTTGCGAATATTGCAAGATTAATGGTATTGATGGTATATGCTTTAATAGTTCATTACATAATGGTGGCGTAAATGTTGTACTATTCGATTCCTCTTCCGCAGAATGTATCAAAGTAAAGAGTAGAGAGATAAGAGAAGTACACATTTCAAGGTAGATTCACCTGATGCAGTATTCTTTGGTAGTTCTGTATGCGGCATATCATTTCAGAAGAAGGACGTAGCCTAATACGCACCTTTCTGGCAGGTGCCACAAAAAATGTTGCAATCGTTTTGGAAGTGATGAGCAAGCTCGAAGAAAAAAGAGATGAATAGATTTGGCTCTTTCAGAAAGAATGATTACCTTTGCACCCGATGATGAGTTATTGAAACGGCTGGTGGCTCACCGTCGGGTGTTCATTGAATGCATTTCATAGCAGAATGTGGAATTGAGTACGGTTGCCAATTCGTAACCCTATTTTTCCTCAATCCCCCAGACCGCCTTTAGATAAAGAAAAGCTGAGATTTTTGCAAAGTTACGAAAAAAATACCGTCCAACAAAATCGGACGGCATTTTTTTATCTATAAACTATAAACTGTAAACTATAAACCTAGTTTATTTCAGCTCAGCGAGGTACTTAATGGTGCGAACCATCTGAGAAGTGTAAGAGTTCTCATTGTCGTACCAAGCAACAACCTGAACGAGAGAGTTGCCGTCACCGATCTTAGAAACCATAGTCTGGTTAGCGTCGAACAGTGAACCGAACTTCATACCGATGATGTCGCTTGAAACGAGCTTCTCCTCAGTGTAACCGAAGCTCTCGTTGGCAGCAGCCTTCATGGCAGCGTTGATGTCCTCAACAGTCACCTCACCCTTAACAACAGCGTGCAGGATGGTGGTAGAACCTGTGGGAGTCGGAACGCGCTGAGCAGCACCGATCAGCTTACCGTTCAGCTCGGGGATAACGAGACCGATAGCCTTGGCAGCACCAGTTGAGTTAGGAACGATGTTCTGGGCACCGGCACGAGCACGCTGAACATCACCCTTGCGCTGAGGACCGTCGAGAATCATCTGGTCACCAGTGTAAGCGTGAACAGTTGTCATGATACCGCTCTGGATAGCAGCGAAATCATTCAGAGCCTTCGTCATAGGAGCCAGACAGTTAGTGGTGCAAGAAGCTGCAGAAATAACGGTGTCAGCAGGAGTCAGGGTCTTGTGGTTCACATTGTAAACGATGGTGGGCAGGTCATTGCCGGCAGGAGCAGAGATAACAACCTTCTTGGCACCAGCGGTCAGGTGGGCAGAAGCCTTCTCCTTAGAAGTATAGAAACCTGTGCACTCCAGAACGACATCAACGTCCAGCTTGCCCCAAGGCAGCTCAGCAGCATTAGGAATAGCGTAGATAGTGATCTTCTTACCATCAACAACGATGAAATCCTCACCAGCCTCAACAGTGTGCTTGTTCTCACCGAACTTGCCAGCGAAACCACCCTGAGCGGTGTCATACTTCAGAAGATGAGCAAGCATCTTCGGGCTTGTCAAGTCATTGATTGCTACTACTTCATAACCTTCAGCCTCGAACATCTGACGGAAAGCGAGGCGACCGATACGGCCAAAACCGTTAATTGCAACTTTTGTCATTTTACTTAATTATTAAATGGGTTTATACCTAAATTACTATCTTTTTCGGGTCTTTTTTATACTTTTTTCCGATTTCGGATGCAAAGTTACAAAAAAATATCTATATTTGCACAAGATTTCACTCTAAAAAGAAGTGAAAAGTGAAAACAGAAAAGTGAAAAGTCTATAAATCAGCGACAAAACGCCGATGATTGCAAAACGAAGATGACAATTCAAACATTAAATTTCAAACATTTATAGTTAAACATTAAACATCAGACATTATGGGATTTATCAGTGAATTCAAAGAGTTTGCCATGAAGGGCAACGTAATGGACATGGCAGTCGGTGTCATCATCGGCGGTGCCTTCGGTAAGATTGTGACTTCTTTAGTCAACGACGTGCTCATGCCACTCATAAGCACAGCCACTGGCGGTATTGATTTCACCAACCTGTTTATCAACCTCAGCGATGACGCAAAGTATGCTACGCTGGCTGCCGCCCAGGAGGCCGGCGCCTCAGTCTTTGCCTACGGCCAGTTCATCCAGAACATTATCGACTTCATCATCATCGCCTTCTGTATCTTCCTGATGATCAAGGGCATGAACAAGCTGAAGAAGGAGAAGCCCGCAGAGCCCGAAGCTCCGAAGGGTCCGTCTCAGGAGGAACTGCTCGCAGAGATCCGCGACCTGTTGAAGAACAAGTGATCTGTCTCATCATCGAAAAGCCCGCCAATCGGCGGGCTTTTTTGTTCGTCCTCATACCTTACACCTTATTATATATAAGAAAGGTTAGCGTATGATAATCTTCCCACCACCTGGCCCAAACACGAAATCACCTATCAGGCGGACTGATCTCGGAATGATCAGCGTCTCAAAAGTGGCGGCTGGTAGTTTACAATCAATGCTAACTATTTGCTATCTGTGTAATGAACTCCTTTATCTTAATGACTGACAACTTTGGCCAGGGAATGGTCTTTAAAACTTCAAAATGTTTGTCGTTGGTGACAATATACTCAGCATCTGCAGCAATAGCACAGTCAACAAACTTGTTGTCATCAACATCAACTGTTATCAACCCAAAATGAATATATACCTCCTGATAAAAAGTCGTGCTTAACCTAGCAATAGCCTCAACTACATTATGAGCTATCTCTTTTGTCGTTTTGGCAGCCAAGATTTCTTCATACTCATTTAAGATTTCAGTATTAACACATAATTGTATCTGTCCATTAAGGATATCAGACCATACCTTATGATACGGGCTATTAGATGGGAGTGACTGCAATAAGCAGTTTGTATCAAGAACGATTCTTCTCATAGCTATATGGAGTACGCATGTGTTCTTTGCCCCATTCCTCTATGGTATCACTGTTAATGACACCTTCGTCCCACAAAGTATCAATTGCTTTCTGGGCTTTCTGAGCAAAATATCGTGCCAGCATATTTCTGAATTCATTCAGCTCTGATTCAGAATTGATGCTATTAATGGCATTCATGAGTTCCAACTGTGCTAATTGACTATACGACATAATTCCTTATTCTATCATTCTACATTGCAAAGATAAGAATTATTTTGCAAACGACGTTCATTGTGAGCAAGAAATTATTATTTTTTATCATTCTCGCCGTTTCTACATTTTTAGACTGCCGGGTAGGCTATAATACATTTTCCCTATATAATAACAAAAGAAAAATCGACCTACTCGACCTACCAAACGCTATAATCATCTGTTAACCAATATGATAATGGTAGGTCGATGATTAAAAATGGCACTACTATGGGCCTACCATCGACCTATCATAAAAAATAGTACTCTCCATTTTGGCTATAGCCGTAAAGCCTTTCGGCTATAGGCGCAAGGGCTTTCGGCTGCAGCCGTAAGGTTGTCGGAAGCCTGTTTACTCCCTGTACACAAGGGACTTTGCACCACTTCGAGCCTTCGGAAGTACCAGTAAAGACTATCTTAACACATCAAAAGTTACGTCAGGATGATTTCACTCCCACTCGATCGTTGCAGGGGGCTTGGAAGAGATGTCGTAGCAGACGCGGTTGACGCCACGGACCTTGTTGATGATCTCGTTGGAGACTTTGGCCATGAAGTCGTAGGGCAGATGGGCCCAGTCGGCAGTCATCGCATCTGTTGAGGTGACGGCACGCAGGGCTACGGGATGCTCGTAGGTACGCTCGTCGCCCATCACACCCACACTACGGACTGTGGAGAGCAGGACAACACCAGCCTGCCAGACCTTATTATACAAGGTCTCGCCATCGGTATCGACATATTCGCGAAGTCCACGGATATAAATGTCATCGGCATCCTGAAGGATACGCACCTTCTCTGGGGTGATGTCGCCAAGGATACGGACGGCAAGGCCAGGGCCTGGGAAGGGATGGCGCGTGATGAGATGTTCAGGCATTCCGAGCTGACGGCCCACACGACGCACCTCGTCCTTGAACAGCCACTTCAGCGGCTCACAGAGCTGCAGGTTCATCTCCTTAGGCAGCCCACCCACGTTGTGATGACTCTTGATGACCTTACCCGTAATGTTCAGCGACTCGATACGGTCTGGATAGATGGTACCCTGCGCCAACCACTTGGCATCGGTGATCTTCTTCGCCTCAGCATTGAACACCTCCACGAAGTCGCGGCCAATGATCTTACGCTTCTGCTCCGGCTCGACGACACCAGCCAAATCGCTGAAGAACTTCTCGCTGGCATCGATGCCTATCACGTTCAAACCCAGCACCTTATAGTCGTCCATCACCTGACGGAACTCGTTCTTGCGCAGCATACCATGATCGACGAAGATACAAGTCAGGCGGTCGCCGATGGCCTTGTTGAGCAGAACGGCAGCCACTGAGGAATCGACGCCACCGCTCAAACCCAATATCACACGATCCTGTCCTAACGTCTCTTTCAGCTCAGCCACCGTAGAATCGACGAACGAGGCCGCGCTCCACTCCTGACGGGAGCCACAGATATCGACCACGAAGTTCTTCAGCAGCTGCTTGCCCTGAAGGGTGTGGTAAACCTCGGGATGGAACTGCACAGCCCAGATGCCGTTGGTTGCAAATGCGGCATTTTTTACATCGTGAGTCGAACCAATCACCTCGAAGCCTTCAGGGATGGCGGTGATGGTGTCGCCATGGGACATCCACACCTGAGAACCCCTGTCGAAGCCCTTGAAGAGCGGATTATAGAGGTTGATGGTCTCAAGATTGGCCCGTCCGTACTCACGGCTGTCGGCCTTTTCCACCTTTCCACCAAGGGTATGCGAGATGAACTGCGCACCGTAGCAGATGCCCAGCACGGGCACCTTGCCCACAAATTGGCTCAGGTCAACCTTGAACGCCTCCGGGTCGTGGACTGAATACGGCGAGCCGCTCAGGATCACACCAATCACCGAGGGATCGTCCTTCGGGAACTTGTTGTAGGGCATAATCTCGCAGAAGGTGTCGAGCTCACGCACACGACGGCCAATCAACTGGGTCGTCTGGGAGCCGAAATCCAAAATAATAATCTTCTGTTGCATTCTTATATTAATTGAAAATTGACAATTGATAATTATAACAAGAACTGCTCGGCCTGTTCGAGGGTGTCAAGCTTGCCGACATCCAACAGCTGCAGGTCTTTTTTCTCCCAGCCGAGGAAGGCATACTGGTGACAGTATTTCAGGTAGAAGTCGATAATACCGAAGCGCTGGGGCATCTCATCGAAGAGTGGGAACACATGAGGCCAGATAACATGGATGCCGCTGAAAGCCAGCATCCTATACTTTTCACTTTTCACTTCCTCACTTTTCACTCCTTTTACCTCGCCTGTATCAACATTTATCCAGCCGTCGAGGATCATCTCATCGTCGAAGAGCAGGTAGCGCTTGGTCTTTCGGCTACTGACGAGCAACAAGGCGTCAGGCGGAGTGGCGATCTCGCTGAAGTCCAGACTACAGTTGCTGAGGATATCGACATTGTGGATGAGGATGGGCTCGGAAGGGTCGAAAAGCGGGAGGGCCTTCTTGATGCCGCCGCCCGTCTCCAAGAGTCCGCTGGTCTCATCGCTGATGCGGATGTCGAGACCGAAATGGTCGTTCGCCTTCAGATAATCGACGATCTGCTGGGCGAAGTGGTGCACGTTGACCACGATGCGCTCATAGCCGGCAGCCTTGAGCTTCATCACGACATGCCACAGCAAAGGCTGTCCCCCTACCCTCACCAGTGCCTTGGGCATCGTGTCTGTCAACGGTTTCAGCCTCGTTCCAAGACCAGCTGCGAATATCATTGCCTGCTTCATGGGGGCAAAATTACTAAAAAACGGGCGAAAAAGCAAGAAAAACGGCAATTGATTTGGTAGTTGTCAAAAAAAACACTAACTTTGCATCGAATAAACAGAGTATTTCAACCATATTTAATAAATAATTTAAACTTAAAAGCGTATGAAAAAACTGTTTTTAACGATGCTTGTTGTGCTCGTCAGCATGAGTGCAATGGCTCAGGACAAAAAGTATGGCGTAGGTTTCAACCTGCTCTATGGTACGGAGATTAAGAACATCGGTTTCGGTGTAAAGGGTCAGTACTATGCTACAGACGCTATCCGTCTGGAAGCTAACGGTGCTTTCTTCCCCAAGAAGGACGAGCTGAAGATGTATGAGGCCGGCATCGTTGGTCACTACCTGATTCCCGTAGCTGAAAGCATGAAGGTTTATCCTATCGCAGGTGCTGGTATCACCAGTTGGGTGGTTAGCGCTTTGGATGCTGACGTGGAGTTCACCATCAACCTTGGTGGTGGTTTCCAGTATGATATTGCAGAGGACTTTGCCCTGACTGCAGAAGTCAAATACCAGATTATCAAGAACTATAATCAGGCTGTCTTCGGCATTGGTGCTATCTACAAGTTCTAAGCATTCTGCTTGACAAAAAAATCAGAGGTGCGGTTCCTTTCGGATGCCGCACCTCTTCTTTTATGCCTTGGCCTCCAAGGTCTGGGTGATGCCCTGTTCACGATGACAGATGCGCACCTCGATACCGAATTTCTCGTGGATATGCTCTGCCAGATGCTGGGCGGAATAGACGCTGCGATGCTGGCCACCCGTACAGCCGAAAGAGAACATCAACGACGTGAAGCCACGCTGGATATAACGGCGCACATGGTTGTCGGCCAACTTATAGACCGAGTCAAGGAAGGTCAGGATCTCGCCGTCGTCCTCCAGGAAACGCACCACAGGCTCCTCAAGGCCCGTCAGCTGCTTGTAGGGCTCATAACGTCCTGGGTTGTGGGTGCTTCGACAGTCGAACACGTAGCCGCCACCATTGCCTGACTCGTCCTCTGGGATGCCCTTGCGATAGGAGAAGCTGAACACCTTAACCACCAACGGGCCCTGGGCATCATATTTCGAGAAGGTGGCAGGACCGTCCTGCGGATGCGCCTTGTAGGGGTTGAGGTCGGTGGTCTTATAGCCATCGGCACGCGAGGCAACTGTCTCTATCTGCTGGAACTGTGGGAGTTCCGTGAGACGCTTGAGCACATCCATCAGGTGAGGATAGTGAAACGTGGTCCCTCCACCCTCCACCTTCGACCCTCCACCAAATTCCAGAATCTCCCGGAGATTCTGGATGGCGGGAGGTATGGATTCCAGGAAGTGCTTCTTCTGCTCGAAGTAGCCACGGAAGCCGTAGGCACCCAACACCTGAAGGGTACGGAAGAGCACGAAGAGCGACAACCTGCTGACAAAATGACGCACAGGAGGCACCTCCGTGTAGTTCTTCAGCGAATTATAGTATTCATAGACCAGTTCACGGCGCAGCTTGTGAGGATATTTCGCGCTGGCCTGCCAGAGGAATGAGGCCAGGTCGTAGTAGTAAGGCCCTTTGCGCCCACCCTGATAGTCGATGAAGAAGGGGTTGCCATCGTGGTCGAGCATGATGTTACGGGCCTGGAAGTCACGATAGAGGAAGAAATTGACTGTCCCCTCATCATAAGTCAAGTCCTTGGCAAACAGTCGGAAGTCGGCCTCTAACTTCAGCTCGTGGAAGTCGAGTTCCGTAGCCTTCAGGAAACAGTATTTGAAGTAGTTGAGGTCGAAGAGCACGCTATCGACGTCAAATTCCGCCTGAGGGTAACAGTTGGAGAAATCGAGGCCACGGGCACCACGTATCTGCACGTTCGGCAACTCACGGATGGTGCGCCTCAGCAGTTCCTGCTCCTTCAACGTGTATCGTCCGCCCGCCTCACGACCACCTCGGATCGCATCGAAAAGCGACAGACTGCCCAAATCGGTCTGGATATAGCGCAACAGATCGTCGCTCTTGGCGAGGATCTTGGGCACGGGCAATTTCCTGCGGGTGAAATGCTCCGTCAGGTAGATGAAGGCATGGTCCTCATCACGACTGGTGCCGATGACACCAATCACACTTTTGCCCTCACGATCCGTCAGACGGACGTATGAACGGTTGCTGCCTGCACCAGGCAACTGCTGGACGTTAGCGGGCTCCTCGCCGCGCCACTGCTGGTAGAGTTCTATGAGTTTCTGCATATCTATTGTAATGTTATGGCCATCAGGCCAATGACGACATCGTTGGAAAGTGTGCGGACGGTCATCGACCGCAGGCGTTTCGCCTTATCGAACGGCATGTAAAGCATCTGGGCTGCACCACCTGGAATCAGCCGCCCCTCAGCCCCCTGGAGATGGAACACGGCCCCCAGGTCGCGACTGACATCGCCTGTCCCGAGACAGATGCGGTAAGGACGGGGCTGTGGTGCCTGGAAGGCCTTGCCGTCGATATAGTAGTCCTGCTCGATAGGGCACCAGTTGTCTGGGTTCCGAAGGGCCAGCGTGTCACGTGTGCCATCAGTATAGGTGGCGATGACGAGGCCATTGTCGATGCGACTCTGCATGTGGTTGGTCGAGCCGGCCATCAGCAGCCAGGCACCCTCGGCCTGTCCTTTTAGTGGTATGACTACCGAATCAGGATAATTGTCCCAAAGGGAGGTATAGACGATATTGTTTCCGACGGCTGGGGTCTGGAAGGGAACACCCGCCATCGTGAACACGCCGTTCTTGATGAGTGTGCGGAAGACGGAGTCGTTGATCTCTGCCGTCTGCTGGGGATGGCACCAGTCGCCGATGCCCTGCACAGGAATCTGGAGGGTGGTCGTCTGCGGACGGGGCGAGAGATACTTGTTCTTGAAGATGTCATCGACTTCAGCATTGAAATACTGCCTGATGCGCTGAGGTCTGAATTTCTTCGTCAGATCGGGCTCTTCTTCTATGCCGTAGGCTTCCCCTCCTAAGTTAGGAGGGGCAGGGGTGGTCTGAACAAGAGAACTGGCGCGTGCGTTCAGCCCCCCTCTGACTCCCCCTGACTCAGGGGGAGAAATAATCACTTGGTGCTCGTCCATCGTGCCCTCGATGTCACGATAGGTGCCGTTGCCGAGGTTCTGGCGCAGGATGATCTTCAGCGGCTGGCGGAAGTGCTGGGTGATCTCATAGGTATCACGTCCATCCTTTCTCGCGTACCTATACTCTATATAGGGCGTCTTCACACTGGCACTATCCCACTCTGCCGGGAACCCTGGACGGATGATGCACTTGCCGTCGAGCGCCTGAGGGATGATGCCAAAAAGCCCTTGCAACAGGGTTCGGCTGCTGATGCCGATACAGTCGCCGAAGTCACGATAGCACTCCCCACGGGCTGCATCGTAATAGCTGACCTGCCCGAAGTTGCCAGGCGACTGACCATAGTACATCTGATCCAGAATATTCGCCTTCATCAGCTGATAGCCCTCTTCGCTGCGCCCTGCCTCGAAATAGGCCAGAGCCGTGTGCATCACCTCTGCCGCCGCCACGTTGTTGATGCTCCACGAATACGGCAGCCAGTCGGAGGTGGAGATTGTCTTCAGAGAAGAGTTGACAGTTGACAGTGGACACTGTCCACTGTCAACTAAGATATGCGGAATGTGCTCATCAATGTATCGCGTGGCGAGATAGGCTTGCTCAGGCGTGCAGGCGCCGCAGTCGATGGGCGTATAAATGCTCCACACGGCAGGATGCTCATGCAGGCGTTTCAGCCCCATCGCATCCTGATATTCTGCCCAGACACCCTTCGACGGCATCCAGAGCCGACTGTCCATCGCCTGCAGAATGGCCTCAGCCTCAGCACGATAGGGCTCCGAATCTTCGCCGATGATCTCAGCAATACGGGCTGCCAGTCTGTTGCCACGATAGTTATAGGCCGAGCTATGAGTGACGGCACCACCACTATAATAGAGCGCGTCCGAAGCCCAGATACAGCAATAGGCATCGTAGAGATGGTCGCCATCGGGGTCGTAGTTACGCTTCTCCCAGGCAAGGTGCGACGTCAGCACAGGCCACATCCTGCGCATATAGGCCGTGTCGGCATCATACTGGAAATGCCAGAGCAGCTCGTCGATGTAGTTCAGGTTCATGTCGTAGTGGTGCATCTGGTCGTTGCGCTCAGGATTACGGCAGATATAGCCGTTCGAATACATCTGCGTACCCCAACGCTTCTCAGCACGGGCGAGGTTCAGCGTCGAATCCTGCGAGGGATGGGGAATGGTGGCAGGTACATCCGTCACCTGACTCTTGGCGTAGGCATCGAAATGCGAGACGGCCCTGTCGTTCCACCCTAACACATCACCTAAATAGCCTGCCCGCCAACCAGCCAACGGCATCCGCCAGCCGATACAGCCGTGCAGCCACGTCTGTCCGTCCCAGTCGCCATCAGCCGCCAGAACCAAGGCCCCACCAAGTGTATTGATATAGGGATCAGGCGTCTTGAACTGGATGCGCGATGCCAAACCCTGCACATAGTCTGCTGCCTGCTGGAAATCGGCCTTGCCCTGCGCCGTCCCAATAGTCTGAAGGCTATCAAGACAGACCTCCAAATAGGTCTCTTCGCCAAGAGTCAGCATCAACTCCTGCAGTGGGGCACCTGCCGCCTCGAAGACACCAGGCTTGTCGGCACCGATATCGCCATTGCGAGAGAGCTTGGGCTGGGCAACCTGAAATGTCTGGGCCTTCAACGACAAAGGCTTCGAGCCACAGAACTTCCACACAGCCCCTTCGCTGTCAGGCATGGCCAACACCTCAATCTTCAACGTAGCCCCACCCCAACGGTGGTCACGCAACAGATACTGGCGCATACCGTCGGCATAGCTGGCTTCGCAAGTGTCAGCCTCATCCAACAGCACATCATTCACTACAAAGCGGATATGCTGATGATGCCCTTTCTTCACAACAGCAAACACAGGACGGTCACTGGTCTCTAATCGCCAGTCGGTATGACTGCCGTATAACGCCCTTGTGAAACGGTTTGTCCCGTTCTCACAGAAAAAGGCATTGCCTTTGGGAACATACTGCTGTCTGCGCTCCTGGGCGAAGGCAGACAGACAGGCAAACAGGACCATTATCAGGAATACTCTCCTCATACGCTGCAAAGTTACAACAAAAAAATGAGAAAAGAGTTGTTCTTGCCGTTAAAGTTGTCATATACACGAAAAAACTGACTATCTCCCGACAGCCAGTTCCAAAAACAAACTACTTAAAAACTAATCTACTAAAACAAATCAAAAAAATATGGTGCAAAGGTACGACAAAAGCCCCCTTCCGCCAAGAAAATCTCTCTGTTTTTAACTGTGTGCGCACAAAAATACCATAAAAAGGGGATAAACCCGCAGGCCTATCCCCTAATTTGTTATGCTAACTTTACAATTTTACATCATGCCACCCATACCTGGGGCACCGCCCATCGGCATAGCAGGCTCCTTCTCAGGCTTGTCAACGATCAGGCACTCAGTTGTCAGGAACATGCCAGCGATAGAAGCGGCATTCTCCAGAGCCACACGGGCCACCTTGGCTGGATCGATGACACCAGCCTCGCGCAGGTCCTCATAGACATCGGTACGGGCATTGAAACCGTAGTCACCCTTACCCTCGCGCACCTTCTGGACAACCACAGCGCCCTCAGCACCGCCATTGACGGCAATCTGACGCAGCGGCTCCTCGATGGCACGGCAGATGATGTTGATACCAGTCTGCTCGTCGGCATTGTCGCCCTTCAGGTCGGCCAAAGCCTCCTGGGCACGGATGTAGGTCGTACCACCACCAGCCACGACACCTTCCTCAATGGCAGCACGGGTAGCGCAGAGGGCATCGTCAACGCGATCCTTCTTCTCCTTCATCTCCACCTCAGAGTTGGCACCTACATAGAGTACTGCCACACCACCAGCCAACTTGGCTAGACGCTCCTGCAGCTTCTCCTTATCGTATGAAGAGGTGGTCACCTCAATCTCCTTCTTGATCTGGGCGATACGATCCTTGATGGCCTGCTTGTCGCCGGCACCATTCACGATGGTGGTATTGTCCTTAGAGACGGTCACCTTGTCGCAGGTACCCAGCATCTCGAGCGTAGCCTGCTCCAGCTTCAGTCCCTTCTCCTCGCTGATCACCACACCGCCAGTCAGCGTTGCGATATCCTCGAGCATGGCCTTACGACGGTCGCCGAAGCCAGGAGCCTTCACGGCACAGATCTTCAGACCGCCACGCAGACGGTTCACAACCAGTGTGGTCAGCGCCTCAGAATCGACATCCTCGGCAATCACCAGCAAGGGGCGTCCACTCTCAGCAGCGGGCTGCAGGATGGGCAGGAAGTCCTTGATGTTCGAGATCTTCTTGTCATAGATGAGGATATAGGGGTTTTCCATTACGCACTCCATCTTGTCGCTGTCGGTGATGAAGTAGGCTGACAGATAACCGCGGTCGAACTGCATACCCTCAACCACACCAATGTGGGTGTCGCGGCTCTTGCTCTCCTCGATGGTGATCACACCGTCCTTAGAAACCTTGCGCATAGCCTCAGCCAGCAGCTCACCGATCTCCTTGTCGTTGTTGGCAGATACGGTAGCCACCTGCTCGATCTTGTCGTAGTTGTCGCCCACCTGCTCAGCACTCTTGGCGATGTGCTCAGTGACGGCCTTCACAGCCTTGTCGATACCACGCTTCAGGTCCATCGGATTGGCACCTGCGGTGACGTTCTTCAGGCCCTCGGCCACGATAGCCTGGGCGAGGATGGTAGCGGTGGTCGTACCGTCACCGGCATCGTCGCCAGTCTTCGATGCCACGCTCTTCACGAGCTGTGCGCCTGTGTTCTCAAACTTGTCCTCCAACTCGATCTCCTTGGCGACGGTCACACCGTCCTTGGTAATCTGGGGAGCACCGAACTTCTTCTCAATCACCACATTGCGACCCTTCGGGCCGAGTGTTACCTTGACTGCATTAGCCAACTGGTCGACGCCCTGCTTCAGCAGGTCGCGCGCCTCAATATTGAATTTAATATCCTTTGCCATATCTATAAACAATAAACTTTAAACTATAAACTAAAATTTACTTCTCGATGACTGCGAGAACGTCGCTCTGGCGCATCATCAGATACTTGGTGCCTTCGAACTCGAGCTCCGTGCCGCTGTACTTGCCGTAGAGCACCTCGTCGCCCTCTTTCAGGATCATCTGCTCGTCCTTCGTGCCCTGACCAACGGCCTTGATGGTTCCGTGGAGGGGTTTCTCCTTGGCAGTATCAGGAATGATGATACCACCGATCTTCTCTTCTGCCGGTGCGGGCAATACCAGCACACGGTCTGCTAATGGTTTGATGTTCATAATACGTAATATTTTTAATCTATAAACTATAAACTCTAAACTATAAACTATAAACTATAAACTCTAATAGTCACCCTTCTCCTTGCTAAAACCGTGCCAAGTTACGACAGTATGACACTTTGTCAGCGACTTGTACCATTGATGGTGACATTCCTGACGGTCGTGCCCTCCATCATCGTCTTGTCGAAGGCATCCTTCTCGTCGTTCACCCTGATGTTCTCGAAGGTGAAGTCCTTCAGACGGTATTTATCGGAAGTGCCCACGTCGAAGAAGTTCTTGCAGTTCATGTCGATGTTACGGATGACGATGTTGTTGCATTGCGACAACGGCATATCCTCACGCTCTTCGGGCTTGAAGAACTGCGTCCAAGGACGGACCACGAGGAACGAACCGCACTGGCCCTTGATGTCCTCCACCGTCACGTACTCATAGTGCTGCGGCGTGTCAGGACGCATCTTCAGCCAGAGCACACGGCTGGCAGCCTTCACGTCGATGCGGCGCAGGATGATGTTATGGTCGTCGAGACTCTCGGAGCCGAGGGTCAGACAGCCGTGCACCTTGCCGTAGGTACAGTCCTCGATGATGATGTTACGGCAGGGGCCGTTGTCAGGGTTCTTGTCAGCCCACGTACCCTTGCCGCCCTTCAGCACCACGGCATCGTCGTTCACATGCATGAAGCAGCCGTGAATGAGCACGTTCTGGCAGACATCGATGTCGATGGCATCCGTGCTGGGGCCGCCGCGCTTTGGATCGACAGGTGTCACATTCTCCGTCGGCGCAAAGATGAAGCAGCCTAAGTAGCGCACGTTCTCACAACGGTAGAGGTGGTTCGTCCAGAAGGGCGAATTGATGATCTTCACGTCCTGCACCGTCACGTTCCTGCTATTTGAAATGTACACGTTCCTTGGGCGCATGGCCTCGAGGTTGGTGCATTGCGGATTATACTTACGGCGAATCCAGAACTCCTCCCAGTACTTCTGTCCGTTGCCATTGATGGTGCCGGGCCCAGTGATCGTAAAGCCGTCCACACCGTCGGCATTCACCAGGGCGGCGAAGTAGTCGAGTGTCTGCCCCTCCATGCGCGTCTTCACGATCTTGAAGTCGCGGATGCGGTCAGAGCCCTTCAGCTCCCCACCCTCCTCTATCAGCAGGTGCGTCTTCGGTTTGAAGAACAGCGAGCCGCTCAGGAATGTGCCACGCGGAATGACCACCACGCCGCCGCCCTCGGCAGCGCACTTGTCGATCACGGCCTGCAGCTCCTTGGTCTGCACACCGTCGGCCCAGCGGTCAACGCCGTAGTCAGTCACCACATAGCGACGCAGCCCGCTCAGGTCCACACGACTGGTATCGCTGAACCAGGCATCAATCACAGCACCATCGGGCCAGCGCTCAGCGTCCGGCTTCTTCTTTCCCATCGCCGTCGTACATGCCATCAGCATCACGAGGCACATCATCAAAGTCTTTCTCATCATTTCTCTTTCGATTAGTTTTCTCTTTGCGCCTGCAAAATTACACAAAAAATCCCGTACCGCCAAGGATGAAGCCTGAAAAACTATTCCGGATTTGCAGATTGTGAACTGATTTCACAAGGTTTTATTTGAAAAGATTTGGATGTTTGGGGAATAATGATTATCTTTGCAAGTCATGACAAGAAAAAGATTTTCATATTCCATTTCGTGCCTATGCGCCGTGTGGCTGATCATGGGATGCACGGCTGACGGTACGCAGATGCGCCAGCAGTTAGAGGCGCTGGAAGAGCAGAACAGCAAAGGTGAGAAGTTGCTCAATGACACACTGGCGGAGTCGCTGGTGACGTATTTCGACAGACACGGCGATGCCAACGAGCAGATGCTTGCCAAGTTCATCCTTGGAAGCACCTATTATGGCCTCGGCGAACTGCCGCGTGCGTTGGTGACCTACAACGAGGCTGCCGACTGTGCCGACACCACACGCGCCGACTGTAACTATAAGGTGCTGAGCCTCATCCATGGGCAATGCGCCTCGATTTTCCACACCCAGGTCCAGCCTCGCAGCGAACTGAATGAACTGAGGCTTTCAGAGTATTATGCCTGGAAGGACAACGACACCTTGCAGGCCATCAAGCGCTATTCCCAGCAGAGTGGAGCCTACGATTTCCTGAAGATGCCCGATTCCGTCCTATTCGTCAAGGAGCGGGCGGCACAACGGTATCGTGAGATTGGCAGGAACGACTGGGCAGCGCGGACATTAGGCGGCAGCACCATCACATCGTTAGTAAAGAAAGGGGAAATATCAAAAGCCATCGAATACGCCCGCATCTACGAACAGGAATCAGGGTTGTTCGATGAGGATAAGAACATCGCCAAAGGGCGCGAGATCTATTATTATATAAAAGGTGAATGCTATCTGGCCACCCACCAACTTGATTCTGCGGAATATTGGTTCAGGAAGGAACTGCGCGACGGGCAGGACATCCGCAACCAGATTGCAGGGTGCAAAGGACTGCAAGAAGTGTTTGAGCAGAAACGGAACTCCGACTCCATCGCCAAATATGCCACACTTGCCTATGAGTTGAACGACTCGGCCTATTCCCTTTCCGAGATGGAGAACATCCAGAAGTTCCAGGCTTCCTATAATTACAACCATCAACGGTTCCTTGCCCAGCAGAAGGAGTCGGAGGCCAAGATTGCCTGGCTGACTGCCATTATCGTCATTCTCATTACAGGCATCCTGCTGGGGCGCTTCTTCGGACGTTATCGCCTTTTCAAGAATGCTGCCTTGGATTATCGCCTGAAGAATGCCACGATAACCAGACGTCTTAGAGCGATGGCCAAAAGCAATCCACCTCAATATCCGACCCTTGACGACTGGAAGCAGTTGCGCCTGTTAGTTGAGCACGAGATCCCGTCATTCCACGACATCATGAATTCAGAGGCTTCTCCTTTGACGGAGATGGAGTACGACATCTGCCTGATGGCACGTGTTCACATTCTGCCCAACGAAATCGCCAAACTGAAGCAATGTGTTCCATCGTACGTCTCGAATATCCGCAAGAGCCTTCTGAAGAAAGTCTTCCAGATAGAGGGGAATGCGGATCTGTTTGATGATGAGATCGGCAAAATCAGGTAACAAAACATTTGATTTATGAAAGAGAAACTGACATTCGTTATAATCATTATCCTTAGTTGTTTGAACGCAAACGCCCAATCAGAGAGCGAAACGCTGGTATCACTTGCCAAAGTGAACTATGAGGGCATTACGGAATTCACGCAATGGTCCTCTTATGAGGGTAGTATAGCAACAATTGAGGTCGTTGATGATGGTATCGCCATTAACAATCCTAAAATGCAGGAGCAAAGCTGGCAACCCCAGTTGATTGTTGTTCCTGATGGAAGTTTCGACCTTAAAGAAGGTCATGATTACATTGTCCGACTAACCATAAGGGTTCCGTCTGATGGTAAATATATGGTGAATATAGGTAGCTGGAGTACCAATTTCACGTGCCATGCTCCTGCCACAGCCAAAGATGACTTCCAGATTATCGATGTTGAATATCCCGAATACGAAAGCAGCGTTACGGGTGGTCATGTCTTGTTTGGTTGTGGTTGGGTTCCTGGCACCACTATTATCAAAGAGGTCGAAGTGCTTGAGAAACGCGGTGTTTCAGGCATCCGAAGCGTAAAGGCCTCTAAAGTCGCTGGCGATATGATATATAACCTCTCAGGCCAGAAGGTCAGCCCTTCGTATAAAGGCATTGTCATTATAGACGGCAAGAAGTCGCTGCGATGAATTCGTTTCATCTCCTTGAGTGAACTCATTTTCAGAGCTGTTATTTGGAAAGAAAACATATTTTTTCTATCTTTGCAGCGTCATTCATTGAAAACGGAAAGGTATGAAGAGGAATTTGTTTGCAGTGTTATTGCTCCTGAGCTGTTTGAGCATACATGCGGAGTCAGTATATTACGGCTTTGCAGAACTGACGCTTGACGAGTCTTTCACCTACAGGTTTGTTAAGGCGATGGATGCAGAGAGCAAGAAAGCTGTCGATTATTTATTGGCTGACAAGAATGAGACGGAGGACAAGTCCATCATCAAGAGAGCCGATGGCGAGTGGTATGTGAGAAAAGACTATCCCCTACCTGAGGGCAATTACTACGAGTCATTTTTATATGTGAAAGATGATGGGTACGTCAACATTATCCTTCCGAGAATC
>Ga0310786_10003905_pt1 | contig 21147 bp, 27 predicted proteins | sample AusTroGonzalo_MG_FD_203881 | JGI IMG/M metagenome (GOLD analysis project Ga0310786, IMG submission 203881) | Bovine rumen microbial communities from tropical cattle in Woodstock, Queensland, Australia - Gonzalo_03 (v2) (version 2) | ecosystem: Host-associated > Mammals > Digestive system >... | reverse complement strand
TCTTGCTTGCTTTTTCGCCCATTAAGTTGTTTACAAAATTGTCCATGCCGACAAGCTCTGTACCAACTTCAATAAGGCCGCCCATGACACCCCTGCCCCAGGCTTCTTCATCTGTAGCACCTTTGTTACGTGCTTCCATATAATCATTATTGAATGATTTGAAATAATAAGGAGCGAGACCGACTATATCACCGGCCGCTTTACTTCCTGTTGCTGCCGTAACTATCAGGCCAGGAATTTTTGTCAACTCCGAATCAAGAGCGGATACTCCCGACTGATATACTCTCCCTGCTAAATCTCCGGCAAGTTTGCCCTTTTCCTCTCCAAGTGCCTTTGATACAATCTTTTCTGCATCTTTTTGTATAGCCTTTGTTGTTTCTGTAACCGCTGCATTAGAATTGTTGATCTTCCTGTAAATGCCGTTATCTGTATTTGTGCCGAACCCTTTAGGTTTATTAGAGAACTGCTCTCCCCAAGCAATGAAGTTTTCTACTCCCCCATTATTCCGAAGGGAATATTTTGTATTTTCATATCCTTTTTGAGCCTGTCCTCTTAAAGGAGCATTCGTATCTATCTCATACTTCTTGGTATCTGCTTCCGTATCTTTCCTGTCTTGCGCTCTGTTTGCATATTTCAATACTCCGGCAAGCTCGTCATCATTCCATCCTGTCAAGTCTTTGATACGATTTTCAACATCCTGCGTTTTGGCAAGTGTTTTTGTCATATACATAGACTTCTTAAAATCATCCTCATCACTATTCAAGAATGCATTAGAAGCACTATGGTAGTCATTATGCTCTGTTATAAGTTTCTCCAACCCTGGATACTGCTTATAATACTGACGTAATTTTGCTTCAGAATACTGTACCTCTTCATCGGGGGTAAGTGTTCTGCCTGTATTGATCTTCTGATCAAGCTGCTGTAATAACTGTTTGTCTAGTGCTTTGACTTCCTCGGATACAGGTTTTTCTTTGATATCATCTTCCTGTTTGCTTACAGGCTGTGCCTTTTTTATTCCAAGTTTATACAGTAAACCGTCCTGTTCTGTCTCGGCTTTGATTCTGTCAACTGTTCTCTGTGTTCTTGCAAGCGTTTCATCTCTTTCATCTTTTTGATCTTCTGCTGCCGGAGTCTGTAATTTAAGGAAATCTATTGCATTTGTCGCACCACCGGCTGTAATATACCCCGAAGCAGAAGGCTGTGTAGCAGTCCTTGCCCTTAACTCGGCCTCTTCCTGCCTTATGATTGCATCCCTGTTTGCCTGCATCTCTCTAGCCATAATGCCCTGCGGCTTATTTGCGCCAAGAGCATCATCTCCCCAGGTAGCAATAGCCTCTTGATCTCTTCTCTCGGCCTCGGCAAACGGATCGTTCTTCGCCTCACGCTTTTCTCTGCGTAGTCTTTCCTTCTCTCTACGTTCTCTTTCCTTCTCGGTCTCTTCATATTCCCTTCCAAGCAATTCAGAACGATATCTCTGATATGCGTCAAACGGATCTCTATAATTGGAATAAGAAGCACCACCTGTATTTGTAGTGCTTCTCAATGCTTTTTGGTACTCATCCCATGCGCTCATACTCATTTACTCCTAATAAATATTTGAATTGTATCCGTAACCCTTCATCTGACTTGAAATGATCTTTGCCTTCTTTTCAAGCTCGTCAAGATCCTTGTTTGTAAACGTGTACTTTGTATCTCCCACAACAAGGCCGTTTGCTTTGAGACCGTCTCTCATTTCATTGAGTGCCTCGTCTCCACCATCTTTGTATGCGTAATATAACTGCCTTGCCAGGTTAGCGGAATTGTAGTCTGTGCCACCTGTGGTATCTCTACTCCATGCTACTGTTTTGGATACATTATTTGATGAACTATTGCTTGACGATCTGCCGGAATTGTCCGTTTTCCAATTCGTTTCGTTGTTCCACCCTGTCTGATGGTTTTCGTTCTGCGTGTTGCTTACGGTGTTGCTGTTGTTGTAATTCCACCCTGTTGTATCGGTATGTGTCTGTGAGTTAGTATCAGACCAATTACGGCTGTCGGTATTCTGCCAATTCGTTGAATTAGTATCATTCCAATTCGTTGAATTCGTGTCATTCCAATTACGGCTGTTGGTGTCCTGCCAATTCTGTGAGGCTGAATTATTCCAATTCTGTGAGGCTGAATTATTCCAATTCGTTGAATTCGTGTCATTCCAATTACGACTATCAGTATTCTGCCAATTTGAGCTATTCTGCTGACCTTCATTCCAATTCGTACCCTGCGACTGATTGTAATTAGTCTGCTCGGCATTTCTCTCATTCCAATATTCATTCTGCCAAAATGATCTATCGTTCTGATATTGCCCGTAATCGAAGTTTCTCTCATCCTGGTACATACCCTGGTTGAAGGATCTGTCGTTCTGCCAATCCCCTACTGTATCTCTGTACTGTCCATATTCACGGTTGTACTGATCATTTGTAAGACCGTACTGCTCGTTAAGCCTGCTGCCTTCTCTCTCATATTCTGCAAGAGCCTGCTGCCGAAGCTCGGGTATTCTGTTGTTCAATTCCTGCAAGTATCCCTGGTATGCCTGCTGTCCGGCTGACTGCGCATATGAGGAACCGTATCCGTTATTCATAGCGGATAACTGTCCCATTGTATCCTGCATAGCACGTTTGCCTTGCTGTTGGTACATATCCCTGTACTGCTGATACATTGCATCTTTGTTGAAGTCATATGAGAATGCCTCACGATTCATGATCCTGTCATATATCTCATTGAGCTTGTCCTCATACTTTGACTGAAATGTGGGTTTACTATCAATGGCATTCTGAAGGTTAGCATAGGCATTTTCTACAGCCTGGGATCTCTGATATCCCTGTGTGGACTGATTAAACATCTGCTGTGTTCTGTCGGATACCTGTCCTGTGGCTGCTGATTTACCATAGGATGTCTGTGAATTGCCGCCTGTATTATATGATTGTGATGATCCACCACCCTGTGAACTTGAGTTAGAGCCGCCATACGAACTTGAGTTAGAACCGCCCCTGGAATTTGAATTAGAACCGCCATATGAACTCGATGCGGAGCCGCCCTGCGAACTTGACGATGAACCACCCTGCGAACTTGACGATGAGCCGCCCCTGGAACTTGACGATGAGCCGCCTTCGCTATGCGAACTTGAACCGCCTTCGCTATGAGATGACGTATATGAGTCCGAAGAAGAACCACTCTGTCCCCATGACTCTTGTTGGCTTTGTGTCTGACTGCTTCCGTAAGAATCAGATCCACTCTGCGAACTACCACCGCCATAAGCCATGCCATAATTGATATAATTGGTATCAATCGAAGAAGGTGTGTTTTTAGTTAATTCAATATTGTCCTTTTTATTCGCCATGACCTACACTCCCCCCTTAATAAAACGTTGTATAATAAACTCTAAATGCTTGACCGCTAGAAATCGTAACATCATCTAATCCTAAATTCTGCATACTCACCACAAACGTAATAGACGATGAGGCAATCGACATGCTCATTACATGGCCTATCATTTGAGCATTTTCACTATCATATCTCTTTACCCATATAGGAACCCCATATCTTAAAGCGTTAATTTTTGATGTTCCCGAATATGTTATTGTTATTTTATCTTCATTATGGGCATCAATAGTATATGACTGTGATGTATAAGCTACACAATATGAATATGTCGGATCTAAATGTAAATTTCCGCTTGAAACATATAAACCATTCCCTACTGTAACACCGCCAAGAGATGATGTTGTGGCAGGGGATAATTTTAACCCACTACTATCTGTTGTAATGCCTGTACTTTTCTTGAGATGTAATTCACCATCGCTATCTAATGTAAATCCTTGTTCCGCTGAAACGTATATAGCACCTCTAGTAGATGATGTTGATCCTGCCGGTTTTACGCTTACAGAACCACTCTCTATTTTCAAACCATTTCCTATTTTGATGCCGCCTAGACTGTTCTCTGTTGCTGTATTCAAACTTACAACACCGCTTGAAGCAGTCAGTCCTGTGCCTGTTTTCATGCACCCGATCTGCGATGATGAAGCTACATTTGTCTTTAACTGATCACCACTCATATAAACACCATTAGAAGTGCTGTCTGTGACTTTAACACCGCCTTTTTGTGATGACGTTGCTGTTTTAAGCTCTATGCTGCCATTATTAAGATAGATACCGTTACTTGTACTTTCTGTTATCTTCACACCGCCTGTGCGTGATGATGTCGCTGTAGGCACCGTCCCTTTTGTTACAACTTCATCATTTTCAGAAAGTCCCACGATAATAGAATCACCAAAGCCTAACTCTATATTCCTGGAATACTCTGTGCCTGTTCCTGCGGAATTTTTAAGGATAACTGTATATTTTTTCTTTGCCGGAGCCGGCATTGAAGGGATCATAAATATACAGGCATACCCGATACCTGTAATGTTGGCAATAGTGCCACTCCAGGTATTTGTCCCGTCAGAAATAGTGACTGTTCTGCCATTGTGAGAACTGTCTGATTTACACGTTACCTTATTAAGTCCTGCTACGTTAATATCCATCAGTCATCTCCCCCTGTATTGTCTGCATATTCCTTGACAACGGTTATGCTTCCGTTATTGTTAAAGGTTGTTGTTTTTATGTAATACGGTGTAGCATCCGAATATGTGCATGTCTCTGTGATAACGTTGTCACCAAACTCTGTTGTTATGATCATTCCCGAGTTAGTCATAACTCTTGTGATAGTGCCATTTTGGTTGAAGGTTGTTACGCTCGAATCATCACTCAAATCACCTAACGCATCATCAAGTGTTCTCCTGCCATCAAGCATATGTATAGCTGACACAATAGTATCGGGATATACCAAAGTACGGCCTGTTATAGCACCCGTTTCCGAGTCTCTTGTTATTTCATGTAATGATCTGATCTTTGCCGGCATAATATTCTCCTTTATATTATCTCTTTGTAGCTACTTGAAAATCCGTGTTTGAAGTTAAAGCAGATGGAAAACGAATTATAAGGTTATAATTATTTCCCGATCTCGGAAATTCTACACTCTTATATTTAAGTGGTGTTTTTTGATTATATAAGTCTCCCGATCCGCCTTGACCTTCTGCTAAAAGACAAACTATCTCGTTAACTAAAGATCCTATTTCAATGCTTACAGATGTTGCTCCTACATTTGCCGATCCCGAATACCAATCCAGGCTGTTATGAAGATAGTCGTAATATGCTTCATTCCACCTGTATTTTTCTGACCTGGTACATAATGATACAGTCGTATCATACTGATCTGCTGTTTGATTTATAGGCTCGTCTATTAAATCATCATAACTTCCGCTTGTAGCAACTGCAGCAAGTGTTGGAAAATCCGTAATCTGTGACTTTGTATGCGTATGACTTGTTGGTGTCCTGCTATCCGTAAGTCTTGTATCATCACCCATCACTACTTGCGTAGTCGATGCGTTACCGCTTGCCGGTACGTCCTTTGCTGCCGCTGTTCCTAGCGTAGGAAAGTCTGTGATCTGACTTTTAGTATGTGTATGGGATATTGCCGCATACAATGTGTCAAAGTACGTCTTGAGCTTTGCCTTTATGTTTGTTAAGGTTATCTTCCGTTTGCCGGATGTAGAGGAAAACGGTACATAATCGGCATCGTCTATGGTTGTGGCTGTTGCATCGGTTGTCTGATAGACGTTTGCGCTGCTCGGCTTACTGTTCCATGAAGCCTTTTCTGCATCTGTAACAGTCCTGTGTGTGCTGTCATCCTCTAATTCAGACAATTTTGTAGGTACATCACCGCCACTTCCAAGCTCGGGATCTATATTGAGCTTGTCAACGGTATCTGCAATCCACCTGTCGATCAAGGCTATGTTTTCTTTATCTGTTGTGCGGTTAAGTGTTGGTCTCTCAAATATGATATTCATTCTCTTCACTCTCCGCATTGTACTTGATGATAAGTGAATACAACCTTACTGCGCCATGTCCATTGATCTTGAGCCTGTAATGATCACATCTGTATGGAACTACATCCATAACAAAAGTCATAATCTCATTTGTTCCTCGGATATCACTTATCGGCTCATAAGGCCTGTCATCGTATGATATCTGAACCATAACCTCACTTCTTATCGGGATATAGGCTCTTAATATCAACTTCGACACAAACTTGAACTCGGGTACATCAAGGCCCATATCACCTGTCTCCAGGTGCCAATATACCCACTCTTCACTTACCTGCTTGTTCGTATACAGAACATTGTCGGAATTGCCGAACCCGAAGATAGATTCAAGCGTATATGCAAACAATTTACCGTCATTTGAACCGGCAAATCCAAGAAGGGACATCTGATTTTCCCTTGTCCATAAGCCAAGCTGCGAGTCATAGACAAACATTCTATAACCACCAAATGTATTTGTAACTTGGATATAGTATTTACTGCCGTATACTCCGGCTACTCCATCGTAGTAGTATTCATCTTTGCCCCACTCTTCAGATATCATCCTCGGAAGGGAACCATCATAGGCCATCACTCCCCCAGGAGCCTTATAGAAAAGCGCCTCTCCGACTACAGCCAATGATCTTGAGGAGCCATTCTGTACTCCCCTTGCATCTAGTACGGATACGTTGTATTCTGCAGGATAATTGCCTGCTACACGGATAATCGCACTCTCTTTAAAGAATGTCGGATAATTGTTATACGAAATACATGCCGTAAATGCCCCTGGTGTACCTATTGTGGCGGCATATGAGTCTGTAGACAGGCCTTGATATGAATACCAATTCTTAAAATCACCCAACTTTGAGGCATATATTTCATTGATCATGTTGCCGGATGAGTCATATCCGTATTTGCATCCCCAAAGCCTGTTCTTATCGGCACATATATAGTCCATGTCGGGCATCTTGCGCTCGATTTTGAGCTTATAGCCTGTTGTGGTCTCTTCTGTGAACGATGCAACATCCATGATACCTATGACAACAATGAAACTATCACCAATGGCCTGTATCATGCTGCCGTTATTTATATCTTTAAGCCTTGTAGCCGCAATATTCATGTCAATGATATCTTCGACTGCAAAATAATCATCAAACCCTGCATCTGTAATTGATATCTTTATGTATGTTGTGGCTACCGGCTGCCATGAACTGTTAAGATATATGTATAAACCAACCTCACCGGCTGTATTATTAAGCCAATAATCACCTTCACTCGGATTTACAGGTGCCGTACCCGACACCGTAACATTGTCATACGGTGTACCGTCTATTGTCGAAAGAGAATAAGTTATTGTTACTCCTACACCACTCTCATATGTACTTGTTATCTTCCCTGCAGAACGCTTCAAAGGATCATCTGATATGTTCACCCATATGCTGTCCTGTGTATCGGGCATGATTATAAGGACATATCCCCCGTATCTAACAAGGTTTACATCCTGCCATATGATAGGCTCTTCATCCGGCTCATCCTCAAAGTTAGGATCATACTCTACAACTACACCGTCTGCGACATCGGACAAATCCATCATCCAGGTTTTGTAATGGAATACCATGCCATCAAGCCATGCCAGGGAACCATCTGTGTATAGAATTCCCCTGTAGCCATGAACGGCATTAAGAAGTGTGGGCCGGAGCTGTCTTGCCATCATGATAGGAAAACCGTCACAAGACATGTTCTCCATGTCGTAGAACTCACCCATACCTATAGAATAGTTATGGTTATATCCTCTCCATTGCTGTATGAGATTGTTCTGATTGATGTTTTCCTCGACCTGTGGTAAGAACATTAGCTCAATACCTCATGCTGTAAGAGCATTTTCCTGGTCTGCCTCGGGTAATGCTCACGATTATATTTCTGCTTATATGCAAGAAGCATATTGTTGAATAAGGCTGAAGCTGCATTGAACCTTGCCTTGTCGTTGTTATTGAGGCTTATCCTCTGATCAAGGTAATAGATATACGCATCATCAAAAGGCTCTTTCAAGATAAGCTCTGTGTTATATGAAAACGTATCAAGATACTTCTGCCATTCCTCGGGTGTTCTCTCTCCGTCCTTCGGATCATAGAGCAGGATCACGTTATCAATGAGATTTGCATCGCATTTACGCAAGAACTCTCTCTTTACGTTATCTTCGATGCTGTTGGGCCTCTCCATATTGTATTGTTCGATCATTGCCTCTACTGTCATGTGTTACCTCTTAAAAAAAGGGGACAGGATCATCCCATCCCCTTTATTCTGATTAATTGGCATGTGCGGCTATGAAAAGCTCTGTTGCTTCCTCTGCCTCAAACATATGCTCTACAACCTCGGCTATAGGAGCCGGAACATCTACGTTGACACCCTTCATGATCTTGAACACCTTGCCATTGACCGATGCAATCAGATAGTTTGCCGAACCGTCTACTGACTTGGGTATTCTTATTGTTACTTTCTTTTTCCAGGGATCAACTTCCTGTACTGCCTTTGCAGGCTGTTCCATTATCTCGGCTTCCAATTCTGCTAAAGTAGTATTTTTTCTTGCTGCCATAATCATCTCTCCTTTTAGTTTGCCTCGTCTACTGAACCGTACGATGAGCCGGTCTCAACACGGACAAGTCTTTCCTGGTAAAGGATCTTTGCAGCATGACTTGCCTTCCAACCGATTGTAGACCTCTGATCAAGAGGATCTGCTGTGCCGGCTGAACCTCTCTGTTTGACGATAACCTCAAGAGATTCTGCTGAAGGCTCTACGATACCGTATGCATCCTTGCCCATGAATATTGTGCCGTATACAGCCACATTCTGCGCACCGCCTTCTCCTGGATAGATAACTGTTGAAGCTGTTGCTGTTGCCGCTGTCTTAACAGTAAGTGTTGCACTTCCTGCGGAGCCTGCAAGCGCACTAACGATCTCGTTTGCCGTTGTGCCAATAATGATCTTACGTCCTGCAAGTGCTTCTGCCTCGGCCGATGTAACTGCCTCTGTAAGAGGAACTGTGGTAGAACCCGAAACACCGCCTGACTTAACCGTAAGATTTGCTGCATCTTCCGTAAGAGGCGCACCCTTGTATATCTTTGCTTCCGTACTCTCTACAAAACGTACTCCGTGAAGTTTTCCGATCTCACCGTTGTAGATTTCTGCCGGCTGTGCATACTTGTGAACATCTTCCCATCCCTGGCTCTCACGAAGATCAAACGCTACAGAAGGATGAATGATAGCTACATAATCACCGTTAATGGTGGGAGCTTTCATCTTCTTAAGGAATGTCATTGCCTTGTCGATAAGCGTAGGTGTAAGAGTATCTGTGTTTGCAAGTGCAGACCTGGAAGAAATGCTTGTGCCGCCATAGATGACGTTTGAGCCTGCCATTACGACATCCCTTGTAAGGGTATCAATGGTATCACCGGCCTGTGCGCCATGCTCTTCCGTTGTAAGCGTGATGATAGGATCAACCGCTTCAAGCTCAAGACGATCTGATACTGTGGTGTAGTCACCATACTGATGTATCTCTGCCTCGATCTTTGACATGTTGATGTTACGTCCATCGGGTGTAACACCTTCTGTCAACGGGGTAAGAGCCTTCTCAAACGTATCGAACTTTCTCCACTCGATCTTCTTACCTTCGTTCTTGGGAAGAGGCTGCTTCTGACCGAACTGTGCATAGTAATGCTCGTTACGGGCATTCTCAAGCAGGGAAGTCTTGTAGAAGGTTTTCATGGTAGACGATAAATCGTTTACCCCAGGTGTGTTCTTTTCTGTGGTCTGTGTGTTGGGATCAGCAAAAAGCTGAAGATCAAAAATAAACTTTTCCATTTCTTTTCTCCTTTAACTATTGAAGGTTAGGGGCAACACTCACTAAATGTGTTGTCCGTTCACTCGGAGATTAGAATGTTATTCGTTCACCCCGAGCTGCTCTCCTTTTAATGTCTGCTATCTCTTCTCGGGTAAGTTTACTTGGATCTAGTGCTGTAGGCGCACCGGCTGCTGTCTGACTTGTACCGTTTTCCTGCGGCCTTGTCATGCCGGACTGAATGCTGTTAGAGATTTTCTGCTTTGTCTGTTCGACTGCATACTGCATAGCACCGCCCATAATCTGATCACGATGTACCGTTTCATATGCGATCTGTACCGCATTCGGAAAACCGCTTCTCTGAAACGTAGCCAGGAGCTTACCGAACTGTGGATTTAACATCTCATTGTCCATGTCGAAAGCAGGATATGTCTGCTTTAACTCTTCACCCTGGGCAACAAGTGCATCCCATTCTCTCTGCTCTTCCGTGTACTGTGTGGCTCTGCGTAGCTGTGCATTCTCTCTCTCAAGAGACTTCATTGTTTTCAGATCCTCGACAGACATGCCTCTCTCGTAGGCTTCCTGCTCATATAAGGAATTGTCTGAATCGATTTTCTGCTGTAGCACATTGATAGGTATATTGCCAAGAGCATCTGCCTTGACATCATACTTCTGTGCTATTGTTCTGATGATAGGATCAATGGCATCAATCTGCCCCTGTAGATCCTTCTGATGTTTGAACCTCTTGTTTACAGCATCGTTTATGGCCTTGCCATACTGTTCCTTGTACTTCCCTTTGATAAGTGTGTCCCACTCATCTACCTGTGCGACAGGCTGTTCCTCGGTTGTGGTAGCTACTCCTTCCCCTTCGGAAACTTCCGCTATGGAGCCGGCGAACTCTCCTGCATCTGCCGAACCTTCCTCTCCGAAAAGCTGAAGGTTAAATAAAAGTTTGGGCATAGACTGCTCCTTTCAATTTCTGTGGTAAGTCACGACCTTATTTATAATCTATCATTCAAGGAGACCTCTGCATACAACACCCCCTAGCAACCTCAATATGCTCGGGGTAATTGTCCTCTAGCAGATGATATCCTGTCATGATCACATGAAACGCTGTGGGTACATTGGTGCCTTTGGCATTTGCCCACACATGCCCTTCCTGCTGTATGTAATTGAATTCATCACTATCAATGGACAAGTAATTAAGCAGGGTACATGCAAGCATTGATATGGCTGAACACACTATGTCCATGTCCTTCTTTGCATATCCGGCATGTCCCGTTATATCTACGCTTATCTCATCACCATCTTCAAAGTATGTTATCTTTGTCATCTTGGTGCTGTGGCGGCCTGCGCCCTTGCCTTTGCCTTCCCGACTATGCCTGTGTCACCATCATTAAGGCTTACGTCTGCACTTCCCCCAGGTGTGGCCTGTCCCATGCTTGTATTGATCATCTGTGCCGCCTGGTCTGCCATCTGTGTCTCACCATTCGTAAGCTGATCAACCATCTCGGATACCTGTAAGAGCTGCTGCTGTGTCTGCACAAGCTGATCATACATGCTTCCATTGGCCTGTATCTTTTCAAGCACCATGCTCTTGCCCTTGAACTCCATCATGTCAAGGCATGTGAGTGCCTGGTCTGTGAACTGCGGATTGAAGAAGCCAAGATTATAGAACTGAAGAGCCAACTCGTTCTGCGATACCTGTGAGTAAGCATTCTCTTTCTCTGTCTTGACTTCGATATCGAACACGGGAAGTCTGTATCCCATGTCCACACCAAAATCCATGCCCTGCGGCTGTGGCTGAAGGCCTTCATTTGTGTATGTTGTGAACTCTTGCTGTCCCTGTTCTCCGATGATACGGAACTGCCTGGGCATGTCGTAGAACTGTCTGATAAGCTCTATGACGATACCGACAACCTTCTTATAGGCATCATATGTCGATGCGATCTGATCTCTTGAAGTCTTACCGGCACTCTCTTGCATAGCTGCTATAGCCGAAGCTGCTGTTACCCCTGCCTGTGTACCACCCGTTGTGGCATCCCTGTTACCGGCTGTCTCTTTAAGCTCGTTAACCTTGTTATCAAGCAGATTGATGTAATTGCTGTTGACAAGTACGGGTGAGACTATCGGCTGTATGCTGTCCTCACCAAGATTGCCGTTTGTATGAACGATCAGATTGTTGGGATTTGCAAACTCTTCCTCATTGATACCACCATCATTCCTTGAGATATATCTTGGGGAACAGGCGAACTGTACGTTTTTCTCGAAACAGTTATTGTATATATCTATTGTTGTCTGTGCGTTTTTGCACACATCCACGAAGCCAAAACCGCAAGGCATGTCTACCTCGGGGAACAGTACATCAAACACAAACGGATACAGCGCATGATCATACAGTCCTCTCTCTGCCTTCTCGGGATCTTCCTCTGTGGCATACAGCAACACATCATTCGCATACTTGATATATTGAAGTGTTTTCTTGTTATTGACCGTCTTGTGGTAATACCAATCAATGACCGCTGTTTTGTTGGTCGTATCTATGTTGTCATCATGCCAATACTTCTTTACAAGCGTATCGGAACTTGCCGTGAGCTTGTCTGCTATCTGTGGGTATCTCTCCTTGAGAATGTCGTTATCGACTAATTCCACGGTAAAGACGTTACGGCTGTCCTGGATATCCTTTACCCCAGGCTCCCAAAAGATAGACAGGATATCCATTGAATTGATCAGAATGTCTCCAAGTCCATTGAGCTTGCTCTGATCCCAAAAGACACCGTACACTCCCGTACCGTGTTTGAGCTTATACCATATCTCTTCAGAATATATCTGCCTGTATTCGTTCTGCTCCATAACTACAGGGATAATAGACGATAACCTCTTGGCCTCGTCTACGTCTCCGATCTCTCTCGGAAGGATATCTGCTGTCGGAAAGCTGTCCATGTAGTCTGCATGCTTGGAAATGATAGTGTTAAAGAGCCAACCGCTTGCCGGCTTCGGATCATCCCTGTTATCTTCGCTCGATAACATCTCCCAATGGCGCATCTTCCACCATCTTTCATTCTTGACTATCTTATCTTCCAGGCTTCTCTTGCCCGACTTGTATTTACGAAGAAGCTCATCACCCTTACGCAATGTATCTTCTGTGATTTTGGTAGGTTGAGGCCGGGCGGCTACTCCGGCCTCGCTGGTGGTATTGGGAATGTCAACAGAAGGAGATCCCTGTCTGCTACTGTCTACTATCTGTGCCACTCCTAAAGGTGTAGGCTGATGCGGATAAGGCGAATTAGGATCATTGTCACCGCCTGTGTACCCTTTTCCAAAGGCTACGGCATCCATTATGGCTTTTTCTTCGTCCTCTAATCTCTTATCAATCATGTTCTGCTCCTCTCAACATATATGCTCTTCCGTTTAGGTGTTCTCTGATTAAGGGGATCATCCCCTACAGGAACCGGCTTATTTGCTATAACAGGCTTAATCGGTCTGCTCATGCACATATATCTTGCTTCATCTGCCGCATGATCTTCCAAGTCTGTATCAAGATCCTCTACATGTGTCTCGTCATACATCATCAAAGGAATTGTTCTGATAAAAGCCTTGCAATTCTTGAATATATACATCATCGGGTATCCGTTATCGTCAAATGCCATGCGGTAATGCATCTGCATCCATCCGGCTATCCTTTGGTTGTCACCCTTCTCAAAGAATAAATGGTGCCGAAGAGCTGCCTCATACACGCTCTCACCACTTTCCTTGTTCCATATAGCAGGATCTGCTACCCCGAATATCTGTCTGCCCTTCAAATACGGATGTTCATTCTCTACCTTTGCTATCTCTGTAAATTGCTTGTCGGGAGACCACTTCACACCTTCATTAGGTATGCCTGTCCATCCGTAATATTCCAATATGCGGTACAATATACCGTCATAGTCCATTGCCCACCATGCGCATGAGAACGGTTTTGCATAGCCAAAGTCATACGATCTGTATATGTTCCATCCAGGCGGTATAGCAAAAGGCTCGATAACATGTGTCCATTGTCTGTCTATGTAATGGTCGGGATCATCCTTGAATTCCTCAAAGAACTGCCCTTCAAAGATATCCCATGAACCATTGAGCCATGCCTCACGAAGTTTGGGCGGCAAGGCTTCAAGGTTTTTGATGTACTCGGGATCTGCTTCCATCAAGGCCGCATTGTCTGTGACAAGAGCCTGTGTAAAGGAATAGTCCTCGGGTATCTCCCCTGCCTCATAGTGCTTGTCTATAAACAGTCGCTTTATATATCCATGTCCCTGTCCACCTGGATTGCATGTATAGTACATCCTCTTCGGGAAGGAATTGACACCACGATTACAGGCCGCTATAGCCTTAAGCTGATATTCTGAAAACTGTGTAGCCTCATCTATGAAGATAATGTCATATTCCTGTCCCTGGAACAGATCCAAGTCTGCATCGTTACGGCAATATTGGAACTTTATTGTTGATCCATTAGCAAAAGTAAGCAGCTTGTGCTGTTGGTTGTACTTCGCTATGCCTATGAGCATCTGCCGTAATGGTTGTATGTGGTTCCCTTCAAGCTCGGGATATGACCGCCTCACGATCAGACATTTGATACCTGGATACTTTGCACACATCAAAATCGCCTTTGTGCGAAGCGACCAACTTTTACCGCCTAGCCGCCCCTAGCACCACCGTAGCCGACATGTCTGTGCTTATCTAACAGAAACTTTTTCTGCTTTTCATTCGGCTCTCCGATTGCTAGGGTTATCATGGACATCACCCCCTTCCTTATAGGAGAAAGACCATCCCTTTACATGGGATCTCTTACCCTTAAGGACTGCGCATATGTGCCTTGAGTTAAAATACTTCTCGGCTTCTCTTATGCTGTGAAAGTCCATTCTCTCTCCGTCTTTTGTGGCAACTACCTCTCTTCTCCTGGCCTCATTGCTTTGATTAACCTTGCGTGTGTTTATTCTTTTACCATTGACAAGTGTTCTGCCTGGAACATATTTCATTTCTTTGACACTTACGAACTCCCCACTTGCCATAGCAAAGGAATGTATAACATTTTGTTGATTTGTCACCCACTCAAGATTGTCAACGGCATTGTTTTCTTTGTTTCCGTCAATATGATTGACCTGTGGTAGATTGTCGGGATTGTCGATAAAAGCCTGGGCAACTATCCTATGTACCTTAAAGCACATCTTCTGCCGGTGAATTGTTATGCGAAGCCTGTGATATCCTTTTTTATCCTTCTGCGTCTTAAGGATATATGGCTCTCCTCTTAACAACGATCTAACTCTTCCCAGGTTGCTAACCTCAAGCATGCCATCTGTGCCGACTACTGTTCTCCACTCTTCCATATAGTCTCCTTTCAAAGTGTGACTATTCATCATAACCCTGTCCGTTCTCGATCTTGATTGTGATACCATTGCCTGCATCAACAGGATCAATGCCAAGCATCTCACGAAGCATCTTTGCGGCCTCTAGCTTGTCATAATGCTCATATATAGTCCTGTTCTTGCTGTCCCATTTCTTGTTCTTGACTGCTCTGCCATCTACATCACCATCTGCGACATCTGCTGTAAGAATAGCCATAAGCGTGTCAAGTATGGTCTGCCGGACTTCTGCCGCATCATATACCGTTCTATCTGCTACTTTCTTTTGAAGCTCTTCATATCTCCCCTTAATCTCCCTTTTATGGAATTTTTCGGAAGCTCTCTTGTCTACTGTGGCATCCTTCCATTTGAGACTTGACGGATATGCGCTCCTAAAAGCCTGTCTTTGGGACTTGCCTTTTACAAGCTCCTTAACAAACTTCTCTTCCTTTGGTGTAAGCATCCTCTCTTTGCTATGCCCACTCTTTACTATACGTTTCTTTTTAGTCATTTAATACAACACCCCCAAAAGGGAGACTTATTCTGTCTCCCCATGATCAACCTCAAGTGCAATATAAAGTGGACAATTCCACATGTAGCCGTTACAAAAATCTGCCTTGTACTCCTTTTTGTCTGCCTTTGTAACGAAAGTGTTTATGGTATGTGTACCGCACACTCCCAGGCATTTGATATCCGTACTCGATTCCTTCCTGTAATACTTGCACTTGACATACGGATCTCTCTGATAAGTATTTACACTAGGCATAACTCCCCCTTTTCCCCTTACTTAGACGGTATCTCCTCTGTATCAAGGCCATCGGGTATATTCATCCAATCATCATCAAGGTTTTTCTTTGGCTGTCCTTCCGTCCCATCCTTCGGCTTCCTCTCACAGAACTCGATCTGATCACACACAATGTCTGTGGTATATACCTTGCCATTGTTGTATTCATATGAGCCGGTCTGTATGTGTCCTTCTACAAGCAGCTTCATACCCTTGTGGCAATACTTCTCCAGGAACTCTGCCTTTTTCTCCCATGCTATAAATCTCGGGAAGTCTGCCTCTCCGTTCATCCTATTGAGTGCAAGTGTAAACCTTGCGTACTTCTTACCGCTTGCTGTCTCACTAATCTTCGGATCATCTGTTAGATTGCCCATTGATATTGTTCTGTTCATCCTTCTACCTACCTTTCTATTCTTATATTCATTCTCTTTGCCAAGTCCAGGATACGAGCCTCTGACGTTATCCTTGCTATCTTCTGACTATCTAATGTCTTTGCCCTTGCCATCTCTACTGTGTGGCCTGTGTAATACATCCTTGCACTTTGTACTGCTGTGACTGATCTGCCGACTTCGGCTGCTATCTCTTCATTCGTCATACCCGATCTCAACATCTCTTTTTGTTCATCTGTCCATCTCATCCGGCTCCCCCTTCATGTGCTTGTCGATAATCTTCAAACAATGCTCATACGTTATTTTCCGGCCTCTCATCTGATCTTTGCTATAAAGCCGTGGATATATACCTTTTTCAGTATTATCTTCTATACTGACACAAGCCTTCAAAGCATCCTCTATCTCTGCCTGTATGTCCTCAATGACACACATAGCATCGTCATATCCTTTTTGGTACTGTTCACGGTCATACTGTAAGGCTTTTAATAATTCATTTTTGTCAACCGAATACCCAACCGCTTGTCTGACGGTATACATCATGTTCTCCTCGTCTTGCTTAACCATCTGCGAATGAATATCTCCATAAATCTTTTCTATCGGACTATTCCACATCGTTTATCACCTCTGTTGCTTCAAGTATTGTCGGTGCGTTTATATATGGCTCACACGCTATTTCGCAAAACTCATTAAATAGTGCATCCGCATCGATCAACCGTCCATGCTTCGGCAGAACTGTGCCGTCCTCTATCTTCATAAAAAGACGTTCAATATATTCCTCACTTAATTCGTTTGGATATTTTTCCGTAATGAGTTCGTAATCTATTTCGTCTAACTCAATCACTATCTGCATCGCTACTCTCCCTTTCTGTATGGTCACTCCATGTGTATTGTTGGTTTCGTGTATCGTAACCGCACATAGGACAGGAATACCAACTGACAAATATTCCGTACTTGTAGTCGCAATTCCATATCATCATGCAGCCGCATTTACACCTCATCCCTTATCCTCACTTTCCTGTGGCTCATCCCACCAATGACAATGTTCGCAATCACCATTACACTCAACCATACCGTAAACAATCTCTGCTATACAGCCCATCTTTATTCCTCACTTTCCTGTGGCTCAACCATTTCTGCACCGCATCTCGGACAAAAAGCATCTAAGTATGTTCTATGTTTGCACTCTGAACATTGTCCAGTAACTCTATAATCATCAGTTACCTTTTTATGCAACCAATGCCCCTTATGTCTGCCGGATGTGACGGAAGGTAAATCATATAATATGCTCTGTGTGGCTCTCATAATATGACGTTCTGCCTTGTTATAATTACAACATGACAACCAACTTTCAATAGCATCAATTGCCGCTTCACGGCTTATCGCATCATCGCACGGAGTTAAGTCAAGCATTACTGGTATCTTTTTATGCTCTTGCACAAAGTCGGTTTCCTCAAACTCATCAAAATCATCACAATTACCGCAAATGCTCGTTCGTTTGTATTTACAATTATCGCAATATTTGCTACTACTACCATTCATAGCACATTTATCACACGGCTTTACTCCGCAAACTATATCCCTTTCCATTTGCCAGTGCTTTTTTAACCACTCGACATTGTAGACTACCAACTTCCCTACTCGGCATTTGAGTACGTCTTTCCTTATGCTGACAGTATCATCACACGGCTCTTGCTCAAACTCTTTGCCGTTTGACATCCACAACTTATAAGCATTTCCGTCTGTGCCGTATTCAATTCGGTCTGTCGGCTCTTGCTCTAACTCTTCCAAAACCTCATCCCAAAACGACTTATATGCCGCATGAGGATCTTGCTGTCCTGTAGCAAACTTCCTTATCCTCTCAATCACTTCTTCCCGTGTATATTCTCTTTTCACTTCTAATCACCCCCAAATATCATCTCTCTAATCTGCTCATAAGCTGCCGCCTTTGCACAGTCCCTTGAGAATCTACTTTCCTGGGAATTCTGAAGATCCTCGGCAACCTTTATTTCTACCGCTATATCGTGAGCATTAAACTTAATAGCTTCTTCTATTTCCTGTGTTGTCATACGCTCTCCTTCTCCCTGTTGCATCCATTCTTGTCCACCACACTCTTGTAATAGTCCTGGACTGTTGCCTTCCGGCATTCGTCCTCTACCGTGTCTCCGTACATCTCGCAGGCCTTATCTGCATAGTCTGCAAACTTACCACCCTTGTCATATTCTTTGAGCATTTCATCTATGTCCATTGGTCTCTCCCTTCTAGTTAAACCACTTTATAACCGTATCCCCTGTGTATCCCTTCTCCCATACATACCAGGCAAGAGCCATCATCGAAGCTGAACTTGAGAAGTTTCCGTTTGTACCACACTTGATCCTGGATGATGATACCCATACAGTCTTTGGTGGATACTTCTCATAGAGCTTTTTCCTTGACTTGCCTTCCAGGAACTGTATCTTTAGGAACAGGCACACCTTGTTTCCTTCGCTCACAAGATCCAACCCATGCTCAAGGAACTGTTCTGCTAACTTGTATGGTGGATTTGTAACTATATCCCCGTCATATGGCTCATTGCATTCCAGGAAGTCTACACCGCCTTGTCCATATCCCCGATCTATCAAGTCTGTACTTCTCACGTTGTATTCATGCCGTTCAAAAACCTTTGATAAATGTCCTTGACCGCAGGCGCATTCCCAAATATTGTGATTAAGGTTTTCTATTAGCACTAACCACTCGGCTGCTTCGGGAGCTGTAGCATAAAAGTCATTCTCTGCTCTGTCTCCTTCGCTCATGTTATGTGCGCCTATAAACCGGCTAACTACTTTGTATCCGTCCTTCATTTATCAAAATGTCCTTTGTTATCTTTGGCCCTTCCCAAAACTCATCATCACCCGACATTGGATTTACCTGCATTGCTTCCTCTTGTGCTATCTTTTTTCCCTGTCCAATACCTTCCAACAGTCCCCTGTGATATCCTTCTCTGTATATCCTCTGTAAGATTGCCGCCTGCTGCTCTGTTGTTTCCCAGGCCTTTGTTATATCTATGCCGTAATTTTCATACCCTTTGGCATATAAAGTCGCAAGGCATATAACTGCTGTAGATTCCTTCCGAAGCTCTGCAAGCATATCTTCCTTCTGCTGATCCTCGGAACGTGCAAGTTTCTCTTCAAAGGCCTTTTTCTTTTCGTACTCGGGATCATTGTTTATAATCACAGATAACTCCTTACAAATTCCTCAATAAACTGTTCCCTGCTACCGATCTGCTTAAACTAATTTCACCCTGTTCTTTAGGAACTACCGCCTTGATTGTTCCCCTAGCCTTGATCTGCATGTAACGAGGATCAAAATCAAAGTCATACCTCATGATGCCCTTGATAGCTTCTGCCATCTCCCTACTTAACCTTTGCTGTATAATCTCACTTGTGGCTTCTTCACCTATTGTCTTTACTGCATAGCTATCAATGACCGTTTGCGCACATAATGTTACAACAGGATTGTGAAACGTCTCGATCCTTAAAAGGCCTCTGTCTGTATCATCGTACTGTGTGCCGCAATATTCACATGTCATGGTTATCCTGTTTACTCTGCCGCCACAACATGAGCATATGTATTTATCCTTCATAGATAACTCCTTATAAACTCTTCAATAAAATGCTCTCTTGTCCCGATCTGATCCTCATAAGCCTGCTGCCCTATCTCATGCAAGAGCTGCTTGTTCTCTCCGTGATCATGTAGCTTTTTGTGACATGAAGGACACAGATGAACTACCAAGCCATGCTTGTCTGCTATCTGCCGGACTGAACCACCAAAGATGTGATGTACTTCCATATCTCCGTACTTGCCGCACAGGTAACAGATTTTTTCTTCGTCATCGGATATAATTGATCTCACTCTACTCATTCTCTTCAATCCTCGGTGATACCTTTTCTGCTAACCCTTTGATCACATCCGACAAGGCTGCCGGTACACTCTCGACAAATTCTTTCCTGGAAAGCTCTGCCTTGTATGCTCTTTGGAAATTTGACATGATCACCGTGTTTACATCTTCGCTATCACACATGCCCCATCCCCGAAGTGTTGACGGACTACCTACTGCCTTCTGCACTATCTCCGGCAGCTCATCAAAACGCTCCTGTGCATGATATCCGCTGTCCCCGATTGCCTTCTTGACCATCGTCCATGCTTCTCCTTCGGTTAATTCCTCACTATGTCTCACGCTCTGCATTGCGCCTATAAGCTGTGACGGAGAAGGAGCGAAGCCTGTATTGTTTGTGTTGATATAAATTTTCAAGGCTGCCATAATTGCTTCTGCCGGATGCTCTTCCAATGCCCAATGCCATGTCTCGGCTGTGACCATCGGATTTTCAGTCTTGAATGTCGGATATGTGGCATCTATAGCCATCAATAGTTTTTTTGTCTCTTCTAACGTCATGCCAACCCCCATTTCTCTGCTAACGACTGTGCCTGTTTCTCGGGACTGCCTCTTGATACGGCATCAAACACCCACTTTTTCATAGCCAGGTAATGAGACTTATACTTGGCACCTTTCATCTCGATATACTCATCCAGGTACTTAATAGCCTTAAGGGTATCTGCTTCTCCATAGTCATTGAATAACTGATCTCGTTCTTTATCAGTCAACTTGACATGTTTGTATTCGCCATATATATGTTTTTTTTCTTTACCTTCTTTTACTTCTTTACTTTCTTTTAATTCTTTATATTCTTTATATTCTTTATATTCTTTATCTGTTGTTACCATCCTGTTATCATCTTGTTGGCATCCTGTTATTAAGTTGTTATCATCCTGTTGATATCCTGTTATCTCCCTG
>Ga0310786_10003904_pt1 | contig 21149 bp, 15 predicted proteins | sample AusTroGonzalo_MG_FD_203881 | JGI IMG/M metagenome (GOLD analysis project Ga0310786, IMG submission 203881) | Bovine rumen microbial communities from tropical cattle in Woodstock, Queensland, Australia - Gonzalo_03 (v2) (version 2) | ecosystem: Host-associated > Mammals > Digestive system >... | reverse complement strand
GCGACGCGGACGATCGCGAGGCTCGACGAGCTGCTCGACCCGGAGCGGATAGAGGAAGCCACGATGCTGAAGGCCTGGAGGGAGAAGTACGGGAATGAGATTACGTTGCGGACGAAATCGCGGTGGGTGAAGAGGCTGTTCAAGAGAACGGGATGATGTGTGCAATCGTGTGCATCCTGAGGTCTGCCGTTCGCTAAATTATGTTATAATATCACCAAACTTTGTGGCTAATAGCCCCCTTGTGGTTAACAGCATCGAGAGAGAATATGGCACATCTTATAGAAATTCGCGATCTGAAGAAGATTTACGCGGCGGGCGAGGAGCCTGTGGCTGCTCTTGCCGGTGTGTCGCTGTCCATAGACTCCGGAGAGTTCGTCGCCATAATGGGCGCATCGGGTTCGGGAAAGTCGACAATGCTCAACATCCTTGGATGCCTAGACACTCCGACAAGCGGCGACTACCTTCTCGACGGCATTGAAGTGGCCCGTCGATCCCCGGCCGAATTGGCGCGCATCCGCAACAGAAAGCTTGGGTTCGTGTTCCAGAACTTCAACTTGCTTGCCCGCACAAGTGCGATCGAGAACGTTGAACTTCCCGACCTTTATCTAGGACGCCTCTCGCGTTCACAACGTCGCGCCCGCGCGCTGGAACTTCTTGCCCGCGTAGGGCTCGCGGGGCGCGGCACCCACACGCCTGCGCAACTCTCGGGCGGCCAGCAGCAGCGAGTTGCGATAGCACGCGCGCTCATGAACGCACCGCCCGTCCTTTTCGCCGACGAGCCGACCGGCAACCTGGACACAAAGTCGTCAATCGAGATCATGCAGCTTTTCACCGAACTTTCGCGCGAAGGCATCACCATCGTGATGGTCACGCACGAAGACGATATCGCCGCCTATGCAGGACGCCATCTTCTCATGCGCGACGGGCGTCTAGTGAAGGACGACAAGAAGACTTCTGCCTGAGTGTGAAAGGCCACTACGCAACGAATGGGCGGCGCATCGGACATCCTGGAGTTTGAGACGGTCGATGGAACCGTTCGCTCCATAGTCTTCCGCAACGAAGAAACGGGTTTCTCCGTCCTCAAGGTCATACGCCCCGTCAAGGCCGGTGCATTCACCTTGCGCGAAGACGACGAGGTGACGGTTCTTGGCAATTGCGGCGCCGTGTGGGAAGGCGAAGAGCTCCATGCGGAGGGGCAGTGGGTGGATGATCCTGCGCGCGGACGGCAGTTCAAGGCCAAGACAATAACGTGCGTAACACCCAAAAGCGAAGAAGGCGTACGCCGATATCTTGCAAGCGGCCTCATAAAAGGCATCGGCCCCGTACTCGCCAACAGAATCGTCGACAAGTTCCGCGGCGATACGCTGGACGTTCTCGAGCACCATAGTGGACGTCTTCAGGAGGTTCCCAAGCTCGGTCCCAAGAAGATTGAGCAGATTCGCCGAGCATGGCGCGATGCGCGCGGCACGCGCGAAGTCATGATCTTCACGCAGACGTACGGCATATCCGTAGCGAAGACGGCGAAAATATACAAACGCTACGGGCCTGATTCCATCGCCATCATCAAGGCGGATCCGTATCGTCTTTGCCGTGACATATGGGGGATAGGCTTCCAGACGGCTGACCGCATCGCCACTGCAGTAGGATTGCCGAAGGATTCCGCTGTGCGCGCACGCGCGTCCATCATCTATACACTCCAGACGGAAGCCGAGGATTCAGGCCACTGCTGGACTGTCGAGCCCGATCTTCTTCTCCATGCGCAGGAGCTTGTGGACATATCCGTGGAGATACTCTCAGACGCTCTCAAGGCGGAGATAGAGGAAGGTCGCGTGGTGAAAGAGGGCGACCGCGTGTATCTCAAAGAGCTCTATTACGCCGAGAAGCGTGTGGCGGCGAAGCTGCGCCGTCTTTTGGAGTCTCCCAGAAGTTTCACGCCGATAGATCCCGACAAGGCGATAGAGTGGTGGGAGAAGAAGACTGGCTTTACCCTTGCGCCGGCCCAATTGAAGGCGGTACGGACGACTCTTGGCGCAAAGGTGTCCATTGTGACCGGCGGTCCGGGCGTAGGCAAAACGACGATCATACGTGCGCTGGTGGACATCTGGAATGCGCGGCGCGTGGGCGGCAAGCCTGTCTTGCGCCTTTTCCTGGCCGCGCCTACCGGCCGCGCGGCGAAGCGAATGGGCGAGGCAACCGGAGCAGAGGCGAAGACTCTCCACCGCATGCTTAAGTACAATCCTCAGACGAACGAGTTCACATACAACGAAACGCATCCAGTCGAGGGGGACGTGTTCATTTTCGATGAGACGTCGATGGTAGACATTCGCCTCATGGACGATCTTCTCGCGGCGCTTCCGTCAACTGCAACGCTCGTGATGGTAGGCGACACCGATCAGCTGCCGAGCGTAGGGCCCGGGAACGTCCTTGGCGATCTCATCAAGTCGGGAACCATTCCCGCTACGCGCTTGACGGAGATATTCCGCCAGGACTCAACCGGCTTGATTGTCCGCAACGCCCACCATGTGAACGCCGGGGAACCATTCGAGACGCGTGCAGGCGAGTGCGACTTCTACTTCATACCGCAGCCGGATCCGGACAAGACGCTCGCACTCGCGCTGGACTTCATGACATCGCGCATACCGCGCCATTTCCACATGGAGCCGATGCAGGATGTGCAGGTCCTCACGCCCATGCGCCGCAACGCCCTAGGGGCGGAGAACCTGAATGCGCGAATACAGGAACGTCTCAACGGCAGCGGCCCTGCGGTGTTGCGCGGCGCCATGGCTTTCCGTGCCGGGGACCGCGTGATGCAGCTCAGGAACAACTATGACAAGGACGTCTACAACGGCGATGTGGGGTTCGTCCAGGATGTTGACACGTCAGACCGCTCGCTCGTGGTCGTGTTCGACGGCCGTCCTGTGGCATACGGGCGCGGCGATCTTGATGAGCTCACGCTGGCGTACGCAACAACGATCCACAAGTCGCAGGGCAGCGAATATCCTGCCGTGATCGTGCTCCTGCACAATCAGCACTACATGATGCTTCAGCGCAATCTTCTATATACGGCGATAACGCGCGGCAAGAAGCTGGTTCTGGTCATAGGCGCGCCTTGGGCCGTGAAGAAGGCGATCGAGACAAACACGGTTCGCGAGAGGCGCACGAGCCTTGCAGAGCGACTCTCGCCACCGGCGGCGGAAGGCATGGAGGCGGCAGAAGATGCCTGAGCGCTGGCTTGCTCCCTTGCGCGGCGTGACGATCCGAGCCTTTCGCGAAACGTATGAGCGGGAGATTCGAGAAGCCGGTTTCACCGGTGCATACGCGCCATTCATCCCAGCGAACCCCGGCATGAAGTTCAATGATCGGCTTTTCGCGGATCTGCGTCCTTTCCCGTCCGAGAGTGATGCGAATGGCGCGTTGCCGCTCGTTCCGCAGATCATAGGCAAGGACCCGACAGCTTTGAGGGAGAGCCTCAAGGCGTTGAAGGACAGGGGCTTCAAATGCGTCGATCTGAATGCGGGGTGTCCGTTTCCCATGATACGCAAAAAGGGGCGCGGAAGCGGACTCTTGTCAACGCCTGATTTGCTTGAGCGCATGATCGAGGTGGGCTGCGACGAGATGGGGGACGGCTGCTTCTCGCTCAAGACGCGGCTAGGCGTCGAGCGCGCAGATGAGCTTCTTTCCATTCTTCCGCGCATTGACCGTTATCCGCTGGCGCGTTTGGTTGTGCATGCGCGCACGGCCCGCCAAATGTATGAAGGCGAATGCGACAGTACAATGGCGAAACGCATCGCCGATGCCAGCGTGAATAGCGTTGTCCCGAACGGCGACATCCCGCTTGACGGCGAAGGGATGATAGGGCGCGCCTTCATCCGTTCGCTTGGCGCTCGTACCGACGCCGCAGAGCGTCTGGCCGACTATGTCGCAAGATCGCGAGCTGAGCTTAGCGGCGATGCGCCGGTTCTGGGCCGAGTCAAGGAACTTGTGGCATACTGGCGCGAGATGCCGTGTTGGCGTCGCAGGTGGCCAGTCCTCAAGCTCGCGCGCAGCGCCGATGAATTTCTGTCATGCTGTTGATGCTCTTGCGTTTGGCGGTGGGGTATGGTATCATAAACCTGTGAAGAGAGAGAATAGAGATATGGGGAATGTCGATCTTTCCGTCAACCTTGGCGGCCTTGCAATGCGCACGCCCGTGACGACCGCGAGCGGCACGTTCGGCTACGGCGCCGAATATGCCGGTGCCGTTGACTATTCAAAATTAGGGGCCGTGACGGTAAAGGGGGTACGCCTTGATCCCTGGCCGGGGAATCCCATGCCGCGCCATGTCGAGGTGCCTGGCGGACTTGTGAACGCAATCGGGCTTCAAGGCCCGGGCGTCGATGCGTTTCTCTCGCACCATGTGGCGGAGTATCTAGACAGCGTAGGCGCGGGAATAGACGCGGAGTCCATTCCGCCGATGATCGTAAACATATGGGGCGGCAGCATCGAGGAATATGCGGAAGTAGCCTCCCGCATCTCGTCCTTTGCTCTTCCGCAGAATTCGCGATTTTCGACGCACAATCCCCAATTCCCGATAGGGGCGATAGAGATGAACGTCAGCTGCCCCAACGTCAAGGCGGGTGGCCATACGTTCGGGCAGGATACGAAGGTTCTCTTCGACGTGGTGCGGGCTGTGCGCGCATCGACGAAGCTGCCGCTCATCGTCAAGCTTGCGCCGAATGTTCCGTCCATTGTCCCGTACGTCAAGGCATGCGAGGATGCGGGAGCTGACGCGCTTGCGCTCATCAACACCATACCGGCGATGGTGATTGACATTGAGACTCGCCGGCCTGTTCTAGGAAATCTCACCGGCGGGCTTTCCGGACGCTGCGTGCACCCTGCGGCGGTGAAGGTGATCTATGATGCGCACAAGGCGTCCAGACTTCCGATCCTTGCCATGGGGGGCATATACGAGGCGAAGGACGCCATAGAGTTCTTCTTGGCTGGCGCCACAGCAGTGGCAGTGGGCACGGCGCTCTTCACAGATCCGAACGTTCCGGCGGAAGTATGCGATGGAATCGCGGACTATTGCGAACGCCATGGCTTTTCGTCCGTCAAGGATCTTGTCGGCGCCCTTGAGTCTTGACGATCGACCGCAGTTTCAAATTCAACATGTAAACATCAACCTCCAAGCTGAAATCCGATATGCGAAAAGGAATAATATTGGCCGGCGGTGCCGGCACACGTCTCCACCCGCTTACACGCGTGGTCTCGAAACAGCTGTTGCCGGTGTACGACAAGCCGATGGTCTTCTATCCGCTCTCGACGCTGATGTTGGCTGGCATCCGGGATGTGCTGATAATCTCAACGCCCGTGGACATTTCGAGTTTCGAGCGCCTTCTGGGAGATGGTTCGGATCTAGGAATGCGCTTTTCGTACAAGGTGCAGGAAGTGCCGAATGGTCTTGCGCAGGCTTTTGTTCTGGGCCGGGAGTTTCTTGGCAACGACGATGCATGCCTTGTGCTTGGCGACAACATCTTCTATGGCGCGGATCTTCCGAAAATGTTGCGTTCTGCCGCCGCTTCGCCGAATCCAACGGTCTTTGGATATCGTGTGGCCGATCCTGAACGGTATGGCGTGGTTTCATTCGACGAGAACGGGCGCGCCGTCACGCTTGAGGAGAAGCCTGCAAATCCTAAATCAAACTATGCTGTCGTAGGTCTTTACTTCTACCCCAACGACGTCGTTGACATTGCCGCGTCTCTCAAGCCGTCGGCTCGCGGTGAATACGAGATCACCGACGTCAATCGCGTTTATCTTGAGCAGGGGCGCCTGGACGTCAAGCTCATGAGCAGGGGCTTCGCCTGGCTCGACACGGGCACGCACCAGTCGCTTGCCGACGCCACGAATTTCGTGCGCGCCATAATCGAGCGGCAGGGGCTTCAGATGTCGTGCATAGAGGAGATCGCCTGGCATCACAAGTGGATAGACGATGCGCAGCTTGCGCGCCTTGCCGCAGGTTACGGCAAATCCACATACGGGCAGTACCTAAAACGTCTTGTAGAGGGTTGAATCGCATGCGAGTTCTGATCACTGGCGGGAAGGGGATGCTTGGGCGAACGCTCCAGCGTCGGCTGGCCGAGCATGAGTTGTCTATCGCCGATCTTCCGGAGGCGGACATCTGCGATCTGAGGTCTTTCACGGAATTCTGCGGGAATTTTCGTCCCGACGCCGTCATTCATTGCGCAGCCATGACGAAGGTAGATGACTGCGAGACGAACGAAGAACTTGCCTTTCGTTTGAACGGCACGGGCAGTGCCAATGTGGCCACTGCCTGCCGTAGCGTGGGCGCACGGCTGATCGCCATTTCCACGGACTATGTCTTCTCTGGCGATCTGCCGCCCGGCAAGGAGTGGCTCGAGACCGACGCGCCCGATCCTCGCACGGTTTACGGCAAAAGCAAGCTGGCGGGGGAGGAGTCGATCGCAGAGATATTGTCGTCGGCGGCAATACTCCGCATCGCATGGCTCTACGGAGCTGGCGGTCCCAGCTTCATTCATACGATGGCGAAACTGGGTGCGCAGGACGGCGCGCCGCTGAAGGTCGTTGACGACCAGCGCGGCAATCCAACGTCAACAGATGTCGTGGCCGATGCCGTTCGTTTCCTTCTGGAGCATCCTGAGATAACCGGAGTGGTCCATGGCACTTGTTCTGGCGTGGCGACATGGTACGAGCTCACGGTCGAACTTTTCAGATTGCTTGGCCGCTCGCGTCCTGTCGTTCCATGCACCACCGCCGAGTTCCCGCGCCCGGCCCCACGTCCTGCCAATTCTGCCCTTGCCAAGAGCGTCCTCGCCGCCAATGGCTACGCAACGCCTCCTTGGCAGGAAGCATTGAAGACATTCGTTGAAAAGGAGTTCGTTTGAAATGAAAGTCACAGATCTCAAGATACCTGGCCTTAAGCTCATAGAGCCTGATGTCCATAGGGATGCGCGGGGATATTTCGCCGAGACGTACAACGAGGCCCGATACAAGTCCGCCGGCATTTCCGTGGCATTCGTCCAGGACAACGAGAGCTTTTCGCAAAAAGGCGTGATACGCGGTCTTCACTGGCAGGCTGCGCCGCATACGCAGGCGAAACTAGTTCGCGTGATTCGCGGTGCGGTGTGGGACGTGGCAGTAGATCTGCGCAGGGGGTCTCCCACGTTTGGCCAATGGGAGGGAGTTACCCTAACGGCGGAGAACGCCTTGCAGTTCTATGTTCCCCGCGGCTTTGCGCATGGTTTTGTGGTCCTTGAAAACGACACTCTCTTCTCGTACAAGTGCGACAATCTCTACAACCCGGCATCTGAACGCGGTCTAGCTTGGAACGATCCAACTGTAGCCGTAAAATGGCCTGACCCTGGTGTTCCCTATCTTTTCTCGGAGAAAGACAAACGCCATCCAGATCTTGCGCATGTTGAGCCGATAGACATTTGACATTGTGGCAAAGTGTGCCAAAATGGCGCGTTGTTGGCACATCTCCCGGAATCAAATTAAAATTTTTAGCTTATTCGCCTATATTTCTGCGTTTTGTTGTTGGCACGTCTCTTGCATTAAATTGTTTGTGTCCAGAAATATCATATTGGGCATGAAAACGATTTAAAGAAAGAGAGAAACAAAATGGCAAAAGTACTAGGCATAGATCTCGGCACGACGAACAGTTGCATGGCCGTGATGGAAGGCGGCAATGCGACCGTGATTCCGAACAAGGAGGGCGCGCGCACGACGCCTTCAATCGTTGCGTTCACGAAGACAGGCGAGGAACTCGTCGGTCAGGCGGCGAAGCGTCAGGCGGTGACGAACCCCAAATCAACCATCTACTCCATCAAGCGTTTCATGGGCCGTCGTTACGACGAGATGGCTGATGAAATCAAGATGGTTCCATACGAGGTCGTTCGTGCAGCCAACGGCGATGCAGCCGTAAAGGTTGGCGACAAGACGTACAGTCCTCAGGAGATATCCGCGAAGATACTGCGCAAGCTCAAGGAGGATGCGGAGGCGTTCCTTGGCGAGAAGATCACGGAGGCGGTCATCACGGTTCCTGCATACTTCAACGACTCGCAGCGTCAGGCGACGAAGGATGCCGGGCGCATTGCGGGATTGGACGTGAAGCGCATCGTCAACGAGCCGACAGCCGCATCGCTGGCGTATGGTCTTGACAAGAAGACGAACGAGAAGATCGCAGTATACGACTTTGGCGGCGGAACGTTCGACATTTCGGTCCTTGACATCGGCGACGGCGTTTTCGAGGTGAAGGCCACGAATGGCGACACGCACCTTGGCGGCGACGACCTCGACCAGGCGATAATGAAGTGGCTCATCGAGGACTTCAAGGCGCAGAACGGGATTGACCTCGGCAATGACATGATGGCTCTCCAGCGCCTCAAGGAGGCGGCTGAGAACGCGAAGTGCGCGCTTTCTTCGGCGACCACGTTCGACATCTCGCTGCCGTTCATCACTGCCGACGCCACTGGCCCCAAGCATCTCACCGCGACGCTCACGAAGGCGAAGCTCGAGCAGCTCACGGACGATCTCATCGAGCGCACAACGGCGCCCTGCCGCAAGTGCATGGACGATGCCGGCCTTTCGACTGTTGACGAGGTGGTTCTCGTCGGCGGGCAGACGCGCATGCCTCGTCTTCAGGAGCAGGCGCAGAAGCTGTTCGGCAAGGAGCCGCACAAGGGAGTCAATCCCGATGAGGTCGTGGCCATGGGCGCGGCAATTCAGGGCGGCATCCTCAAGGGCGACGTCAAGGACGTTCTGCTTCTCGACGTCACTCCGCTCACGCTTGGCATCGAGACTCTTGGCGGCGTGATGACTCCGCTCATCGATCGCAACACGACGATCCCCACAAAGAAGAGTCAGGTGTTCTCCACGGCTTCCGACAACCAGCCTGCCGTCACCATCGTGATCTGCCAGGGCGACCGCAAGATGGCCCGCGACAACAAGGTGCTCGGCGAGTTCAACCTCGACGGCATTCCTCCGGCTCCGCGCGGCATGCCGCAGATTGAAGTCACTTTCGACATCGACGCGAACGGCATCCTCAACGTTTCCGCCAAGGACAAGGGAACGGGCAAGGAGCAGAAGATCACCATCACCGCGGCGGGCGGTCTCTCCAAGGATGAGATCGAGCGCATGCGCAAGGACGCAGAGCTCCATGCGGCAGAGGACGCAAAGCGCCACGAGGAAGTCGAGACGCGCAACAAGGCCGATTCGCTTGCCTTCCAGGTGGAGAAGACGCTCAAGGAGTCCGGCGACAAGCTTCCGGCTGACAAGAAGAAGCCGGTAGAGGACGCTCTTGCCGCGCTCAAGGAGGCGCTCAAGGGACAGGACATCGCCGCCATCAAGGCCAAGGAGGACGCGCTAATGAAGGCGATGGAGCCTCTCGCCCAGGCGATGTACTCCCAGAGTGGAGCTCAAGCCGGCACGCCGCCGCCCGGTGCTCAGGCTGACGCCGGTACCGGCACGCCGCCGCCCAACGACAAGAAGGGCGGGGATGATGTCGTCGATGCCGACTACACCATGAAGTAATGGCTGTGCCGACGAAGGAGATACTCGTCGTAGACGATGAACCGGCCATCCGCGAGGGACTGCGCGCTCTTCTGGAAAGCGAGGGCTATGCGGTGCGGACGGCCGGTGACGGCGAGGAGGCCTTGCGGCTCTACCGCGATCGTCGCCCTGATCTTCTTCTCCTTGACGTTATGATGCCTCGGCTGAACGGTTATGCCGTTTGCGCCGAGGTTCGTCGTCATGATCCGGATATTCCGATTCTGTTCCTCACGGCGAAGGATGCCGAGCTGGATGAATTGCGCGGATTTTCAATCGGGGCCGACGACTACATGTCCAAGACTTCGGCCGAGGCCGTGAAGCTTGCGCGCATCGCCGCAGCCCTCAGGCGCGGCCCAAGCAGTTCCATACCTTCATCCTTCAAGTTCGGCGGTTGCCGCATCGACACCGTCGAAATGCGCATAATCCTGCCGGACGGCTCTTTCAATGAAATCTCGCCGCGCGAGGTCGAGATTCTGCGCTGCTTCTTCGTTCATGCAGGGGAGGTGCTTTCGCGCGATTTTCTGATAACGCATTTTTGGGGGCGGGATTTCGAAGGCGGCGATGCGGTGCTGACAGTCGCTCTTCACCGTCTCCGCGAGAAGTTGGGAGACGATGCGAGTCTCATCAAGACGGTGTCGCGTCAGGGCTATCGCTTTGAAGGAGTGCTCACACAGGCGAGCCGCAAAATGCTATAATATTCGCCAAGTCTGACAGGATTATAGAGGAGAAGGCAATGGCAAGAAATATACTCATCACAGGATCGTCGCATGGAATCGGCGCAGGATGTGCCGTGGCTTTTGCGCGCGACGAAGGCGCCAACATCGGTATCTGCGGGAACAAGAACCCTGCGGGAGCCGAGGCTGTGGCGAAAGAATGCGGGAAGTTCGGCGTCAAGACGAAGATATATCTCGGCGACATAGGCACTCACGATTTCTGCAAAGCCACGATGGAGGACTTCATCGCGACGTTCGGGAGGATAGATGTTCTTGTGAACAACGCCGGCGGCGCCTTGCAGATACCCGGCGGGCCCAAAGGCGAGTTCAAGGACATGCCCATGGAATACTGGGACAGCCAGATCGCGCTAAACCTGAACTCCGCGGCGTACATGTCGCGCTACGCTGTGGCGGACATGGTTGAGAAGAAGACGGAAGGGCGCATCGTGAACATTTCGTCGATCCACAGCCAAGTGACATGGGTCCACCGCAGAATGCTTCCGTACTCGGCCGGCAAGGGCGGCCTCAACATGTTCACCAAGGCCCTTGGCGTGGAGGTCGCGAAGTACGGGATACGCGTGAACTGCGTGGCTCCGGGGCTCATCTACACGAAGATCATGTCGCGCTATTCGGAGGCTGACGTCAAAGGTTTCTGCCACAAGATCCCCGTAGGGCGTGGCGGCACGGTCGAGGAGATCGTGCCGACGATCCAGTTCCTCGCGGACGTGGAGAAGACGCGCTTCATCGTGGGACAGGTGATCTGTGTGGACGGTGGGCAGTCCTGCGACGGTTCGATCGAGTCGATGAATTTTCCGATGCAGTTCTGCGACTAGGACTTGCATCACGATAATACAACAAACAACAGAAAGAAAGAAGGAACGGAAAAATGAACGAGTGCAATGGCGATTGCAATCTGAAATTGCGCAGCAGGTGGGAATTCGGCGAGGCGAGCGAGTGCCGCCGCGGTCTTCTCTGCGGTATGGGCATCTCACCCGAGGAGCAAGGCAGGCCTCTCATTGGCGTCGTCAACAGCTGGAACGAGTACAATCCGGGACATGTGCATCTGAAGGCGCTTGCCGAGCGCGTGAAGCAGGGTGTGCGTGACGCGGGCGGCTTTCCTGTTGAGGTGATGACCACCGGCATCTGCGATGGCATGGTGCTGAAAGACCCGAAGTACATCGAGGTGCCTTCGCGCAATTCGATCGCCGATCAGGTGGAAATCACGGCGGACGGCAACTTTTTCGACGGCATGGTGATGCTATCCACATGCGATTCGATCGTGCCAGGCCATTTGATGGCAGCGGCGCGGCTCGACATCCCAACCGTCATCGTCACCGGCGGCTACATGCCGCTCGGCACGTTCCGCGGCAAGGAGGTCCTGCATATCCATGCGCAGGACAAGGTCGGGACGATGCAGGACGGCAAGATCGACCCCGACGAGTACAATGGCCTCATCGAGCATTCGTGGGGAACGTGCGGCGGATGCACTTCGATGACGACGGCCAACTCCATGTGCATGGTCGCGGAAGCGCTCGGCATGTCGCTCCCGTACAACTCCACGGTGAGCGCCGTCTCCAGTGAACTCGCCCTCATCGCCTATCGCGCCGGCCAGCGCGTTATGGATCTCCTGAGGAAGGGCATCACGGCCCGCAAGATCATCACCCCTGCCGCGCTCCGCAACGCGATCATGATGGACATGGCGGTGGCAGCGTCGTCCAACCTCATCCTCCACATTCCCGCCATTGCGCATGAGGCCGGATATGACGAACCTTGGTGGAAGTACTTCGACGAAGCGTCGAACGACATTCCTCTCCTTTCGCATCTCGCGCCGTCAGGGCCGTACAATCTGCACGACCTTGATCTCGCAGGCGGACTGCCCGCCGTGATGAAGGAGCTTCTGCCAAAAATCGACGGTGGCGCGCTCACCGTCACAGGCAAGACGATGGCGGAGAATGTCTCGAGCGCGAAGGTGTACAATCGCGACGTGATACATACGCTTGACGAGCCTGTAATGAAGAAACCCGGCATTGGCGTTCTTTATGGCTCGCTGGCTCCCGAGGGCGCCATCATCAAGATAGCCGCCGTGCCCGATTCGCTGATGGAGAAATTCAGAGGCCCCGCCCGCGTGTTCAACTCGCTTGACGAAGGTCTGGAGGCTCTTCGCGCCGGGAAGGTCAAGCCTGGCGATGCATGCGTGTTGAGATTCCTCGGCCTCAAGGCAAGGTTCGGCACAACGGCGTTCATGTTCCAGGAGGAGCTGAAGGGTCGTCCGGAATTGTACAACTCCTGCGCGGTCATAACGGACGGTCGCTTTTCCGGCGGTACGTCGGGGCTGTCGGTCGGCTACGTGTCGCCGGAGGCGGCGCTTTGCGGTCCGCTCGGCCTCGTGCAGGAAGGCGACATGATCGAAATCGACATACCGAACCGCCGCATCGATCTCATTGTCGATGATGCCGAGATCGCCAAGCGCAAGGCTGCGTTCAACTGGACGTTTGACGAGTCGAAGTATCCGCGTTTCCTCAGGCTCTTCGTGAAGAACGTGGGGTCTATGGCACATGGCGGTATTTGGGAGTAGTTGGGAGTTGGGAGTTGGTAGTTGGTAGTTGATAGTTGGTAGTTGGTAGTTGGGAGTTGGGAGTTGGGAGTTGAAAGTGGTTGATGTACTGGTGATAGGCGGGGGGCTTGCGGGGTGGCGAGCGGCGGAGGCGGCGGCGAATGCCGGCGCTTCCGTCGCGCTCTTCCACAACGGGTCAGGCAACTCTCCGGACATCCATGCGCTCAACGTGCCTGTCCGCGACGATGATTCCGTCGAACGCTTTATCGACGACACTCTTAGGAGCGGCGGCGGCGCGTGCGATTATGCGCTAGTCGAGGTGCTTTGCCGCGAATCGGTGAAACTTGTCGACGAATTTCCATTCGATCGAAATCCCGACGGTTCATACAAACTCATACAGCCGCTTGGCTGCAGCGTGCCGCGCTGCGTCTCGATAGACCACAAGATCGGCGCATGGGCCTTGGCGAAAATCAAGAAATCCCTTGGCGGAAAGATATCCGTAGTCCAAGCGCGAGTGACGAGTATAGCCAAAACCTCTTCACTATTCACTGTTTACTATTCATTTGGCGACCACGAAGCTTCATGCGAAGCAAAAAGCGTCGTGATCGCAACTGGCGGGTGGTGCGGAAAATATGTGTTCAGCGACAACCCTCCCGAACTGCGTGGCGATGGAATCGAAATGGCGCGGGCGCTCGGCGCCTCCGTTCGCGACATGGATGCAGTGCAATACGAACCCACTGTCGCGCTGGCGCCCGCGAAATTGCACGGCATTCCTGTGATAACGACCATGCTCCACGAAGGCGCGACTTTCCGCAATCGCGACGGCATCGAATTCCTTGAGGACAAACATGCCAACAAAGACGCCATATCGCGCGCGATCTTCGCGGAAATCGCGGCAGGACGCGGAATTGAAGTCTCGGCAACGGATGGGCTTGTCCGCCGTAGCGCACAGCGCGAAGGCGGGACGTCCGTTCCCCCGGCGGAGGGGACAGCCGGCGTCTGGTTTGACGCGACTGGCGTTCCGAAGGAAATCCTCGAAACGACCTACATTGACACTGTGCGCCGCTATGCCGCCGCAGGGATCGACATCTCGCGCGAGCCGATGCTCGTCGCCCCGGCGCCGCACACGTCTCTTGGCGGACTCGTCATTGACACGCATTGCCGCGTGCTGCGCGAGGACGGCTCGCCGATTCCAGGCCTTTTCGCCGCAGGCGAAGTTACAGGTGGCGTTCACGGATTGAACCGCATCGGCGGCAATGCCGGCACAGAGACGTTAGTTTTCGGTAAAATAGCCGGTGAAGAGGCCGCTCGACAATGCTGAAGAACATGGAAGGATTCAACGAGATAATCCCCGGCACATATCTGCTGAAGGTGCCATTCGGTCCCGTGTGGACCGGCATCATCCTTGTGCGCGGCGAGAAGAACTTCCTAATCGACTCTTCGCACGTTGAACCGGAGCAGTTCTTGATTCCTGCACTCTCTGAATTGGGACTCAAGCTCTCGGACATCAACTGGCTTCTGAACACACATGTGCATGGAGATCACATCGGCGGACATCATGCGCTCGTTACCAGGTATGGACTAAAGACGGCCACTCTCGATTCTGCCGCCGACGCGCTGCGCGACCCGGTGAAAGTCGCGATTCGCGTGCGCACGCGCTTTCCGCACAACTCGCCGCCGCCGCAGTCGTACTTGAAGGGCGTCGAGCCGGACAAGTTGCTCGCCGAAGGCGAACTTCTTGAAGGACGTTTCCGCGCGATTTCCGCGCCTGGCCATGACGACGACTGCCTAGTGTGGGTAGACACTTTCACAAACACGGGTTTCACAGGCGATTCGCTTCAGGCAAACGGCACGATATGCCAGGGTGTCGCATTCTACCGCGATCTCGGCGCATACCGCAATACGCTCTCCAAGCTCAAGAAAGAGAAACTGGAGAACATCGTCTGCGGGCACGACTACGACGGCATAGGCGATGTGGTGCGAGGACATGATGCCGTCGATGCGGCAGTCCGCTACAGCGAAGATCGCCCATCTCTCTACGGCGAGCGCATCGCATCCTACTTGAAGGATGGAGTGCCTGTGGAGGATGAGCCGGTCTCGCTTGCCCGCAGGCTCATAGATGATGTTGGATGCGGCATGCCGCAGCAACTTTTTCTGGCGCTTCATACGGTTTCGGAGCATCTAAAGGAGATTGGCAGATGACGCTTGAAGAACTGAGGAAAGCTGGAGATCCTTGGTGGGTCGATCTTCGGTCGGCCGGCGATTTTCTTGGTCTGCCGGACAAGACGATCCTGCATTCTGGGCCACCGATAGAATATGGCCGCATGTGCGTTGGACATCGGCGCAGCATGGTCAATGCGTGCTTTCTTGAAGGTTGGGCGAAAACCGTTTCCGAGGCAGAACGGCTTCTCGAGAAGGGAGAAGTCAAGTGCGAGGCGGCGTACGACTATGCAACCGACGGTTCCGGCTACGGCATAATCACAAAATCGGTTCCTCTTCTCATCGTCGAAGACCGAGACTACGGATCGCGAGCGGGATTGTTTCCTGCGGAAGGGCGTTTCGGCGGGGGTTTCTGCGGATGGGGAGTCTACTCCGAAGAGATAGCCGCCAATCTCAAATGGATGCGCGATTCGCTTTTCAAAGAGCTTGTCGCAGTTTTGAAGGACGCCGGCGGTTTCCCGATGAAAGATCTTTTTGCCGAAGCCCGGAGAATGGGCGACGAGCTTCATTCCTGCCAGAAGGCGATAGACGCGCTTTTCACGAGGGCGATCATGCCGTTTACGCTAAAGTGCCCGAACGCATCGGAGCTTCTCGACTACTTCGCCGCGACGAACCGTTTCACGCACAATTTCGGACAGGCGTCAAGCCGTGCGTTGCTGCTTGGGCTTGAAAAGTCAGGCGTGCGCGGTTTCCTCACGGCGGCCGGAGGGAACGGGGTAGAATACGGAATCAAGGTGGCAGGCTGCGACAAATGGTACACCGCACCCTCGCCGATGATAGAGGGGCCGTATCTCGTTGAGGGGGCGAAGCGCGAGAATCAGCTTCCTTGGCTCGGCGACAGCTCCGTGACCGAATGCCGAGGATGGGGCGGGCAGATAAGGCCCATAAATCCGTCCGTCTCCGGCGGTGCAGTGATCAACGGCGGCATGATGGACGTCAACGGAGGCTGGATGGGCGCAGGTTCCACGCGCATCCCCGCAGAGTGTTTCGAAAAATCAAAGGAGGATGGCCATGACATTCAACTATATTGACTACATTGCCATCGCATTGTTCTTTGCGGTGCTGCTGGCCATCCCGGCTATCGCGGCGATGTGCACCAAGTCCAAGGACTCGCGCGAATATTTCAAGTCGGCCGGTTCGATGCCGTGGTGGCTGATCGGCGTATCCATGGTGGCTGCCACCACCTCCACCAACTCTGCGAATCTGTTCACCGAGATCATTCGCCGCGACGGATTGGGCGGCAACTGGGTGTGGTGGGCTTTTCTCCTTACGGGGATGCTCACGGTTTTCGTGTATTCAAAGCTCTGGGTGCGCTCCGGGGCGGCAACAGACATTGCGTTCTACGAATTGCGCTATTCAGGGAAACCGGCGGCGTTTCTGCGGGGATTCAGGGCGTTGTACCTTGGCGTGATCTACAATCTCGTGGTGATGGCCACGGTTCTGCTTGGCGCCATCAAGATCGGCGTGGTGATGTTCGGGGTGTCGGCATGGACGGTGCTCGCCGTGACGGCCGTGGCGTCGCTTGTCTATTCCTGTCTAAGCGGCATTCGCGGTACCATCTACACGGACTTCTTCCTCTTTGCGGTGGTGATGATAGGCGCGTTCGCGGTGATGTACTATGGGGTGTCGCATCCGTCAGTGGGCGGGTGGTCGGCGTTGATGTCGAACCAGGCGGTTGCGTCGAAGATGTCGTTCTTCCCCGAGTTCTCCAAGACCGACGCCTTCATCGCGATATTCGTGATTCCCGTGGCGGTGCAGTGGTGGAATGTGTGGTATTCGGGCTCCGAGCCCGGCGGCGGCGGCTACATCGTGCAGCGCATGCTCACCGCCAAGTCGCAGGGGCACGCTCTTGGCGGCACGCTATTCTTCAATGTCCTAAACTACGCGCTAAGGCCGTGGCCGTGGTACATAGCGGCATTTGCCTCGATCATCATCTTTCCGGACTTGGACTCGATACGCGCGGCATTCCCGGGGGTGGATCCTGCGCTTGTCGGGGATGACATGGCATATCCCGCGATGATCAAGGTCGTTCCGAACGGGTGGATGGGCATCGTCGCCGCATCGCTCATGGGTGCGCTTTTCTCCACGATCGCGGCGCAGCTTTCGATGGGCGCCAACTATGTCACGAACGACATCTGGAAGAGATTCGTCCGCAAGGACGCATCCGACCGCGAGATGATACTCGTAGCGCGCATGTCGTCGATTCTGCTGATGGTGGCAGGCTGCGCGCTCGCTCCGTTGATCGCGAGCGCAAAGGACGGCTTCAACCTCATGGTGCAGGTTGGCGCGGGAACCGGCATCATCTTCCTCCTCAGGTGGTTCTGGATGCGCATCAACGCCTGGACTGAGATTGTCGCCATGCTCGTCTCCTTCCTTTGCGCGGTGTTCTTCCAGATCGTCTGGCCGCATATCTCAAGTGCACCGCTTCTTTTCTGGGAGAAGCTGCTGTGGACCATAGCCGTCACCACGGTCGCATGGATTGCCACCACGTTCTTGACGAAGCCCGAGCGCGCGGAGGTCACGGCGCGCTTCAAATCGCTTGTCCGCGCGGAAGGGCGCGATGTTGGCAAGGGCGTGCTGATGACGTTCCTTGCCGCGATAGGCATATTCGCCTTCATGGCCTTGGTCGCGAAGCTTGTGTGCAGGTGAGCCGGCTGCGCTTAAGCTTTCACATCGAGATGAACTGTGGGCGGCCGTTCGGCGCGGCGTAGCTGCGCATCGAGTATGGCGGAAGGGTGAGAGTGAGCGTTTCGCCGGAAAGCTGTCCGCCCACTTGTTCCCCCGTAACAAGATCGCGCGTGCGCCCGGGCACCGAGAGCTTGACCGTGGCGGGCTTCATGTCGGTGTTCACTATGTAGAACCAACTCTTCCCGTCGAATTCCTTGTGGCGCAACTTGACGGTTTCCGTTCCTCCGGCATCGTTGAACACGACCGCCGGCAAGGATCTGAACGCCTGGGCGAAGGGGACTAGGTGCTCTTCCATGCCGTATGTGCCGATGAGGAATCCGCCTTTCGACATTCCCAGCACGTCGCCGTATCGCAGCGGCAGCACGAAGTGGCGCAGTGCATGGAATCCAGCCGGGTTGATTGTTGAAACGCGCCAAGTGCATTCGTTGAGCCAATCGCATGAAAGCGTTGAGCTGGAGCCTTTCTTGCCGCCTCTCCCTATCGGACTTTCCCAGTAGCGGTCATGTTGGTTCACCCATGGATACGCCGCGCCGCGCAGAAGGGAATAGAATCCTGGAAGCGTGTCCAGAACGCGCTGATGCGCGAAAGCCGCCTCCGAGGGATAGTTGTTGCTTCTGCGCCACCTGTAATCGGCCGGCACGAGCGTCTGGCAGAGTATCAAGTTGGGTATGGCCGCAGTCAAGGCGTCGCGGTCGAGTCCGCACGCGCGGTTGGCCTGTTCCATGTAGTCGGGGTTCGTGAAGTCAGGATGGCGCACATTTGCCGGCACGAAGCTGTTCAGCCAGAGTTTGAGGTCTGGCCTTGCCGAGGCGAGCTTGCGGGCGATGTTTGCGTAGAATGCGGTCACGATGTCGCAGCGCCACTGTATCCAGTCCGCCCACGCATGTTCTCTCAGCCATTCGGCGTATGCCTTTCCGCGAAGGGGATCGTCCTTGGAGACCGGAATGGTGATTCCCTTGGACTTTGCGAATGCCTCCACGGTGTAGTCGTTGTATCCGCTCTGCTCGTCGCCGAACCAGAGCATGCAATGGCGCGTCATGTGCATGCACACGCCTTTGAACGACGGGTGCGACACCCCCTGCTTCACCAGCGCGTCTATGATGCCGGAAATGTAATTCTGCACATCTGGATGGTGGAAGTTGAAGTTGGGCGGCGAGTCATGCCATTTCCCCCAGTTGGGCTTGCCGGTGTCGTGTATGGCGATCGGCGATGGATGAAGCGCGCCGTTCGACATCGTCGTGCGCGTGACAAGACCATCCGGCACGGGCATCGTGTTGGGATTGACCGTTGGCATGATCTCAAGGGATTCATTGTCGAATTTCGCATACCACGCGCTCAGGAAATCAGGTGCGTGCTGGCGAGGATTGTACTTTTCTCCGATCAGGCCGTGATACCATGCGCCTGGATATGCGAACAAGTTCTGCCCCGTGAATTTCATCAAGGCGGCCGTTCTGTCGATTAGATCGTCAAGGCATTCCGTAGTGTGTCCTTTCGTCGCGAAGTCGTAGCCGATTGCGGGATCCTCGAAGTAGAGGCCGAATGAACGCCTCCATCCCTGCGGATTCTCTTTGGGCTCGTGCATCTCGGGGGCAGGAAGGGCTCCGCCCTCGACTCTGTAGATGCGCACGGCCGATATCGCCGCCGGCGCGTTCTCGCGCGCCGTCATGGCCACGAGGGCGATTTGCGGTTCCTGAGTCCAGTAGAGGCAGCGATGAGTCAATATTCGTCCTGAGTTGGGGTATTCATCTCCGGCGGCGTAGCCAACCTGCATCGTATAGTCGCTGCTGGGATTCTTCGCATGTTGGATTATCAGGTCTGCGGTGCGCACGTCGTTGTCGGGATAGTCGATTTCGAAAAGGAGGAGCGAAGCCTTTGCGTCGATGTCGAATCTGATGGCGTAGCGGTTGCCGACCTTGGAGCCTGCTTCAAGGTACGATGTTCCGTTGAGCTGCTTTATCTGCGTGGGGCCCACGGCGCGGAACCGGTCGGCGGGTGGCAGTTTGTCGAGGGTGAGCGTTTCGAGCAAAGTGAGCCTTGACGGCACGCCCGGGGCTTTCAGCGCGGCCGCAGCGGCATCGCCCGTGATTTCGTATGGGTTGTTCTTTCTCAGCACCGTGTATGGCACTTTGCCGTACAGTTCTTTGCCGTCTGTGGCCTTTACCGAGTAGCTGCCCGGCGGCAGTTCCACGTTCAGTTTGGTCGGTTTGCCGGTGACGGGTTCATTGAATCTGCGCAGTACCTTGTCGGACTCGTCGCAGATGCAGTAGGAGAAATTGGAGATGTCGCGTCCGGCGGGGCTTGTGGCGGAGACGATCAGATCGTTAGGTGTGCCGGCAATCGCATAGGGGTTTTGGAGTGAGATGTCGATGACTGTTTCGCGCTTCCATATTTCCTTGATCTGCTCGTACGTCAGGGGCGCAGAGTAGATGCGAAGTTCGTCGATCAGGCCGTCGAACTGCTTGGCGCCGCTGCAATGTCCTACGCCGAACGTGGAGAAAATCTCCCGGCTGAAGTTCAGCATGTCGTAGGAGGTTTCCTTAAGCGCCGCGGCCATGGGCGAGTTGCTGTCGCCGACGGTCGAGCGGAAGGAGCGTCCGTTCAGGTATATGCGCACGCCAAGCTCGTCCCAGGTGGCGGCAAGATGGTTCCAGCCGTCCTTCGGCATGCTTCGCACGATTGCGAATGCGTCATCGTCGTCGGACTGATCGCATCGCAGATATTTGCCCCAGAACCAGAACATCAGCTGTCCGGATCCGACGCGCGGACATGTCTTCGGGTTTGGGTTTGAGAAAAGCATTCGCCATATCTCGCGGTTTTTCTTGTCGATCCCATTGTCACCCCATTCGCGCTTGAACCACAGGCTCACCGTTCCGCGCTCTTGCACCAGATTGTTCGTCACGGCGTAGTCGAGTACGCTCTTCGACTTTGCCGTCAGGCGCACGGCCTGTCCTCTCATGCCTTCGTCCCATGAGAGGCCGCTTGCCTTGATTGGGGTCGCTGAACCTTTGGCGAAAGCGGCGTTGGCAGTGCCGTCGAACGGCGCGTGGAAGATAAGCTCAGGCTCGACCTTCTTCGGTTTCGCGCTGACGGGGAACTCTTTTGCGGGGCCGAGTCTGGCGCCATACAGTTCCAGCGCGCCTTTCCTGGCGGCCGTGATGTCCCACCTCACGTGCAAATTGGCGATGTCTTCCGGGATCATTGCCGTAAGCGAGTATTTACGGCGATGGTTTTTCGTGGTAAAATTGCGGCTTATGTAGAAGTGAGTCTTTGATTTTGTGTGTCCTTCGAAGTACATCAGTCCATCTGTGCCGGATTTCCCTCCCATCTCGCACACGACGGTGGCTTCGTTGCCGGCGAGGGAACCGATGTCGTAGTTCGTGGAGCTCATCACAAGTTTGCTCAATCCG
>Ga0310786_10003903_pt1 | contig 21150 bp, 20 predicted proteins | sample AusTroGonzalo_MG_FD_203881 | JGI IMG/M metagenome (GOLD analysis project Ga0310786, IMG submission 203881) | Bovine rumen microbial communities from tropical cattle in Woodstock, Queensland, Australia - Gonzalo_03 (v2) (version 2) | ecosystem: Host-associated > Mammals > Digestive system >... | reverse complement strand
GCACGCTGTGCTTGTATGAGAAAGATGCTCTTGATGCTTCGGGCGATGGTGGTGCATCAAACGCCCTTTGATGAAAATTTTTCAGAAAAATCACCGAAGGGCGCTTGACAAGAGACACACTATCTTTTTTGCCGTTCCGGAGCGGCGCGGGAGCGCTTTTTAAAAAATAACGCGCGTGAAGCGTCAAAAAACCGAAAAACACGGTTGAAAAAGCATATTTCCGGCGCTATGTTATCCAACATGGAGAAATATGTATATTTCCGGGCGGCGTGACGCGCGCGGCCGAGAGCCAAGCAGTCGGGGGGCCCGAACCCGGGAAAAGCGATTTTTACAGCGGAGAAAGCACATGAAATTCGACTTCGTACAGTTCGTCAGCAAGGATTCCGTGATGACGCTTACCGGGAAGAACAAGCTGGAAGTCATGGAACAGCTGATCAGCCGCGCCACCGACCTCACCAAACTCGACCGCGACGTGATCTTCCGTCTGGTGTGGAAGCGCGAGCAGATGATGACCACCGGCGTCGGCGGTCAGCTGGCGCTGCCCCACATCCGGATCAACGACATCGTCCGTCCGTTCGTGATCGTCGGCGTCTGCGAAAACCCGATCTCCGACTATCAGGGGCAGGACGATCAGCCGGTGCGGGTGATCGTCTTCACCGTCGCCCCGGACGAGGATCAGGAAAGCTATCTGCAGCTTCTGAGCAGCATTTCGCGCCGTCTGCGCAATCCGGAGCTCATCAGCGAGCTGATCGGCGCGGTCGGCAACACCGTCAAGATACTGGAAATCCTGCAGCGGGAAAACGCCTGACATGACAACTGCGGCTACTGAACTCGGCGCCCGGGCGCAGATCGACTTCAAGTGCTTCGTCGACGGCTGCCACGGCGTGGTGAAATTCAATCTGGCGGATATCGGCAGACGGGATTTTCAGGCGGTGTGTCCGGAGTGCCACCGCGCTTACGCGCTGGAATCCGGGCTGCGCGACAAGCTCCGCCGGATGCTGGAACTGATCAACGCCCTGCGCTCTTCGGAAGACATTCTGGGCGACAGCGTGGTCTCGGTCAACGTCGCCGGCGGCGAAGTGCGCATCCCCTACGCGCTGCTGCTCACCCGCCTCAATACGCTGATCACTTTGGAACTGGACGGCAAGAAGGTGGACTTTCACCTGTGGATCGAGCCGTCGTCGCCGGATACTTTCCGCTGAAAGGCGGCCGGCCGCCGGAAAAAACAATCCGTACGATGCCCGCCGGATCGTCACGCGCGCGCCCGCTCGGGCGCGAACCGGACACGGAGCGGGCATTTTGCTGAACAGGGCGATGGAAAAAATTACGGCGTCGGGAGAACGCCTCCCCCCGCCGCCGGATGAGGATAAGTCAACTGCGAAACATGTAAATATCAAGGAGAAATTCACCATGACGGAAGAACAGATCGTAAAAATTTTGAAGGAATCGGGCGCGCTGCTGACGGGGCACTTCCAGCTGCGGAGCGGACTGCACAGCGACCACTTCTTTCAGGCGGCGCTGCTGCTGCAGTACCCGGACAAGGCGGAGATCGTCTGCCGCCACCTCGCGGAGCGTTTCGCCGGCGTCGAGATCGAAACCGTCATCAGCCCCGCCGTCGGCGGTCTGATCGTCGGGCAGGAAGTGGCGCGCGCCCTCAAGTGCCGCGCGATCTTCGCCGACAAGGAGGACGGTCAGCTCGTGCTCAAGCGCGGCTTCTCGATCCGCAAGGGCGAAAAGGTCCTCGTCGCCGAGGACGTCGTCACCAAGGGCGGCAGAGTCCAGCAGACCATCGACCTCGTGCGCTCCTTCGGCGGCGACGTGGTCGGCGTGGCGGTGATCGTCGACCGCTCCGGCGGCGACGCGAAGTTCGACGTGCCCTTCCAGAGCGCGCTCAAGCTGACGCTCCCGACCTTCGATCCGGCGGCGTGTCCGCTCTGCGCGAAGAAACTGCCGATCGACCGCCCCGGCTCCAAATAAGGATTCGACTCCAACATGTTAAGTGGAATTCTCAAAGCCGTCTTCGGCACCAAGTCCGCGCGCGACGTGCGGCGCATGATGCCGCTGGTGCGGCGCATCAACCAGCTGGAGGAAGAGTACCGCAAGCTTTCCGACGAAGAGCTTCAGGCCAAGACGCCGGAATTCAAGGAGCGGCTCGCCAAGGGCGAAACGCTCGACGGTCTGCTCTGCGAAGCCTTCGCGGTCGTCAAGAACACCTGCCGCCGCCTCAAGGAGCGCGACCACGAATTCGAGGTCTGCGGCCAGCCGATGAAGTGGGACATGATCCCCTTCGACGTCCAGCTGATCGGCGGCATCGTGCTCCACCGCGGCGGCATCGCCGAAATGGCCACCGGCGAGGGCAAGACGCTCGTCGCCACGCTGCCGCTGTATCTGAACGCCCTCACCGGCAAGAACTGCCAGCTCGTGACCGTCAACGACTATCTGGCGCTGCGCGACTCGATGTGGATGGGGCAAATCTACACCTTCCTCGGGCTGACGGTCGGATGCCTCCAGAACATGCAGGATCCCCGGACGCGCAAGGAGCAGTACGACTGCGACATCACCTACGGTACGAACAGCGAATTCGGCTTCGACTACCTGCGCGACATGGGCATGGCGACCGAGGCGGACGAGATCGTCCAGCGCGGTCACTACTACGCGATCATCGACGAGATCGACAGCATCCTGATCGACGAGGCGCGGACTCCGCTCATCATCTCCGGGCCGGTGCCGATGTCGACGCACCAGTTCGACGAGCTCCAGCCGCCGGTCGCCGAGCTGTACAAGAAGCAGAATCTGCTCTGTTCGCGGCTGATCCGCGAGGCGAAGACCGTCCTCGACGATCCGAAGTCGTCCTCCGACGACCGCGACGCGGCGGTCGTGAAACTCCTGCAGGTCAAGTACGGCATGCCCACCCACCGCCAGCTGCTCCACGTCCTCGAGGACGGCGATCTGGTCAAGGAGGTCGAAAAGGCCGACCTGCGGGCCAACAGCGACACCAACCGCGGACTTCTGCAGGAGATCCAGTCCGCGCTGTACTTCACCATCGACGAAAAATCCAACGAGGCCAACCTCACCGCCAGAGGGCGCGCGGAGATCTCCCCGAGCGATCCCGAGGCGTTCATCATGCCGGACCTGCTCGGCACGATCCACAAGATCGACACCGACGAGACGCTTTCGCCGCAGGAACGCACCGAACGCAAAAACGCCTTTCAGGACGAATTCGCCGCCAAGAGCGAACGGCTCCACGACCTGTCGCAGCTGCTCAAGGCGTACTGCCTCTTCGAAAAGGACGTCAACTACGTCGTGCAGGACCGCAAGGTGCTGATTGTCGACGAGCACACCGGCCGCCTGATGCCGGGACGCCGCTACTCCGACGGGCTCCATCAGGCGCTCGAAGCCAAGGAGCACGTCCCCATCGAGCAGGAAACCCAGACCATGGCGACGATCACCATCCAGAACTACTTCCGGATGTACGAAAAGCTCGCCGGCATGACCGGTACCGCCGAGACCGAGGCGACCGAGTTCCACCAGATCTACAAGCTCGACGTCACGGTGATCCCGACCAACCGCCCCTGCATCCGCAAGGACGAGAACGATTCGATCTTCAAGACCAAACGCGAAAAGTTCAACGCGATCCTCGCCGACGTCGCCGAACGCCACGACAAGGGGCAGCCGGTGCTGCTCGGCACGATCTCGGTGGAAGACTCCGAGATCTTGTCGCGCATGCTCAAGATACGCGGCATTCCCCACAACGTGCTGAACGCCAAGAACCACCAGAACGAAGCCGGCATCGTCGCCCGCGCCGGGCAGGTCGGCGCGGTCACGGTCGCGACCAACATGGCGGGGCGCGGCACCGACATCAAGCTCGGCCCCGGCGTCGCGGAGCTCGGCGGACTGCACGTGATCGGTTCGTCGCGGCACGACTCGCGGCGGATCGACCGCCAGCTGCGCGGACGCTGTTCGCGGCAGGGCGATCCGGGTTCGTCTAAGTTCTACGTTTCTCTGGAAGACAACCTGATGCGCCTCTTCGGCTCCGACCGGATCGTCAAGATCTTCGAGCGTTTCGGGCTGGAGGAGGGCGACGAGCTGCAGCACCCGTGGCTCAACAAGTCGATCGAGACCGCCCAGCGCCGAGTCGAGCAGCAGCACTTCGCGATCCGCAAACGCACGCTGGACTTCGACGACGTGATGAACAAACAGCGCGAGATCATCTATGCGCTGCGCAAGGACGCGCTGCTCTCGGACAATCCGCACGACGTGCTTTTCAGCGTCATCGACCAGGTGGTCGAAAACATCGTCATCGGCGTCGCCAACGGCGACGAACGCAAGAAGAGCGAAGCCGTCTTCGACCGCGAACGGCTGGCGGGCGAACTCAACGCGCTCTTCCCGCTCGACTTCACGGCCGGCGAGCTCACGGCCGGGCTCGACACCGCCGGGCGGCTGACCGAGCCGCGCGACATGGCGCTGCAGGCGATCGCCAAGATCGAACTGGCTTACGACAAACGCAACGCCGAGGTCGATCCGGAAGAGCTGGATTACGTCCAGCGGCACATGGTGCTGGAGCCCATCGACCGGCTGTGGCAGGAACACCTCTACGCGATGGACGGGCTGCGTTCGAGCATGTCGCTCCGCGTCTACGCGCAGAAGGATCCGCTGATCGAGTACAAGCACGAAGCCTACGGCGTCTTCAAGGCGATGATGGATCAGATCTACCACGACGTGGCCAAGAATCTCTTCATGGCGCGGGTGACGCGCTACATGTCGGCGGACGAACTGCCGGACGATCTGCGCCAGATGCTGATCCACCACACCTTCGACCAGTTCGGCGGCCTTTCGCCGGAAGGCGCCGCCCCGGCGGCTCCCGGGGCCGGCGAGGATGAGGAGGCTCCGGCGGCGCTGCCGTTCCGGCGCGAAGCGGAAAAGATCGGCCGCAACGATCCCTGCCCCTGCGGCAGCGGCAAGAAATACAAGAAGTGCTGCGGCCGCAACGAACCGTAAGTGAGGTGCGACATGGCCAAGGTATTGCTTCTGCTGGCTCCCGGATTTGAGGAGATCGAAGCGCTGGGGACGTGCGACGTGCTGCGCCGCCTCGGCGTCGAAGTGACGCTGGCGGCGCTGGGCGGACGCGAAGTCGCGGGCGCACACGGCATAAAGGTCGTCGCGGATGCGGAGCTCGACAAGCTCGACGTTTCCCCGTTCGACGCGGTGGTGCTCCCCGGCGGCATGCCCGGCGCGGTCAATCTGCTGGCGGTCAAGGACCTCGTCACCGACTTCGCCCGCGAAGGCAAGGTGACGGCGGCGATCTGCGCCGCGCCGATCGTGCTTTCGGCGGCGGGGGTGCTCATGGGGCGGACCTTCACGATGTACCCCGGCTTCGGCAAATATCTCCGTCCCGGCGAGGAGCCGACCGGCCGCATGGTCGAGATCGACGGCACGGTGGTGACGGGCAAAGGTCCGGGGGCGACCTTCTTCTTCGCGGCGGCGGTGGCGCGAGTCCTCGGCGTCGCTCCGGCGTCGACCGGCGAAGTTCTCGGTTCCATGTTCGCCGCCGCGGCGGCGGAGTAACAGACGATGGCCGGATGCTTCACGCTTCTCGGACGCGACGCTTCCAGCCGGGCGCGGCGGGGCGTCGTGCACACCGCGCACGGCGACATCCAGACGCCGGTATTCATGCCGGTCGGGACGCGCGGCAGCGTCAAGGCGGTCTCGCCTCTGGAACTTGAGGAGCTGGGGGCCCAGATCATCCTCGGCAACACCTACCACCTGTTTCTGCGCCCCGGTTCGGAGCTCGTCGCCGAGGCGGGCGGTTTGCACCGCTTCGCGGGCTGGGACCACCCGATACTGACCGACTCCGGCGGTTTTCAGGTCTTCAGTCTGGCCAACTTGCGCAAAGTCGAGCGCGACGGGGTGCGTTTCGCCTCGCACATCGACGGGACGCGCTTCTTCCTCGGACCGCGCGAGTCGATGAAGATACAGCGCGACCTCGGTTCGGATATCGTAATGGCCTTCGACGAATGCACGCCCTTCCCGGCGACGATCGAGCAGGCGGCCAAGTCGGTCGCGCTCACCACCCGCTGGGAGACGATGTCCCGCGAGCAGGAGCTGCTGCCGCATCAGCTGCGCTTCGGCATCGTGCAGGGCTCGGTCTATCCGGAGCTCCGCGAAAGGTCGGCGCGCGAGATAACCGCTCTCGACTTCGACGGTTACGCCATCGGCGGCGTTTCGGTGGGGGAACCCGAGCCGGAGCAGTTCAAGGCGGTCGAAGCCGCCGAGCCGTTCCTGCCCGAGGACAAACCCCGCTATCTCATGGGCGTCGGCACGCCGCGGCAGATCGTCGAGGACGTCGCGCGCGGCGTGGACATGTTCGACTGCGTGCTCCCGACGCGCCTCGGCCGCCACGGCGGGGCGTTCGTAGGCTGCGGCGAGACGCTGCCCGTCAAGGCGGGACGCTACGCCCGCGACTTTTCGCCGCTCGACGAAAACTGCGGTTGCTACGCCTGCCGCCACTTCACCCGAGCCTACATCCGGCACCTGATGAACGTGGGCGAAATTCTCGGCGTGCGGCTGCTGACGATCCACAATCTGCACTACTACCTCAATCTGATGCGCGAGATCCGCGAAGCGCTGGACAACGGCACCTTCGCGGAACTGCGCGCGCGCTTTCAAGCGTAGAAAGGTTTTGCCATGAAAGAAGTTCTGCCCACCTGGGACCTTGCCGCGCTCTATCCGTCGCTCGAAGCGTGGGAGCGCGACGCGGCGCAGATCCGTCCGCTCACGGAAAAGTTCGCCGCCTACCGCGGCCGTCTGGCGGAAAGTCCCGCCGTCATGCGCGAGGCGATCGAGGCGCAGGATGCGGCGAGCCGCCTGACCGAAAAGGTCTACACCTATGCGCACCTGCTCTCCGACGAGGACACCTCGAACAACGCCAACCGCGCCCGGGTGGACAAGTTGAGCGCGCTGCTGGCTTCGCTCTCGGAGCTCGAGGCGTGGTTCGATCCGGAGTTCATGAAGATCCCCGACGAAACGATGCGAAAGTTCCTCGCGTCGCCGGAGCTCGCCTTCTACCGCCGGAGCATGGAGGAGCTGCTGCGCGACAAGGCGCACACCTTGAGCGAACCGGAGGAGCGGATCCTCGGCGTGCTCTCCGACGCGCTCGGCAGTTCCGCCGGCACCTTCGAGCTGCTGAACGACGCCGACCTGACCTTCGGCAGCGTCCGCGACGGCTCCGGCAAGCCGGTCAAACTGACTCACGGCAGCTACCGCAAGCTCATGGAGGATTCCGACCGCGACGTGAGGCGCAAGACGTTCAAGAAGCTCTACCGGCGCTACAAGGAGTTCCGCAACACCTTCGCCTCCACGCTGGACGGCGAGATCAAGACGCACGCCGCCGAGGCGAAGCTCCGCAAATATCCCTCGTGCCTCGCGGCGGCGCTCTCGGACGACAACGTGCCGGAGCAGGTCTACACCAATCTGATCGACACGGTGCACGCGAAACTCGACCAGTTCTACCCGTACATGGAGCTCCGCCGCCGGATGATGAAGCTCAACAAGCTCGACATGTACGACATCTACAACCCGCTCTTGCCCGCCGCGACCGGCCATTATCCCTTCGCGCGCGCCGAAAAACTGGTCAAGGAGGCGCTCGCCCCGCTCGGCGAAGAATACGTCCGCGACCTCGACCGCGCCTTCAAGGAGCGCTGGATCGACGCCCCGGAACGCAAGGGCAAACGCTCCGGCGCCTACTCTTCGGGGTGCTACGACAGCAATCCGTATCTGTTGCTCAACTACAACTCCACCCTCGACGACGTCTTCACGCTGGCGCACGAACTGGGGCACTCGATGCACAGCTTCTACTCGCGCCGCGCGCAGAAGTACCACTACGCGGGATACCGGATCTTCGTCGCCGAGGTCGCCAGCACCACCAACGAGATACTCCTTTCCGAGCACCTGCTGAAACAGGCGGAAACCGGCGACCAACGCGCGTATCTGTACGGCCACATCCTCGACGAGATCCGCGGCACGATCTACCGGCAGACGATGTTCGCGGAGTTCGAGCTCAAGCTCCACCGCAAGGCGGAAGCGGGCATCCCGCTCACCGCCGACGAGCTGACGGAAGAGTACTACGACCTCAACCAACTGTACTACGGCGACGCGGTCGAAGCGGACAAGCTGATCGGCCTCGAGTGGGCGCGGATACCGCACTTCTACTACGACTTCTACGTCTACAAGTACGCCACCGGCATGTCGGCGGCGCTGGTGCTGGCGAAAAACCTGCTCTCCGGCGACGCGGCGAAGCGCGAGGCATACTTGAACTTCCTGCGCGCGGGCGACTCGAAGGACGTGCTCGACATCATGAAGGACGCCGGAGTCGATCTGAGCACCCCCGCGCCGGTCGCGGCGGCGCTCGACTACTTCGGCGACACGGTCGAAAAACTCCGCGGGGAGCTCGGACTTTGACGCGGCTCGACGCCATCTTGAAGCGCGCCCTCGACGGGGCGGTGCTGACGACCGACGAGCTGGAGTATCTGCTCCGCCTCGACGATCCCGCCATGTGCGAAGCGCTCTACGCCGCGGCTTACGAACTCAAACTCCGCGAAGTCGGGCCCGGCGTGTACCTGCGCGGACTCGTCGAGACCGGCAACGTATGCACCAGAAACTGCCGCTACTGCGGCATCCGCAGGGGGAACGCCGCCGTCCGGCGCTACGAGCTGAGTCTGGACGAGATCGTCGCCGCGGCGAAGCTCGCGGCGGATTTCGGCTACGGCGCGGCGGTGCTTCAGGGGGGCGAGCGCTCCGACGACCGGTTCGTCGAATTCGTGACCGAGGCGGTGCGGCGCATCCGCGCGCTTCCCGGCGCCCCGGCGCTGACGCTCTCGTTCGGCGAGCAGACGCTCGACACCTACCGCAAGTGGCGCGAAGCGGGCGCGGTCCGCTACCTTTTGCGCATTGAGACCGCCGATCCGGCTCTTTACGCCGCACTGCACCCGGAAGGGACGCTCGAAGGGCGCAAAGCCGCCCTCGAACGGCTGCGGGCCACGGATTTTCAGGTCGGCACCGGCGTCATGATCGGCCTGCCCGGTCAGAACGCCGCCATGCTGGCGCGCGACGTCGAATTTTTCCGGACGAGCGACGCGGACATGATCGGCATGGGCCCGTGGATCCCGCACCACGAAACTCCGCTCGGCATCGCGCACCCCGGCTCGCACGCGGAGGATATCCGCCGGCTGGAGCTGGGGCTCAAGATGATCGCGGCGACGCGGCTGCAGCTCAAGAACGTCAACATCGCCGCCACCACCGCGCTGCAGAGCATCTCGCCCGCCGACGGCCGCGAGCGCGGCATCCGCGCCGGGGCGAACGTGATCATGCCCAACGTGGGCGGACTGGAACACCGCCGCGACTACACGCTCTACGACGGCAAGGCCGGAATGGACGAAAACGCCGAATCCGCCCGGCGCGGACTCGAAGCCTCGCTCGCGCGCATCGGCGAATCCGTGCGCTACGGAGTTTCCGGCACGCCGCGCCACTATCTCGAACGCACCGGAAAGACGGAGTGACGACATGGGGATATTCAAACTTCACACCAAGTTCCCCCCCGCCGGAGATCAGCCGGAGGCGATCGCGGCGCTTTCCGCCGGACTGCGTTCCGGCAAACGCTACCAGACGCTGCGCGGCGTGACCGGTTCGGGCAAGACCTTCACGGTGGCGAACGTCATCGCCCAAGCCGAGCGCCCGGTGCTGGTGCTGTCGCACAACAAGACGCTCGCCGCCCAGCTTTACAGCGAACTCAAGGGGTTCTTCCCCGAAAACGCGGTCGAGTACTTCGTGAGCTATTACGACTACTATCTGCCCGAATCGTACATCCCGCAGACCGACACCTACATCGCCAAGGACGCCTCGATCAACGAGGACATCGAAAAGCTCCGGCTCTCCGCGACGGCGAGCCTGATCGAACGGCGCGACACCATCATCGTGTCGAGCGTGTCGTGCATTTACAGCCTCGGCGCGCCGGAGGAGTTCACCGAGATGTGCGTCCACCTCTCCGTCGGCGACACCTTGGACCGCGACGAACTGCTCCGGCGCCTCGTGGACATCCAGTACGACCGCAACGACACCGCGCCGGAAAAGGGGCAGTTCCGGGTGCGCGGCGACGTGGTCGACGTCTACGAACCGCAGCTGGACGACTTCGTCCGCGTCGGCTTCTTCGGCGACGAGGTGGAAACTCTGGAGCGGCGCGACATCACGACCGGCAAGGTCAAGGCGGCGCTGGAACGCACGACGCTCTTTCCCTGCAAGCACTTCGTGATGCCGAAAACCAGGATCGAAACGGCGGCCGAATCCATACTGGCGGAGTGCCGCGAACGGGTGAGATACTTCGAGGAAAACAACCTTCTCGTCGAGGCCCAGCGCCTCGACCAGCGCGTGAACTACGACATCGAGATGATGCGCGAACTCGGCTACTGCAGCGGCATCGAAAACTACTCGATGCACCTCTCGGAGCGCAAACCGGGGATGCGCCCCTACTGCCTCTTCGACTTCTTCCCCGAGGATTTCCTGACCGTGATCGACGAATCGCACGTGACGATCCCGCAGCTTCAGGCGATGTTCAAGGCCGACCGCCAGCGCAAGCAGGTGCTGGTCGACCACGGCTTCCGGCTGCCGTCGGCGCTGGAAAACCGCCCGCTATCCTTCGAGGAGTTCAACGCGGTCTGCGGCGACACGATCTTCGTCTCGGCGACGCCGGGCGACTACGAGCTGGAGCTTTCCGGCGGTTCGGTCGATCAGGAGGTGCGGCCGACGGGACTGCTCGATCCGTCGATCGAAGTCCGGCCGCTGGAAAACCAGCTCGACGACGTGATAAGCGAGATCCGCGAGTGCGCCAGCCGCGGCGAACGGGTGCTCGTCACCACGCTGACCAAAAAGAGTTCGGAACGCCTCGCGGATTATCTATCCGAGTGCGGCATCCGCGCAAGCTACATCCACAGCGAACTCGACGCGCTGGAACGGGTGCGGGTGCTGAACAAGCTCCGCGACGGCGACTTCGACTGCGTGATCGGCATAAATCTGCTCCGCGAGGGGCTGGACATCCCGGAGGTCGCGCTGGTGGCGATACTGGACGCCGACAAGACGGGGTTCCTGCGCTCCGAGCGGTCGCTCGTCCAGACCGCCGGACGCGCCGCCCGCAACGCCGCGGGGCGGGTGATCATGTACGCCGACGAGATCACCCCGGCGATGAAGGAGACCATCGACCAGACGGCGAGACGCCGGCGCAAGCAGCAGCGCTACAACGAAGAGCACCGCATCGTGCCCAAGACGATCCGCAAGGAAAAGAAACTGACGATCAGCGAGATCATCGGCTCGCCCAAGAAGCGCGGCAAGTCGAGGATGCCGAAACTCGCGGAAAACATGTTCGGGGACGAAGGGGTTCCCGATCTCGACCGCGCGGGGATGAGCGACCGCGAACTGGAAACGCTGGTCGCGGAACTCACGGGCGAGATGCTCGCCGCCGCCGACGCGCTGGAATTCGAGCGCGCAGCGATGCTCCGCGACCGCATCCGCGAACTGAAAAAGCCGGATCCGGCGGTCAACTGACCGCCGGACGGGCGCGGCGGAGCGTCAACGGAAAAACGCCACCCAGAACCAAAACACCGGAAGCGCGAGGATCGACAATCCGACCGCGATCGAATTGAAGACGATCCCCCTCTTTTCCTTCGCGATTATGCTGAACACCAGACCGACTATCGGCAGCGGGCAGCACCACAGCATGTAAAACACCACTATTCCGAAAAACGGAATGATCCCGCAGATCGACACGGGGAAGGTGATGTTGCCGAAGATCAGCCCCAGTTTGCCCAACACCAGAAAAACTTTTTTGCGGGGCGGGGCGGCCTCCGGATCGGGAACGGCGCCGACGGGTTCCGGAATGGGGGCCAAGCGGTCGACGACCTCCGCATCGGAGGTGACGTTGACCGGCTGACCGCAGTACGGACAGCTCACGCTGCCCGTGAATCCGGGGGCGGTGATCTCAAAGGGACGACGGCAACTCGGACAAATGACCTGCATGATCTGGAAATCTCCCTGTTTTGCGTTGATATGCGGTTAATTTACCACCGGTTCGGGACTTTGCAAGGATGAGGCACAAAAAAACCTTATAATCCGGCAATCCGCTGAACCCCGGATGCCGCATACCCCGAAAACTGAACTTGCAAAACTCAATCCGCGATGGGAGCCGTGTCGGTGTAGCGGATGAATTCGGCCCGGATGACGCGCTTGTAGGTGCGCGCCGCGGTGTTCCCGTTCGATCCGCCGTTGCCGGAGCGGGTGATCATATTCTGCAAGGAAGTGTTGAAAAGATTGGTGTACCGCTCGTCGACGTCGCGGTAGACCTGATTCCAGCTGCGGTTGACCTCGTCGTAGTCGTAGGCGGTCAGGAATCGGCCCTGCGCGCCGCTGGCGGAACCGTAGGGAAGAACCTGCTGTTCGACCACCAGCACGGCGTCGGCGCCGTTCTTTTCCGCTTCGGAGATCAACTTGTTCATGAGCCGGTCGCGCGACACCTCGCGGTAGTCGCCGGATACGACGGCCGTTCCCAGCACCTCGTAGGAGCGGCGGATCTTACCGGAGTTCATGAAGACGCCCACGGACGACGTGGGAGCGTCGGCGGACTTGCCTTTGTATTCGTAAGAGACGCACCCCGAAACGAGCGCCAGCAGCGCCAGCGCGGCGACACCGAATTTCATCCTCATCTACCCCTCTCGGTTTGGCTTTTTTTATTAACTTAACCGGCCGCGCCGCATTTTTCAAATCAAAATTGCTTCCCGCGTATTGATTTTAAACGCTTCATACGTTATTTTATTCACCGAACGACTTTTTACCACAACAAACACGGAGATTTCTGGAAATGTTGAATCTGACGGGAGTTTACACTGCGTTGGCGACGCCGTTCCGCAACGGCGCCGTGGACTACCCTGCACTGCGCGCGCTGCTTCAGGAGCAGATCGACGCGAAAGTCGCCGGCGTAGTCCCGGTCGGCACCTCGGGTGAATCTCCGACACTCGACGTCACCGAGCACATCAAGGTGATCGAGGAGACGATCAAATTCGTGAACGGCCGCTGTCAGGTCATCGCCGGTACCGGCGCCAACTCGACCAGCGAGGCATTGGCCTTCACCGCCGAAGCGGCCAAGCTCGGCGCGGATGCGTCGCTTCAGGTCACGCCCTACTACAACAAGCCGACGCAGGAGGGGCTGTACCGCCACTTTTCCACCGTCGCCGACAAGACCGGTCTGCCGGTCGTGATCTACAACGTGCCGGGACGCACCGGGATCGCCGTCGCCATCGAGACGATCGCGCGGCTGTCCAAGAATCCGCTGATGGCGGCGGTCAAGGAAGCCGGCGGCAGCGTCGACCGCGTCTCGGCGATCCGCGACGCCTGCGACATCACGGTATTGAGCGGCGACGATTCGCTCACCGTGCCGATGATCTCGGTCGGCGCCAAGGGGATCATCAGCGTCGCTTCCAACGTCATCCCCGCCGAGATGGTCAAGATGGTCGCCGCCGCGCTCGCGGGCGACTTCAAGACGGCGGGCGAGATGCACAAAAAGTACTATCCATTGTTCCGCGACCTCTTCGTCGAGAGCAATCCGATCCCGGTCAAGGCGGCGCTCGCCGCGATGGGCAAGATCGCGCTCGAGTACCGGCTGCCGCTCTGCGAGCTCGCTCCGGCGAACCGCGAAAAGCTGCTCGCCACCATGAAGCGCTGCGGCGTCATCGCCTGACGCGGAGCAGTCGGAAAACGGTAATTCGACCGGGCGCCGCCGCAATCATCCTGCGGCGGCGTTTCCGTTTAAAAAACATCAACGGGAATGATCATGCGGAAACGTGATTTGGTGATCGGTCTGGACTTCGGTTCCGACAGTGTGCGCGGAGTGCTGGTCGACGCGCGGGGCGTCATGCTGGGTACGGAAAGCTGCCCCTACCCGCGCTGGAACGACGGATTGTGGCGCGACGACTCCCGGGCGATGTACCGCCAGCACCCCTTGGATTACTTCGAATCCATGACCTCAGTCGTGCGCAAGCTCGCGGCCGCCGACGACGCCCGCCGGATCGCCGCCATCGCCGTCGACACCACCGGCAGCACCCCGTCGGCGGTCGGCGCCGACGGCAGGGCGCTGGCGCTCGACTCGCACTTCGCCGAAAATCCCGACGCGATGTTCGTGCTGTGGAAGGACCACACCGCCATACCCGAGGCGGAGCACGTCAACCGCGTCGCGCGCGAAGCCGGTGTCCCTTATCTGGACTGCTGCGGCGGCACCTACTCGGAAGAGTGGTTCTTTTCCAAAGTGCTGCGGATCATCCGCCGCGCCCCGCAAGTCGCGGCGGCGGCCGCGACCTATGCCGAGTGCGGCGACTATCTCGTCGCCGAACTCACCGGGAATGCCGATCCGGCGGCGATGCTCCGCAACCGCTGCGCCGCTTCGCACAAGGCGCTGTGGAGCGCGGCGTGGCACGGGCTCCCCGACCGGGACTTTCTGGAAAAACTCGATCCGCGCCTCGGTGAAGTGCGCGGCAAACTCTACGCCGACACCGTCTACGCCGGAACGCGCGCGGGAACGCTGTCGCCCGAGTGGGCGGCGCGCTTCGGTCTGGATGCGCAGGTCGTCGTCGGCGTCGGCGCGATGGACGCCCACTCCGGCGCCGTCGGCGCGGGGATCCGCCCCGGAGTGCTCCTCAAAAGCGTCGGCACGAGCGGCAGCGATCTACTGGTCGCCGAACGGTGCGGCAAGGTCGTCCCCGGCATCTGCGGACAGGCGGAAGGGACGATCCTGCCCGGGGCCGTGGCGCTCGAAGCCGGGCAGGCCGCCGTCGGCGACGTCTTCGCGTGGTTCCGGCGGCTGCTGGAGTACTCCGGCGGCAAAGTCGATCTGAAAAAGCTCGAAAGCGACGCCGCGAAACTGCGCGACACGGCGGAACAGGTCGCGGCCATCGACTTCTTCGCGGGGCGGCGCACCCCCTTCTGCGATCCGAAAATGGCGGGGGCGCTGACCGGACTGACGCTCGGCAGTTCCGCGCCGGAAGTCTATCTGGCGCTGCAGCGCGCCGTCGCCTTCGGCACGCGGAGCATCTTCGACAACTACCGCGCCAACGGACTGGAAATAAACGAAGTGCGCGTGATCGGCGGCGTCGCCGTCAAGTCGCAGCTGCTGCGGGAACTCACGGCGGACGCGCTGCAGATGGACGTGAAGCTCGTCGATCAGGAGCAGTGCTGCGCGCTCGGCGCGGCGATGTTCGCCGCCGTCGCCTGCGGCCTGCACGAAGATCTGCCCGGCGCCCAGCGGGCGATGGCCCCCGGCATACGGAGCGTCACGCATCCCGATCCGGCGCGCCGGGAACTGAGCGAACGGCTCTACCGCCGTTATCTGGAACTCGTCGCCTTCGAGGAAAGGCGCGTCAGGTGATTCAGCGCTGGTAGCGGCGCAGAAGCGCTATGAGCACCCCCGCCACCTGGACCTCGGAGGCGGGATACTCCGTATCCGGCTCGCCCGGATGCGCGGAGCGCAGCGACACCGTCCCCCCGGATCCGTGCGGAAAGAAACTCCGGATCAGCACCGTGCCGCCGACGAACGCCGCCACCACGTCGCCGAGGCGCGGCGGCAGCTCCGAGGTCGGCGCGAAGATCGCCGTGTCGTCCCGGAATATGCCCAGACCGCTCATCGCGCCGTCGCCGACGCGAAGCGCGAAAAGCGATTCGCCGGGCAGCTTGCCCGCCACCGAGCGGTGCAGATGGACGACGCCTTCCATAAGCGGCCGGTTCTCCTCCGGCACCGGGCTCGCGAGGCTGCCGTAAAGCGGGACTTTGAGCACCGCCCCCGCCGGATCGCGCCCGACCAGCACGATGCTCCGCGCCTTGCCGGAGCGCTCGATCAGGTGCTTTCTGCGCAGCGCCGCCAGATGCCCCGACGCCGTAGCCGGAGCTATCTTGAAGTGCTCCGCCACCTCTCCGATGCTGGGCGCCATGCCGCGCGTCTCGGCGAAGTTCTCCAGAAAATCCAGTATCTCGCGCTGGCGGGCGGACGGAGGACGCATCGAACGGCCTCAGTGCAAGTCGAAGCGGTAACCGTAGACCACCGGGGCGCCGTTGGCGAAACCGACTCGCACCCAGTAGATGATCTCGTGATGACGGGGAACGGGGGAGTCCTTGCGCGGCGCTTCGAAGATGAACTTCCACATATAATCCCGGACGCGCCCCTGATCGAGCGAACCGATGTACTCGGAACCGGTCAGCTTGCCGAAGTTGTGCGTCATCGACTTGCGCACCTTGGCGAAAAGCTCCGGCGGCATCATGCGGGCGCCCGGCTGCTGCGTCACGCGGAACTTCTCGAAATCGCCGGTCTTGAGCGCTTCCGCCATGCCGTTCGCCATCTTCTCCGCCGCCGCCTTGGCCTCCGGCTCGCGCTCGGCCGGGATTTTGATGTCGGGAACGACCTTCGGCGCTTCCTCGTTCTTCGCGTCGCCGCCCGAGGCGCACCCGCCGGCGAGAACCGTCACCAGCGCCGCCGCCGCCATCACGACAGTGAATCTATTCATTTCCCACGACCTTTCCTTTTCACTTCTGACACTTCGGACAGTAAAACGAAGAGCGCCCGCCCTGTCGGACGCATTCGACGATGCATCCGCACACCGGACACGGCCGGCCCTCCCTGCCGTAGATCTTGAGTTCCTGCACGAACTTCCCCTCCGATCCGTCGACATTGAGAAAGTCCGAGATCGTCGTGCCGCCCGCGTCTATCGCCCGGAGCAGGATCTTTTTGGCGTTGTCGGCCAGTTTCCGGCACTCCGGCCGCGTCAGCTCCGACGCCGGGCGCAGCGGCGACACCCCGGAGGCGAAAAGCGTCTCGTTGGCGTATATGTTGCCGATGCCGGTCACCACGGAGTTGTCCATCAGCAGCAGCTTCACCGCGACGTGACGGCGGCGCGACGCGGCGTACAGAAAGGCGCCGTCGAATTTTTCCGAAAGCGGCTCCGCGCCGAGTCCGCTCAGCGCCGCCGGCCAGCGGTCGGCGTCGAATTCCGAGACCACTTCGAGCAGACTGAAGCGCCGCGTGCACTCGAAGCGGAAGATCCGCCCGTCGTCGAGGTGCAGAAACACATGCTCGTGCTTGCGGCGCGGCACCTCCGGGCCCTCCACCCGCACCACCCCGGACATCCCGAAGTGCATCAACAGCGCGCGGCCGTCCGCCAGATCGGCGACCACATAGCGCCCGCGGCGGCGCGTCCCCAGTATCCGCACGCCCTCCAGGGCAGCGGTCTTGAGCGGCAGCAGACTGCTCCGCATCGCCGGAGTGAAGACCTCGACTCCGGTTATCGTCCTGCCCCGCAGCGCCCGGTCGAGCGCGCGGCAGATGTTTTCGGCTTCCGGCAATTCCGGCATGAACGCTGTTCCTTCCCCAAATTCACATTGCCGGCCCATCGATCCGGTCGGCGTCAAAAGCGAAAAAAAACAACAAAAATCACTTATCCGCTTCGGCCGCAAGTTTCCGGTAACATTCGGACATGCCGTCGCGCAGATATTCCTTGAGCTCCTTGCGGTCGCGCCCGTCGGGACGCACCGCCGGCATGATGTGCACCCGACAGCGGAATCCCTTGAGGCCAAGCACCTTCCAGAAGTGTTCGAACATGCCGATATGCCCCACCCACGGCAGCTGCGTGCCGTCTTCCGTCGGATAGTAGTAGGTCACCATGGGGTATATCGTGCAATTCACCTCGAGCGCCGCTTCGAAGCAGGTGGTCTTGAACGGCAAAAGCTCCGAACCGTCGCCGTTGGTGCCCTCGGGATAGACCAGAAGCGGCACTTCGCCGTTCAGCGCCTCGCACATCTCGCACATGGCGATGCCGGAGCGGTTGCGGCGGTTGCGGTCTATCCACACCGGATTGGTCAATCCCGTCATCGGGCCGACGATCGGCCAATCCCGCATCTCCACCTTGGGCGAAAAGCGCATCCCGAAGAGCGAGCCGTGGAGCATGATGTCCAGATAGCTCATGTGGTTGGATACGATCATCCCTCCCCCGGAAGGGGGCGCCTCGCCCGAAACTTCGACCTCGCCGCCGAGCATTCGCCACGCCATGGAGCACCAGGTCCTGGTCCACCAGCGTCCGCAGCGCAGCCGGTTTCTGGACAAGTGGTGCGACAGCAGCGCCCACGGCAGCATGACCAAGGTGGCCGTCAACAGTGTCGTCAGCTTGAAAGCCGCACGCAGATTACGTATCATGATCTATCCCTGAAATGGCATTTGTAAATTATAGCACAGCAGCGGATTTTTGCAAGCGCCGGAAGCACTTTTGATGCCCAAAGTTTTTTATGGAATCCTTTTATTTGCAAAATCGTTTTGCGGTCAAAAGTTTGTGAAAACACTCTTTATTAAGCATGGAAATCAAAATATTGTGTGCTCTTCATTATAGAAGCATAATATTGTAAATGTATACATACAATAGAATTGGCAATTTTTACACATAAGGCTATATTTACCGACAGGCAACCGGGAGGACAAATCGTTAAAATGAAAGAGCTCGATCAGACCAAAATCCAGCAGCTGAAGGAAGCGTTCCTTCATGCCATAGACCTGGCGGGAAACGTTCACCGACTCCATTTGAAAACCCAAGTGTCCGAGGCGTCGCTGAACCGTTACCGCAGCGGGCGTCAGGACATCGTCAACGCCCCGTTTTTCACTCTGCTGCAGATGTTTCCGGAGTTGGAGCTCCAATACTTCAAGCCCGCGCCGAAGCCCGAAAACGATACCATGCTGGAAGACCGGCTGGTCAAGATATTCCGCGCCCTCACCCACGAAGAACAGATCAACTGCCTGACTCTGATCGCCGCGCAGTTCCCCGACCGGGTGAAGTCGACCTCCAAGGGACGTTCCAGAAAGTAACCCCGACGAAAAGCCGAAGGCTGTTGCGGAATTTTCCGCAACAGCCTTTTTTTCGTTCCGTTCCGGACTTCGGCGGTCACTCGTAGCGCAGCGCTTCGATCGGATCGAGCTTCGAGGCCTTCCACGCCGGATAGAACCCGAAGACCACGCCGACGAAGACCGACACGCCGACCGCCGCCACCACCGCACCCGGACTGGATTCGATCGGCCAGTTCAGCTGCGATTCGATCAGGAGCGCCGCGCCGTGTCCGAGCAGGATCCCGAGGATGCCCCCCGCCAGACAGAGCACGATGGACTCGATCAGGAACTGCTTGAGGATGTCCCGCGACCGCGCCCCCACCGCCATGCGGAGACCGATCTCGCGCGTGCGTTCCGTCACCGACACCAGCATGATGTTCATGATGCCGACGCCGCCGACGATCAGCGAGATCAGCGCCACCCCCAGCAGCAGATTGGTCATGACGGTCGAGGTGCTGCCGAGCATTTTCATGAATTCGCCGGAGCTGTGCACCCTAAAATCGTTGTCCTGTTCCTTGGACAGCCGGTGGCGTTCGCGCAGCAGCAGCGTGACCTCGGTAATTGCGGTCTCCATCTCCTCGGCCTTGGTGGCCGAAAAGTAGATCTGGTTCAATTTGATGAACTTGTTGGAGAACTTGTAATCGTCCGTGAGGTTCGAGGACTGCTCCGGATAGAGCGCCAGCCCCTTGACGGGATAGACTTCGCCCGGCGAGGAGGCGACGGTGCTGGTGGTGTTGGTCGCACTGCCGGTCGAGCGCCCGGTGACGCGCATCCGGAGCGTCGTCCACGGGGTGATGACCACGTCGTCCTCGTCCCAGCCCATCATGTTGGCGCCCTTGGATTTGAGCACGCCGACGACCTTGAAGGTCGTGTCGCGGATGCGGATGTCGCAGTCGACGGGCGAATTGCCGCCGAAAAGTTCGCGCACGATGGTCGCGCCCAGAAGGCACACCCGTTCGTTGCGGTTGACTTCGCGCTGGGTGAACGCCCGCCCCTCTTCGATCTGCCAGTTGCGGATGTCGAGGTACTCCGGCGACGTTCCGATCAGCTGCTGCGGCACCCAGTTGTTGCTGCCGAAGACCAGCTGCATGCCGCTGCCCGTCACCACCGGAGCCACCAGCGCCACATGAGAGCAGTCGCGGCGGATCGCGTCGGCGTCGTCGGGCACGAGCGACATCGCGGCTCCGGAGCCCATGCTGATGCCGGCGGTGCGCCGTCCGCCCGGGCGCACCAGCGCCGAATTGGCGCCCATCTTTTCGATGGACTTGCGGATCGAAGTGCTGGAACCGCTGCCGATCTCCATCATCGTTATCACGGCGGCGATGCCGATCACGATGCCGAGAGTCGTGAGCGCCGCGCGGGTGGGATTGCGGCGGAGCGCCTTCAGGGCAACTGAGATCGTGGTGAATATGTTCATTTGTCCGCCTCCTTCCGCGCGCTGTCGGCGATGATCAGCCCGTCCTGCAGCCGGATCGTCCGTTTGGCGCAGGCGGCGATCTCCTCGGAGTGCGTCACGAGTATCACGGTGATGCCCTCCGCGTTCAGATCGCCGAACATCTTCATCACCTCGACGCTGGTCTTGGAATCGAGGTTCCCGGTGGGTTCGTCGGCGAAGATCACGGGCGGACGGTTGATCAGCGCCCGCGCGATCGCCACCCGCTGCTGCTGGCCGCCGGAAAGCTGCGACGGGTAGTGGTGCACCCGGTCGCCCAAGCCGACCTGCTCCAGCGCGGCGAGCCCCCGGCGGCGCTGTTCGGCGCCCGAGAGGCTGCCCGCCGTGTAGGCGAGCGGCATTATCACGTTGTCCAGCGCGCTCGTGCGCGGGAGCAGGTTGAAGCTCTGGAAGACGAATCCGATCTTCTTGTTCCGCACCCGGGCGCGGCGGTCGCCGCCCGCCGAACCCAGCTCTTCGCCGTCGAGCCAGTACTCGCCCGAAGTCGGGCGGTCCAGACAGCCGAGCGTGTTCATGAGAGTGCTTTTGCCCGAGCCGGAAGCCCCCATCAGCGCGACGTATTCGCCGCGGTCGATGGAGAGCGTTATGCCTTTCAATACCGGCACGTCGATCTCGCCCAGAAAGTAGGTCTTGCGGATATCCTTCAATTCGATCAGCGCCATGGTCACGACCTCTAACTCTGACTTTTCCCTTAGGGGCTCAGCGCCGCGGACCGCCGCCGGACTGCTCCGGCTTGTTGGGGTTGTTGGTGCGG
>Ga0310786_10003902_pt1 | contig 21161 bp, 19 predicted proteins | sample AusTroGonzalo_MG_FD_203881 | JGI IMG/M metagenome (GOLD analysis project Ga0310786, IMG submission 203881) | Bovine rumen microbial communities from tropical cattle in Woodstock, Queensland, Australia - Gonzalo_03 (v2) (version 2) | ecosystem: Host-associated > Mammals > Digestive system >... | reverse complement strand
AAGATCCTCATCAGGCATCCTGATGCTGTATACTTCCTCCAGATCGACGACGAGTTCATAGAGCTGGAGCGAATCCAGGTCCAGTTCATCCGGTATGACGGTGTCGGGTCTGATGTCCGTCGGCGATATGTCGAGCATATCCGTGATCATCTTAACGAGATCATCAAGGATCAGGTCCTTCATCTTATTCTCATCCAGAGTATTATCGTCATTCATATATTCCATAGGATCACGGTTGTCATCCATTTCCTTCACTCCTCCGGCCTTCTTCAGCCACTTTCTTCGCAGTCTTCCTTATTGAATCCGAACCGCTGTAACGTCTGAGCTGCGACGCGACATAATCATCTATCTCGGAGACCATCTTGATCAGCTTCTCCTGATCTTCCCGGGAATAAGGCTCCAGTATCCTCTTGGCAAGTACGGTGTGGAACTTCGTATGGATCCTGCAGGCGAGCTTGCCGTTCTTGGTAAGGCTGATCCTGACGATCCTTCTGTCGGCTTCGTCTCTCTTCCTTAATACATATCCCTTCTTGACCAGTCTGTCGATCGCGACCGTAAGAGTGCCCGTGGTAACTCCGAGATCGGTTGCAGTCTCGGTCATCGTCCTTGCTTCATACGGACCGATCGCATCGAGAGTATGCATCTCGGCGTTGGACAGATCCGAGAAATAACCCTTGGAAAGTGCCTGTTCTTCGGTAAGAAGTACGTTCTCATAGATCCTTACGAGTAGTTCGCTCAACTTGGCTTCTTCTGCCCGCATGATACTTCCTCCAATCAGTCAAAAATACATAATATTTATTATACGACATTTATGTTGAAAATCAAAGTAAACCCTTGATATCAAGAAGTCTCGGGTACTCGCCTCCGAACAGCGCAAGCCTTGTTATGACGGCATTTTGAGAGAGTTCCTCATCATATCCCTCGTGCCTGCATAAAGCCGAGAGCAAGACATCCGGTCTTAAGTTTCTGACCGAACCTGCGCACACATAAAGCTCACATATATCGGGGTCCGGAGACATATTCTGCGCCCCTGACAAAAGGAGCGGTCTTATATCCGTCTCAACGGTCTTGCCCTTGGATCTCTTCTCGACCTTGATCTCTTCCTTTTCGAAAAGCCTCATGAGGGGATCCCGGATACCGGGAGCTTTTATCCTGTACATAGCCGTGGTCACTACGCTCATGAGAGAGTTCTTGGGCTCGTCTATGTTGATCCCGCCATAGAGTCTGACACCCGAAGGGAGGTTCGGATTGACCTTCTCCATGAATTCCTCCGCGTCGACCAAACGGCTCAGGGAAATATCTACATAATCCCCCAATGTATCGATCCCGACGCCCAGAGGGAGCGCAAATACCATCATCGGTCTCGGATTATATCCCTGGGTGTACATTATCGGCATCTCGGCTCTTCTTACTGCCCTGTCAAAAGTATGCATGAGGTCCAGATGTCCCACAAAGGAAGCATCTCCGACCCTCTCGAAAAGGCATCTGACGACGTACTCGGTCCGGTGGACCTGCCTTGTCATTTCCTGACTTCTCTCATTTTGGAGCATAACACTCACCTGCCTTAAAACACTGTGCACCGCATCCCGAGCACTTTTCCCTGCAAGGGGGCGTTATCTGTTCGTTATATGCCTTTTCGCGCTCTTTCCTGAAAAAACTCATATTAACGCCCACGTCGATATGCTCCCACGGCAGATGCTCGTCATCGACATCAAAACCCCTGGCGAACATCTCCCAGGTAAGTCCATGCTCATTAAGCGTCTCCATCCACACGTCATACTTGAAGTGATCGTCCCAGGCGTCATAGAAACATCCCTTGCGGTAGCCTTCCTCGATAACGTCGCAAAGGCGTCTGTCACCTCTTGCAAGAACTGATTCCCATAGCGAAGTCTCGACATCATGCCAGATGTATTTTATGTTCCTGGACTTGATCAGAGACCTGAGATAAGACTGCTTTTCCAGAAACTCCTCTTTGGTATTCTGTCTCTCCCACTGGAAAGGCGTAAAGGGCTTGGGTATATACATAGAGGTCGACACCGTGATCTCGGGCTTTCTGGCCTTGATTCCCTGCTCCCTGCATACGTCGAAATAGAGCCTTTCTATCTTATAGGCAAGATCTGCGATCCCCTTAACGTCCTCCATCGTCTCCGTCGGAAGTCCGAGCATGAAGTAGAGCTTTACGGTACTCCATCCGCCCGAGAAAGCCAGCCTCAAGGATCTCATGATGTCATCTTCGCAGATGCCTTTGTTTATTACGTCACGGAGCCTCTGTGTTCCCGCCTCAGGCGCAAAAGTAAGTCCGGACTTTCTGGTCTTCGAGACCTTCTCCATCAGATCCAGAGCGAAGTTATCGATACGGAGCGACGGCAGAGACAGACTCGTATGACGGCCCTCAAAGGCATCTAAAAGCCCGTCCGTCAGTTCCTTAAGTCCCGTATAGTCACTTGAAGACAACGATAGTATACCGAGCTCGTCGTAGCCTGTATTATGCTCGATCTCTATTCCCTGACGGCAAAGCGTGTCAGGAGACTTCTCCCTTACGGGGCGGTAGATGAATCCCGCCTGACAGAATCTGCATCCTCTTATGCAGCCTCTGAATATCTCAAGATAAGCCCTGTCGTGGATGATCCTTATGTTCGGGATAACGGGTCTTGTCGGATAGGGTACCTTATCGAGGTCCTTTATGATCCTCTTCCTGATCTTGTCGGGAGCGCACTCATCAAGCTTTTTAAGCCCCTTGTACCTGCCGTTATCATAGACCGGCTCATAAAGACACGGAACGTATACTCCCTCGAGGGCGGAAAGCTCCCTTAAAAGCTCTATCCTGTCCTTCTTGCCGTTATCCTTGTATCTTTTTACGATCTTAGTGACCTCAACGATCAGCTCTTCTCCCTCTCCCATCATTGCCACATCGAAAAAGTCTGCCATAGGCTCGATATTGTAGGCACACGGGCCGCCGCACATGACGATCGGGTCATCTTCCTTACGGTCCTTCGACCTGAACGGTATCCTGCCGAGATCGAGGATCTGGAGGACATTCGTATAGCACATCTCATATCCTAAGGTAAATGCCACGATATCAAAATCCTTCAGAGGAGATTTACTCTCCATCGAATAAAGCTCTATATTGTTCTTCCTCATCACGGCATCCATATCGACCCAAGGCGAGAAAACGCGTTCACACCAGCATTCCTCCATGTCGTTCAGACACTTATAGAGGATCTGCATCGCAAGATTACTCATTCCTATCTCATATACATCGGGAAAACAGAATGCGAAGCGGACTTCCCTGCAAGACCCCGTCTCTTCCAGTTGCTTTATGACATTATCCTTAATAACAGAGCCGAACTCGCCTCCGACATACCTGCCGGGGCTCTCAACTGACATAAGATCCCTGCGGGAGATCTTGACCTGATCCATAACAGATCGCTCCTTTTAACTGCCGTTTTGGAACATTATATCAAACTTAAGGTCAGATGTATTTTATTCATTGATGAGCGAATAAGCCGATATCTTTTTTATTCTCCGCGAGAGGAACCAGATTATCACATATGAGACAACGCTTCCGCCAAGTATCCCCATGACTGCCATCCACGGGGCTGTCTCAAGGTTGCTCCTCGTGATCCCCAGCCGTGAGAGAATGGCACTAAGGAGATTATTTGCATTAATGATACCCAAAACGGACCCTATAACAAGTCCGATCACGATATTCGGCATCATCGAAAAGCACAGTTCCGTTCTAAGCTGCCGTCCGGTAAAGCCGAGAGCCTTCTTGATACCGAGTTCTCTTTGGGTCTTTATGATGATCGTCTTAACGAGAAGTGTCATGGACAAAAGAACGATAGCAGTTGCAAGTATGACCAGAGCAACGCTAATTATCTTTCCTACCATAATTATCTCGTCATCGCCTGAGCTCACCAGCTCGTTCCTGTCGAAATAGTATATTTCATCACCGTACATCAGTATCAGCTTCCCTATGATCTCCTTGGTAAGCTCGGGATCGGAATTTTTGACAGTAACCTGTAAGTGCTCGGTATAAGGCTTATATCCGAGTTCTCCGGCTGCTTCCGTCGTAATTATGGCAGCATCGCCGTAGTTGTATGTGGACTGTATAAAACCCGTTACTACCACAGGGATATCCTTGTCGTAATAGTTGATCTCAATGACATCACCAATCCTTATATCGTTGTTCTCGGACATCGTCTTTCCCACGGCGATCTCATTATCATAGACCGGAACACGTCCCTCAACGACATGATCACCGGGGACCTTTGACCAGTCATCCGTGATCTCGGTATAAACACCGATACCGTTATATCTGATCGTTATGTCATCCTCTGCCCAGACCATATCGACACCCTCGATATTCATAATGTCAGCAGGGTCAACCTCTCTTGCAAAATACAGATCCAGTTCAGTCGAAGAATTCATCAGGAGCTTATAAAGGTTCATCGGCTTATAACCTACATTAAAGCCTATGAATATAGCGATGGAGATCATAAGGCCTACTACGGCCATGATCGTGATCACCAGCACATTCTGTCTTTTATTCCCGAAGGCACTCTTAAGAGCCAGAATGCCCGTAAGAGGCCCGCCTGTCGTCTCGACAGGGAACGGATTTTTCCTGAATGAGTGACTCTTAAGTCCGAATCTCAAAGCCTGAACAGGATCGATCTTCTTGATGCCCGATGTCGATATAAACGAAACACATAAGGTGACTCCCATTATAAAGCCGCCGGTGATCAGAAATGCCTCAGGATTAAAGGCGCAATCCCACTTTGAATAAGTAAATACACGTAATAGCTCTTCAAGTCTCGGCAAAAGAGCATAAAGGAGTACGGTGCTGATCATAAATCCTGCACCTGCCGTGATCTCAAATTCCAGGATATGAGCTGTCCTTATCTGACTTCCGGTAGCTCCCAATGCCTTGAGAGCACCAAGGTTCACTATGTTCTGTTCTATGCTGTTCGTTAATCTGAAATAGATGACAACGGCTACGACCAGAGCAACTATGACAGCGAATATACAAAGGACTGCGGATATTATGTCTATCATATATGTGCTGTCCTTGATCAGGAGTGACAACCGGCTCATACCTACTTGGATATTTTTATGGTCAAAGTCGGATCGAAGGCTCTTAAATGTCTCAAGTTCATCTGCACCCCGGATTGTCTTGACACAGATCTCATAATCCAGATATGCCATGTTTTCCTTCATATCAATGATCGTCACATCATCAGTATAGACCGGCTCCTGATCAGCCAGAGCCTCATATATACCGGTGATCGTAAAATAGTAATCTGTTCCGTTGATCTCCAGAAGGAGCGTATCGCCTAAGCCATACCTGCCGTACAGGGTGTCCTCAAGAAAACTGTATGAGACTATCAGAGGTCTTTCGTAGTTGCCGTCTATCTTTTCGATTATGACAGGCCTGTCGATCTCTTCTTCACCGTATTCCCTGAAAACATATAAGTCTGTCTGACTTTCAAGATAGTCTTTGCTGTCTTCTGAATCCTCACTTCTCTTATATGTGACATGAACGGAATAACCGCACTTAGTCTCATAGTGATCAACATCCCCGCTGTTATCAAGGCTTCTTTGGATCTCCTTTATTATGGATCTGCCTTCTTCATCGTCATGGACTACCGTATAGATCGAGATGTCCGGAGCATTGACTTCCTCTGCCAATCTCGAGAAATGGCTGTCATAGCCAAACAGCAGGCAAAGCCCCGCCTGAAGCATCAGCGAGGACAATATGACGATAAGGACAAATGTCACCATATGGGACATGTCTTTGCGGAAATAGGATCTGATGAGTTTAACGAGCATAGATTACCATCCCATTTCCTTAAGGAAATTCCTCAGTTTCTCGTGACGCTCCTTGTCTCCCGATACATAAGGACCGAGATCACATTCTCCGCAGATGGTTCCGTCCTTGAAATATATGACCCTGTTCCCTCTTCTGGCTGATCTCATATCATGAGTGACCATGAGGATCGACTGTCCGTTCTTATTAACTTCAGTCAGGATATTAAGGACTGCCTCGCTGGCGGAGCTGTTGAGCGCACCCGTAGGCTCATCGGCAAAGACCACATCAGGTGAATTGATGACTGCTCTTACTATAGCGACTCTCTGCGCTTCTCCGCCGGATAACTGGTTGGGAAATTTCCTCCACAGCCCGGGTTCTATACCGACCTGCTTAAACAGTTCCTTCGCTCTTTTAATGAGTGCTCTTTTATTTCCTCCTGCAAGAAGTCCTGCCGTAAGAACATTATCCATAACACTCATGGACTCCATAAGATAGACCTGCTGGAAAACAAAACCGCAGTGCCTTCTTCTGAATATGGCAAGCTGGTCACTGTTATAACCGGTTATATTCCTGTCACCGAAAAAAACATTGCCCATACTAGCCTTGTCCATACCGGACAACGCATATAAGAGCGTGGTCTTTCCTGCACCGGAAGATCCCATTATGACGGTGAAATCCCCTTCATAGATCTCGGCGTCAAGATTCTTTATAACGTGTTGCTGGACGCCTCCCGTCGAGAAACTCTTGCGCAGTTTCTCGGTCCTGATCAGGCATTTTTCAGGCATATGCTTTTTCCCTCTTCTTACGGATGACCGTTACTATGATGATCACTATCAATATGATACCTGCTGCGATCCAGATCCTGTAATCCATGTAGACCGGAGTCTCCTCGACAGGGATCTCCACGACAGGTTCGATAACGTTTATCCTTAATATTTCCTTTTCAGTATACACGTTACCTTCATTGTCTTCATATGTTACTTTGGCAACAACGTCTCCTTCACCCGGAGAAGCCGATTTGATCGTCATGTCTGCCATAGCGCTGGCATCTGCCTCGAGTCTTCCCAAAAATACCTTCGTGTTCTCGATATTGTCACCTTCGAGAGATACCGTTACGTTACTTATGCTGCACTTACCGGTGTTATTGACGTTAAGTGAGCAACTGGTCTTGCCTTCGATAACTATAGTGTCTCTTGTTACCTTAAGTTCGGTTATGGATAATGACGGGATCACAACTACCGGAACCGGAAGTTCAGCAGTATCTTCAAAGGAACGCCAGTTATCTTCCTCATAACTGTAGTTAAGTGTTACGGAATATGTCTTCGGATCGAGATCCTTTCTTGTCTTCATCCCGACTTCTATATCGAACGTCTCTTCCTTGTCGACGGATTCCATATATAAGCTGTCTGATCCGCTCTTTGGGACTATCTCATTATCGGGAGTGGAAAAAGTGAATTTGATATTCGTGAGCTTGCTTTTCGATTCATTCTTCATATGGATCACCAGCTTAAAGTCTTCACCGGCTTTGACGTTTCCGGGATCGATCTCACTTCCTGTTACTATAAGTCTCGGAGTTATTACCGACGCATTGACGGACAGACCCGAAAGAACTGAAAAAAGCGTTATTGTACCTGCCAGTGCCAATACGGATGACATGATCTTTTTAAGGATAGTTTTCATCGTTTCCATCTCCATTTCATTATTCTACAAAATAGAGTATAGATAAAAACACATTAAGAATCTTTGCGCTAACCTTAAGATAACCTTAATTTTATGCCAGACGGAACATCAGCTTGACCCGGAAACCGCCGTCTGCATTGCTGCATTCCAGACTTCCGCCCATCTTCTCCATAAGCTCGCTTGCGATCGCAAGTCCAAGACCTGCACCCTGTTTGTCCTTGGAGTTTTTTCCTCTTCTGAATTTCTTCGTTATGACAGGAAGATCATCTTCAGATACTCCTCCGCCCCTGTCGGTTATGGCAACAGTAAGACAGTCCTCTTCACAAAAAGATGTGACGAAGATCTCTGTTCCTGCATACTTATATGAATTATTGATGATATTATTAATCACCTGCGTCGTCCTTACCGGATCACAGATAATGAGACACGACTCGATATCTGCGCTTCTTACCGCCTCTTTGTGATCGGCATCCTTAATGATATCTTTTATGACGGAACTGTTTTGCTCGGAACAGTCGACCTGAAGATTATCGAGATCCATAAGTGTCGTAGAAAACAGGTCTGATACCAGGACATCGATCTGGTCTGCCTTTGATACTATGGAATGAAGTTTTTCCTTTTGGTCCGTCTCCTTGCTCTTTGCCTCCAGGACCTCGCCCATGGCTCTTATCGAAGCTACCGGTGTCTTGATATCATGAGAAAGTCTCGCGACAAGTTCTGCCTTGCTCCTTTGAGCCTCAAATTCCTTTTGTCTTGCGTCATTCAGTTCGCTCCTCATCAGGTCAAAACTCTCTGTAAAAGAGCCGAAGACATTTCCTCTGTCCATCTCCAGAGGTGCATCCAGATTACCTGAAGAGACATCAGTTGCAAACTTCTTCATCTTTTCGAAAGGATGGACGATAAATACATAGATATATACGAGGAAGGAGATTATCAGTACGCTTTCTGCCGCTATGCCTATGCCGTACATCTTACGGGCGCTGCTGTATGCATCTTCGCTTATGGTGCCGTAATCATTCTTGATCATTACTTTCCCTATGACTTCGCCGTCTTTTATAACGTCTCTTATGGTATATCTCTCACTCGTGGCACGGCCTATGTCATCCGGCAGATCGGATCTTGTCTTCGCTATAGCTTTCTCATTACTGTCCAGGACCACGAAGTCGAATCCGAAGTCAGAACCGATCTTCCCTTCTTCCACGTTATCCCAGTCTTTTTGAAGTTCGATCAAAAGTGCGTTGACATCAGCATTATTCATCAGCTCGGCACGGCTCTTCTTTTCCGAAAAAAGAAACGCAACGGGGATTATCAGAGCCGCGATCATCAATACGGCAAATATGATAAAATTCTTCTTCATGATCAGTCAGCCCTGAATATATATCCTCTGCCCCTGGCTGTCTTTATATGCCGTGGCTCGTTGGGGTCTTTTTCCAGCTTCTCCCTTAAGTGTCTGATATGGACATTGAGCGTACCGTCGCTTACATATGAATCCTCCCAGACATTATCGAATATATCCTGTTTATCGACTACCTTATTCCTGTTCTCCACAAGATAAGACAAAAGCTTATATTCAATTGCAGTAAGTTCCACTTCCCTGCCTGAACGCTTCACGATGCCCGCGCCGGTATCGATCCTGATATCTCCAAAGGTCACTGCTTCACCTGATGACACGGTTGAATTCTCATATCTTTTCAGCACTGCCTTGACCTTGGCACAAAGGACATTCAGAGAATAAGGCTTGGTAATATAATCGTCACCGCCTATGTTGAGAGCTATGACCATATCATCATCGCTCGATCTGGCACTGATAAAAAGGATGGGGACATTGATCGTCTCTCTTAAAGTCTTACAAAGCTCAAACCCTGACATATCTTCCAGATTGATATCCAGAAGGATAAGTTCCGCCCTGTTATCCTTAAAGAATTCCAGAGCATCCGCCGCAGTATATACGCAGCAGGTACTGATATCGAACATGTTGAAGTACTCGGCAGTGGATTCCGCCAATTCCGTCTCATCGTCTATCAACAATACTTTGTAATCCATTAATACCTAACCTCTGACCGGATCTTCTGTCGAGTCTGATTATACCATTTAATCAAAAAAACATGAAAAAAGGGTCCTTCAAAAAAGGACCCTCAAAGCATCTGACATAAAAGACTTATTTAAGTCTTGCTTCCAGCTCAGCCTTCTGATCTTCGTAACCCGGCTTGCCGAGAAGAGCGAACATGTTCTTCTTGTAAGCTTCAACACCCGGCTGGTTGAACGGATTAACGGCAAGGAGATAACCGGAGATACCGCATGCCTTCTCGAAGAAATATACGAGCTGACCGAACCAGTATGGTGTAAGTTCAGGCATATGTACGACCATATTAGGAACCTTGCCGTCTACATGTGCAAGTACCGTTCCCTGCATTGCCTTAAGGTTAACGTCGTTCATGTCCATGCCTGAAAGGAAGTTCAATCCGTCAAGGTTCTTCGGATCGTTAGGGATCTCGAATGTACGGCGTGCCTTGTCGATCTGTACTACTGTCTCAAAGAGCATCCTTCTGCCGTCCTGGATATACTGACCCATGGAGTGAAGGTCTGTCGTGTTATCGACTCCTGCAGGGAAGATTCCTCTTCCGTCCTTTCCTTCGGACTCACCGTAGAGCTGCTTCCACCACTCTGTCATATAGTGGAAAGACGGTTCATAGTTGACCATGACCTCAGTCGAATAACCCGATCTGAGAAGGCAGTTACGTACTGCGGCATACTTATAGCAAGGGTTATCCATAACGGACATCTTACGGAATTCCTTGGATGCGTCCTTTGCGCCCTTCATTACTTCCTTGATGTCGATACCCGATACAGCGATAGGAAGAAGACCTACGGCCGTAAGAACGGAGAAACGTCCTCCGACATCATCAGGTACTACAAATGATTCATAACCTTCTTTATCAGCAAGACCCTTAAGAGCTCCCCTTGCCTTATCTGTAGTGGCATAGATACGGGACTTGGCTTCCTTCTTGCCGTACTTGTTCTCCATATATGCCTTAAAGATCCTGAAAGCAATAGCAGGCTCTGTCGTTGTGCCGGACTTGGAAATGATGTTGACGGAGATGTCTTTGCCCTCTATAACATCCATCAGATCAGCCAGGTATGTGGCACTTATAGAATTACCGCAAAAAAGGATAATAGGACTCTTTCTTGTCTTCTTGGGTGCGATATTAGCAAAGGAATGATTCAGAAGTTCGATAGCAGCTCTTGCTCCGAGATAGGAACCGCCGATACCTATTACCACGAGAACATCGGAATCCTTACGGATCTTGGCAGCTGCCTTCTTGATCCTCGAGAATTCTTCCTTGTCGTAATAAGTAGGAAGATCGAGCCATCCGAGGAAGTCATTTCCCGGACCGTTCTTCTTATGAAGCATATCATGAGCTGTCTTGACCTGTGGTTCCATTCTCCTGACTGCTTCCTCCCCGCCTATGAACGGGAGTACATTGGAAATGTCCAAATTGATCATATAGTTTCTCCTCACACATTGTTTTTTATTAAAAACTATTAGAAAGTATATCATCCTCACATGTTTTCGTGAATCAGAAATACGTTATTTTCTGCTAATTTTGGGCTCAAATTTACTCTTTTCGAAAAGAATAAGTTATAATCCTAGATATGAGTTCTGAAAATATAGCTGAGACCAAGATAATAATCCTTCATCTGGTGTCTGACACACCGGGTATCACGTACCATATGCTGATGGAAAAGTGTATGGAATCGCTCCTTACGGATTTTTTCACTTTCTCTCAATGCTATAACGAACTTATTGCCGGCAACATGCTCGAGAAGATATCTGAAAACGACGGGACCGGCAGCACGACCGCTGATTCTTCCGAGGATCTTTTGTTCATAACGGAAGGCGGCAAGGCTGTTCTGGACGACATAAAGGGAGCACTGGATCAAAGGACGGTAAGTTTCCTGTCTTCCGCAGCATCCTCACTTCAAAAACAGCTGTCGGAACGTAACAGCCACAGGGCATCTGTCCGCGTAGAGGACGGATTTTATTATGCTGATCTTACCTTCAATGACAAAGCCGGACAGATCTTTTCGGCTTCGGTCAGATGTGAAGACAAAGACAAGGCCAAAGACATCTGCAGCACCTGGAAAAAGGATGCTTCAAGGATCGTAGATTCCTTCAATGAACTGTTCGGAAAGTGATCTTACTTATAAGGGCAGAAAAAAAGACTGTCCTTCAAGAACAGTCTACAAACAAACTCAATTCAGATTTTAAGAGGTCGCTTAAATCTTTATGGTTTTAGTATAACTTTACATTGTGGAAATGCTATGTTCATTTTTTAACAAAATGTAAACAGCATTGTTCAATGTTGTACTAATTGTGAAAATACAACGATTTGTTCCAAAAATTATAAAAAAATTGCGATTTATTCAATATAATCAAACTCAAAGTCGTCGATCCTTACGGTATCGCCTTCTTTTATGCCCTTGTCGCGAAGTGCGTCAATGACGCCCGCGTTGATGAGTGAACGCTGGAAATAAGAGAGCGATTCAGGGTCATCGAAGTTCGTTGACTCCATGGTGATCTTAGCCCACTGACCGCAAATATTGTAAACTCCGTCTTCGTCGACTTCGATCGTAAATTGCTCCTTGGGTTCGAACTTATAGATCTTTTCTTCCTCCGTCTTATCGAAGATCGGAGTAGAAGGAAGCTTACTTACGAGCTCGGATACCTTATCGATCAGAGGCTTGATACCGATCATGGCAGCACCCGATGTTACGAAAACGTCTTCATAACCCATCTCTTTAACGGCATTTACAAAGAGCTCCACCTCTTCATCTGAAGCCATGTCCGATTTATTAGCCACAACGACCTGGGGACGTGATGCCAGCTGCTCGTTAAAAAGCCTCAGTTCTTCATTGATGCTCTTGAAATCATCTATGGGGTCTCTTCCGTCAGCGCTTGATACGTCGACGACATGGATAAGGAGCCTGGTCCTCTCGATATGTCTTAAGAAGTCGTGACCTAATCCCGCACCTTCATGAGCATTATCGATAAGACCCGGGATATCGGCTATTACAAAGCTCGTATCATAATCCTGGACGACACCGAGAACAGGCTCGAGAGTTGTGAACGGATAATCAGCTATCTTAGGCTTAGCTTTTGTCATTACAGAAAGAAGAGTCGATTTTCCGGCATTCGGATAACCGACAAGACCTACGTCGGCTATGAGCTTAAGTTCGATAGACAGGTTTTTCTCTTCACCCGGGACACCTGCTCTTGCAAATCTCGGCGCCTGTCTTACGGCATTTGCATAGTGCATGTTTCCAAGACCGCCCTTGCCGCCTTTGGCGACGATCACTTCCTGTCCGTCTTCGGAAAGATCCGCTATTATCCTGTCTGTATCGATATCCTTTATTATGGTACCGACCGGAACGGCGATTCTCAAGTCTTCACCGCCCTTGCCGTACATCTTTCTGTTCATTCCTTTTTCGCCGTCTTTGGCAACAAACTTATGCTTGAATCTGAAGCTTTGGAGTGTAGAGATCTTGGACGTCGCAACGAATACGACATCTCCTCCCTTTCCGCCGTCGCCGCCGTCAGGTCCGCCGTTGGTCACATATTTTTCTGTATGAAAAGATACACAGCCGTTTCCGCCGTCACCTGCTTTGACATAGATTTTCGCATGATCGATAAACATAAGACACCTTTTGATTTCTAAAGTAAAAAAACAGTCTGCCGAGGAATCCCGACAGACCGATTAATTCAACGTTGATCAATAAGATCACTCAGCGATAGGATATACGCTAACCTGCTTTCTATCCTTACCGAGGCGCTCGTACTTAACTTTTCCGTCGATACGTGCATAGAGAGTATCATCAGATCCGATTCCTACGTTTGTACCAGGATGGATCTTTGTTCCACGCTGTCTGACAAGAATGTTACCGGCGAGCACGTGCTGTCCGTCGCCCTTCTTAGCTCCAAGTCTCTTGGATTCAGAGTCACGGCCGTTCTTGGTCGAACCCATTCCCTTCTTATGAGCAAAGAGCTGTAAATTCATCTTAATCATAGTGATTACACCTCCGATGTTCTAATTTCTTGATTCAATCAGTTCGATATACTGAGCATCATCATCATTAACTGACATCTTGAGAGACCTGAAGCCGACCAAGATCGTTTCCATGATCGTTCTGACCTTCTCTTTGTTTCCTTCATCAAGTTCAGGAATCCTGATCTGAACATTCACTTCATCAGTAGTAAAGTCCTGATCGATCACTGCCGCATCCTTTATCGAACAAAGTTCTTCGAGAGCAATGACTGCCGTATAGAACAGTGTGGATGCTGCTGCGCAGATGATATCCGATCCCTGATCCGCATATCCGGAATGACCTGATATGTAGAGAGCTTTAATATCCTCTCCTGATCTGTCTATGATGACTGTTATCATATATCAAAGTTCGAGCCGTGACTTATCAAGCGTTGATAGCTGTGATACGTACACGTGTGTATGGCTGTCTGTGGCCTGCCTTACGACGGTAACCCTTCTTAGCCTTGTACTTGAAAACAACTACCTTGGATCCTCTGCCCTGCTTAACGATCTCACCTGTAACTGTTGCCTTGCATGCGGAACCTGCTGTGATACCTGCATCGTCTGCAACTGCGAGTACGTTGTCAAAAGTAATGGAATCGCCGGCTTCGCCTTCGAGCTTCTCGATGAATACCTCATCACCTTCAGCTACTTTGTACTGCTTACCGCCTGTCAAAATTACTGCGTACATTTAGTGTCCTCCTGTTCTTCCAGTCTCGCTGCTATACTCAAGGCACCGGCCAAAAAAGGCGCGGATTTAAGAGCCCGGCGCATGCGGTCACCGAAATATACTATCATCAAAGGTATCGGGTGTCAAACAAAATCTTTGAAATCAGTCGACTTTCTTTACTGAAGCGCCGTATTCGATCATTGTATCGACCTTGCGCTTTCTCGCTACTCCCAGATAAGCTCCCGACATTCTCTCATAGAGCATGTCTGAAGCAGCCTTGGCGATCTTATCCATAGGCTGTGAACCTATAGTGAGCTTAGGATTATAGATCCTTGCGATCTCAAGATTCTCAAATCCCACAAATGAGATATCATCAGGGATCAGCATCTTATTATCGGATATATAAAGGAGGCTTCCGACCATGAGATCATGACCTGCGGCAAAAACGGCAGTAGGCGGCTCGGGAAGTTTCATGAATGACTTCATCGCGTTATATCCGCTTATCTCATGTACGCTCTCCTTGAAAACATACTCAGGAACAAAAGGAATGCCGTTTTCCTGAAGTGCTCTCTTATAGCCTTCAACTCTGTCATCGGTCGTAGCGATACCGCTTCCGCCTGTGATGATGGCGATCTTCTTATGTCCGTTGTCTATAACATGCTTGATAACTTCGTATGTAATGGATTCATTGTCGATAACGACCGAATCACAGTAGTTCTCCTCATCCTCGATGTCTACGAAGACAAGGGGTACTTTTTCTTTTCTTATCCTTGTAAAATCTGATGACTTTACTCCTATCGGCTGCATGATGATACCGTCAACCTGGTAATCCAGAAGAAAGTCGATCTTCTCCTTCGCATTATTGCTTCCGTCATCCATAAAGTGGTAATCGCAGACTATGGTGGAATAATTCTTTTCATACATAAACTGGCTTACGGAAGTTAATATGGATACACCGTAATAGTCAGACAGGTTAGGGATCAGAACACCTATCGTTCTGGTCTTCTTTGTCTTCATGCCCCTCGCGATCGGATTGACCTTATAGTTAAGTTCATCGATCGCATTAAATATCTCGGTTCTCTTGGGTTCAAGGACATTACCGCCGTTAATACACTTTGATACTGTCGAGATCGATACTCCTGCCTTTTTGGCTACGTCTTTAATAGTTACACTCATAGTTAATTATTCCCCCACCCGATATTACCATTTTATATTGTTAAAAGCAAAAGGATGAAGTAGATAACAGCATGTACTGTCGAAGTTACTTTTATGGCATTGGCATGCCTCTTTATCGGAAGAGAAGAGATAAAAGGCATTGCCGCACACAAAAATCCTCCGAACGACCTTACGGCTATTCCGTTTTTGCCCAGAAGGGCACTTGCGAAAAACAGCATTACCGAAGGCAGGAGCGTCAGAAGGAACATCGTATAAGTTCCGAAATATGAGCATCCGCCGAATCCTTTGATCCTGGATACACTGTCGCATCTGGAGACGATCATGATCGAGGCAAAGTCAAATAATACCGCTAAGATAAAGATGAGGACCATATACATGTTATTAACACTGTTGATGATCCCTATAGTGTTATTTGCGAGCATTACCACAAATGACAGTATCAGTGCCATCAGGATGAGTGCTACAAATCTGGACTTATGCGGACGCTTAACCTTGAAATTCTTTACAAGATAAGGAAGCCTTACCCCCGTCATGATCAGGAGCATCAGAAGAGGGAAGAATCCGAGCACCATACTTATGACGGCTTCTTTGTTCCCGAGCACCTCGAGTACGACGAGAAGAAGCGTAACCAGTACGGCAACCGACAATAGTATTATCTTAGTTACCGAATCGGTCTTGTCCTTGTTCTCGCCTTCCATCCTGTATCTTACGATCGGGATCTTAACAAGGAACATAAACAGTCCCGCTATGAAGAACGCGATGGACAATATGAAAAGTATATACCAGCCTATGATCGCCTTAACGGGCGAACTGTAATCTTCCTGATAATTTGTAGCAAGGTAATTGGCAAGTTCGATCTGGAAAGCCGGAGACCCGTAAAACAGCGAGCCTTCGACCGGATCCACTGCCGCTATCGACAGGTATCTGTTGCCCTTAGGGTTCATGAATATTTCAGAAGACATCAATCCGCCTGTCTTTGAGGTTATTCCGTAGAGGGTATCTTCACCCGATAATCTCTCATACATTATCTTGGCATCGCTCTTGCCTGATCTGTCCCCCGTGAAGATAGCCACATTATGCGTGGGGAATTCAGAGCTCATTCCCTCCATGGAAAAGTTCGTCTCGAATTCCGGCTCCACAAGAACAAATCCCAAGGTATCCTCATCCGCATCAAAGAGCTTAAGGGAACTCGTCGCACCTTCACCCTGAGCCAGGATCACTATGCTCTGGCTCCTGTATCCCCTCGGAAGGCTGATCTCCTCACCAATGCTCTGTGCCTTGACAAGGTCCTTATTAAGGACAAGAGTCTGAAAACCCGCTCTGCCCATAGCCATCCTGAATGTCGTATTGGTAAAGTGACCACCCGAAAGTCCGTACATGACAAGGACCGGCGAATCGTCTTCGTAACCGGTATATGAATAGCCGTAAAGGCCGAGCTGGATCAAAAGTGCGAAGACCATGAGAATGATCCCCAAAAGAGTAACGCCTCGAAATTTCATCTTATCTTTCCTTTTTTACGAGTTCGTCTCCGAGTTCTCTAATATCCTCCGGTCCCAGTATCAGGATAAGATCATCCTTCGAGACAAGCTCGTCAAGTCTTCCGATTATATCTTCTTTCTTCTCGAAAAATTCCGCGTCGCCGCCCCTTTTGTTGATCTCCCGGGCTATATCAAGACTTGAGATCTCGTGAGTGTTGATCTCCCTGTCACTGAATATCTCCGAAAACAAGACCTTCCTGCAAGGCAAAAGCGATGTTACGTAATCTTCAAAGAGCATCTTTGTCCTGTTGAACGTAAGAGGCTGGAATACTACCCACATATTATTGTGAGGAATATGGGACGCGGCTTCGATCGTAGCTCTTGCGGCAGCAGGATGGTGTGCATAATCTACGACGACTGAAGCACCCCTATATGTCCCCTTTGTCGTAAATCTTCCGTCAGCGCCTTTATATTCATTCAGTGCCTTGATGCAGGATTCCGGATCTCCGCCGTTTAAAAGTGCGCAGCAAAGCGCGATAAGACTGTTATCGATATTATGTTTTCCGGGTATCTGAAGCTTGGCTCTTCCGATATAATTGCCCATAAATGTGCAGTCGAATTCAGGAAGTCCTCCCTCATAAGAGATATTTCCCGCGACCATATCAGGCTCTTTTCCGGTATAGGCGCATATTTCGCCTTCGAGGCCGCATGTATAGACCTTGAATTCTTTTCTTCCCTCTTTCTTCCACTTTTCAGAAGCGATCTTAAGGCTCTCGGAAGTATTCTTACAGTGACCTGTGACAACGACATTACCGCCGTCGGAGAGCTTATCCAGGAAAAGAGCGAAAACATCTATTACATCCTGAAGGAGAGGATAGCAGTCAACATGGTCGTGATCGATATTGGTGATCGCGGCCGTCGTTGAAGAAAAGTTCAGAAATGATCTTTTAAACTCACATGCTTCAGATACGAGAAGATCCTTTTCCTTACCGAGCCTTACCGTTCCGTTAAACGAATAGAAATCGGCACCGAGATGGACCGTCGGATCTTTGCCGCTCTCAAGGAGCATCAGGGATGTCATGGCAGTCGTTGTCGTCTTTCCGTGTGTTCCCGAGATATTGATGACAGAATCATAACTCTCGGTTATCATCCCCAGGAATTCCGATCTGTCATACATCTTTATATTGTTTTCCGTGGCATATCTGACTTCCCTGTTGGTCGGAAGACATGCAGCCGTCTTTACTATGTAGTCGGGCTTAAATTCGATAAGGTTCTCTTCGACCTGTGAATCGTAAACGGTAATGCCCTTATCCTTGAGCATATTTGTCCTCTCGGACGGATTCATGTCTGATCCCCCGACTTCAAAGCCGTATCCGTAAGCAAGGAGAGCAAGTCCGCTCATGGATATGCCGCCGATACCTATGAAGTAAATCTTCGAGCCGGAAGTAAGTTGATCTAAGCCTTTTGTCATATCGTCACCTTCTGTCAATTCTTAACTTATCTATTATACATTACTTTATTTGCTTTCACATAATAAAACCCCTGAAAGGATAATCTTCCAGGGGCTTCAGTATCCTAGGATAATTATGTTGCCGGAAGCGGCTCAACAGGTGCGGAAGGTGTATTGCTGCCGCTATTGTCGGAAGGAGCGGAGTACTTTTCCTTAAGTGCGGCTTCCTTCGCGTGGATACCGGAAAGATCACCGTTTGCAAGGTAGATCTCTTCGAACTCAGGTCCGTCGACCTTGCTGACTTCAAGGAGTCTCTGCGCAAGTCCTTCGACGATCGCATACTTTTCGTGAAGGATGGCCTTGGTCTCTTCGTAGCAGGAGTCGATTATGGACTTGATCTCCTCATCGATCTCGGCTGCAGTAACGTCGGAATAAGGCTGTACCTGACCGTAGGATCCGCCGATAAATACTTCGTTGCTGTCATCTCCGAATACCATGTTCTTGAACTTGTCGGAAAGACCGAATCTCTTGATCATGGCCGTAGCGATGCGGTTACAATGCTGCAGGTCGCTCGAAGCACCTGTGCTTATATCGTCAAGGAATATCTCTTCTGCGGCACGTCCGCCGAGTGAAACCTTGATATCTTCAAGGAGCATGCCCTTAGTGTGGAACTCCGTATCCTCGACAGGCTTATGTGATGTAAATCCGCCTGCCTGACCTACAGGGATGATCGTTACACGGTCGACCTTGTCTGTCGTCGAGATAGCACGGAGAACTACTGCATGACCTGCTTCATGATATGCAGTGAGCTTCTTGGTCTTCTGGGAAGGCTTCTTGGAATTCTTCTCAGGTCCCATCATAACTCTGTATGTAGCATCCGAAACTTCAAGAGGAGTGATCTCCTTCTTATTCCTTCTGGCTGCGAGAAGAGCTGCCTCGTTAAGAAGGTTTGCGAGGTCTGCACCCGTAAATCCGACAGTTGCTCTCGCTACTTCCATGAGATCGACATCTCTCATAGGCTTGCCCTTGGCATGGATCTTAAGGATAGCTTCCCTCTCATAAAGATCAGGTTCTGATACATGGACTCTTCTGTCAAAACGACCCGGACGCAGGAGTGCAGGATCAAGGACATCCGCCCTGTTCGTGGCTGCCATTACGATAACGTTCGTATTTGTGTCAAATCCGTCCATCTCGACAAGGATCTGGTTAAGTGTCTGCTCACGCTCATCGTGTCCGCCGCCGAGACCTGAACCTCTTCTTCTGCCGACGGCATCGATCTCATCGATGAAGATAACGGAAGGAGCTGCCTTCTTGGCGTCATTGAACAGGCTTCTTACACGGGAAGCACCGACACCGACGAACATCTCTACGAAGTCGGAACCCGACATATGGAAGAACGGAACTCCCGCTTCACCTGCTACAGCCTTGGCAAGGAGTGTCTTACCTGTACCCGGAGATCCGGAAAGGATGACTCCCTTAGGGATCTTGGCACCGAGCTTCTTATATTTTTCGGGACTTCTTAAGAAATCGACCATTTCCTGAAGTTCCTCTTTTTCTTCTGCACAGCCTGCAACATCCTCGAACTTGACCTTGATCTGATTCGGGGCAGCGAGCTTGGCTCTGCTCTGGCCGAAGCTGAATACACCCTTGTCGCCGGACTGTCTCGTTATAAAGAGGAAAGCCACTACGGAACCTATAACGGCAAGGATCACGATGATATTGAGGAGAAGATCCCAGTTAAAAGGCTCTTCATATCTGTATGTATCGATCTTGCCTTCTGCCTTGGCCTGCTCAAGGAAAGAGATGAGCTCATCAACGCTCTCTGAAGGTACATCGAGAGTCTTTGTCTGTTCCTTGCCGTCCTTTTTGTACTCGATTATCGCACTATGACCCCTGACCGTTACGTCAGAAACATCATACTGTTCCGATTCGATGTAGTGATATACGTACTCAACCTTGTCCTTGCTGGTATTTCTTCCGAAAATACTTACAGACAATACACAGATACCGACTATCAGGATCAGATAGAATATCAGACCCGACAGATGCGGCAGCTTGTTGTTTGATCCGTTGTCGTTACTCATTAATTACCTCCGTTCATGGACACAACGCAGATATCCTTAAGATTTCTGAATTCGCCGTCGTAATCCAGCCCATATCCGACAATAAATTTGTCGGGGATCGTGATCCCCTTATAGTCAGCCTCGATCTCGTTTACGCGTCTTTCCGGCTTGTCGAAAGCCGTACAGATCTTAAGGCTCTTGGGTTTTCTCTTGAGGAGCAGCTCCTTAAGGCACTTAAGCGTGTAACCCGTATCGATAATATCCTCTACTATGAGAACATTCTTGCCCTCTATCGGGAAAGAACAGTCCTTTTTGATCGTCAGGACACCCGTTGAAGTCTGGCCCTGATAACTCGACACTTGCATGAAGTCGACCTTGAGCGGCATCGTAAGATGTCTTACCAGGTCTGCAACAAAAACAAAACTTCCGGTAAGGATACCGATGACCAGTAATTCCTCATCACCGTAATCCCTGTTGATCAGAGATGCAGTATGCTCAACCATTGCCTTGATCTCGTTTGCGGAGATCATTACCTCCGATACGTCAACACCGTTCATCTTTTACCTCCGACAAATGCAATGCCAAAAACCTGCCTGTCTTGTTCCCTTCCGACTGATCTTCAAGAAATCTTCTTGCTGATATCTCATCGGTAAAGCCGGCGGAATGCCCGATACCGGGTATCCAGAGGACTTCATTTCCGAGACGGACACCCAGAACATCCTTCCTTAGAGAAGCCGGGATCTTGTAAGTTC
>Ga0310786_10003901_pt1 | contig 21169 bp, 18 predicted proteins | sample AusTroGonzalo_MG_FD_203881 | JGI IMG/M metagenome (GOLD analysis project Ga0310786, IMG submission 203881) | Bovine rumen microbial communities from tropical cattle in Woodstock, Queensland, Australia - Gonzalo_03 (v2) (version 2) | ecosystem: Host-associated > Mammals > Digestive system >... | reverse complement strand
CTCGTGGCTATTGTCCAACATGATATGCGATTGGAACGCTCGACCTATGAGGTCTTGCAGATTCTTAGCATCTCATTGACTGACAAAACTCACCTTCGAGACTTGTTCGATAAGACTAATTTCAACGATGTCAAAGAACAATTTGGTCCCCTTATTCCGGGGTTATTTGATTAATATTTAACTCGTCCCGATTTTAACGGGACACTTCTATGTTGCTATCCAAAAAATTGGAAAATATTTATTGTTTATTAACTGTTTATTATCAATCACTTAGCGTGAAGTCCTATAGTACGATGATTTTTGAAGAGAACATAGTAATCAGGCCGACACAAAATGTCAGGAACAGTTAATATAGTGACAACAGACCTATCAGACAAATGACTCTATCTCAAAAAACTTTATACTTCCCTATTATTGTTCACTACGGAGCGATGCGTGCTCTCAATGCAGAAATACCATTTTGAATGCCAGTATTAATGGAATAATAAAAGTCAAAGCAAGACAGAGAATTAGCTGCCAGACCTCTTGCTGCCTCTATATTATTAATTCCATTAAACACTACGTCCCATGAATGCTTAAAAACAGAGAATAGTTCATCAAGACTATTCAAACTTACAGACTGTCCCATCATCAACTCTCGTCCATGAATAGCTGTCCACCTTAGAATCAAATCACCCTTTCCTGCCGAAGAGAATGAATCCATGATATATTGTAGTAAGAAATTCGAGGTCATATGATTAGGGCTCCTCATACAGGCCAATAAATCATTAATCATCTTCTTTCGATGTATATAAGACGGGTGTGTAACTGAACCAGGCTTCTTCTGGTGAGGCTCCAAATAGTCGAGGTAGGTCAGAAGATATTCCCCTAAATATTGCGCACTAAACAAATCCGCAATATATTCCTTAATATAAGAAATCAGAATCTTCTCATCCACCCTTCCTGCTTTGTGAAGTATGGGAAAAAAATCACGTATCAATTTCTTGCTACTATCATAGCCCGTTTGTTGCTTAACAGCCTCTTTTACATCATGATATAAGTTAAGTTGCTGATCTACGACATGGCCAATCTCATGAAATAATGCGATGTTGAATAAAAAGTCTTGTTTACAATAACGTGGTATGCTGATGAACACTGGATCTTTTGCAAATCTAATACCATATCTGGCCTCCAATGAAGATATACCAATAGGAATCTTGTTAAACCTTGTCACAGCGAAACTGCCTTCAACAAACACAAGAACTAACTGATCCAAGCTATGCCCTAGCCAAAACCTCAGAAGTTCCCTGACCACAAACTCCATCTCAAGTGGAATCATCAGATTGCGGCTTGACATCAAATAAAACATCCATTCGGTGAACTGCTCAATCTCGCATTTCTTGTCTAATTGTTGTTGAGTGTTTAGTCCCTTTAAATTACTTCCATGTATGACATCAGCCATAGCACAAAGGCTATCGCGCAAAGCATTCTTGTCGATATCACCAAAGTCCATTGCTGCCAGCCTATTCCTAATCTGGTACATCTGTGCAGCGCAAATAGCCATTACCTCATCTTTCATAGGGCATTGAAATAAGATAATATCTCTTTAAAGTCATCTCTGGTTAATGCATCTGGATTAAAACGCTGTAGCCTTACTAATGACATTTTACTCAGAGTAGAAGAAAAAGCATACACTCTTCTATCAACAATACTTTTATTGTGCGGATCACGAGAAAGAAGCTGCGCATCTCTCACAATAACCTTCACATACCTATCTTCATAGGTGTCATATTTTGTTATAGCAACTTCCAAGATATCCTTGAGCGGTTTAAATTCCTGTGAACACAAAACACATTTTCTTCTTCTAACCCTTACCATAATTATTAGCTAAACTAAACACGACTCTCAATACAAATCTATGCACGCAAAACAACAGCTCCGTATGATGAGCCTACGCCAAGTCCTGCGTTAACGATATTGACTTTCAACTTGCCTCATTTTCCGCCTCACATTAAGTGATAGGGATTGTTGACGAAACAATATTACCAACATTCTCCATAAAGATGTAAATGCCAATGCCACAGATGCCACAGAAATACTAGAGGACTTCCCATCCCTCGCCTCAAATCTTGCACTCGGCTCATATACCTCTATACTATTTCACTTCCTTGTACTCTAACGTCCAATACTTTGATCCATCAATTTCAGCCCCCGTCCATTCCTTAGAACTTGGATCCGGGTCTTGCAGCACCTCTGCACTATCTGCGAGTTGCTTTATATACTCCTGTAATTGACCGTCAAGAGGAACACCAACAGCTGTGCGGAACCCAAGATTGATATTGGCATGGGCAGGATTGTCGTCTGCAGGCTTATGCAGCACAGCACATGTATATGCCTGTCCTTCTATCATTCGGGGGGCTATCAGTTGACCCACCACAAACCGACCGAAGCCCCAATAATGGCGACGTGGTTCACTCTGGTGATTTCGGGCATGTGCTCTGCAGAACTCCAACCCAGCATAGTCATAGCGAGTAGTAGAAAGTTTATTACTCGTAATAGTGGCGTCTTCTTCGTCTGGTTCAGCAGGCGGTTTCATGAAGTTGGATTTTAGCTTCCCTTTCTTTTCATTAAAATTTGCAGGATGAAAAATGGTGCGCATAATACGTTCATCAGCTCCAACCTCCTGCGGAATCACTCTCATACCCAGCCAACGTCTAACGGATATAAGAAACGAATTCAGCCAGTCTCTCAATCTCTTCTGCAGCATACGGTTTCCGGTTATTGTAGGAGTGATACTCACCAAAATGCGCAAAATAGGAAAACTCCTCCTTGCCCACTTCCAGACCTATTTCGTTTTCACCCTGTTCCCATTCCAGCGACAATGTTCCATTAGGATTGGGATAGATGTCTGCCAAATAGTCCAATCGTATATTTTTGTTACGAATAATCTCCAAGGCATGATGTAGGCACTCCGATAGCGGGCGAATTGCCCCATAGCCATCCCAATCATCAGAATAGTTTGCAAAGGTCCTTACCTCATCCATCGCAGCCTCTCGTTGCATGTCACGAGCTTCGACTCTAAGCCGTTTAAGATCAACCTTAGGAACTCTGAAATAAGACACCTTTGCTTTTTTATCTTCTAATCTTGTTGTCTCACCATTGTACAGGAATATTTTACAAGTATATGGAAACTCTTGAACTTCGATAATACGCTTCCTTTCAAAGGGTACAACATAGGCAGAAGGATTCTTTTCTTCACCCCACGGCATAACCTCGACAGGATGGGCATATTGTACTGCTGCTGCCATAATTAAGTTCCTTTCCCTATGTTCAACAATGTCACGTATTCCTCAGAAATGCTCCACAAAAAGGCATTATACAGTTCCTTGTGCATCAGTGTCAACTCATCCGTGATTGCATTTATCGCCACAGGGCTTTTTCTTTCTATTTCCAAGTCAATAATAACCTGTCCTTTGGCCATACTGCCATCTTCCTTTTTCTCAATTACATTAAATCCATACTTAATTGTCAGTGTATACACACCTTCTGTAAGACGGATATTACTCATGTGCTGTCTGATTGAGGTTGCAGCACCCATCATCGCCTCATACTGTGGAACCAAACGTGCATTGATCAAGTTTGAAGCAGGTTGCCATACCGGTACAGGAGCTTCAGTTGCGGTCTGTTTTCCTATCTCGTATCCAATGACATTTATTTTCTGGAGTTTTAGCACATTCAACTGTTCAATACCAGCCTCTTGCAAATATGTCAGTGCCGGTTGTACGGCTTGGTCAAATGACACTGAAGTGCCATAGTTTGTGCCATTTTCTTGATAATGGAAATTGGTGTTTGTCATCATCAGTTCCTTTTGCAGATTCTTACTTCGTAGCGTCACCTGATGATCCTGCTCGCTCACATTAGCATCCACACTGGTCTGGTTCGTCTTAACGTCAATGTTAATTCGATACTGCTGCTGCGGATTATCTGTTTGCAGCGGCAACATCTCAGCATAGCGATCCATTAACGACCGTCGTTGTGCAGTACAACTCCTATTAGGATTGTATCCACCAGCCACAACAACCCTGTTGATAAAGTGGTTACTGAACGTCTTTTTCTCTATTTCAGGTATTCCGAACATATAATATAAACTGTTGATTTCTTATACTAAACAGCAAAAATAGTGCAAAATTGCAAAAGAAAGGACATAAAACACATCTTTTATAAAAGATTATAGCAAACCCGTCCTCTATTATAATTTATTAACTTTCCACCATATTACATTCTGCAAGCCGCCTTGCTCTGCCAAGAACCCTTTTGTCGTTTCGTCAATCCATTGTTTCCACAACCTTTTGGTTCTCTTTCTTTGTTGAGTTAAGTGCAGTATTCATTCTTTCTCCCTAATCTTCATCTCATAAGCATTCGTCCCTCTTCTCAAATCCCATCTTCTAATACAGATAATTCGCTGCCACTCTATGCGGGCTTGAAGTTAGATGGATGTCAATGTTCTTTAGTTCTTCCTTTGCGTAATCTATTATATGCTGGTTTAACAGAATCGTCTCTATATTGTAGCCACGAAAGTTCTTTAGTGTCAGTGGATATAGTTTCATACAATTCTTGTTTAGACCGCCAAATTAAAAGAGCGTATTTGGTTCGTCACTATGAACACCATTTTCCTGAGAAAACAAGCCTTCCTCAACCATAAACCGTATAGAGTTGTTAACATCTGTAGCCTTAACGTTCAGTGTAAGTGCTATGGATTTGGATAGGTTCTGATTCCAAGGACGCTTTGGCAGCACTTCTCGAATACGTTCTGCCAAAGTCTTAATATATTGATTACCCGCTAAAGACTTTAATTTCTCAGTGTCAAAGTCAGAATCCTGCCGTATAATGACTTCAAGACCATTTGTTATTCCCCAGTGGACAGACGCATCATTATAAATATGGTTGAGATACCAGCGTTTTGTCATATACTCATTGGCAAAATATTTGCTGACAAAATCCCATGTTTCTTTTATAAAGCCTTTTGATACGCTACTTGTATCGAAATGGACAATATCAGTAGCCGTGAAATTAAAAGTACCTAACTTCCTGGCTAATATTAAGATGGTGACGATGTAACGTGACTTTTTCAACCGGTTGTTGGAATATGAGAAATCAGCAGCCTTGTTGAGCAAAATAAGCAACTCCTTATCAACCATGCGCAACAACTTTGCTATCTGTGGCCATATCTCTAGAGAATTTCCCGAGTCGAAAATCATGTTATAGCGGGCAGGGTCGGTTAGCACCTTCCTCTTCAGCCTTGATGCATAATACGGAGCTTTCAAGACAAGAGCTATATATCCCGCAGTAAGATACATGATGTCGAATATCAATTCTCTGTCTATTCCCTGATTGACGTAGTAGTTTACACGGCGCTCATAATATAGGCCACGATTTTTCATAATGTCCTCTATGTTACGCTGCACATCGTCAGTAGCAAAGAGGGAAGTGACAGCTATCGAGGTTTGGTTATTCGTTGATCGAATAACATCATCGCGCACCTGTTCGTCGTCCTGCTTTATGAGTTTAATCATCACAAGGCGATTGTCTTCCACTATTTCCTCTTTGGAAGAAAAGTGACGATATATTGTCTGGGACGTTTGCAGTCCATTGACAATCTGTACATTCTGAATAGTAAGTATGTTGTTGGTGCTCACTGCAGAGGTTGCAAGGATGGTTATTCCGTTGTTCAGCCACCAGAAATCCGTCTTTCCAGGATTCTTTAGGGTATTCATAATGTCACAGTTTACCGCATTCATCCCCATGAAGTCACGAACGTTGGAGTCAAAAAGATACTTCCGTAAATTACCGTCCTCATTGGTGATAAAGCGATAATAATCAGTCAATCGTGCCAGTATGATGTGACCTCCCTGATACTCCATCTGTGTGACATAAGGCAATTCCAAATCGTATTGGGGCATCTTACGATAATAGGCCAACAACTCTGTGGAGCCAATAAACTCATAGCTAACCTGACAATTGCTAAACAACTCCCTTGCCTTTCCCTCAATTTGTACTGAACGAGAGACAATGTTCTCACCGACAGCGGTGGTGTCACCGCGAGAGGCAAAGAAGAACCTGATGCTCAAATTAGTCAACCGTGGTGCCGTTTTCTTGTAAGCAACCATCAACAGTTTGCGTTGTTCAAGTACATCTATATTATAGTTGCCTTTTATTTGGGAGTCAGGCAGAGACAAATCCAAGATCTCAGAAATGGTGGCATACTCATTATTAATAACATCCTGTCGGAAGGTGTCATAATGCTTGCAGGTAATGATATACACCGCTATCTCACAAGAACTCTTTGGCCACATAAAATCATGGTCATCCTGCAAGAGATTACCATTAACAAAGATGTAGAAGGAGTCAATGCCTCCGTCATCCTTTCCATCTACGATGCCACCAGAGATTTCCTCGTCTGACAGATCAAACTCTTTCAGAATCTGTTCTGTGGCAAACCGCTCGAACACCTCGCCTTTCTCCTGGGCTGAAGGATTCGAACTGGTGCACCTTTCATCGATGATACTGTTTATCAGAACAATGTCTGTCTTTGCCATATCCCAATCATTAATATTCAGATATCTTTACTTCAATTCATAACCACTCGCATCAATGTTCGCCTTGCCCCCTATATGAGTCTCGCGTGTCTGACGTAACTTGATAAACTGTTTTAATCCAGGATAAGGGGCATCGGATATTTCCGACTCCTTGTATATCAAATCTGGAGATGAAAACCTATTGTTTACATGCAATATACCTAATTCCTTCTTATACTCAGGATATATTTCCCTTGTCCGACTCAGAATTAAATTGCACAATCTAGCCAACTCGAAAATCATATCAGATACCAACATGACATGCTCAGTGTAAGCTGCCAGATCTTCCTCATAATTAGGGTTGTTGTCATATCTTTTATAGAACCGCTCAACTATATATCGGTCATCACCTATTTTCTCTGCATGTTGGGAGAATACGATTTCAAATTCATTAAGCAAGAGTCCTAAGTTCTGAATCAATGAATCCCAAGAAGTATACTCCTTGTGCTTTGGTCTACTCTTGATATAACTGGCTATCTCTCCAATATTTTCATAAACCGACGCACTAAGCACCGTATTTCCACTAATTGAACATGAATATGCCCATTTGTGGAAATTATCCAAGTCAAGCATTTCAAATATATGATCGAATGCTGGGATATACAGCTTTTCAAATAGGTCAACGTCTGCTTTTGCCACTGGTGCGTATGTCAAGGATGATACTTCATTCACAAAGCGTTTTCTTGTATTTGCCCATCTGTTCTCATCAATGGGGTCTTTGCCGAAGAACTCCAACAAGTCGTTCTTGAAATCGTTCAGATGTGCCTCCAGTTGGTCGGGATCATCGTTCAAGTCAATATAAATCTTCTCTCTATTGATAACGCCATGCATCTGTTCTGCCTTACAGTCTTTTGTGAGAAATGAGCTGAAGCGGGTTCCCATTACCCATGCTGCTCCCATTTCATTAAGGCATATAGCACTCTGGTAGTAGCGGGGAGAATGAATAATGACCATAAATATCTCGTGATTTCTAAACTGAGCCTTCAGCTCGTCCATGATGTCACGTGACTGTCGGATGCCATAACCCTGTACCGAACTACAGAATATCTTATCTCCATCTGCTCCTATGATAAAATTTATCATGCTCACAAGTGCATCGGCATAAGCCTTATCTTCTTTCTTATGGCTAATAAAAACCTTTGGCTGCTTTGCGTTGTAATCATGTTTTAATGCTTTCTCCCAATATTCGTCTTCAGATAAATGAAAATCCAAACGCTGTAGAAAAGATTCTATAAGAGCCAATCCTTTATTCACTTTCTTCTTAAGTTGGGGTAATATCGGTTCTCTCTTGGATATATAAGTTCCAACATTAGAATCCCAATCGTTAACAAATTGGTCATCTATGCCAAATTGAGTCTTTAGCAATTCTGACATGTAAGATCTCCATTGTTCAAACTTGTTTAGGAATCCATCAAGTTCATCTTCAGGAACGTAGTACAAATCTTCTCCACCAAACATAGCCATGCCATCACCAAAGTCATTTCGACTTTCGTGCATAGTTAAAATAAGTGAAATAAGTAACCTCCCTTTTTCTTGTTGTTCAAGCAAAAGTTTTGAGAAATAATCTTTTTCCATAAGATACAGGGGGAATCAGTAGGTAACAGAGTGAAGCCCGTCGAGCTATTAGTTTATGACTTTAAGTCCTGCTGATGGCATCATTTGACGTTTCAGATGTCATCATTTTACTTCTTAGTTACTTGGAGACTATTTAAACTCATCTCCGGTAAGGTTTATCTCTGCAAAGAGAGGCAGCTTGCTTTGCTTCTTTTTGTTTATTGTCGCTAAAATCCCAAAATGATATTTCAGTGGCAAAGTTACGTACATTCTTTTATATAGCAATGACGGAGTTCACCGAACAGTTATACACATCTTAGTATGTTGAAACGGATGGAGCCAAGCCCCAAACCCCATCCGTTGCAGGAGCCTCACGAGAGGATTATGCAGGGTTATGTGTGTTGCGTAATTTGGACTTTTACCCTGCACGTAGCTTTGGTTGCAACGTGAATCTCGTCACCTAAACATAAGTTCCAAAATGACCAACAGTTTCTTGCTAACATCAGGACATTCTTTTCCTTACGAGTAGACTTCAAGACTGACCTTTGCGCCCAACTCCTTTGTCAAGTTAACGTCTGTCCAACGAGTGAACATGTAACGACGCTTTTTTAAATATTTTTCAATTATTTCTTGTTTGGGCCTTGAGATGCCCATCAAACTGCATATTCTTCGTCTATCATTAGACCCAATAAACGGACATGCCAAAAGATCCAAAAGAAGGATAACCAGTTCTGCATTCCTCTTGATGGTTTCTTGTGGTTCCTTCTCATATTTGTCTTTGATGATCTTGACGAGTCCTTTCTTCTGCTTCAGATACTTGTCGGAACCGCCATAATAATAGAGTAGCAGAATGATGACCAGAGCATTCATCTTCGGCCATCCATCTTTCAACTCGCCTGTCGCGTTGTCATATTCCAGACCCAAATACCCGTCTATGACATCTTGGTTAATCCTGTACTTGTCCCTCATGGAGCGTATGGTTATCAGCAGATAGAGCGTTTCAAGCGGAGTTTCGGCATTGTATTTGGATATTCTGAACACGGTGTCTATCTCCTTCTGTATATTCCTGAACACTGCATCACGGATTACATTGCTAAACCGTTGATATCCGTCATTTTTTGTGGGATGATAGTCATTATCCAGATAGATGATGATGTCATTCAGGATTGTCATCATCTTCAAAGTAGTTTTAATACGCTTGCAGTCCGCATACAGGAAGAAAACAACATCCGTCAGCTGTATCAGGTAGTCTGTCAGCATCCGTTCAAGTTTCATCTTCTTTGCCATACACTCCTCTGTCAAAAGCTTTTTCTCGTAGCCTATCGACAGGCACTTGAACACCTTGTCATATTGTTTAAGCACAGACACCAGCTTGCGCTCTATACAAGCCAGAGTATAGTTCACAACATCTTTGCTTCCGACACCAGTTGTTTTAATGATGGACTTGTATTTTGTAATAAAGTGATTCGATCTGAAATAGAGGTGGGTGTCATTCGCCAGAGCTTTGGCTAACCTTTCTTTAGTCAAGTCGGTATCATCTGTATCCTCAACCACGGGTTTGACATCTTCATCCATATCCTCTTCCAAATTCTTTCCTTCATGGAACGACAAATATTCTTTGATAAGTTTGTCTATTCCCTGTTTGGCAATGGAAATCTCTGTGACGAAAGGCCGCTCAAAATGTTTTGTTTTGCTTTCACTGATACTGAGTTTATACTCTTTCATTTCAGCATCAAACAATCTCATTGCTCTTTCTTTGAGCTTGTCTTTTTCGTAAAAGAAGAAATAGTCATCCACATAGCGGAAGCAGAGATAGTCCTCGTTTTCGACGAATCCTTCCTCTTCAAGTTTCCGCTTCACGCTGCAATCAATGTGCTGAAGAATTATTTCTGCGAAGATACGGGAGAACTCAGGTCCTATTACGATGCCATTGGTCTCATTGTAGTTCATCCGCTGCATCACCTTATCAAACATATTACCAAAAGTGCCATCTTCTCCGTCAAATGACTTTTTATAGACTTCCTTCCCACCGCTTGTCGCCCAGGCAATAGAGTGCGTGTAGATACTATCGAAGCAACTCTGAATGTCAAATCTCAGCAGATTCGAGAATTTCTTCTCTGCCCGTTGGAAGAGAAAGTCTTCATAGAACTTATGAATATACGTGTAATGCTTGTAACAGAAATATGTTTTCAGGCTCTCATACTCATTGAAGAACAACTCTATGTTGTCAGCCTTTCTGCCTAACAACTGGTGATGAAGTTTGTCGCGGTAGTAGAAATAACAAGCCACCTTCTTCGGGTGCCGAATGGAGAAACTGTCTCTGTTGCAGTAATACAGCATCAACGATTTGTACTTCTCGTAAAAAGCAGCCATCTCTATCTGATTAGCGGGGTGGATCACGCTCAATGCCCTCGCTTTTGTCGGCTTGTGAAGGATATGGAATGTAAAAGGAATCGTGCTCAGTAACTTATCAGCATCTTTGTTTTTCAGGACCTGCAAGTCCTCAAAACCGAATATTAATAGCAGTATCTGTTTTGCGCCTTCGGAAATATCATCACTCACCTCCACTTTTCCGTTCTTGATTCTTATACCATTCTCAATCAGGAATCGGTAAAAGTATCGGTTTGAGAAAATGACTGGCAGCTCGTATGGCAACACGTCCGAGAAAAGTACACGCTCTGCCTTATACCGTAATTTGATTTTCCTTCTTCTTACAGCCATTTCCGTATCTCCTTTAATCGGCTCACGCCAATGTCAAACGTCTTTTTCTCTTTCCATCTATCCTTCAACCTGATGGAATTGACGAAATCCCTGCGTTTCTTTACAAAGGCTCTCTCGTCGGCAGGGTCTGCAAATAAGTTGCCAGGCACACTTACATGCTTCGAGTGCAGATAATTCTCCAATTCATCGAAGTCCTGATCCACATCCATTAAATCGTTGTTGTAGTAAAATCCGACCTTCACGCCCTCCTTGGCTTTACTAAGCCTGATATTGCCTGTTATCAAGTTCAATCCATCTTTCAAGTCGCGTTTAGCCTGCTTGATGTCATATTTTAATTCTTGTTTGAAGCGGTCAAATACATTGTCAACACGCGATTTGAACCGTTTCTTCCTCTCACCTGACATCCCGAATTTAGTACTCCTGCGGTTTCTGGCATCCTTATTCAAATAAAGACAGTATCCCAGATAGGTCAGGCTATCATTTTGGGATCTGCCATTCACTGGTGTAAAGTAATCAAGGAGCTGGCATTTGCCACTCCCTACAGGCTGTAAGTCCAGTCCATATTTATAAAACTGGTCCACAAGAGCCTGATAATAGGATGCCAGCGTGAAGCCATACGGCATATCGGACAGAATCATAAATATGTCATCCACATAGCGGACGTAGAAGATGACCTCCTTCCTGCCTTTTATCATTTTGTCAAGTTCGTCAAGATAAATCTCTGACAAAGCAGAACTAATACCAATACCCCTTGGAACACCCTTCCCTGCTGGCACTAATCGCTTGTCCTTAATCCCCTCATAGCTTGCCATGATGTTTTTTATCAGTCCCTTCGACTTGTTGCTCAGTATAGAGTTACGTTCTATCAGCGACATAAGCCTGTTTTGGGGAATTGACTCGAAAAAATGCTGGATGTCAGTCCTGATGATGTAAATGGGCAGATTATTGTTCAGCATCAACTTCAGGTTGGCCATCACTGTGTGTCTGTTCACCATCTCAACGCCAAAGACTTTCACTAAGTTCCTCTGTAGGCATTTCATAGCGAAGTGCCGCACCCTGTCGGCTTTGTCCACCTCGAAGTACTGCTTTCCGCCATACATCCGTGATGTAAGTTGGAAACCAAACCCGCTCATATTGGCTGCTACAGACAACGCCTCCATATCTTTCTTCAGCGCCTCTTCCTTATCTGCCAATCTTATCTTCAGTTCTTCTCGCCAGAATTCATAATCTTCCGCCTCTGTCTGAGTCCAGGTTGCTCGCTTTTTCTTGCGAAGTAGAGTCAGTTCTGCCCTGACAGCCTTTACATTGGTCGCAGCATCTCTGTATTCCTGTGGCATCAGGCTAAAGTCCACAAGCCCCTTCCGAAGTTCTATCTCAAATAGCGCCTCGAAATTAGCAGCAGAAAAGGTTTGGTCAAACATACAACATTACTATTCTAAAAAATCGACAGCGGCCATTCCCCTGTTGGAGTTGCTCATAACCAACAGTTTTTACAGCCGGCTTGTCAGTATATCCAGTTGTTCATATTCTTAAATCCCATCACCTCCTAAGTTTCCAAAGATTTGTTGCCGAAGGATACATAGAGAGTTTCCCGTCAGAGAAAAGGTCGTCTCCTCCTATAATGATAACATCGTATATCATACAAATCTATATTAAATGATCTACCGACTAAAATCTCCTACCTTCAGATACGGATCCCCATAAAGATGCAAACATGCCCATGCTTCTGGACTAATCAGCTCTTTCTTGACATTCATGTTTGCTTTATACACGGCATCAACGACATAGTCACCGGCAGAGAGTCTTTCCATAAATACCGGCAACCATTTAGGAATAATGCTATGGGCAAGGCTCCACATAGGAGCGATGACAGACTTATAACCCATTCGGATATATCTTTTGACGATAGTTTGCATAACATGCTCGTATTCTTTGTGCGATATACTTCCTGAATGGCACACCAATAGAATCAGTAGCTTTCCTGGTCCAATAATTGTATCGATATCCTTGATAGGTTCCCCGCCTGCCGAAAACCATTCCCGCTCGCTAATGTTTTTACCGCCATGAGCGCAAACAATATTCAAGTCAGAAGACAGAGGACGGGCTGGACGATTGCACATGCTTATATCAAAACCATATTGGCCTAAAGTTTCTTCTATCTGATCCATAATACAGCCAAAGGTAATTTCCGTATAGGAATCAGGACTCCAATATGCCTTCGAAAAATTGTATGGCAATGTAACTTTTGAACAAAGTTCCGTCAGGAACTCCGTTGACAGGACATTTGCCGATGGACATATCTCCCCCACAAACTGCTCTCTTCCTTCATCTATAAAAAGTTGATGTGGATAAGCACCTATCTCCATATCTTTTACGAACAACAGTCTCTCTGGAAAGGACGGAATTAGAAATCTGCACTGAAACAAATCCGTCATTAACTTTACGTATTCCTCTCTTAGGTCGTCAGGAGTTTTGTCGTATGTATCTCCAATATGAGTCCTGATGTCATCGCTATATTTTAAGTTCGAAATAATGTCCTTCCTTATCTTCTCAAAATTCAGGTTGTCCCATCTGTCTATGGCTTCTATCTTGAAAAGGGTCATATACAGAGTCATTTGATTGAAATGTTTTCTACCTCTTCCGAACCACACTACCATGTCATTATCGGTTATGTGCATCCACTCTTTCAAATGCTCCACTTCTCCATAGTCCGACTTCATATCCTCTGCTTTTACGTCCTTTATATCAATAGACCCTATTTTCCCTATATAACGATTGGGCATAATAAAGGTATAATCTGACCTTAAAGCCATTGCAACTAAGAATTTCTCCGTCGAAAGATCTTTCACTGATTCGTCCAGCACCTTCATGGCAAAATATTGTGCAGTTTTACAGTCATACTGATAGTCCTCCGTATTTCTTATATCTTTCAACTTAGCCATCAGTACCTTCAAGTGGTTATAAAGGCTTTTCTGATCATCATAGAAATCCAAATATAGCTCATTACCTTCTCGTTTCACCTTACTCTTCCAATATTTTTCATAAGGTTTCAACTCTGCAAGCTTTTCATCTGGAAACACCTCATGCATACTCATTAAATAGGTATATAAAGGAAGAGCTGTATTCTCTTCAAAATCCTTGAGTTGCTTTTCGAAGGTCTTCAGGAATCGAAGTGTATCCTTAATTACGGTCTCATCCTCTACATAAAGTTTTGTAGTTAGTGCCGTCTGGTGTATCGATATTGTCTCAAAGTCGGTAGCTTGTAGATTATCTAACACCTCCAGCAACGTATCTACATCATCTTGCTTATACCTTCTCGTCCCTCTTATAGTCTTCAAGATTTCCCATATAATGTCTATCGATAATCGGTGGGGTACCTCTCCGCCTCTCCTGTCCAGATATGCCATAGAAATCAATATATAAAACAATGCCATCACATAGTTTCCATCATCGATATAGTTAGCACAACCTATCACGAAAGTCTGTTCTTCTATGTGTTCATTGTATCCTATTGAAAGAGCACTGCTAGCAATATCTTTGGCCTGTTGCTTATAGTTTGATGTATTCAGTCTGTTGACGTAACTCATCAAGCTATTTACAAATAAATCCATCACTTTGTCCTTTTTGCATATAGCATACTCAATTCTCAACAGACAAAGTACAGTCAGGAACCGGTCACCGTTCCATGTAGTTATTGCTCCCATGTCCCTTATCAGCCTATGGCAATAGGTCGCTAACAATCGTCTATCATCATCGGTAAGTCCTTTGTTTATCTCCATTACAGGCTTCTCAATAAGAGGTTTGTTTGCTAATTTTTTAAGAGCATTCATCATCAACTTATTGGCTTTTTTTCCTTCAGTTTCACCGATTTCTATGTTCATATACACCTCCATCGCCGAAGGTCTATGAGCCAATCTCCCACTATTTTCCCTTATCCAGGCCATAGTCCTATCAAGCATACAATCTATAGCGCCATCTGCTACCCTTTCTAACTGGTAAAATGTTTTTTTCAAAAGCTCTTGATCGTAAATACCATTCCCTACGAGTTCCTCTATAGCCATATCAAGACAATCTCCTATATATGACTTAGTCACTTCAAAAGATTGTCCTATAGAAGCATCTATCTTCAATCTGATTTGATCAATAATATCATGCATCTCCACGAAATACATACTAATATTCCATTCTTATCCATTTGGCATTGCACTTCAGCCTTCAGAATCCATCTTCTTGCATCTAGAGACTAAAAATTCTGGCCAGTTCTTCACAATCTGAATGCAGACTTGCGTATTGCTTATTATCCAAATATTTGTTACGGTGTAAGAGTTCTATCCAATATAGGCTTTCACTGACTTTTTTAAGTGCAATATAACATAACCCTATCATCTTATTCAGCCTCGGCTGCGTTTGATCTTTCATTCAATACTTCAAAACTATTCCCGCGACTATCCTTCTATATCTCCCTCAGCAGGGCGGGAGGGACGAAGGCGATGGCCACGGAGGCGACGCCTTCCAGCTCGACGACCACGCGTTTGCAGCGTTTCACTCGCCTTATCACGCCCTCGACGCCCTCAAACTTACCGCCCATGATCATCACACGCTTGCCCTCCTTTCCGACAAAGCTCTTCTTGTCAAGAAACATCACACTGTCGTCAGTCATCGTCGCGACACGCATGAAATTCTCCATCTGCCTGTCTGGCACTGTCATGATCTCATGCGGCTTCTCAGCGGTATGGTCCATCAAATATCGCAAAGGCTCCAGCACGACGTTCGATGTCTTCAATCGACTGATCCGCTCTTGCGTGGAGTGCACAAAAACCAAGTTGTTAATCGCCGGCAACAGTTCCCGATGAGGATTCTCGCCGTCCGCATCCACCAGCCTGTAAGTCATGGGCACGAAGTTCTCTATCTCCAGTCGGTCCAGCTCAGCCTTCACCTTCATCTCGCGGGAGTACGTCACCCTCATCGGATACCAAGACTTGGGGTCACCACACATCGTTGTGTCGCGTCCCGCATCATTTCCATGTTGACTCGTTTCCATCATATCACTCTGATATTCAGCTGCTTTATGACTTTATCCCAAGTCCGAGATTCTTTTGAAGACTGTTTCAATGCACAAATATACGCAATTATTTCGAATCCACAGCACTTCAAACTTTTTTTAACAAAAAAAGCCAGCCTTTGAAGCTGACTTTTCATGATTGAGGTAATATAACACAACCGGATCTGGTGTATTCTTAATAGTGGCACTTGTTTAGGAAATCTCAGGAACCAAAGATCACTCTTGCGCCCCGTTGTGTGTATTAAAAATTCTTAAATTCTGGCAACTATTTTTCGGGCTGTGCCACGCCATAGAGTGGCACAATCATATTTTTGAATATGTCTAATTTTGTCGCGTAAAAGTACATTTCATCAAACTTTACTGATTTATTTACGGACAAAATGAAGACAAACAACCTCGTAGCGATGCTACTCGTCGACGGTCTGCAGAAGCAGGTCGCAAAGGCAAAAGGGATGCAGACATTCCTGCGCACTAACTATCACATGAACGGACGCTACTTCCGTAAGGATTATGTCTCAAAGACAGACCTCAACCACGTGTCGGTCATGATCCTCGGCATGGCGGCCAAACTCTCAGAAAAGGAGTTCCTGATCATTTGGGAAGCCTATGGTAAGCAACTCTTCCGCTATTACGATGAATTTGAGAATTACCTCAAGATAAAAGTCCTAAATTCAGATTGCTTATGACCGACCTGAAACTCAGTATCTTCAAAGACCTGAAATCCTACGACAGCAAGCCCGTTGGACTTCAGGAGATTCTCTGGTGGATCCAGTATGACGAGAGTGTCAAGAGCAAGACCGAACTCTATCGCAGTCTTGCGAAGACCATCACCCGCGACGAGGCCAACAAGAAAGTCAAGGATGCCATGATGCCCGCCTTCTCAGTGGCGGTGCTCTTTAACGGCTATGGCAAGCAGACCACCCACGTCACAGCCGTCACTGGCCTCTCCATCTGTGACATCGATCATGTTTCCGCCATAGATGAACTGTTCCAGAAGGTCAAGGCTGATCCCCACACGCTTCTGACCTACAAGACCATCAGCGGCGAGGGACTCCGGGTAATCTTCAGATATTCTGGCCTCACACAGACCGGCGATTCTCTGAATCGTCCTCCTGAGAATGGCGTTCTTTATAGGGCGGCTTATAAGAAGGGCAACGAGTATTATGCCCGTCTCTGCGGCGTCGGCTACGACGGCCAGTGCGGCAACATCACCCGGCTAAGCGGTATGGCCCACGATCCCGATGCCTATCTTAACCTCGATGCAGAACCCTTCATCATCTCCGACGACGAGGCGGCAGCAGCCAACCTCGCAGCGGAAACCGAGCCGGGCAAGCGTCGAAAGGAAGATGCCGAGGGCACCCATCATGCCGAGGTCGGAGCCGCCTGGGCGGTCATCGAGACCATGCTCAGCAAGCGGAATATCTCCTACGGTCAGGGCACCCACCATCAGTATGTGATGCATGCCGCCCACCTGTTCAACCGTTTTGGCACCCCACTAGAGGATGTCCTGGAATGGGCAGCCCAGAACTGGAACGACTACGACCAAAAGGAGCGTGAAGACGTCATCCGCTGGGTTTACCAGCACCGTCAGCACGAGAACGGCACATGGCGGCTCTCGAAGGCCGGCCGTGCCAAGGAGGTGTCGATGATCACGCTGCCGGCCATCGTCGAATGGCTCAGCAGCCATCAGGTGGAGGTCATCTACAACCAGATTACCGACCAGACCTCCCTCCGCGAGGGTCATGGCGAATGGAAACTCATCGAAGATGCCGACCTCTGTACGTTCCGGAAGCGGATGGCCGCCGATACCGGCAAGCGTATCCTGAAACCCGACGTCCGCGACATCATCATGAGCGACTACTCCCGTCGCGTCCACCCCGTCAGGGACTATGTCCGGTCACTGCCCGAGTGGGACCGGCAGGACCGGGTGGCACAGTTGGCGGCCTATGTCCATGCCGATGCGGTGCAGGAAGACCAGACCCTCGAAGAGGCGCAGGAACTCCTGCGCTGGGCCTTGCACAAATGGCTCGTGGCGACGGTGGCGGGCTGGCTCTGCGACGATGCCTGCAACCAGACCATCTTCACGCTCATCGGGCCACAGGGTGTCTATAAGACCACCTTCTTCCGCTACCTCCTGCCTCCGCCCCTGCGCAGCTATTATCTCGAGAACTCCAGTAACTCCTTCTCGTCGAAGGACGACCAGATCGCGCTGGTGGAGAACTGTCTCGTGGAGATTGAGGAGATCGACATGTTCAAGGACCGTGACAATGCCGAGCTCAAGTCACTCTCTACAAAGGTGACGCTCAAGATCCGGCGGCCTTACGACAAGTTTGTCATGGCGAAGCACCGTCTGGCATCCCTCTGTGCCACGGGTAACCAGGAGCGTTTCCTCACCGACGAGACCGGCAACCGCCGCTGGCTCTGCTTCCACGTCTCCGGCATCGACGACCCACGCAAATGGGATCTCGACTACGAGCAGCTCTATGCCCAGCTCCGCGACGAATACCTCGGCGGTTTCGCCTATTGGTTCGACAAACAGGAGGAGCAGCGCATGAAGGCGCAGAACGACTACTTCCGCATCATCTCCGATGAAGAGATGCTGATCTCCCAACGCTTCCGCAAGCCCAACGCCGGCGAGCCATACAAACACCTCAGTGCAGCCGTCATCGCCCAGATGATCAGTTATGGCCGTATGCCCATCAGTTCACGTCGTGTCAGTCTGGCGATGAAGAAGCTCGGCATCAAATCCGAGCGCAACAGTCAGGGCTGTTACTATCGCCTGTTTGAAATGGACCCCAATCAGCAGCAGGCAGCCATCTCGGCCATGCTCACGCAGCAACCATCTGATTCCCAGCCGGATGCCGTTGATCAGGAACTCCCGTTTTGATGTCTTTGTGTAACGAATGTAATGAGAATATGAATATTTCTCTATAGAAATTGATTCACCTCGAACCAAATGTATTTCTATATATGGGTTTTATGATTTCTCACTACACTCATTACATTATAATGTTAATATGTTTATAATTTACTCTGTCTTATATCTATGGTCAACTTATACGATAAAAACCGTTTCATCAGCAAGAGCACGTTGGCCCGTCTGGCCGATGTCTCACCACGAACTTTCGCCCGTTATCTTGCGTCCCGTCGTCCCATCCTGGATGCCATGGGGATTTCGCCCAAGGCTCAGAAGCTGCCCCCTCAGGCAGTCCGTTACATCTGTGAGGACTACTGTATCGATCTCCCGCCCGAGCTCCAGGATCAAGAGGCGCTTTCAAAATCGCCTCTTTTCCAATCCTTCCTCCGAATGCTCCAAGAAAGAGAAGCATTTCTCTAACTTTATTTCCTTACTTTCTTCGGCGCGAAGAAAGAAGCAAAGAAGCATCCACCCCCTCCAAACCTCCCCCTATATTGGGAGGCTTAAAAAAATAATCGCAGAAACCGTCGATTATTTTTATGTTTTGGTATCGCGGGACGACGCGATGTCTTTTTCTCGGCTGGCGCACAGATAAGCCCCAATGTGGGTATAGTGCCCTTCTGCCTCTGGTGAGCCCCTTTGCAAGGGGCGGCGAAAGCGGGGATGTAGACAATCATGGCGAATCCCGAAGGGACACAGGCTTGAGAGCCATACCAAAACCCTGAAAATCGACGGTTTCTGCGATTTTCAGTTACATCCTTCCCATATAGGGGCGCTCGGCTTTGCCGCTTGCTACCATCGGGACGCAAGAAGGCTTGGTTAGGGTGGATGTCTCTTGGTTCGTTCTCTGCGCCAGAGAATGAACAAACAATGTTAAAAAGAAATTTATTTCTTTCACTGTCAGCCACAGTCTGACAATGCCCTTTGCCAAAGTGCTACCTTTGCATTGTCAAAGCAAGGTCGGACGAGGCCTCAAGAAACTACGCCACTTTCTCCCAGAATAATCCGTTTATTCCCCAAGAAAAAGCCGTTTTTTCTTCCCGACTGCACCGCGACACGAGAGAGTTGTTTTAATGTTTTACTTTTTTACTTTTTTACTTTTAAACTATGGCAAGAGAACGAATTACCTTTCCCGTGAACCTTCGTCAGAACACCAATGACGACAGCACTGCCTTCGGCAAGTGGTTCCCCGTACCCTCCACCAGCGAGCCCATGTCGCTCAAGGGCTTTGCTAAGCACCTCGCCGAGCACGGCAAGCTCGCCTCGTACGACATGCTCGTGCTGGTGCTCCAGAACATCGTCGGCTGTATGAAGGAGCTCATCCTGCAGGGCCAGTCGGTGAAGCTCGACGGCCTGGGCACCTTCCGCCCCACTATCGAGGGCAAGGGCTCCAACGATGTGGAGACGGCCATCAGCCTGGGTCCCAATGTAATCATCGAGGGCATCCACCTGCGTTTCAGCCCTGAGAACGCCAAGGGCGAGAAGCTCACCAGCCGCGCCCTGAAGGGCGAGTGTGCCTTTGAGTTTAAGGATGTGCTCATCCGCAAGGAGAAAACCATTGACGGCAAGAAGAAGGTCTACTTCGAGAAGATCGCTGTCAGTGACTATGCCCTGTCGCAGACCGAGACCTCCACGCCTGGTGGTGGCGAAGGTGGCAATGGCTAAACCCTAACCTCTGAGAGGTCGTGAGCCCTGAGTTCGGGGCAGTGCTATAGCAACCCAGGCATTCACTATACTGCAACAAATCCACATCACAGCTATCAAGCCTGCCTGCTCACCTCACGCCTCTCTTTTTCTCTCGATCTTTGCTTCACAACCACCTCATCCTCCTTGTCCTAAGGAGGACCTCGAACCACTCTCCAAGCCTCTCGCCAATCGTTGGCAAGAGGATGTAACTGAAAATCGCGGAAACCGTCAATTTTCAGGATTTTGGTATGGCTCTCAAGCTTTCGTCCCTTCGGGATTCGCCATTCTTCTTTGACATCCCTGCTTTCGCCGCCCCTTGGAAAGGGGCTCACCTGAGGCAGATGGAAGGCATTACGACTATCGGTATGCCCCCCTCTATGCGCCAGCCGATAAAAATATCAAGCCGTGTCCTGCTCTTCTGCGCGCCAGCCGATAAAAAGGACATCGCGTCGTCCCGCGATACTAAAACATAGAAATAATCGACGGTGTGCTGCGATTATTTGTTTGCATCCTCCCCATATACGGGGGAGGCCTTGGAGGGGGTGGATGTCTCTTTTAGTTCTTTTCTCTGCGCCAGAGAAAAGGACAGATTCCGCAGGGCATCGCCCTGCAAAA
>Ga0310786_10003900_pt1 | contig 21171 bp, 10 predicted proteins | sample AusTroGonzalo_MG_FD_203881 | JGI IMG/M metagenome (GOLD analysis project Ga0310786, IMG submission 203881) | Bovine rumen microbial communities from tropical cattle in Woodstock, Queensland, Australia - Gonzalo_03 (v2) (version 2) | ecosystem: Host-associated > Mammals > Digestive system >... | reverse complement strand
CTACAACGGCGAGCGCCACAATATCGGCCCCGAGAAGTTGTCCGATGCCAGCGGCGAGCGTCTTCCACTGATGACAATAAAGGCGGCCGATGACCTGTACCTTGCGTTACATGAGGCAAACCTGAGCCCCGACGGATGGCCGATGCGTCTGCGCTCAGTGGCCGGAAAGACCCGTATGAGCGTCATTCCGGAGAAGATATCGGACTTTAAGGGCGAGTACGTGGGTGCGTGGCGTGTGCTGATGGTGGGCCGCACTCCCGGTGATCTGGTGGATTCACATCTGATTGAGCTGCTTAATCCCGAGCCGTTCGGCGATTACAGCTGGGTTAAGCCGGGCGTGTACCTTTGGGACTGGCGCATTGACGGCGCAGTCTGGGAGGGTTATCACTACGGCATGAACTACGACTCTTGGGTGCGCATGATTGACTTTGCGGCAGAGCAGGGTTTCCAGGGTTTGGTGCTCGATGCCAACTGGTACGGCCCCGAGTTTGAGAAGGATTCCGACCCCACCAAGGGCGATAAGGCGCGCGATGTTCAGCGCATCATAAAATACGGAAAGGATAAGGGCGTGGGCGTGTGGCTTTACCTGAATGATGTGGCCGGCACCAACTATCCCATCGAGGAGACGTTGGCGCAGTATGAGGAGTGGGGTGCAAGCGGCGTAAAGTACGGCTTTATGAACGGTAACCCGCAGGAGAAAAACCGCAAGACTCAGGAGATTACCCGTCTGTGCGCCAAGCATCATCTGATGGTCGATTATCACGACTATCCGGTGCATCCCTTCGGCCAGATGCGCACGTATCCCAATGCCGTAACGCGCGAGTATTGCAAGGCGCAGCTGGACGGCCGACAGATTTTCCAGCCCAAGACGTTTGTGACATCGGCCTTTGTCAATATGGTGGCAGGCCCGATTGACCAGAACAACGGCTTCCTGGAGCTGCATCAGGGCCGCACAACCCGTAAGGACAACAATCAGGAGGTGCCATCGACCGTAACGGGTGAGATTGCGCGCACGCTGATTACCTGGTCGGGTGCAACGGTAATTCCTGATATCCCCGAGTACTATCAGAAATACCCTTCACTGCTGGAGTTCCTGAGCGCCGAGAAGCAGCCTTGGCAGGAGAGCATCACGCTGGCAGGTGAGATAGGCGAGTACATCGTGATGGCGCGCCAGAACAAGGACGGTGATTGGCTGATAGGCGCCGCAACCAATGAGGAGGGTTGCGAGGTGAGCATCCCGCTCAGCTTCCTGGGTAAGGGTAAGTTCACGGCAACCGTCACAACCGATGCCGACGACACCCATTACCGCACCAACCGCGAGACCCTTAAAACCGAGGCTCCCAGGACCGTAACCCGCAAACAGACAATAAAAATCAGGCTCGCACCCGGAGGCGGAGCCTGCATTTTGCTGAAAAAATAGTACCAATGGGGCCTGACCCCAATGGTATCATTTTTGCTCGTTCAGTTCGCTGAACTGCTTCATTATGTCCAGAATCTGACCGCCTTCATCGTAGGCTTTCTTGATTCCCTTATAAACGGGAACAACCAGCGGCTTACGGAAACCGGCCATTGCCTTGGTCTGGTCGATGTTAACGGCCTTGGTGTTATTCTTGTCTTTCTCGATGCTCCACTTGGCTGTCAGTGTCGAGTCATTCTCGATGTTCTTGATGAACTCATCGGCCAGGAGGTCAGTGAAGAATGTCAGAGTGGTCTTGGCGGTCTCGCAGATGGTGTCGGACTTCAATGAATCAACCTTGAAGGTTGCCTCGTGGATTGAGCCGAATCCGCTCTTTTTCTGTGATACGGTGATGGTAAGACCTCCGTTTGACTCCACGTATGCGGGAGCCTGATCGTCCTTGATGTCATCAATTGCATCCTTTGCCTCTTCAATCAGGTCGCAAGAAGCCAGGGAAATCATCGCTGCGGCTACAAAGCCTAAGAACATGAACTTTTTCATTGTTACCTTTTTATAGAAATAGAATTGGTTGAATTATTCAAGTTTGCCACCCATGGAGAGTACAATCTGCTGCATCGAGGCCTTTACGGCTACCTTGTCCTGGCCTTTGTACTCGGCGGTGTTGTCCTGGGTCACCACCTTGCCGTCAACTGACCACAGCTTGGCCTGGTCCTTGTCCAGCTCCTCAATTTGCTCGCGGTAGTACTGGGTCGCAAGTTCCGGGGTCTGGAATGTGTACATCATCTTGGAGTCGTTGCACTCATCGCCCTTGAACTTGGCCAGCCACTCCAGTTTGAACGATACGTAGTCCCATGAGAGCAGGACCTCGTCGCCCTTGTCCTCGTAAGTGGGGGCTGCAATACCCATGAGTGACATGTATGAACCCATCAGACCCTGAACGCCTGCGCCTGCTGATCCGCCGTTCTGAGCGGCAAATTCGGCATTGGCTGCGGCCAGTGAGTCGTTATAACGGTTCAGTTCGTTGGTGGTTGCGTTAAGTTCGTTTACCTGGCGGTCAACCTGTGCCTCAACTGCTTTCTCGGCTGAATTAAGGACTTTCTCGGTTGCCTTTTCGGTTGTCTTCTCGACCGATTTCTCCACGGCTTTGGTCACACCTTTCTCGGCGGCCTTCATAGCCTTGTCGGTAAGACGGTTAAGTAACTGAGCATTGGAAGGAACTGTGAACAATGCTGCTACAAATAACAGAAGGAATGATTTCTTCATATAGCTAGAAAAACAATAGTTAGTGAGGCAAAAGTAGTTATATTTTTTAGCATTTATTCACTAAAAGATATATTTTTGCGGTAAACATGACTCAGGTATGACCGGAAGGCCGATTTTGACATTGCTTGCGTTTTTAGCGCTGACTCAGGGCGTCAAGGCTCAGGGCTATTGCTGTGACCGTCAGGGCGCCAGACTGGAATATGTAAGGAAAATTGTCAAGAGCGGCGAGACCGAATGGCGTCACATCCTGAACGTGAAGGAGGTCACAAAAGGGGCAGATGGCAACGTGATCACATCATACTCTACTTTCTTGAAAGCCAACGGCAAACCCTACTATAAAGACGATATCCGGGAGCAGGTCGTCCTTAGGCCCAACAACGATGTCTGGGTCGATATGGAGCAGGTCACGATTGACTATATAAAGGGACGCGCCGGCCTGAACGCAACGGCCGAGGCCGCCCCCTCCATAATCCCGGCCGATATGCAACCGGGCGATACGCTCCCTCAGGTCACAGGCAAGACCAAGGTGGGCCCGCTTACCTTCACATACCGCATCTGGGACCGCAAGGTATTGCGATACGAAACGATATCGGTCCCTGCAGGCACTTTTGACTGTATCTTACTGGAAGAACATAAGTTAGAATCCGGCCCGGGTCACAACCGCGATGTCCTGAACCACACATGGTATTGCAAAGGCGTTGGCTTTGTCCGACATGATTCCTACATCAAGGGAAAGCTGGATACCTCAGAGATACTCCAATCGATGTTTTAAGAAACATTAACAAATCATCCCTATCTTAAACCTTCCTGAAAAACACAAATTTGCTCGCGTTAGCATATATTTGCAATAACGAGTTGACCTATTTATTAACCTTACAGACAATTATTTGGACTATCATGATATCTCTCAGGGGAGAATCCCGTTATTCCTTTTGTAAAAGATTATTCCTGTTCGTCATATCGGTTATTATGATGAGCAGCGCATTTGTGTCCGCACAGAATCCTGCAACCCCGCAAATGGTCATTGCCGATTACAGCGTATCGGGCGGTGGCGTGGTGCAGATTCCGGTTAAACTAAAAAACAATGCCAGCGCTTTCTGCGCATTCCAGTTTACGATGGTTTTGCCCGACGGCATCAGACCGATAGCGGACTCTGACACCGTATCGGTTGTCTTGAACGGAGGTTTGCTTTCAGACCATGAAGTCCGTTACAGCTGCCTGGACAGTCTGCTGATAGTGAACAGCGTATCAATGACAAACGCTCTGTTTAAAGCCGATACGGGTGTAATATGCTATGTAAGGCTCGTCGCAGACATCGTCACTGCCGAAACCGCAAAAACCATCCGGGTCAAGGACGTGGAGTACTGCACACCCAATGTGCAGATGGTTACCCCTACACAGGATCTGAGTTTCACATTGACAATAAAGGCTCCCGAGGTGGATCCGGATTTCAGGATAGACATTGATCCGTTCACCATAAGCGGTTCGATTGAGAGTTCCATCGTGATAGAGTCAAGCGTGGACATTCGCTCCATATCTTTCGTAATCACCATTCCGGAGCTGATGGCCGAATACAGACTGGTCAGTTTCTTCAGCCGACTGCTCCTGACAAGTTTCAACACGGACATAACTGAGATTGATGACAGGACCTATTCGGTTTCGATAGAGTCGCTCTCAGACAGCGTCATAAGGGCCGGCTCCACTCAGATTGCGGGCATATCGGCCAACAAGGCCATCGCGTTGTTACCTGCCGGCGATTATGTCTTTAATCTGGACAGCATTGCCGTTACTGCCGCAAACGGTAAGGTTTATACAATTAAGCCGTTTGAGTACAGGCTTGACCTCTCCCTGACTCAGGTGAAATCATTGATGGCCGATACGGCCGACGAGCCTGTTGAATACTACTCCCTTGACGGACGCAGGATTCCCGAGCCGGCTCAGGGCGTTACTCTTGTCCGTTACGCTGACGGGCGTGTTTCAAAGATCATTATCCGTTGAATTACTAACAACTAACCTTTTTATATGAGAAAATGTAATTTTTTACTTGCAGGCTTGCTGCTGATGTGGCTTCCTGCGTTTGCGCAACCTTCGTCTTCTGATGGTCCCGCTTTTGACGATCAGAATGATGCCAGGCTTATCTTTGTGGAGAACTTTGAGCAGACCTGGGACGAGTGGACCAACACTACGGTTGATGTCATTGACCGGTTGGAGTATTATAACCACATGGGTGATGCAACCGGTCAGTTCAAAATCTGGCTTTATCCTGAAGAGTGGCAGAGAGGATTGTTTCGTGACACTGTCATTGCACTGAAGAACAGAGTGGAGACAACCGATGATCCTACTGAACTGTCAATTGATGCTTTCGGGAATGATCAGTATGGTATTGTGACCGATTACAACCAGGAACGGTCATATGAATTGGAAACATTCGGCCAGGACGGAGGAAACAGCTATTTCCGTTACGTCTCGGGCGATTATACAGGTTCCAACACATCATCTCACACCAGCAGCGGTTATGCTTCAAGTTATCGCCGCTATCTGAGTATTCCGGGTATTCCCATCCAGGAGGAGAGCTCATACCGTATCACATTATACGTGAAGGCCAACAGTGTTCCGGGTGAATATTCTGCACCTAAACCGCGTATGTATTTGAATCTGATGCGTGGTGCCGGTTGCAGTGAGAAACCCATCGCCATGGGATTTGAAGACAGGAGATACACATTTGAATATACCAAAGATGATTTTACCGGTGACTGGGAAAAGGTTTCTTTGATGGCCTACTATCAGAATGATTCCATTGCCGAGAACTATTTCTACGGAGATGGTTTCTGGTGGGCAGGCAACTCTTATCAGACCTGGACATGGCCTGCCGAATATAACGGTATGCCCTATGACCTTAACTATATAGTTCAACCCGACAAGTATTTTGTACGTCTGTCATTCTCATCGGACTATACGGAATTCCAGGTTGACAACCTTTCCGTTACCAGGTCATGGATTGGCGGTGTTGATTATTACGGGAATAAGATTCGCGTCGACTTTGGCTATCAGACAAATCTGGCCGATCTTGTAAGACAGGCCAATGTGCCGGCCATACCGGTCTCCGAAGAGTACGTTACAGTATGGGCCCAGAAATCGGACGGCGCATGGGAGATGATACCTCTGTCATCGTGCGAATATCATGAGGACGGTTACATGTATCTGTTCACCGAAATTTTTGTGGATCCCTATACCGGCGATGCTTACAGTTTTTCATTGAACGATTATGACCAGGTGCTGGTTTCATTCCGCAATCCTGAGAATCCTGCACTGCAGCTGAAATATACCGGTAATTTATATCCCAAGGCAAATGATACCGAGTGGGTTGAGGCCGGAAAGATTGTACCTGATTTCTCCAATGAGGAGGGTACCTATAATATTAATGTATTCAGGGGTGTGTATTCATTGCTTGAATTGCCTCCATATCTGGTAAGCGCAGAATATGAAGACGGTTCATTCGGACTGAATTCAAACACCAACTCATTGTCATTCAAGTTCACTAGAGAGGTCGATATCGATCAGAATGGTGAGTATTCAAGCAAACTTATAGCATATGTAGGCAATGAGGTTTGGATGCCTTCCTGGAATGATTATGATTCAACTCTGACTATTACCCGTCCGATGTCTTATACAACTCCTTTGTATGGAGATTATGAGATCAATCTTATCCATATTAAGGGAATAGGTACCGATTTCGGTGAATCGGTAGTGATGCATTATCATTTCGGTCCATTTGACTCTAATCCGCAGACAGTGCCATACGCATGTTCCGATTGGCGTTCGGAGTTGTCAAATTATGATGAAGCCAACGGCGTTTTGCCCGCTTCCATTTATATCCATGACGCTCAGAGCCCGTTCCAGCAAGGAACCGGCGAGCAGGCTGCAACCAAGAGCCGCATGTATGTCCTGGATTATGAGCAGGGAGATCCGGACAACTGCGGTTTTTATCTGGCTAACAGAACATCGGCCGAAGGAACAGGTAACCTGTACACGGTGGTCAATTTTGACAAAACGGGTAAATTCCGCCTCAAATTCAAGGCTACGAACTGGAACACATCTTCATGGGGTTCATCGGCTTTCTGCAATGCGGATGTCTATTTCTATGCTAAACCGGACGGTGAATTGTCTGATGGTAACGATGAGGGATTTGCCGTATTGGAGTCGGTTGCAAACAAGACGCATTTAGGCAGTATCAATCCGACTACTAAAGTCCAGTACAGCTCTATTCAGGGTAAGACTACCGGTAAGTGGCCCGAGGGTGTTGAGACCTTTGAATATATTTTCGATGTTCCTGCCCAGGGTGATTATGTGATAGAGTGGGTGGTAAGCTCCGGTAATTCGGCTGGCCTGTTTATCGGTAACTACTCTGTAATGGATTATGGTGACCTTTCGGTTGCATCGGTCCTGAAACTGAACAATGCCGTATCTGAAATTGAGTCTTCTTTTGAAGGTTATGGCAGTGAATATGAGGGATCTGCTTATCAGGAACTTGAAAGTGCAATTTCACACGCCCAGTCTTTTGCGGGCAATACTCCAAGCCAGTATGACGATGAGGTCGATGCCCTTGAAAGCGCATACGCAGTATTCATGGATAGAGTGAGTGTGGTTGATGGATACATTTCAATCCTTTCCGAGCGTGAAAGCCAACTGAATTCATATGAGGATTTGTCAGGAAATGATTTGTGGATCTCAGTTGCATATTTGATTAATAATGCATGGTCCATCAATTTCTCGACAACGAGCAATGCAGATCTGGTGGAGATTGAAAATGACATCAATGCCGCTTATGCTCTCTTTAAGGAGTATGCCGATGCCGTTGATACATTCAAAGGTTTGCTTTCAAGATCAAACAGCCTGATTGGTGTAGCTGCAAATCCGGAATGGGATGAATACGCCGCTTTGAGCTCTAAATATGATTATTATGCAGCTTATGACTACGTGGCAGCATCCACAAGTGACATGCTGCAGGCAAATGCCACACTCAAGGCTGCAGCCGACAGTTATGAGTTCAAGGCCGATATGATTGAGGCAAAGACTGTCAGAATCAAGGCACTTGCCGAACTGGCCGGAGCTTTGGATGTATCGTTTGACAGCGAAACTGATTTCTACGGACTGGCAGAATCGGCCATTGAGGACGATGACAACCTTGCCGATATCTTCAAGGCTGCCATTAAGGTGGCTCTGTACGAGCATATCGTGGATGGTTATCCCGACGAGATTGAACTGACTCCTTTCATCAAGAACTATAACCTGTACGTTACCCCGAAGGTGGTAGACCGTTACGATTATATCATGCCGGCCGACAGGAATTATCTGCGTCAGCCTGATGAGTCCGGTGCCCAGATTCAACTTGTGGGTCACCAGTATAACAGTGTTGGCGCCAACCAACAACAGCCTATCTGGATTCTTATAACCAATCAGTATTATGATGACCTCTATCCGGGTTGGTCAGTACGCTCTAATGAAGTCAGCGGCGGCCTGTCCATGGTTACTCCGGATAACCGCGATTATACCAATTTCACCGAAGGCAGACCCGTATTTGACGGTCAGATCGCTATGGACTGGAACTCATCGGCATCATTGTCCACCCAGTTGTATGATCTGCCTGTAGGCGTTTATTCGATTGGAGTAGATGTTGAGAGCAGCAGTTCTTCCAGTTCCAATATGAGTGTGGAAACTGCCGGCGATGTGTATTCCTACAATATCGGTAATAGTACTGAGCCTCTCGTAGCTCAAATTGATAATGTTCCGGTATACAACGGACAACTCTCAATCAACCTTAACCTGCAATCTCAAAGCGCTTGGTCAATGGCTGACAATTTCAGCATGTCCTTTAGCATGGCAGATGGTTATGATTATGATAACGCTTTGTATGAAGCCAATACGGAACTGGCAATTCTCCTGAAGGAGTTTGCCATCGGACCTGATATTCCGGATACCGTTGTTATTGTGGAGCCTGTTACGGAGGATACCATCCTGGCTGATGCAAAGGCATTGCTGAACTACTATATAGCTGAGGCTGAGGGACGTCTTTATGAGGAGGCCGCCGAATATATATACAGAGGCATGGCTTATGACTCACTTGCCTGGTATCTTTATGTAAGCAAGAATTTCAGTAGTGATGATCCCGAAGAGTACAGGCATATGGCATACACTCTGCAGGGTCGTTCCACTGAGTTGCGCAATAGAATAATGTGCGTAGATCAGTATATGGGATTTGTCCAAACTGCAGCTAATGATCTTGATCTTTACAGTAGGAAATATTCATATCTGCCCGAATATCAGGCATTGGATTCTATCTACAGTAATGTGGTCGAACTCGATTGCCCGGATATGACAGATGATGAAATATATGGATATACGGATGATTTGTATTATGCCATTAATGCTCTTGCAAGTGCTATATCCGCTATTCAGGAATATCCTCAGGAGCCTGATACAACAATCATTGTTGAGCCCGCTAAGGAAATGTATTTCTACATGCCTGCAGTGGAATGTGAGGCCGGTAACCGTATCCTGGTTCCTGTCTATCTCAAGAATGACAAACCGGTTGTAGGATTCTCATTGGATGTATATGTGCCTGCCGGAATATCATTCTTTGACGCAGTAATTGCACGTGATCGCGCCGAAGTCCATAGTCTTGAGTATAGCGTGGATGGAAAATACGTATCGTTGATCTGCCTGTCTGATGACAACAGCGCCCTTATCGGATCTGACGGAGCTGTCCTGAATCTGATAATCGATGTGCCGGAGTCTGCTGGTATCGCCGATTCCATTTATCCGTACTATCTGGGTCTGCAGGATGCCGAGATTACCGTATCTGCATTTGAGTACTATAATCCTGATGACACCTACGGCATGATTTACGTATCGTTGCCGCCGAGCTATACACCGGGTGACGTCAATGATGATGAACGCATATCGGTAACTGATGCTGTCGGTATAATCAACTTCATCATCAACGGCAATACCCAGGGTCTGAACTATCGCGCAGCCGATGCCAACGAGGATGGCGTGATTGATGCAGCCGATGTGGTAACGGTTGTCAACATGATCCTCAACAAGCGTAAAGCAGCTCCGGTGCGTGATGCCGCTAGTGTACGTACAATCAACTCCAGACTGACAATGGATGCAGTCGAGGTAGGCCGTACATTCCAGCTGCCCGTATTGCTTGAAGGCATGCAGAATGAGATTACCGCTATCCAGTTCAACCTGTCATTGCCCGAAAATCTGAAGTTGAACGGCATAACCACCGACAAGTCCCATATGACCGCTTTCAGCGAGCAGCCTGACGGAACTTACAAGGTTGTATGCGTATCACTCAGCGGCAAGACATTCGCCGGCAACGGAGAGTCCGCACTGACCTTCCAGCTGGAAACCGATTCAAGGTTCAACGGCGGACTTGTAACCCTCACCGACGGTCTCCTTGTTACACCCGACGGCAAGAAGGCTTACAACGAGTCTGTAATCCTGAGCCTGGGTGACGGTCTGACCGGAATTAACGGAATAGATGCCGATGACAAGGCCGATATGTATGACCTGCAGGGTCGTTCAATTGACCGCGCCAACGGAGTTTATATCCGTGACGGAAGAAAACTGATACAAGCCAAATAAATTTATTAAGATCAGTTTTTGAAAGAGAGATCGGACAGCAATGTCCGGTCTCTTTTTGTATCTTTATGCCCGTCTTATCAGTTATGCTATTATGAAACAGTATATCGAACAGAACAAAGAGAGGTTCTTTCAGGAACTCTTCTCCATATTGAGAATACCCTCCATCAGTGCTAAACAGGAGAACAAACCCGATATGGTGCGCTGCGCAGAGCGTCTTAAAGAGTTGCTTATGGAGGCCGGAGCCGATATGGCCGAAGTCCTTCCCACCAGCGGAAATCCGGTAGTGTTTGGCCGCAAGATGGTTGATCCGTCATACAAGACCGTGCTGGTTTACGGCCATTACGACGTGCAGCCGCCCGAACCCCTGGAGAAATGGAAGACCGATCCCTTTGAGCCCGTAATCCACGACGACGCAATCTGGTGTCGCGGCGCCAATGATGACAAGGGCCAGTTGTTCATGCACATCAAGGCATTCGAGTATATGGTCCGCACAGGCCAGCTTAAGCATAACGTAAAGTTCATTTTTGAGGGTGAGGAGGAGATAGGAAGCCCCTCGCTGCCCGAATTCATCAAGGCCAACAAGGATCTTTTATCGGCCGATATCTGTCTGGTATCGGACACCACGATGATATCGGACAAGGTTCCGTCAATCAACTGCGGAATGCGCGGTCTGGCATATCTGGAGGTCAAGGTTACGGGCCCCAACAAGGACCTGCACTCAGGCCATTACGGCGGCGCTGTGGCCAACCCCATCAACGTTCTGTGCGACATGATTTCATCACTGATAGACAAGGACGGCCGCATAACGGTGCCCGGATTCTACGACAAGGTTGTGGAACTTACCCCCGATGAGCGCAAGATGCTGGCCCGTGCGCCGTTTGACATTGATGAGTACAAGGAGTTCCTGGATATCAATGAGGTAAAGGGTGAGAAGGGTTACACCACTTTGGAGCGTACCGGAATACGTCCGTCGCTGGATGTATGCGGTATCTGGGGCGGTTACATCGGCCAAGGCGCAAAGACCGTCCTGCCCAGCGAGGCTCACGCCAAAATCTCCATGCGTCTGGTGCCCAAGCAGACCAGCGCCGAGATATCAAAGATGTTCATGGACCATTTCCTGCGCATAGCACCCCCATACGTAAAGGTAGAGGTAACCCCCTACGAGAGCGGTGACGGATTCCTTATCCCCATCTCGTCCGATGCATATAAAGCTGCATCGCGCGCCATCGGCGAGGTCTATGGTATCGAGCCCGTTCCCAGTCGCGGAGGCGGCAGCATCCCCATCCTGGCAGAGTTCCAGAAGGTGCTGGGCCTGGATCCACTGCTCATGGGATTCGGCCTGGAGCGCGACACCATTCACAGCCCCAACGAGAGTTACCTGCTGCGCCAGTTCTTTGGCGGCATGGAGAGCATCGCCCTATTTTACAAATACTACTAAAATGGTACCATTGGGGTCAGGCCCCATTGGTATCATTTTTCTGTTATGTCAAATTTATTATCTGGTTTTTGATGGTTTTATTATTGAAAATCAGTTATATTTGTCAGTGAAGACATCGACTTGTCTGTTACGTTAATTGTAACAGGATTAGCCTTGTCGGTGTTTTGAAACGTGATATTTATAGTTAAAAGGGCTGTTGCATTTGTTGCTGCCGTATTGCTGACTTTGGGTGTCGGTTTCGCTCAGAATGTAAGTGCGGAATTATTTATACCTGATGATACAGTCAGTAGTGGCAACAAAGTTCGTGTTCCTGTCATTCTTGACGGGGCATTAGAAATGTGTGCCTTACAGTTTGCGATTCATATACCTGATGGCATTATGCTGGCAGCCGAATCGGATAATACAAGTTCTGTTACACGTGGAGAGTTATGCTCGGACCACATGCTGAGCTATTATCTGCAAGACGGGGTCGTTTATGTTGCATGCCTGTCAATGACCAATTCTTTTTTCCAAGAGAATAGGGGGGCTGTATGCTATTTGACTCTTCAGGCCGATAGCTTGTTTGAAACTGAAACAAAGTTGATTCGATTGACAGATGTGGAGATATGCAAATCGGCGGTTGAATGTGTGTCACTGGATGAAAAATGTTGTTCATTGACTGTATGTTCATCGGAATTAATACCACAATTCTCGTTCAATCTGGGACCATTCACCTTCAATGGTTCGTTTGAATCATCTGTTACTGTTACTTCAAATATCGATATCCGTTCCATAGTATTTGAAATCGCTGTTCCGGATGGTTTGGCCGAGAATAATCTGGTCAGGATTTTCGGCCAGCTTCTTTCATCGCAGTTCAGGACCTCGGTAGCGACTTTGGGTGTTAACTCGTACGAGATTGCGATATCCGGCCGTAATGAAGAAACGATCATTCCCGGTACGACTTCGATAATAGGTGTAGCAATAAGTGTTGATAAGGATGTGATAGTTCCGGGGGTATACTCATTCTGCCTGGATAACATTGTTATAACAGCATCAGACGGCACGGATTATTATTTCGGTCCGTTGGAATACAAACTGAACCTGATTCCTACACAAATAGATACACCTCATGGCATGCGTGATGATGTCATATATAACAGGTTGGATGGAATTACCACGCCAATTCATACACATGGGGTAACAATAATGCGTAACTCAGATGGAGTAGTAACAAAATTCATTAATAGATAATCTTATGAGAAAGAAAGCTTTGTTTTTTGCGGGCATGCTGCTGATGGCGGTACCGGCTTTTGCGCAAGACGGTCCAACGTTTGATCCTGACAGGGATGCTAAGGTGATTTTTTATCAGGATTTTGAGGCCGATTGGGATTCATGGTCAACCACTCCGGTTGATTACATTAATAAGATTGAGTATTACAATCACCCTGGTGATCAGAACGGTCAGTTCAGAATCTGGGAAAATCCGGATGATTGGCAAAGAGGATTGTTTAGAACGGATTCAGTTATTACTCTTTACAATAATGTAATGCCGACAAACGAACCTACGCAGATAGCAAATAACAACTTCCCAAATGAGCAGTGGTCTACTTATGTGGATCATAGTTCAGAAAGAGCTGAGGCTATGTCCAGATTTGGAGAGGACGGAGGTGATTATGTTTTCAGTTATATATCTGATACCTGCACTCTTGCTGCTCAGTCGTGGGGTGGTTATAAAGGCGACTATACAGCAAATTATTGCAGAAACCTTTTTGTGCGGGGCTTAGATATAGAGGATCAATCTTCTTATCGCCTTACTTTCTATGTTAAGGCCAACACTCTTCCTGGTCATGAACAAGTTGCTCCGCGTATGTATGCTGACGTGATGCGTGGTTACGTTCGTTCAGAGAAACCATTCTCTATGGGATATGAGAATAATCCATCCGAGTACAAGTATAACGCTACTTTTGAATACGAAAAGACAGAATTTACAGGTGATTGGGAGAAGGTTACATTCATGACCTATTATCTGAATGATTCCATTGCCGAAAACTTCATGTATTCAAATGGCTACTGGTGGGGCTCGGATTATTGGACATGGCGTGCGGATAATCCCCAAAATCCTACTGGAATGGATTTGAATTATATCGTTCAGCCAGACAAGTTCTTTGTACGTCTGTCTTTTGCTTCGGACTTCACGGAATTCCAGGTTGATAACTTGTCACTTACCAAGTCATGGATTGCCGGAGCCGAGTATTATGGGGACAAGTTACGTGTTGATTTCGGTTACAAGACAAACTTAAGTGATCTTGCATTGAATGCTTATGATCAGAACAAGATTGCTGCCGTCGAGGTTCCAGGTGATTATTTCGAGGTTTGGGGACAAAAAGCTGATGAGAGTTGGGATTTAATTCCAATCCGTTCTGCCGAGTATCATGCCGACGGTTATATGTATCTTTTCACAGACTTTTATGTGAATGGGTATGGCGAAGAGATAGCTTATACATTTGATGGTTATAAGCAGGTGCTTGTAACATTCATAAACCCTGTTGACAGACCGGAATTGGCTCTTCAATATACTGGTACCGGTAGTAGTTCTGCTGAGGTATTCCCCAATGCTCTGGATACAGAATGGATCAGGAACGGCAAATATGTTCCCGACTTCCATAATGAAGTAGCTACCTCGAATCCTTATATTTTTGATGGAGTATACTCATTAAAGGATTTGCCTCCTGTTATGCAGATGGCTCAGTATGAGGAGGGGTCATTCGGAATTGACGGCTCAATAAGAGAAATGAAATTCAAGTTCTCACGTGAGGTTGATATAGATGACTATTTTTTGGGAGAGAATACATCTAAGGTCATAGCTTATGTGGGCAATGAAGTATGGGTTCCCTCTTGGAATGAAGACGAATCAAGTCTGGTGATTACCCGTCCTGACAATTATCAGAATATTCTTGCTGGTGATATGGATATCCATATTGTTCAGATTTACGGCAAGGGAACTCCAATTGGTGAGGATGTGGTTGCACACTACCATTTCGGTGCTTTTGATCGTAACCCTGACGTATTCGTTAAATATACAGACTGGAAGAGCGAGGTAACTGGTAATAGTCGTCCTTATCCGACTAGCGTTTACGTACACAGTGGTGCGGATTCCTTCAAGAAGGGTGATGGCGCAAACTCTCCCGGCAAGTGCGGTCTCTACAATATGAACGGTGAAGGTAGGTTCAATGCCGGTTTCTATCTGTCAAACAGAACTAGCGGTGCTACCGGTAACATGTATTCAATTGAGACTTTGTCTGCTGGTAACTATACCATATCATTCAGAGCATGCGGATGGGGCACTAACAGTCGTCCTCTTGTTGTCAAGTTGTATCCTAAACCTGAAGGAGAACTCGAAGACGGCAATGAAAACGGATTCGCTGTTCTTGAGGCTGTAGATAATAAGGTTGAGATCGGCAGACAGGAGACGTGGAATGCTAATATAACTATTGGTGGTAATTGGCCGGAGGGATCTACAGAACTGAGTTATAAGTTCAATATCTCTGCAGATGGCGACTATGTAATCGAGTTCTACACATACGGAGGTTCAGATTATAGGGGCGTTATCTTCAGTAACTATGTTATCAAGTTATACACAGATCTGGCATCGCTTTATACACAGCCTCTTAACGAGTCTGTTGATGCTGCTAAGGCTCGTATCGCTGATGCTGAGGGCGAGAACCAGGCTGGTTTGACTTTCTATGGTGGTGCTGCTTATCAGGATCTGCTCGCTAAGTATGCATTCTACAACTATAATCCTGAGGGTGGATTCGCTGATGGTGGCTATCCTACCGCTCCTTCAAGGTGGGTTGCTGCCAAGGAGGTACTTGACGATGCTACCCAAATGATGAAACTCCGCATGGACAGCGTTGGAATGTTTATACAGACGAGAGAGAATGTAGTTAATAAACTTAATGAAACAGGGGAATGGTATTCAGGTCTGACAGCTTGGGCTGCCTTGAATGAGATCAGGCAATACTCGGAGTCTTATGATCCCACAACCAAGACGGGTGATGAGATTTATGCATTCAATGCAGAGATGGATGCTGCTATCAAGGCTCTTGATGATCGTATTACAATTAATGAAGCTCTAAATTCTGCTCTATCTGAGGCTTATGATCTTATTGATTATTCGGAGAAACCTGAGTGTGATGAGTACACTTCCCTAAATGAATCATATAATAATGCATCTGTTGTTGATCAAATATATGAAACTGATGATGCGATAATAGCGGCTACTGTATCAGTGAATAACGCCATAAATGCATATAAGAGCAGGATAATAGGCTCTCAGATTATGCCCACTCGAGTTCATGCTTTGGCTCAACTTGCTGAGGACCTAGGTTCTGATATCCTTGACAACCCGAAAGTATCGGCTCGTCTTGAAACTGTTGAAACCGACGATGATCAGCTTGCTGATATATTGAAGGCTGCTATCAAGGTTGCAATTTATGAAATGGCAGATTATGGAGATGAGTATATTGAAGAGTTGGATTTGACTCCGTTTATCAAAAACTATCACCTTTATGCTACTCCTAAGATTGTTGATCGCTCAGACTATAATTTGCCGGACAATGCAAATGCTGGATCTGATCCTAACGGAGCAAATATTCAATATACACAACACAAGTGGCTAACTGGTGATCTTAACGGCAAGTGGCCAATATGGGCAATGGTTATAGGTCCGGAATTTGATGACCTTTATCCGGGATGGACTGTTAAATCATTCGCAACAGGAAATTCTATAGTATCTCCTGATATGATTGGCGGTGGCAATATTTATAATAATTTTATAAATGGTTATTCAGTTTTTGATGGTCAACTTGCTTTGGACTGGAATTCAAGGGCTGAATTAAAGACTGAACTTGTGGATTTACCTGTTGGCCAGTATAATCTTGGTGTTAATTTACTTGAGTTTACTTGTAATAGTTCTCAAGGGACAACTCTGACAGTTAATACTTCTTACGACACATATTTATGTCAGGCAACTGAAAGCGGGAGGCAATTATTGTTATCAGTTGATAATATTCAGGTGATAGAAGAGTATGAGACTCTTGATGTAACTTTTGAAATACAATCTGGAAACGGTATGTCTGCAGCTGATAATTTCTTCTTGACATTCTATCCGGATCAGAATTATGACTACGGGACTGCATTGGATGAGGCAAGAGATAAACTGGCATATTTGTTGAACGATTCTATTGAATGGACGGAGCCTCAGAGTACAGTTTCAGGTGCCAATAGAATTTATATGGACAATGTTACGACCAATGCCGGTTCTCAAATTGTGATACCTATCAACATGAAGAATCTGGCTGATATCACGGCATTCTCTTGTGATGTGATACTTCCTTCGGGTCTTTCATTTGCTGGTGCAGAACTGGTTGGAGAACGAGCTAATGGCCATTCTCTTTCAAGCAATGTGACATATGGATGGAATACCACAGTTTCGCTTGCATGTATGTCATTGTCAAACAACTTGTTCAATGGACGTGATGGTGCTATGATTAATCTCATTTTATATGCTGAGAATGATCTGGATGGCACTTATGGTATAACGATTGACAATGTGGAGATGGTTGTTTCGGCAACTAAGATGTATCATCCGTATAGTTATACGGGATATGTCACTGTAATACCTTACTTTGAACCGGGCGATGTCAATAAGGATGGCCGAATCTCTATTGCTGATGCCGTAGGTATTGTGAACTTCATAATAGGTTCTGACACCCAGGGCTTGAGCTCTTATGCAGCCGATGCAAATCAGGACGGAGCGATTGATGTGGCTGATGCGGTTTGGGTTGTCAATAAGGTAATACGCAAGAACTATGCTCCGTCTAGGAATGGATCAAGAAGCGGAATTGCTTCTACTTTGAGCATGGATGATACTCAGATTGCACCTGCAATGTCTGTACCTGTACGTATTGATGGAATGGAGAATGAAATTACTGCCATTCAGTTCAATCTGAGGTTGCCTGACGGCGCAGAACTGAAGAATGTAATTACCGATAGTGAACATCTTGTGGCTTCAAATAAGCAAGATGACGGAACTTATACAGTAGTCTGCTTGTCAATCAATAACAGAACGTTCTCAGGTGGCGGTGATGTCGCTCTGACATTGGAACTCGTATCTGATGAATCGTTCTGCGGCGGTCAAGTTATTATGAATAATGCTAAGATTGTTGCTCCTAATTGTACTCAGAGGAATTTTGGATCAATCATAAGCAACATAACTAGCGGTGATAACCTGACTGGCGTAATTGGTATAACCGATGATAACAACTCATTGATGTATGATCTCCAAGGCCGTTCAATTGACCGTGCAAACGGAGTATTTATACGTGATGGTAAGAAATTGATGCAGGCCAAGTAAGGTCTGGACATATTAGGGACAGTCCCCCTGCGCCATTTTTCGCGAATGGCACAGGGGGACTGCCATTAATGAGACAAACGGTGCGACCTTCGGCAGGCAGCACCGTTCCATGAATTACTAAACTATTGTCTTATTATCTCAAATATTTGGGATCGGGGTTAGAGCTCAAATGAGCTGTTGCGGTAGAATTCCAGCAGGGCGGTGTTGAACAGGTACTCGTAGCGGTACTTGATTACATCGGCCTGAGCGGTGACGAGTCGGTTCTTGGACTCGTTGAACTCGGTGATGCTGGCTTTTCCGCCTTCGTATTTGGCCTGCACAAGGTCAAATGACTCCTGGGCGCTGGCCTGGACCTCCTGACTGCTCTCGTAGCGGGTCTTGGAGGCTACGGCGTTGTAGTAGGCCTGCTGTATCTCTTTGTAGAGCTGTTTCTTTACGTTGTCCAGCTGCATCTCCTGATTCATCATGTTGAGCTGGGCCGAACGTACGTTGTTGCGGTTGCTGTTACGTGAGAATATGGGGATGCTCAGGTTCAGTCCTACGTGAGGGCCGAAGTTGTTCTTCATCTGACTGCCAAAGCCATCGGAAGTCCTGTTGGAACTTGTGTAGTAACCGGTTCCGGCGCCTGCGCTCAGACTCAGGGTGGGGTAGTAACCACCTTTGGCAATATCAATGCTGTTGTTGGCCTGCTGCAGGCGGATCTCCTCGCTCTTGATGGCGGGCTTGATCTCAAGCGCCTGGGCGTAGATCTGCTCGGGGCTGTCGGGGATGCTGAACTCTATGGCATCGGCATCGGGCTGAATCACGTCAAAGCCTTCGGGTGAGGGGAGTTCCAGCAGCTGGGTCAGAGTCAGGATGCTCATGTTCAGGTTGTTCTGGGCCTGGGTTACTGAGAGCTGGCTCTGGGCCAGAGTGGCGCGCTGTGAAGATACCTCGGCACTGCTGGCCTTGCCTATGGCGGCAAGCTCGGTCAGGCGCTCCACCTGCATGGAGTCAATGGTTACCTGATTACGGGCAACGTCCAGTATGCTGCGGTTGTATACGATCTGGATGAATGCCTGTGCAACTTCTACGCGGACATCGTCTTGCATGCGCTCCAGGTCGCTCTTGGCGGCCTCAAGTCCAAGTTGTGCGTTATGTATGTTGCCCGATATACGTCCGCCTGCAAACAGTGTCATATCGGCTCCGACGCTGAATGATGTGCTGGCGGTATTGGTGTTAGCATAGGTGTTGTCTATAGTCAGGCTTCGGCCGAATGACCAACTCTGTGATGCGCTGGCCGATACACCCGGCAGGCGGTTGCTGCGTGCTGAGTTCAGGTCTACATCGCGGCTCTGGAGCGATATGTCGCTCTGACGTATCTGTATGTTGTTCTCTAAGGCGTAGTCAATGCACTGGTCAAGTGTCCAGCCCTGCTCGGCGCGGGCGGTTGCTGCAAGTGCAAGTGCTGCCAGAGTTAATGTTATTGCTTTCATAATTATTCTGCGTTTTCGGTTGTTTCTTCCTGCTCTGTAGTCTCGGTTGTCTCAGTCTGTGCGGTCTCATCCTCGATGATGCGCGGTCCGCGAACGGTATCGCCCTCGCTCAGGCCTTCCTTGATCTCGATGTTCACGCCGTCGCTCAGACCGGTGGTGACCTTGGTCATTGCGTAGGTGCCGTCTTCGGCCTTCTTGTATACGTAAGGCTCGTTCTTTACGAACTCAAGTGCGCTCTCTGGTACGCTCAGTACGTCGGATACTCTCTCCAGGTCAATCTGGGCGTTGGCGCTGTAACCTGAGCGGATGGTGTGTTCCGAGTCAACCTTTACGGCGGCCTTTACCTTGAACTGGTTGGCTCCGTTGTTCTCGACTGCCTTAGGTGATATGTACTCCAGATTTGCATCGAAGGTGTAGTCGCGCAGGGCGCCGATGGTGATGGTCAGGGGCATTCCCTCATGGAGTGAACCGACCTCGGTCTCATCGACCTGACCCTCAAAGATAAGGTCGTTCATGTTGGCTATTGTGGCAACGGTGGTACCGTCGTTAAGGGTGTTGGCTTGGATGACTGAGTTACCCACCTTTACGGGGATGTCCAGAATAAGACCGGTTATGGTTGAGCGTATCAGTGTTGAGCTTGAGGTGGCGTTCTTGGATGATACACCGTCGCGGATTACCTCGAGTGACTCCTGTGATGCGGCGTATTCCTCCTTGGCCTGGTTGAGCTGCTGCTCGGTCTTTTCATACTCCTCGGCGCTGATGAGGTTCTTCTCAAACAATGCCTTCTCGCGGTCAAAGTTGGTCTGTGCCTGCTTCAGGTTTATCTCGGACAAGCGAACGCGGCTCTGGGCTGCTGAGAGTGAGTTCATATCGGGGATAACAGTCAGGCGTGCAATGACTTCGCCCTGCTGTACCATCTGGCCGGCCTCCTTGTAGATTTCGGCTATGATTCCGTTGATCTGGGGCTTGATGTTGACCTCGTTGCGGGGTACTATCTTACCGGTAAGGACGGTGCTGCGTGCTATATCCTGCTTCTGTGCGGGGAGCTCCTGATAGCGGATTTCCTTGGGCTGGGAGTTCTTGTACAGGAATACGAATGTTCCTAAAAACACTACTACTATGAGTGCTACTACGATGTACTTGATTACTTTTTTCATATCTGTTTTATTTTTTCGTTTTCAATTATTGTTATTCGTCACGCATTGCGTCCACCGGTTTTACGGCCATCGCTCTCAGGGCAGGTGCCAGTCCGGCTATGGCTCCCAGCAGGGCCAGCAGGGCTGCTGCCAGTATGGCGGTGTTGAATGATATCTGGAATGCGGTTCCGGATGTTACCTTATCGAATACATTGAGAAGGAATACTGCAAACACTATTCCGGCGCTTCCGGCTGCCAGCGTAAGGGCTACACTCTCGGTTATGATCTGAGTCAGTATCTCACCGGGCATTGCACCTATGGCGCGGCGTATGCCAATCTCTATGGTGCGCTCCTTGACGGTTACCATCATGATGTTGCTCACTCCTATGCAGCCT